>Ga0179593_1356355_pt1 | contig 36689 bp, 46 predicted proteins | sample CZODoug2_1_08_16_FD_185931 | JGI IMG/M metagenome (GOLD analysis project Ga0179593, IMG submission 185931) | Vadose zone soil fungal communities from Angelo Coast Range Reserve, California, USA - CZODoug2_1_08_16fungal (PacBio error correction) | ecosystem: Environmental > Terrestrial > Soil >... | reverse complement strand
TTTTTTCGAATTTTTTTTTTGTTCTTTTGTTTGTTTTTTTTTTGTGTGATTTTTTGAGCTTTTTGTGCGTGTTTTTGGTTGTCTGTTTGTTTTCAGAATAATATACCTCCTAATTCATCATGGGGAAATTGTTAAATTGAAGGCATCTTTTCAACTGGAACCTAGTTCAACGGGGCCCAATTCTACTCCCTAGATGGCACAGCAGCCCGAAGTCTCCCTTTCTGAAGAAGTCAAATGCTGGATCTGGAGCTTTTGGGCACAAGTTACCCTACAGATTACAACTATTACCGTTAATTTGCTGAGGCCCCTCTTCCCTTTTTCTTTATCTCACCAGATCAAATTCCCCTGGGCGACTCGCGAGCCGAATCTGCAAATTCAAGCAGCAAAGATTCATCGCAATCGGCCCTTTCCTAATCTCCCATTTACTCAGGTAATGAACCCTGCCCCTAGTTCTGGAGACTCCCTCCCTCAGTAAATCCCGTCCGTCCAAGTATTGTGGCCAGAAATGTAGTTTCCCACTTCGTTTTCCCTGCCTTCCCGGCAAGAGGTTTTTCAGGAAGCAGATTCCTGCGCTCCCCCCCCGCAGAGTTCGGACTTTCCACCCCTTTCTGTATTATTCTTCTCTAAGCTGGAAGTTGCCTGACTTAGATCCCCGCGACCTTTTCCCCCTTTTTCCACACGATGGATATTTGAGCGGGGGACCCCTTACTTTGAGACTCGTAACTGCCAGTACTTCTAAGCCAGTTCAGACCAGTGAACTTCAGGACCAATGGACTGAATCTCACCCTCACGGGTTTTCCCCCCTATTTGAGACTTTCATCATCAGCAGAACGACTTCTACATCTCTTTTCCCCCAGTAGTTGTTGAATTGACCCGCCCGTCTCTTTTAATCTCCTCACCCCAGCCACCCCCGTGCGTTTCCCCGTGTTGTGGAATCTTTCCCAAGTGCAACGGTATTTGACCGAGGACCGTCTCCTTCTCTTCACCCCTGGCTGCAGTCTGAGACTTTATCCCTACCAAACTTCCCTAGACCCAGTGACATCTCGACCTCATTTCCCTCCTTGGCCACTTTTCGTTTGCTGGTTCTTCTCCTACTCTTTGAAAGTCTCGTACCTGAATACAAGCGCCCGCCACATTAGGTAAGGACCGGTTTTGTTTGATCGCATGGGGCGGTATTTAGCATATCCCTGTCGCCGCCTCCGTTTTCCCTCCGTGAAAGACTTCTCCAACCCTCCTCCCGACCTTTTCCTGGTTTCTTTATTCCTCTTTTCCAGCCCATTCGGCTGCATTTATTGATCTCAACTATAATCTTCAGCCCGTTTCCCGGCGATTTGGTTACCCCGATCTCTAGTTTTTTTTCCTGTTGCTGTGTACGGTGAAACCCCCTGACTATCCTCCAAACGTCCCCTGTTCCCATTGATAGATTCCCCTTTTGCAAGCTTCTGGTGGGGGCTGGGGGGGATGGTTTGTTTACGTCTTTCCCCCCCCACTCAGTAGTCTTTTGATTGACGATCACAGCAATGATTCGCGTCACCAGGTCTCGGAAAGGAGCCGTTCTGGTCCTTCTTAGTGTACGAATTAATCCGATCGCCCACCTGGTTTCCCTCCGTAAGAGCTCTCGCGGATGAAATGCTCCCCCTCAAGGCCCTTGCGTACACCTTCGGATCTTCGCTTCCCGTAGACCTTTTCGGGCACATCGAGACTGAGCATAACATTTTGATCGCTCCCCCACATTACCCCCTGCAGACGCCCCGCCCCTCCCTTTGACTCACCCCCCCATGACAGCTTCCCCCCTCTCTTGGTTCCCACTTTCTTCAGAGCACGCCTCTCCCTTACCTATCAATAGCGCCCGTCTCCCGCGAGACTACCCCCGTTTTCATTGAGCGTTCCAGCGAGTCACCTATTTATGCCGCACCTTAGTCCCCGTCTGATTTACTCCGTTCAAGCCCTTCGGATTTGCGCCTTCTCTTTTTTCGGTTACCGCCACGACCCCTTTTTTCACCCTCACTATAGACCCAGTCTGTTCCTGCCGATTCTCTTCTGCCGGTCTGCGCTATGTGCTTCTTCCATTTTTTTCAATTCCCATTCCTGTTGAACTGCCCCCCTCCCCCGGCGATTTTAAGATTGTGTGCCTTCCTGCTCCCCCCCTTTGAATGTCTACTTTCTATCTCCTTCTCCACGCGCCCACAGTCCAAGCACAGATTCCCCCTTTTCCTTCTCTCCCAGGAACCCCGTGTTCCCCTCCCTTCTCGCCCTGGCGACCTTCCCCCGCATCATGAAGCCCTGGGCTCCTCCTCTGGCTCCCGTGGCCAGAAATCCTCGAGCCCCGAATCGACCCGCACCCTTGGGGGTGTGTGGTTTCTGGGGGGGTGGGGATACCAAGAACCTTTCCCTTTTGTTATCCAGCCTCATCGTCGCCCCCCATCCCCGGTCGGATGCCGATGACTTGTTTATAGTATTTTATCCTCTATGACTCCCTGATATGCGTCTACGATAGGTTCCCTTCCTTCTTCCTAGAGACCCCCCCCCTCTTTTGATCCCTGCGCGGTCCATTCCCTATTCCCGTTACACTTTACACAAATATTCCTCCTCATTCCTTTTTCGCGGCCCCTTCCGATAAAGATTTAGGCCTTTCCACCCCTGACTCCCCGACGGAGAGCCTGCTCTTTGGATCCTCTTCCTTGCGATCTACCTCCGCTTGCAATCCATTTCCCTACTGCAGTGTTGGAATGGCCTGCCACCCTTTCCCTTCTCTATTGGCCCACAGGTGCAATTCCATGCTGACCGTGCCTATCTTCCTCTTGATCGCTACAGGTACTTTCTAGCGTCAGTGCCCCCTATCCCGTTACCGCCGAGATAGCGGCTTTTTTTTAAGCCCAACATAATAGTAACTGCGGTATTTTCAATCCCCCTTCCCCCTAGCTTGACGGTGTGTGGTCCTTTTTCGTTTTTTTTCTTGGATTTGCCCTGCACAGTTTTTTCTCCCCAAACTCCCCCCCCCTTTCAGCGTGCGTATATTCCCCGAGTTTGTGGTGTTCGTTTACGGTCCTGGCTTACCGTAACCCTTTCTGACTCCCCGGCCAGAAAACTTTCCGTGCCTAGCGATCGTCATGTCCCCCCCAGTCATTTTTTTTTTGCCTTTCCTCCCCGTACCGGGCCACCGTTTTTTTTTTGTCCCCTTCCATGACAAACGGGTCGTTTTTCTTTTTTTCTCCGCGCGCGTCCTCCAATTCTGTTTTCCAATAATCGCTGCCTCTGTTTCCCCATGAGCCATGCATGCTTTTTTAGCCTTTTAGAGTTTTTTTTCACCTGACACCGCGCAACCTTTTCGAATTACCACGACGAGTAAACTATAGACTTTCCGCCCCTTCCCTAAGTTTCTTCAATTAGTCCTTCTACTCCTGTTCTGGTCCCCCCGGTGACTCTTAGTCCAGATCCTAGTATAGCAATGGCACTTCATTTCTTCCTCCCCGCCTGATAACTAAGCCCTTGGCGAGAGGTGGGCTTTTTTGTTAGCCCCAATAAGAATTCTTTTGCAGCCCCAATGTCCCTTCTCTCCTTCTTCCCCTACAACCAGTTGATTTGGTGAACAACCCCTTTCTCCTCGATTGACGGTTACGATTAAACACGACACCCGAAATGTCCTCAAAAGTCCCTCCCTTCCTTTCGGCTACGAGCCTTTTTGGATAATAATTTTTTTACCCCTTCCCCCTTCTCCCTGCTAACGACGACAACACTGCCGCCCCCTTCTCCCATTAAGTCTCCTTTTCACCTCTCCTGTTTCTTAAGTTTTTCCGTTTGTCCCCCCCCCCCCCCAACTTCAAAGTCCCCCACCCCCAAGTCGTGTAGTAAGTGCCTGAGTGTATTCTGGCTGTCCTCTACGATGAGTAAAGACAAGGTCTTCTCCTTTCTTTTCCTTTTCCTTATTTTCTTTGAGGGAGCATTTCGTTACTAACATTTTATTTGAGGCCGAGTAGAGAGAGACCGAGTCACAGGACACAACCCCCCACACCCAGACGCCATCCCCCCCAACCCCCCCCCAAGACCCTTGTGAACTTTTTCCACGTTTTCCCCCCAAATGTCTTCCTTTACGCCTACTCATCATGGACATTCTCCCTGACTGGCTTGCCTGTAGTTATGTCGAATTTGTACAACTTATTAGTACTTTGTCTGCGTTGTTAGTTTTATTTCCCTTTTAGCGCTCTTCCCCCCTTGGTGATGTTCCTTCGCCATTGTCTTCTTTATTTGCCTCTCCTTCCCTGTTCACCACCTTTTGCCCGTCTTGCACAAGGACACATGCGTATTTCTTGTCTCCCCCTTTTTTTTTTCTTTAGAGGAGTTATGGAAGGCAGAAGTAGCCTCTCTCCCCCTTCCCTCTTTGAAGATTCTGACTTCTATTTAAGGAATTGTCCCCATTCTCATTTCTCGTGGTTTTTTAATCACCAGCTAGCAGAACACCCCAAGCCCTCCTTACTGCCTCCTTCAAAACCTCTTCTCGGATGTGCGGTCCTCAGCATCAAAGCTGAGTATGAGGGGGCTGCTCTTCTGCCCTGATGAATGAGAATAGACTAACATTTGATTTCTAGAGGGAGGGAACTTCGAGAGAGAGTTGAATAAACCTTGTAATACTTAGCGATAAAGGCAGAGTAAGCACTCGAGAGGTTCATTATGTTTTGTTTTGTTTTGGTATGTTCTTTGGTTGCTTTGGTGTTTTTTTTTTTTTCGCTTTTTTATTTTTCTTCTTTTTTCCTTTTCCCTTTCTTTTCTTTTTTTTTTTTTTTTTTTTTCTTTTTTTTTTTTTTTTTTTTCCTCTTCTTTTTTTTTTTATTTTTTTGTTTTTTTTTTTTTATTTTTTTTTTTTTTTTTTTTTTTTTTTTGTTTTTTTTTTTTTTTTTTTTTTTTTTCTTTTTTGTTCTTTTTTTTTTTTTTTCTTTTTTAATCAGCCTGAGGGCCACTTTTAAGGGCCCCTTCTTGTGTCTCTCTGGCCTGTGCAGTTTCTTCAGGATTTTTCTACGGCTACGCTCCCCCTTCTCCCCCCTTTCGAGTAGACCTTACCTTTTAAGCCTACGGGTCCTGTATTCTTTAGTCATCCCGGTCCATTGTAACGACAACAATTCCTTTACCCGATTCGGTATGTTCGGTACCCCCCCCCCCCCCCCCCCCTTTCGGACTTGAGTTATTGGTGTCAAGGTCTTCCATTCCCCTTTGTCCATATTCTTCCTTTTTCTCCAACTTCCCGCTTTCCGCCCTTCTCGTCGGTCAAAGGATAGCCTAGGTACACTTTCCTGTTAGAGTTACCTCCCCTCCCCTGCCGGATTAGTAGATCACGTATGAGAAACTTGCCTCTTCTTCATGCCTGATGCCACATCCGCTTTTTCAAGTCAAAGTTCCCCCTTTGATAGGAACGGAGGAAGCTTAGCCCAGTACCTTCACCCGCGCTCTTGCCATGCGCGACCACGGTTAGTCAACACATCGTTACTTTTCCCAACAGGAATGTGGGTCCATACATCGATGACAGACTTCCAGTCCCTGTTGCCCACACCTCCGCGAATCTCATTTTATTGGAACGATTGGTTGATTGTTGACACCCTTTTACATCGATTCACCAGTTTTTTATCTCGGATTTCCCCCCCTCCCTGCACTCCTGGCCCTGAGTGTGCATGGTCCCGAAGTTAAGAATGCTGCCAATTTGTAGATGGAGGCCACGCAGTTGCTGCCTCACCTAGCATGGGAAGCCTCCGCTTTTCCCTTTATTACACGTTCCACGACATGACGCATGTAGCTTTAGAAGCCCTCTCCCATCTATACTTCTCGGATATCACATAATCCCGATTTTTTTCAACTTGATCAGTCCAGTCCCTCTAGCTCTATCCTCCTAATTTTCTTTACTCAAGAGAATTCCATAAGATCCTGATGGCGGATATAAGCCCTTCAAGATGTTCCGAAGACAACTGATCCATTCTTTTTCTGGGAGGGCACTTCTTTTCTAAGAGTCGCTAGAACAGCCCTATCTTTGTTGTATTATTTTTTTGTACTTTTTTGCTCTTTTGCACTCGCAGGCTCCGTACCCCCCTCTGACAGAATTCTTTCCTCCTTTGTGAATTCATTCCCTTCCATCTTTACTTCTCTAGCTTACCGGGCATCCCACATGAAGTACCCTTACTGCCATTATTAGCGTCGCCCCCCACAAGATGACGCTTCCATCTCGGCAGTTTCCCTTCTACCACGGAACGGAATTCTGTGAGAGTCCGCCTTTTTCTCACCTTGGTGCTTGCCTGAAGTAGCCTTTCAGGTTCTCGGCTTTTTTTTCTTTCGCTAAAGTTCTTGGAGCCTCTCATCCAAGTTCCCTTTTTCATAATGATTGGATCTTCGAGTCTTTACTATAGTTTTCTCCTTTGGTTTCTATGTTGCCCCTGTAATTCTCCCATAACGGCTGTGCGCGTTTTTCTAATATCGGTTGAACCTGGAAGCTTTTTTTTTCGATCCGCAGTTTTTCCTCCCTTTGGATCATCCCCAAGTATAAGACGGGAATTGCTCTCTCCCCTTTTGAAGACTAAACATAAGTACTAAGCATTGAATATCCCTTTGATTTACTCCTATTTCCCTCCAGAGATCGTCGTCCCCTAGGTTTTTTTTTTTCTTGCCTGTCTTTATTGAAGGAGGGGGTAAGCGACGGACATGACCTTTCATGCTTGCGCTCGTTTCCCCTTATGAACCTAAGCCGTACAAGTACCGTCTCGCTTAATTCCCCTTTTCCCCCCCCCCCCCCCGATAGCCATATTTTTGTTTTCCCCCCCCCCTGTTTGACGCACTTCCGTTACGAAGTCCCTGTCACCTGCACCGGACCCTGATATTTCTTTCCCTTAGGTGATTCTCCTCGTGATATGAATCATTTACACACTTCTTTCTACTGCCCCCCCCTTCTACATTGAACAGCTTTTCCGACCAGAGTTCCCCTTTTCTCTGCACGTCCTGGTCGTATCGAGTAGATTTGACGGCCCCAAGAGTTAGTTGGTGTTGTCGAGATGAGCCTTTTTGTATACTCTTTTTGGTTCCTCTTGCTCGACGCCCTGATGCCAGTCTTCTAGTTTGCTTCGCGCCCGCATAATGCGCCCGATCTCTCTGCCGTCTTCGCGACAGTGTATCGTCCCCCTATCCTTTTTCTTCGTGTTACAGTCTTCTCAATGTCTGACGAGCCCCCTCTTCCAACCTTCCCTTGGAAGTTTCTTCCTTCTTTTTTAAAACTTCCATACTCCTTGCCATCTCAGAATTTGTCGGAACCCCTAGATCCCTTCTAAGCAAATAAGCCTTATGAAATGTCCCCATCTATGAGGGAATTTGTGTTTGTTTTGGGTTTACCTCTCCTCTGGATCTTTACCACTGAATCGACGGTGTTTACCTTGCGGCAAGATCCAAACCCTCTTCTTCAAATTTCATTTCATTACCCCACGCCCTTATACATATCGAGATAGCCGCTGTCCCCATGAAGACGGCAACGCAGCCACATGCATCTCTTTTGTTTTTTTTTCTTTTTCTAAGCATCCAGCGGATTCTCCATGTCGAATCTCCTTTCTCTTCTCCCGCGATCCATCTTCCCCCTTTTTCAGGTCGCTCAATTTTGGTTTTTTCCATTCTTTTTCACCAGTCCCCTCAACCCTCCTCTTTTTACTTTCAGGGCTGCCCCCAAGTAAATTATTCTTGTCCCTACGAGCACCTTTTGAGCCGCTCGTGTCATTCTTTGCGTCGCCCCCAAGATGTCGAATACCGCTTCTCCTCACCTCCTCTTTCCCCCCCCCTGGAGGAGGCTAAAACATTCGCAGAGGTTCCCAGTTTTTGATAGTTTTTTCGTACTTCGTGCAATAGTAGCTAGACAAGATTAGACCAGTCCAGATACGGAGTTTTACAGTAAGGGTCTCGCCAGTCCCTCCCACTAACCCCTTTTTCCCCTTCACGATCGGAGCTTGACAAGTCCCCCCGTTTGTAGTGCCGCACTCCTTTATTAGAATCTCTATGTTTGTTTCTTCTCCTGAATTGTCCCACCACTTCTTTTTCTTCTTGAGTTTCTCCTGCCTATTTTCCTTGTGAACATGCCCTTCTCCCTTGCCTAGTGTCTCCTTTTCCTCTGCCTTGGACTCAAGACAAACGACTGCTACGCTTAACTGGCCCCTTTCCCGAAAACCCCCCGGGGCCCCGGTTTTTCCGCCGATGGTCAGTCCCTCCGATTTCTTCTTTGTACCTTCCCGCCCCCTCCCCCCCGCCAAAGCGGCGCTTAAGCCCCCGACTAGAATGGGGACGAAGCAGCATATTTTTTCCTTCCCACTAGGATTGTGAGGCTTCACTTTTTCTTTCCCTACTTTAAGGAACTTCCCCCCCCCCACAGACTGCGACTGCCTTGCACTGAATAGACCTATTACCTCTACCGTTCGGCTGCATTCTGACAGCTGACGCCCCTGCTTTCGTATATCATTTTAATTCCTTCTCCCCTCCCCTTTGTAAGTGTTTTTTTGTTGCGCGGTTCTTTTTTTTCTTTTGCTTAAGATGCTGCGGTTGTTTCGAAGGTTGCAGAACGATGCGATGTCGTACACTCCTGCCGGTCCCCTATATCTTTTATCTATGCGGTGGTACTTTTCTGTGGGTTTCCAATCACCCTCTCTCGCTTTTTGCAATGAAGAGCCCCAGAATTTGGTGCGCGTTTGAAGTGCCCCCCCCTTTTACCGGCCACTTCTCCCCCCCGAGGAGTTTGCTTTCAACGCATTTCCGCCGCCAATTGGCGACCCAAAGGAGTCCCGCGCTCTCCTAGTTTACCCTCTCCCTCCATTCCTTTATCTGTTTCTTTTTTTCCGAAACGGAGAAACGAAGGGAGAAGCACGTCCTTGCGTCGCCCTCACTACTGGAGTACCATTGTGCATTCTTTTCTGCTGAACCCCCTGAGACCTCTCCCTGATCTCCCCTTCTTTTCTCTTCGGTCATGCACTCTGGGCTCTGTGGTTCCTTGTGTTTCAAACCGTACCTTTCATGGCCCGGTACTGCCCTCTCCCCCCAATAGAATAACAAGCTTTCTCACCTTCTTTGGCCGTAATTGCCCTCTTGTCCGGAGATTTTTCCTTCCTGTAGACGGAGTTTACCTATCGCCTGTGAACGTGACTTCAGGAGATTTCTTAATGTCGGATATTTCTCCTTCCGAAATTCCCCCACTTTGCATGCAAGCCCCCCCTCCCCTCCCCGTGTCCCCCTCTTCTTTCCTTTAAGTATCGCCGTTCTCATCCTGGAATATCAAAGTATGTTTCGTATTTCTTTGAACCATCTTTTTTCAAAGGAATACTACTTTCTCTTACAGTCTTGACCATCCCATATTCTGTACTTTGCCCGTCGGATCCCTCCTTGACCAAAAGAGTTTTGTTAGGCAAAGTCTCTCTCTCTCAATCTCCTCCCACTATCATAGACTCCTCCCTTTATCAAGACCCTTGCCACGCCGATGCGGATTTTGACGTTCAGGTTCAGTTTTTTTTATGTTTTTGCCCCCCCCCCCCCCGTCCCACAATTTAGTGTCATTTCCCGCAAACTCAAAATTTAATCCGGTCCTTTTAGATTGTCGACTCACTCTTCCTTCAGAATCCTCCCCCCTCCCTTTTTTACACCCCTCCCTCAACTTTTCAATTTGTTATCCGCACAATATGGCCCCCCCCCTTTCCTCTATTGCCTTTTAGACGATGTCCCCTTTTTTGAGTGAGTTTTGTCTCTATTGGCATTCATATGTTTTCTTCCTCCTCTGAGGACACGCCAGTTAATGGCTTCTCCTCACTTTAGATTTTTTGTGTGTATGCCATTGCGCCGCCTGCTCTCCTAGAATTGAAAGCTTAAACACCGACGCTCCCCCCTCTACTGGCTGCAGGCTTCCAGCTCCCGTGCCGCGTTAGTCCCGAATGCTCTTCTCGAACCCGGAATAAGATCTGCTTCGGCTCTATTTCTCCCTTCTTCAGCATTCTCATCAGCTTGCATGATTATGACATTTTCCTCCTATGGGTTAGGCTAATTTTCCCCCTATTGTAGATTTACGTATCGTGACTCTCTCTTGTTTCTTGAAGTGACGTCCCTTACTACTTATTCCTGCAGTGATTATCTACTGGTCCCTTCCCTCAGAACCGCTTTTTCCCCTAGATTGTTAGCCGGATGATTCCCCCTCACAGATGTCACCTGTCCCCTGTCCCCCGGGAAGATGAGGGTTCAATCAATACCCTCCCTCGTTAATTCTAATTCGGAAGGTCCCTCCAAGAGTTTGTTTCCTGTCTTCTTTGTTTCCCTGCACAGGGAGTTCCACACTCTCCTTCCGTGTGACATAAGACCGTTTCCAGGTTTTTGCTTCCGATTTCCATTTGTATACCGCTTTCATTTCTCCTTATCTGCCCGACCCAATTACCTTCGAGGATCTCCTGCCTTTCCACGTGTCTTACTAAGCTCTCTTTCCTCCTTTTTTTCGTCGGTTATAGTACTCTTCCTTTAGTCTTCAGATAACAGAATTATCTTTTACCACCTATAACCCCATCGGAAAGTATTTCAGACTCTCCGCCTGACTTTCCTCAGATTCCATGTTTTACCCCCACATTAATGCGTTTTTTTTGATTTTCGTCCTGCCATGGAGCACCTTCCCTTTTTTGTCTTGAAAGGACTATGTTGAGTTCTAGATTAGTTGGCTCCTCGCTGTATCTCGTGGACTGCTATCCTCCCTTTTTTTTTTGGTTCCTGACACTTCTTACGCATCGCCCTTTTTAGACCAACCCGTAGCTTGCTACGATACAGGCCCTTCGTCTAGCCTGATTTTTCTATGAGTCCCCTTGTTTAATCTTTGAGCTTGTGTCCGGCTTTCTCGCCGCGCGATTCTGAGATTCTTCGCATATCTTTTGTTTTTCCTTGAATTCCGGTGAAATTTTTCACCTCATTTTTGATTGTATTCTTCCCACAATTCCGAAGGCCGAGGAGTTTGAGTTTGATTCCACCCTGAACCAGAATGCAGTTCACGAGTGTTTTGTGACCATTTATTTTTCCATAAGGTGGAGATTAACTTACCTACCATGTCCACACCACACACCCCCACCCCCCTTCCAAGATTTTTAACAAACCCCCAACCCCCCCCCCCCCACCACCCCCCCCACCTTTTTCCTTCCCAGCCAAGACCGCCTTCCTTCCATCTTCCCCCTTCTTACCTTTTGCATCGTATGAGTATGTCGCGAAGCGTGTCGTGAAAGGATAAACTTGCGGACTATATTTCCTTCTTTCCCTTTTTTTCCTACTTGGGAAGTTCTCCCTTTGCCTGGAATAAGGGTGCTCTCCGCTTCTCGTCTCCAGACACTTCTTCCTTTAAATACCAGATTGCCCCCTCCCATCCTGCCAATATGTGGCCATATTCTCCGTCATAACGGTCTTGCATTCTTTGTAATCCCCCTTGGATTGTCTTTAATACTCTGCTCTTCTTTCTACTCTGACTCTCCATGGGGGCCGTCTCGCCCCCTCAAGCAAGGATTCCCCCTCTTTCCCTTTTATGCTCTCTATTTACTTTCCCCTTTTTAGCGCATTAAATGTGATGCGTGCGTCTAGCATTAGAGTGCTTGGCGGCGTACGTTTGTCCCGCACTTTTCCCGTAGTCTTTTTCTTTTTTTTTTTTTTTGTAGTTTTTTCCGACTGATGCTTCTCCTTTCCCCGCCGTATAGAGAGTACCAAAAAGCCTCCTATAAATTGCCGAATCCTTTCTTCGATTTGATGTGTTATGATAGGTTTTTTTTTTTTGAATTTTATAGTTGTTGGAAGCCGTCTTTTACTATTCCTTGTGAGTTTAATGAATTCTTGTTTTTTGTCCGTTTTTTTTTGGCGTTTCCCCCCTCGGCTGTTTTCTTGATTCGAGAACCTTTCCGGTTCGGTGACGATAAGCCCACGATAGTCTTTTTCTTCCGCCCCACGACCCTTTGCCCGAAGTCTCATGAGTTAGAGATCCTTTCTCCACCTCCCTCTCAATTGGTCCCCTATGACGGAGCCTTGTTTTTTCCATTCTTGTCATAGGTGACCTAGTTATACAGGGAGAGATTTTGAAATCCGTCCTCTACCAGGTTATTTTCTGGCCCTGTGATTATTCCGTCTTTTTACCTTTTTCTGCTCTTAGGGTCTCTTATGAGGATCGTAGAACTCCACGTCTTGATTTTCCAAGTTCTGTCCCCTCCAGTTTTCCCTTTCCTCCTCCTCTCCTACATTGAGAATTAAAGCCTTGTAAGACCACATGAATGACCTCCTTTGCCATTCTTTTCCCTTTTTCCCCATTATCCTTTTTTTCCAACTGGGAAGTTTCCTGCTCTCCAAGTTTTCCCCCCCTCTAATTTGATACTTATTTTCCCTTTCGTCCTAGCAGTTCTCTCTTAAGTTCTTGAAGCTCTCTCCGTCTGATATGAGAGACAAAACCCTCCGCTCTGCTTAGTCTCCCCCCTCCCCCTTAATTTGACCCGTCTTTTCGCCTTACTGCCTTTCTTTTTATATTTCTCTGCGCACTGTAATAGCCATGGCCGTCAACGTCCCCCCCCTCGTCGCGAATAGAGAAAATCTTCCTGCTTGAGTAGAACTTCTCTTTTCCTTTCTCCCATCCCCGTAAGACACTCCCCAGCGACTTCCCCACATTATATAGCTACTTTCTTTGCTCGCCTTTACCACATAAGACATTGATTTATCCGTTTCTTTGCTCTCCCCTAGACGATGCGAATTGTTAGATTGACTTTTTTTTCTTCAATCTTCTACCTTCCCTGAGTTGATCGAGTTTTCATTGCGCATTGCCATGTCCACGTGCTTTAACGCTCTTCCTTCTTGCGTTTTCCATGCAACGAGACGCTTTGCAGTCACCATGTAAACTACTGGTTATTCTTTGTTTTTCCCCCCCCAAATTACTATCTTCCCAGTTCAGAAGCTCCTCGTGGTCCCAGTATGTTCTGTCAACATGAAGCGTTTTCTCTCGCAAGGCGGATTCCGTCTTTTTTTTCTTGCTTACCTGTAAACTTCTTCAGAGGAGTTCCTTCCCTCAGCGGGCGTAGCGTTCTCTCGATTCTTTTTGCCCTCAGGTGCTCTGCGAGTGTGATCTCAAATGAAGAGATGTATCACACCAGTTTTTCGTCTTCCCTTCCTCCTTTGTTTTGTGCCAGGAGCTCTCCCCCTTTCAAGACTCTATCCGCTATACATATCATGTAATAATTTCGATTTCTCTCCAACATACTTACACCTCCGCCATTTACCCGTCCCCTACGACGTTTTTCTTGGTAGACGTGTCGCTAGCCTCACTTTCCCGTTCGATGCGCGCTGGTAGACTTTGCGGTAATAGGGGCCTTGTTTGTCTTCTTGCGCAAGTGTTATAGTCTCCAGGTCTCTTCCTTTTCTTATCATCGTTTTCCTGGAGGCTTAATACTCGATTTCCGGCGTCTTTCTCCGGCCTGCAATGCCGTTTCGTCCTGGGGATAGAAAGAGACCGTTCTTTACGGGACTGACTTTCACTGGGGCCTTAGAATGATTTCTATCTACGAGAGGTTAGTTTTTCTGTCCATGAGATTTCCTGGACAAATCTGCCGACGGAGACCCCCCGAAGATCCTGGTCTTTCCCCATCTTGTGAAATATACGAAAGACAGAGAACAATGGTGGATTTGCGCCTCTCGATCGGGTGGGGATTGCTTTCGAGGGGTTCCTTTTCCGGAGAGTTTTTTTTTTCGTTTCTCCTCAGTTGCCTTTCCCGAATCAGACTTCGGACTTCCACTTAATGTCTTCTCTCTATGTGTACTCGATCTCCATACACGTGCACCTCTTTTCTCTACTCAATTGAAGATCGCTATGTTAGTACCGCATAGTCTTTTTTTCTTGATTTTGATATTTTTGTCATGAGCGTTTCAGTTTGTTGTTTAGGTATAGGTCCTTTTTTGCCCCCAAATTTACTTGCTCTTTTGAGCTGCTTTCTGATATACCTCTCTTCGGCTGTACGTCTGTCCGCTTGTCGCTTAGGCCTCCTTACTCCTCCGTTCCTGCTTACCTCCTTGAAGTTTCCCCTCCCACACTTGCTGCCCTTTTCTGTCTCCCCGCCGGAGCGGCTCAAGCAGTCGCTTATTTCTCCCTTTTTCTCTCCAGCTCCGATTTCCCTATTTCTGTGACAGGCCAAACTCGAATTCTTTTTTTTTCCCTTCAACTCCCCAAGCGTTATATAACCTTATGGAAGCTTTTTTATTGAGACCAATCCCTATAGCGCTCTGGTATTTGTGCCTCCACGAACATTTTTAGAGACAACCCGCAGTCTCACCTTGGTCAAGTAGGAGTACACATTCAGTAGATTTTTTCCACCTTATACCCAAGATTCTGAGCAGGATATCAACGGCCCTGCGTAGAAGTGTGTGTATGGCGCTCCTCCCCCTCTTACCCTTTCGCCGCCTTCGATAATTGCCTCCCGCCTCTCCCCTTTATAAAGAGTCCCATTATTTTTGCGCAAGCTCCCCTCAAGCCCTCGGTGTTTCAAGTTGTTTGCAACTTTTTTTTTCCCTTTTTCGCTTAATTACGAGAACCTCCGTTAAAGAGTTTGTCCTCTCCTGATCTTTTCACCATGTATTGTATGGATAAATCCCTTTGATCCTTTGTTTACTTTTTACTGTAGATTGAAACACGCCATTCTTATCAGCTTCAAATCTTGACCATCCCGTTTCTGACGTTAAACCCCTAGCTGTAGTTCCTTTTTTTTCCCCCCTTTTCCCCCTTATCTTTTAGGCGTCTAAAGGAGAAACTGACGCCGCTTAGACTCATGTATCCCAAATCTTTCTTTTCCAGTCTCCCCCCCACCGGGAGCCTATTGGTTCAATCCTCTCTCAGCATTTACCCCTCTTTCTCTTTGTTTGAGATATATCTTTCTCCATTTTAATTGGACAACAGGAGTTCTTGGTGTCAGTTCTGCCTTACCTTAGGGCTACTTGATTCTACTTCTCCCCTGTTCCTTCCCGACTTTCTTGTGCGCAACTTCTGAACACCCCAATCCTTCTCTCTGACCATGCGTTTTCCTTTGCCCTTTAGTTCGTGAGAAGGGGGATTATTAGCCGTACATTGTGGCTTCCTCCTGTCCCCAGACGACCTCCCTTGTTAGGTTATGGCCTATTCCTTTCCCAGGGACGGCTGCCTAGTCACCATCCGGCTGTGCCGTCATTTACTGCAAGTCGCAGGATCCAAGGTCCCCCCGCACCTTGGCGAATGACGTGGCCCGACGCTACCATCACCTTTTCTTTTCTTCCTCCTTGCGTACTCATGAATGTTTCCCCTCCCTGCCCCGAGACGTTCCCTTTGGTTGGACCTCCTTATATACCGGTTCATAGTGTGGATCGTCTGAAACAGGACGGATTTCTATTTTCCTCAGTTTCCCCCTTCGAAGATCTCCCCCCATTTGTACTAGGTCTTTTCTTTCTTCAGCCCCACACCAAACGACCCCCACCCTATTTCTCTTAGGTTTGTTTCGCGGCTGCTGGATTTTTGAGGCTTTTTTTTTTTTGCGAGTGGGGCCAAGTGGGGGGGTTTTTTGAGGTGGGGGTGGTTGGCGTGTTTTCTGCGGCTTTTTCTTTAGGGGGCCTATTTGGGGTGGGGTTTTTGTCTGGGTGGTTGGTCTGATTATTTCGAAACAGCGCTGCCGAAGTTTCATGTTCCCTCACCGAGCCTCTGTTTTGCTTTCCTCATTCCTCTTTCCTTTTGCATGTTGCCCCGATACTTCTCTCTTACGCCTCAAGGCCTATCGCTTCCAATCCCTCCCTCTGCTTTCTTTTTAGAAAAGTAGCCCCCCTTGCTGCCTCTGACTGGTAGCATTAGTGCATTTTCCTTCCCCCCCCCCCCACGCGTTCCAGGCGACAGCGAGTAGATTCAGCGATCGTCCTCTGGGAGGATCTATGCGTTTTCAAACCTTTAAGTTTTAACTCAGAACGTGACTACTCCCATCAAAACTCTTCAAATTGGTTGCTGTCGACTTTTTGTTTTTCCCGTATTGCCTGTCCACGGATTACACATCTGCTCTCCCTGCCCTAAGCAGTGTTTTCCATTCCCTTTGCTTCGTTACTCCCAGTTTATTAGTTTTATTTTTGTTTCCCGTTTCTTGAAGAGCCAGCCCGCCTCAGACCTCTCGACCAACATAGCCCTTTGATTAGTCAGCTCTCCAGTTCTCTTTTTTATTTATTGACTGTAAGAGAAGCTTTTTTCTTTTCTCCCCCTCCCGGTGGGTCACCTAATTATCCTTCTTCGAGAATCCTAGACTTTCCGTACCTCTCTCTCACGACCCTAACGTCCCATCCGTGCACGAAGAAGGCGCATCTTTCTTCAATTTCCAGAGACTTTTGTTAACTCACCTCTCCTTACAGAAACTGATTCAGCATCCACTCTCCTTTTCATCATAATAGCGAAAGAAACTCGCCTCCAGCCCTCCAAGCAGTTAGACCCTCGTTCCCCTTGCCCTTTTTCTCATGACTCATTAGAACCCTCCCGTGCGGCTTCCGGTCCAAGAATTTCAATGATAGTCCAGTAATGATCTTTTTTATAATATCGTCTCGAGGAGAATGCAGCCGTCTCACTTCCTCGAGCTCCTTTTGGTACAAGTCCGCTTTGCTAGTCCAGATAACCGTTTCTCCACCCCTTCTGCGAAGGAATAAGACGCGCTCCTAAGTGCAATTTGACAAAGCCCTTTCCCCTCTTGCCCTTTTCTTGGATATTCTCCTGCCGGTCTCAACTTTTTGATGAAAGACTAATTCCAGCCGGCACGTTTCACTACTCTTTTAGTGATGTTACTGGGCTGGTATGTTTTTTCACTCAACTGAACCCTTTTGTGCTTCCCTTCCTCTATGGTTAAACGCCCTCGCAGACCGATTGACCTCGGTTACATTCTTTTATCCAATCAACAGGTATATTGAAAAACCAACTTCTCCTTCTTCTAGACGGGGAGTTTTGTGGGAAGGTAGCTTCGTTCTTTTTCCAGAGATTGGCAATCCTTGGGACTTGCCTTTTTTTTCCTTCACCCCCCCACCCCCCTTTGACGCCAGTTGTCATGCGTTTTTCCGAAATGTACTCCTCTTTCCATTTTCTATAGCCAAGGGAACTGAAACCAGGTCTATTATCGGTCATGCCTGATCTTTTTTTCCGCTTTCCCTCCTCCTTGGGGCTGGTTTTAGTTCGATAATTCCCCCTTTCCTATTCGTGCCCCTCCCCCTCTTTCATAGACGGCCCCCCCTGTGCCCTTTCTAGCAACCTGAATCACCCTTCAGTTTTTGAGACCTTGGCAATTCTGAGCCTGGGCGTTCTCTTTTTTTCTTCCTCCGACGCCAATTTGAAGAATTAGTTGTAATTGCGTCCTTCTACGTCGTGCCAAGATTCTTTCTCCATGAACCTTGCTCCCTTCGCCGAAATACGAATACATGGATCCCTTGGCCTCGCCCTCCCCGTCCCAAACCTTCCGCTTGAGTAAATTTCTTCTATCCCCGCACTTTACCTTCATTCTTCTGCTTTGCTCCCACCCGACTTTGCCAGGTGTTGCTTTTATCTTCTCCACTTTAGGTCTTTTTCCCGGAGGTTAGTACTCTACATTTTTCCAAGAAAAATCGAGTGGTTTCCCTCCCAATACCCCTTGCACTTCCCTCCCTCTCGGGAGGTTATAGACTTACACCCCTAACTCCCTAACCCCTACATATTTTAGGAAAGTACTGCCTCTTACTGTTTTTGTTTTGTCCCTGGAGGGCCCAATTCTCTCCCTTGGTCCTTTTCAACCCCCCTCTTGCCGTTTCTTCTTCCCAGGTTAGCCATTTCTCTTTTTTTACAATATGTGCTGGGACAGACTACACTTCGCGGACCCAAAATTCGACCATTTCCCCCCTCTCTATTTTGGGTAATTTTTCCCCTTATTAGTAGCTTCTTCTTTGTTGGTCCCCTTTCAAGATGCTTTCGATTACCGCCAATGTTATCCCTAGTTTATATTTTTTTTTTTTGCTCGATATCCTTTCCTAGTCCTTCGTGTTGTGGCGGGGATCTCCTTTCCCCATGGGGGACCCCTTCCCCCTCATCCTTTCCAGTTTTTTCCCAGCCCCCCTGATAACATCAATCAATACCCTTCCAGGTCCAGATGTCGTGCGACCGTGTCTCACCCCTTTGACATGTTTGATCGACCAACTTTTTGGTCCCGAGAATGTTTCTTCTAACGTTTAGTTGTGCTGCTTCTGCTAGTTTTTTACTCCTTTAGCCCCTATGGCCCCTATTTTCTCTCTTGTTTAGTTTTTTATTCCTCATTTTTTCTTGAATAGTACCTTTTTCTCTATTTCCGCCTTCCGACTCAAAGCCCGTCTCGCTTTCGCCCCTAAGCCCTTTCCTGCCATGCTTTTTTTTTTTGGTTTTCCCTTTTGCGGACCCCCCCAGCTAGAGCTCCTAGCCCCCTTCCCCAGCCCTTTTCCTGCTAAGCGAGACAAGAAGACCTTCTCCCTTTTAGTCTTTTTTTAGCAGTATTAATTGTCTGAAGAGATTGGTCCTTTCCACGCTATTTCTTGCATCGTGGCCACCTCCTTAAGCCATCGATCTGTCTGTTGATCCCCTTTTCATTACAGCCCGCTTCTCCCATCAAATTGACCCAATGAAGCCCCTTCCTCTTTTGTAATTGTTCTAAAGTTTATTCCCTGGGGCGTTTTATCGCGTCCCTCCCCCTCCCGGCTTATAGGCCCTCTCCTGACACAGGCGTCCTCATCAACTCCCCCCCCTGCTCGTTGTCGATCAATAGAAAGACCCTTTTTCCGGCCTGTGTTAGGACCCTTTTGCCCCTGTTTCCTAGACGTCCCCTCACCCTCCTCCTCCAACTTTTTCTTAAGTTGGCTTTTCTTTGTGAGTGAGAAATAACAGATGGCCACTCAGTGTAAAAGCCGTCCCCCCCCCCCTCCGGATTTTGTAGAGCGTTTGTTGCCCCCCCACCTCCTCCTCCATGTTTCTTACACACTGCCGTTACTTTGTATCTGCTCCTCTTCGGTCCCCCGAGGTGCTCCCCCCAGATTGAGCCCTTTTCCGCGCCGCCTTGCATTCTTCTATTCCCTCTCCCTCCGTCAGCTTGCCTGATTCCATCAGCTACCTTTTTTCCTGACCCCTTCACCCTGCGATTTCATTCTGATATTTCTTCCATGGTGCTTCTCCTTCCTTCCCCGATCGTAGCCACGAACTCTTTTCCCCCTCTAACTTCTCTGGCCCTTCCGGGTTCCTTACTAACCGACATTAATTAAGGAGGGGTTCCTCTCTCAAGCCTGAACTTCGTCTGTGTTTTTCTTTGGTTTTTTTCTCAGAGCCTTTACCCTTCAACCTTGTCTCCCCTTCAGGTGGTGACCTTAGCCCGATGTATGCTCCCCCTATTATCCTATAAGACCCCTCTCATTACATGCATTAGGGACTCGAACTGTTCCCCCTCGTCCCGAAGGCATACCTTGAACGGTGTTCTTCTGTGTTGCGAACTTTTCATTCAACATTTCTTTCCCCGCTTCCTTGCCTCCGTTCGTTCTCGGACTTTTTAAGAACTCCATCTTTTAAATGTCCCTTTTTTTTTTCCGGTATAAGGGTAGCAGAAATTTTATGATTTTTTATCGTGACTTGATAAGATATGTGCATCCTTGAGAACTGTGCTGGGCTTCTGGGGAATTTCTATTTCTCCTGGCTTTTTTTTTACACTTTTGTCTGGCTTCCGCGCCACTTAGTATTGACCCCCCTACTCATTGGATGATGAATGCAGTCTCCTTCCGTTACACATATGAGCCCAACGCACATCTTGTCTCTCTTCTCACTGTCGATGACCCCCCTCTTTGTCGGGGGGAAGCGTGGGGATTCAGTACCTTGCCCCTTCCCTCTCTCCGTCCTATAAGGAATAACGACGATACTTAGTCCCTTCCTATTCTGCTGTCTTTCCTAGACTTCCAGGGAAAGCAATACTTTCCCCCTGATTCCCCTCCCCTAACGATCTTGACCTATGGACTTTTTGTCCCCTTTCTTCCTTTTCCAGGGTGGGTAGACGGGATCTGAAAGCACATTAGCAACCTATTCTTTCCCTGATCTGCTACACCCACCAGACCATCCTTCCAATCGAGATCCAGTAGTCTTGGTTGCATCCCCTTACTGATCCTGCCTTCAGACTATTTTGACACCCATTTCTCCGTAATCTTCTTTCTCCCGATACAATGTTTCTTTAAGCCCAAGAGGGGTCCTTTCTTACCCAGCGTTGACTCTTCTCTCCTTGACAGTCCCCCCTACCTTAGTGAGATTCTTCAGGAACCGGACCACGGTCTACTTTTGACTGTTTGATTCCTGCCTCTTTTTTTCTGTACCGGCATCTCTGAAGCGGTCTTCTTTCCAAAAAGACTCTTTTCTTCCAAGACAGAGTTGGGGCAGGCTTCTTGCACATTTATACTATGTTTCACCATTTTCTACCACTCTATCCATTCATTTACCACTTCTAGACTCGAGCCTCCCCCTGCCCCCTTGACTCTCAGGAGCGTCTCTGCTTAGTGCGACTTCTGACATTTAGAAGATTTCTTTTATACACCTCCCCTCAGTTTCCTCCTCGTCCCCCATTCTTTTTGCCATCTAAGGTTCGGGAACTAAGACAGCTTCCAGAGTTTCGAGCTTTTAATCTCCCCCCCCTCCCCTGCCCTTGTCTTTACCGCCCTTGCGGCGTTGCCTCTTCCCCCGGACGCCCAGTCCAACTAGGAGGAAGATTCCCCCCCCCTCTCTTCTCCAACACAATGGAACCATCTCGTCGTTTCTGGCGCGTGTTTTCTTTCTTGCTCTCAGTCATACTCTCCTTTTCCGCGAATGCCCCCTCCTGCGCCCTATTCGAACCCGTCATAAAGTTCTTGTCTGAAAATCACCCAGCGCTGGCTTTCATCGCTTTAGAATCTTCTCTTCCTCCCACCAGTGTGTCTGGTTTATCTCTTTTTCTCAGCATACCGAAAAGAAAAGCGATGTTTCCGTTGTGGGAGTGAGCATGAGAACGTTTATGAACCCTCTGTCTCTGCTTCTGTCCCCCCGTGCTTCTGCGACTTTCCTCCCCCAAAAACTACGGAAATGCCACACCCATGCTCTTTTTTTCCCCCTCGGGGAACGGTCGACGAGAGTATATTCCCTTGCTGGTCCGCCGAACAATAGCACCCCAGCTTTCATGCCGATCCTTCTAATTTTTTGTCATTTTTCGTTCACATATTTTGGATGCTGCCCGTCTGGTCTTTCCCTCGACCCCTGTAAAAACCATCCCTCTTCAGGATATTTACTTCTTGAGGATCGCTTTTCCAAAATCTTTTTTCTCCTTCGTAATAGCATGTTTTTATCCCCCATCCCTTGCTCATGACAGGTTTGCTCTTCTCTTCCCTCCCCCCCTTTTTCTGTTTTCCGAGTGAACCTTACTATGCATTTTTTAACTTGGTCCCCCTTTATCGCTTCTGTTTTCCTCCGGATGATGGCGGGACGATCATCGAACCGTCCCTTTTCCTTCACAAGATGCCCGACTGCGTTCCATCCATTCCTCTTCTCCCCTTGTAAGTTTCCCCTATTATGAAGAATTGCCAGCCTCTTCGCAATTTTTCATGTACAATGACCCAATCCTCCCTTTTTTCAGGATCCGGTCCAGTACTCTCTTTTTCCCTTTGGAGATTGCCTCCCCCCGTCCCCTCGGAAGACATCTCTTCCTATCATACTGTCCTTGTTCCACCCCCCTTGCCCCGCTGCACGACAAGACCCTCCGCTACTCTCTTACGACTTTCTTGATAGCCATGGTTCAAAAATGTCTCATCAGCAACGCCTTTCACTGTTCCACTTTCCCCACTCATGAAATTCTCCAAAAGTTTTTTCTTCCCTTTTTCCTCGAAGGTGCCTATTTCTCCTGTCACTAGTTAACTATCATGCCTACCTCTTCAAGTGAATCTATACTCCCCTTCTTATGCTCCTTCTAATGTTTATCAAGCCCCTCCAAGAGCTCCCCTCTTCAACGTGCTTTATCTATTCTCGACTCGTGGGATGATGAGTAGAATTGAATTTTTGAACGCTTCAGCTCTCCCATACTTTTTTTGCCCCCTTGACTTTTTTCTTAATAGTAATCCGCTCACTTGTATTTACTTGACGTACCTCCCTCTCAAAATAATTGGAAAGGGACGATGAAGTCCTTTCTTCTTCACTTTCTCAGACCCTGCTCCTATCGAATTCGCCCCTGTCTCCCTTCAAACTTTCTCCCTTAGCATATGGAGTAAAGCACGCTCCTACCCCCCTCCAGACGAACGTCAAAGTCTCCCCCCCCTCCATCAACATTTACCGGGATGCGCCCTCCAAATCTCCACATCACCTTCTATGTGACCTGTGTCTCTTCTTTTCTGGAAGAATATCTGTTCGTTATACGACGGAGGCCTTCTTTTGCACACCTCCTCCTTCACAGCGGAGAATGAAGACGCCCGCGGTAATGTGCTCCTTCCACTTTCATTTCACAATTTAAGACTTCCTTCGCAGCATCCTGATTCCTTTCACCAAAATTCTGCCGCGTTTCCCGACTTTTTGCTACTTAGAAAGCCGGATTACGTCATCTTTTGTGCAGCTTTCTTCCCCCCCGCTCTTTTGTTCCCCCGTCTGAAGTGCTTTTCAGTGATCTAAAGCTTCTTTGCGCTTCATCTCCCATGCTTTTTGACCTCGCTTCGGGAACTTTCGCAGACTCTTTTTTCCTCTCACTGTGAACTAGATTATCGAATCTCTGAGCCCCCCAGACCGTCCCCCTGTTGTTAGAAATTACTACCCTTATAGGTCTTTTTGTCTTCTCTGTGGTATTTTTCCGTCCCTGTAGTTTCAATCCACCTTTAGCCTGTGGCTCCCTGGTTTCCTCTTTGTTTGGTTTGGCAAGCCCTGGCTACCCTGGCCATGTATCCAGTTTTTTTTTTTGCCCACCGTTTTCAGGTTGAAATGCCCGTTTCTTTTCCTTTCTCCATACTCATCTACCCGCGGTTTTCTTAGTGACATGACAACGTCCTTATTCGCTTCTGCTTCTTCGGCTCTCTATACTTGAACAAGCGCTTCTCTTTTTCTTCCCCATCTTTCCTCTTCCTTATTTTCCTTCCCATTCATGCTTCGATTCTTCTTTTTCTTTCAGGCACCGGAGAAGCATGTGAGACGGCGGATTTTTGCCTGTTGTTTTACGAGACTGTTCCCCGTTTGTTTGAAAGTGAAGATAGTCCGTACGGCCCTTCCCCAACTATGCGTTCGTTCGTGCTCCCCCTGCACGTTGGCAGGATGTCCCCATTGCTGGTCCCCTATCGTTTCGCGCGATTTTGGTTAATCTTCAATCCGCTCTTCCCTTGTCCAGTTTTTTCCTATTAATTTTTTTCCTACCAATGTCTATTGGGCGCCACCCACCCTAAAAATGGTCTGGCCTCCGGTCATTCACCAACCCCTGACCCCCTCCCTTCCCGAACGCCCCTTTTCTAACCTTTTCGTGTGGTTCCAATTTTTTTCCAATTTTTTTAACTAACCCGGCGGGCCTTGCCTCATGTCTCCCCGTTCCGTTGTATTTTCCGTCTTGTCGCTCTTCCCAACCCAGTAACTTCGAGCTCCGGGTTTCCTTTGCCGTTTTTCCGCGTCTTGATCCTGGAACAAAGGATGGGCGTTCCTTTAAGCTGGTTCTTTACTTTTTTATTTTAATCCTTCCTTTTTTGTATTAACCCCTGTATACTCACAAATATTTTTTTTTGAAGCACCCAGACGCTTTTAAGCTTTCCAAGGTGTTCAAAATCCCCTCTATAAGGGGACCTTTCCCTTTCCCCTGGCGCACTTTCCTACTACATTCAATAATCTGAGGCACCTTTTGGCCGTTCCCCGCCTTTCCGACTTCTGGTCGTAGGTGCCCCTCGTTTGATGGCACCAGTATTTTTCAACTGTCCTTCATAAGGTGTATTTTTGCTTCGGTGGTGTGGCCTCCGTTCTCAAAAGGAAAGCGGCCCCGTTTTAGTGCTTGTGGTGGTACCCCCCCCCTCGGTGTAGGTGAATGGACCATCCCGACTAAGGGCACTCTGTGCCCCATGAGGCTTGGTTGCTTGACTTAAAAATTCCCTCATGCGTTTCTTGGGCATCATACCATAGGTGTGCCCCCTCTTTCCTCCGTCCCTTGCATTGCGATACGGTGCTACTTATTTTTTTTTATCTAACTAGAGAAGTTTTTTCGCGGCCGTAGACTTTTATTTTCTTAAGTGACTCTGTTTGCGGCATTTCGTTAACACTTTTCTCCCCTCAAATGTATGCATTCACCGAGCCCCCCAGTCAGATGCAGAACCATCTTTGAGTCGGCCCCACCCCCAGTTCCAGGTCTCAATCCATCTCAAAGTCCTTCTAACAGGTCCGATTTCCATTTCTAAAAAGGTCAATTTGTCCGCCTTTGCTGATCCAGAGGTTCACCGTTAATGCTTCCTCATTTCGAACGACCAGACCCCCAACTGTCCTTTTTTTGATCTTTCTGACCTTCGGCCTGTTCACGTTTGCTTGATTTCCCTTCCGTGTTAACCGTTTTCGTACGGTGCATTACTTGGTCCTTGGTAGCTGATTCCCCCCGTACCATTCCCCATTGCAAACCTCGTGAGGCCCTTTCTCCGGGGTGCCTCCCCTTCGTTCTTTTGGCAAAGGCCATCCGAATCCCTCCCCCATCTCCGCGAGTCCCTTGTGAGGGCTTTTACAAACCCCTATCGGTCGGCTTAAATTTCGTTTTGAATCCGTCTGTTTCAATGATAGTTATTTTAATTTTCTTTTCCGTTCACGAGTCTCATTTCTCCCGTTTTCACATTATTCATTTTTTAGGAAGTCCTTCATTTAATTAGAATCATCCGAAGTTAGTATCTTTCTTTGAAAACAATGTCCTTATTTCACTTTTGAAGTCTACTAGCCCTGTGATCGGTTGCCCCGCAGTTCTTAGTATCCCCCCTCCCTTTTCCACCCTGTTTTATTATATTGTACCCGTGTCGAACCCCTCCTTCTTTTTTATTCTGAAGAGGTAGGCCCTGCGCCCAAACAGATCTTTTTTCTGTGTCTTTTGAAAGAGCCGGCCTTTGACAATTTTTCATTTGGAGGTGCCCCTTTTTCTGCATTCTCCCCGGATCCTTCGTTATTCCCCCCTGATATGTGCTCTTCTTTTATCAACCCCCCCGATATCCCCCCGTCAGGACAGGTAATTTGGTCGGATTGAGGTCACATCTCCGGTTTTTTATTGGTCTTGCGGGTGCTTGTAGGTTTTTTTTTTTTTTTAGTTTTTTTATTGATATGGCAGATAGATCCACATTTCTTTCCTTCGTTTCGTCTTCCTATCTTGCTTTCTTGCACTTTTTCATTCGCGGGAACCCCGTTCCCCTTTTCTTTTATGGCTGTTTTTTTCCCCGCCTCTTTCAGTTTCTCAACCATTTTCTGTCCTTGCTTTTCCCATCCCCTTTCACAGTCTTTTTTTTTTTTCTGAGAAAAGCTTTTTCCGTTCCACCCATCTTTGCCCTTTTTATTCAGCCATAGCCTTCCTCCTCTGAGAAAGATCAGTTAGATGGAAAAGACGTTCTCGTCTTTTTAGTTTCTTTATTTTTTGAGGGTGTAGTTTTCAGTCACGCTCCTGCTCCTTCCTTAGCCCCTAGCATTTAGGAAGGCGTGCCCAGGCCTTTTCCTCCTCTGAGGAGATGTGAATCCCGTTGTCCTTCCAATCCGTTGGAACCTTTTTTATTTCGTTGTACTAAACCTACGGCTCTCCCGCCTCCCTCCCCTCCTTATCCTCCGCCCGAGCTGTACTCCTGGGGGAGTAGTGCCTCTGGAATCCACCCAGGCCCTTTTGAAATCACGGCCCCCCCCCTGCCAAAGCTTGTTTTCCCCGCTCTCCTCGGAGTGGTTCCGTCCTTTCGCTCGGGGTCAGCTGTTTGTATGTAGTTTCCCCAAGGTAGGTCTTGCCCGCCCATGTGCACTGTCTTCCCCTCGCCCGCGTGTTCGTTTCCCTCCCCGTTACTGATTGGGCAATGCTCTCTTTTCCTCGAGCGACGCGCGGCCCGTTGGCGGCAATTCAACGGCATTTTCCCCTTCTTTTTCACAGGAAAACTTACACTTATCAATGGGCCGCTTGATGCTCCGCCTGTTTTATCCTCCCCCACACGATTTACTTCACCGCTGTTTCCTCAAGCCCCAGCCTGCGCACCCTGCCCTTTTATCCAGTTTTTGGAAATTAACAGTCTTTCCGTTGTTGCCTACCCACCGGCTTCGTAGGACCCACACTTCTCGTCTCTAGTTCTCAACCTCCCTTTCCCTTCTACTCTTTGGATTCTTCTCTGTACTTCGTCCCCCCATTCCTTGAGTCCTAAGACCCCTATGTCTTTTTGAGACAGCTCCTCAGGAAAGACCCCAGGCGTCTACAACTGTGGTTTGTCGTTCCTCCTTGTAGCGCGACCCCCTGAAATAATTCCCTGAGGGTTAGGCGAGCGTGCTTACTCTGCTCTAGCGAGAACCGTCCCTTTTTCCTTGAGAGGTATTTTGCTTTGCCTCCCATACCTTGTAACCCTTTTTCTCACACCCCCGGGTCACGTGGGCACAAAGTATGCTCATGTTTTCCATTCCCAGGTTTGAGTCTTCACCTTGACCTCTAACTCCCTTTAGGCCATAAATTCTCTATGACTAGGACTTGGTACCACCTGGTAGCAATGTAATCCAACCACAGCCTCCTCAACGCCCCATTTTTTTTTGCCCCCCATTTCCCGCCCTTCCTTCCCCCCCCTATTTCCTCAGAATAATAAGTGTTGTGTTTCTCCTGCTCCATTGAGTCTGTCCCCGCCCACATAGTTTTTTTCCAGTTGTTTGTTTGACGTTGATTACCCTTTCCGGTGTCCTCCTTGGCCCAGAGGCCCTGAGGCCCTGGCTGCTCGTCCTGCTTGACTATCTCCCAAAAATCGAACAGATGCAACCCATCCGCGCTGGTTAAAGAACCACTTGTTCCGATTTTTCTTTAGATCCCCCTTTGCCGACTTTTCCTTCCTCCGCCAAAGGATGTAATCCCCGTATACCTCTTATGTTCTTGCTACCCTCCCCCTCGCCCTTATTCCATTTTCCCCTCCCTAAAGTCTTAAAGGACTCACCCCTCCATTGACTGTTTCTTTTTAGTCTCTTTGAGGGATCTTATTTCAACTAAACTAGGTCATTCCCTGTGAGAATCTGCACAACATTTCCCAATACTTCCGGACTTCCCTGTCTCCTTCAGTGAGTGGTTTGCTTCGACCATGTGTTACATGAACTTATACACTACGTATGTGAGACTTGGTCAACTCTCCGGTTTTCCCCAAGGATACTGATGGGTGTTCCGCCCGGGGTTTGGATTAACAACATCTTCCCTAGACGCATGTTTCTGACGAAGACCCGCTGCCCCCTTTGTCTTGTTTGCTTTCCTCCATAGCCCCTTTTCTCAGTTTTCCCTCGGAGGGGGCCGGGAAATGTGCACCGCCCTCACGGGGGAAGGTCCTTGCGTTTCCCTTTGGGTTTCCCCCCTCTCAGTTGTTTTCCTTCTTCTCCCCGTGCAACGGCCTAGGAGCCCCTGCACCGGTCGCGGGCCCGATGTGTCAAACTCTTTGAGTCCCCTACCAGGAATTTCTTTCTACTTCGGAGTAAGACTTACACCCCAGTTCCTCCCAGTTCACCGCCCGCAGCTATTAGATCCCGGCAGCATCTTTGCGGCGACCTGGTTGCCAATTTCCCTTCAGATTGCTACATAAACACACAGACCATCCCATTTCCCACGAGGAGGAGGGCGACTTCGTTCACCTTGGATTATCCACTTCAACTATAACTCCTATCTAGGCTCCTCTCGCCCGGCAGCGGTCCCTTGCTTTGGCGCGCTAATTTTTCGGACGTCCTCCGCCGACCCCCCCCCCCCATCCCCCTGCTTTCCTAAGGATCTTACTTGGTCAATTGCGATATGAGACTGTCCTTTCATTCGTGACCTGTCACTTGTGCCTCTTCTATTTTACATAACTTTTGTTCGGTTTTTTTTTTACTTAATTTGGAACCCCTGTTCCGTGGAATTCCTGTCGTCAACGCCGTATTAAGAAGGCCTGGGCACCAGAGCCATACTTCCGACATTAGTCCAGTAACTGTTTTTACTCGCATGATTCCCCTTTAGCAGTAGCCCTACAAGGCCCCCACATGTTCCCTCCCCATGTGTGTATTTTTCTCCTTTTCGCCCGCCTGCCCCGAAGCCTGTGCCTGCACTCCACCAATAAACCCCTTCCCTTTTTCTTCCCCAAGAGTACAACCTTTCCCTTTTTCAGTAGGACGATTTTTTCCCCGATGTTTTTCTCTCTTTAACACTCATGGCACTGCTTTTTTACAAGGTTTTTCTTTTTGGTGGGGTTTTGGGGGTCTCCTGCTTGAGATGAACAAGCGATCTTCCGGAGTTTTTTCCTTCCTCTCTCTGAGCCGTTACCGCCTCCAGTCCCCTCCCTTGCCAAATCTTTTCCGCAGGCCTCCTGGAACGCTAGTTCCCTTTTTGACAGTGGTGAAAACCGGTACAACTTCCGGTTGAAGATTTTTCCCGTCCTTTTTCTACTCTCTCCTTTAAAACCTCGGACTTCGTGTTGTCCTCCATTTGGAAGTGGTCCCTCTAGGTTCGAAGTTTCATTCATTTTTCCGAAGTCAACGGTCTCCCTGACCCTGAGATCCCTTAAACGTCTTTCCTGCTTTTCGCCTTCTTACTGAGTGCATACGCCGCGAAATTGGAGTTTTCACCCAGATATCAACGTACAGGTGTTAACGTACGCCGTAACTTTTTTTTAACATCCCACCTTGTAAGCTTGTACTGCCTTGGCTTCTGCGCTTCAAATTTATTTTATGTTTGAATACATTTTTCCCCCCCTCTTCTCCTTTTTCTGAAAAGCGTTTGTTTGACCGTTGGCGTTTGTAAACTCTTTTTTTCCTGTACCCCCGTGCCTTCTCCTTCTTTTTCCCAAACGTTCGAGCTGTCGTTACCCGTGATCACTTTTGGCAGGTTTTCCCTATCTGTTCCCCCTTGTCCTTGTTTAGGCAGTCCCCCTTCACACCGGGATCTTCTGTGTCCTTAATCCTCGTAATCCTCATGTCCAAACCGTCCTTAGTTTACCCATCACGCACGATTTCCCCCCACTTTTAAGTTTTACTCTTGAGCCGATTTCTCCCTAGTTATGAAGGCGCAACATCCCGAGTGTTATTTTCTTCGTAGTGGTGGCCCTCCAGTCTCGCGGGTCCGCTGACTCCTGATTCCTGCACGTAATTTAACCTCGCTCTTCTTTTTCGCTGCCCCACCGGCTTGCTCCCTCCGCTCCGCCTTTTCTGCCACACTTGACCGCTCCTGCATCGCCTTTCTTGTCCCCGACAGAGACTTTGATTTGGCCCGCCACTATGTCTCCCTGCCTCTTGCCCCTTAGCGAAATTTCACGACACAAGTTTCCCTGGTCTCCCCCAACCTACACAGCTGCCACCCCCTTCCTCTTGGCCAGTCCCGGCTTCCAGTAACAGCGTCTCAACCTTTCGACTCGCAAAGTACCCTTGTGTGTTCACCCCTACGGTGCACCGTTCCCTTGACCCTTTGCGTCAAGTACTCCAAAAAGGAGGGCAATTTCAGTCCCCCTTCGGAAAGGTTTACGAAGATTTATTTTTGCTGGCTTACTCGGCTTACAACCTGGCACCTTTTCCCCCACCTGTAGATCGTTTTTTTTCTTTCCTCGTTCCGCTGCTTCTCCACCTCAAGATGTCCGTTTTATCTTCCACATATCCTTTTACACCCTTGTTTAGTAGAGATCCACTCTTCTCCCCTTACTACAATGCCGTGAGATCTGAGCGTTGCTCACGCCGACAAGTTACCCACCCAGGCAAAGGAGCCCCCAGACCCTTCTTCCCCCATCCCTCTTTCGACCTCGTCTAACGGGGTTCGAACCACAAGACTCCTTAGAGCGCAAGCAAAGCTGATGTACGTGAATGTGAATCTGGCAGCACCCCGTCTGGCCTTCCTAATGACCCCCCGCGCAACCCAACCTACTTTTTTTCCATGGGGTAGCACAACTTGTTCTATCCTTGCCCCTACATTTGACAAATGAACTCTTTTTTCCCCAACAGGCATTCTTCACCCCCCGGTGCATTTTTTCCGGGTGTTTGTTCGAAGTCCCACTCAAGTGAATCTCTTGCCCACTGGTCGCGCCTCTCCCAAGATGTGCGTCCCCCCCACCCTTCCCCCCCCTGTTTTTGTTCGTTATCCAATTTCTCTCTCCCGTGCCCGGTGCAAAATCCGTATTCCGAGCGTTCAGCAACACCCTCCAACCCTTTTCTTATACTCTAGGATTCTTTTATCTATTAAGGAGGCGTCCCTTTTCCCCCCCCCCTCCTATCACGGTCTCCCGACTTTAGATTTATTTAGGTTTTTGCAGTTTGTCGTCTAGAAGTAGCCTTCCGTTTATTTCTCTTATGTGTGAAGCCCCCTTCCTTCACTTTGACCGTCCCCAACTCATTCCTCTTAGGGGAGGACGCAGTAGACTCCCATTATCAGATGTTCTTCTGTACCTCCCTGGCCTGTTCCTTAGACAATCGACGCTAAAGAATGCTGGAAAGTTCCCTAGTCACCAGGGGCTTTGTTCTCAGTTTTTAAATTGTGGGTTTTTGGGCGTCCTTGTCACAATTGACGGTACTCCCTTTACCAGGCCGACTCTAGAGCCCTTTTCCCCGACCCCCCTTTTTCTCCTTCTTCCTCGCCCCTTTACACCTTCCCCCTTCCCCTTCCCCACCCCGCCTCCCCCCCCCCCCCCCCCACCCCCCCCTTCCCCCCCCACTCACGCCCCCTTTCCCCTACCCCACCTACTCCCTCCCCCCTCCCCAACCCCCACCTCCCGTCGTGTAGGTTTTTTTTTTTTTCCCACCACCAAACACCCCGACCGCACCACCCTGCATGTTCCGTTTGTTGTTTTTGTGTTTTGTTGTTTTGTGGTTGTTGGTCCACACCTCCCCTTTTCCACATTGTTTTTTTTACACACCCCCCCTCTTCTGTAACCTCGTTTCACACCTCCCTTCCCCCCGACTACAGAAACACTTATTGGCTATGTTTTTTCTTCGATTCCAGTCGGGACCCCGTCTGGAACTTTTTCTCTTTTTTTGTCCAATTCTCACCCTCGTAGGCGGGCACTACCCTCCTTTCTGCCCTTATTTCCCCCCATGTTCATTGTCGTGCATACCCTCCCACTTCCTCTTTCCTTCTCCCCCCGCGCGTCTTATACAGCGTCCTCCCCATTCATAAGTGCCCTGGCACGCTTCTACTTTGTTTTCCCTTATACTCGTTTGAACGTGATAGTGACACGTCTCAACTCACGCATTCCCTTTCCCGCCTCAGAGATGAAAACAGTGCCATCTTGCATTCTTTCCCTTCCCCCTCTCTTTCCCCTTTCTTCCAGCGTAGATTTTCATGAGCAGGCGTCCGACCGTTCAGGAAGATGTAGATCCGGCAAAGTTTCCAGTCTTTTCCCAGGCGGCTAATCCCTTTTTCCCCCCAAGCAGCTGCGAAAACTTCTTAGTTTTAAGCGGAGGGGTAGCGGAAAAGAGGTTTTTTCACTCTTCCTGTCAGAGCTTTTATAGCGAGTTTTCGAGCAGTTTATGCCATGAGGGTGCAGGTCCTCTGTGAGACAGTTCTTCTCCCTTCTTGTCACTCGACCTCGTTTTGTGAGGTGAGGTCAGGAGAGGGGGCTTGGGTGTTTTTTTGTTTTTGGACTTCCCTTGACCTGCGACCTCATTCTTCCTTGCCCCAAACCACTCCCTCACAACCTCCCAACCTCATCCAGATTATCCCCCGCACAGGTACGATGTTCATGGGAATAGCTCGTTAAGTCAGATTTGAGGTTTTTTAGACCTCTTCTCGCGTAGAGAACCTCTCCTGCCGAATCTCCCGGCTATTTTTTTCCTTTCTCTTTTTCTTCTCCCACCAGGTCCTTTTTAGCAATGGAGTAGCAAAAGGCATGAGCCACTTTCTCTTCTTGAATCTCCTGTTCTATGATGACTTCTCCCCCGCCCTCCCCTTTTTTCTGTCCCCCTGTAATATTATGAGGAATGATCGATAGGGGAAAGGAGAGGAGGCTGAAGCAGAGATTAACGATGAAGCCCCCCCTTGCCTACCCCATAGAGATTGTAGTAAAGGGAAGAGAGACGATACGAAGAACTAACCTTCTCTTCTCTCATATTTCCCTCCCCCTTTCTCTGCGTGATTTTTTTGTTTTAACATCTAGCTCTGGTATGGCGCATCAGGCTCGTTTTTTGGGAGAGGATTCCTCTCTCTTCTGCAACTCACCACCCTTTACCCATAGTGAACACCTCCGACGGACAGGACTTCTAACCTTTTGACCTTTTGGTTTTTTTGGGGGCTTGACATAGGCTGCCTCGCCTTTTGCGGCCGCGGACGGAAAGAGCCTCTTTTCTAGGAAAGAGAAGACCCCTTCCCCAACCGCCGTCTGTTCCCTTTTTCTCCCCACTACAGAATCGAGGCATATCCTCCCCTTCAGATTGTTTTTTTTTCCCAGATGAGTGCTACGCAATCCTAAGGTTAGTCACGTCTGGTCCAAATTGAGTTTCCCTTAAGGCTGTCCCGCGACATAACTAGTCTCTGAGGTACAGCATTCTGGCCCTTTGTTTCTTGTCGGGAGGCCGGCCGATTAGGGCAGGAAGGAGCAGCGGCCCCAGGCCTTTTCGCCTTGGCTGGACGACGGCTTCGCCCCTCCCCTTCGAATTTTCTTCTTGATCTATTTCCACCCTAGTTTCCGCATCCAGTGACAACAGTAGCCGACCGCCGCCCTAAGGCTTTTAGGTATTGTATTTTTTCTGGGATAGGTCCTTCTCGTAGTGTCTGAATCCTCCCTTTAACACCCCTTGCGACCCGCGTGCTGACGATCTCGAAAGGGAGGCGTTTCTTTCACTGTAGCGCGAGAGTAAGCCTCGTGATGCTCCAGTAGTCGCTTGGTCCTCCCTTTCCTTGGTGATCGACGGCGAGCCTTGCTCCGCAATGGCCTTTTTTTCTCCGACAGCGAATCGCCTTCCCCCCTCCCTTGGCCACACCCCTGTTGCTTTATTCAGGCCTCTCTTCCAGGGCATTTTCTCTGAATTATTTGCCCGGACCTCCTTTTTAGTCACTCTCCTCGTCCTTTTTATTTACTCCTACATCCCTGCTGACAAACGAATCCCTCTCCCCCGTTTGGGAATACGTGTAACCCATTCCATCGTCCTGTTCCCAAGCTCCCCCTAAGCGGTCCACGGCGATATCTGCTCGCCGCCCTTTGCCCGGGCAACGCATGTCTCATCTTTTTCTCGCCATGCTTATCTCTTCCCTCCTCGAGTTGATGGTCTGAAGGAAAGCTCTTCAACCAAGCCGTCCCTCTCGTACCGTTCGGGTTTCCGTTCGTCAGTTACTTTTTTCCTCAACCGGCGGTTTCACTTATCTCCTCCGCCACCTTCGACTATTTCCCTTGCCTCTTTGCGGTCTGTAGTAACTTTCCCCTCGTTGGGCCCAGTAAATCTTCCCCCTTCGACGTCCCATCCCCAGCTCTTCGAAAAGTCCCGGAGGAAAACCTCTCCTTGCATGTGGGCTTTTCGTTAGGGTCGATAGTCCACATTTCGATCAGCCCCGGCGAAGGTTCTTCCCAGGTTGTCAGCCTTTCTTTGGGAGAAGCGCACTAACCGTTTTTCACTGGTTCCCTTGCATCCTCCTCTTCTCTCATCTTTTTTTTTTTCTATATATTCGTTGCTCCCTTTCCCGCACGCTGTTTAACTTGGTAGTGCGCACTTGAGGGTGTTTTTTTTTTGGTTTGGGGGGGGTTTGGTGGTTTGGTTGGGTGGGGGGGTGTGGTTTCTTCCACCTTCGTTCGAACCTGGATGCTCTTCTCTGTCTGGACGATCCCTCCAAAAAACCCACGGTTTTGCCCCGATGCCCACATGCGGTTTAGACGTTTCCCCCCCTGGTGTTCTTTAAGTTTATCGTCGCATGCCTTCTTGGCAGCCTTCGCCGACGCCGATCTTTTTTGGACGATCTCTCATTGGGCCCTTTGCCGCTCTTTCCCCCCTGCTGTTAGTGCTTCTTCTTCTGCCCGATTTGATGACGCACACTGGCAAACTGAACCTTCCTTCTACTTAGGGCTTTCGATGTATTCTTTTCTCAAGAACCTTTGCTGCAGTCCTGGCTTTTTTGAATAAGTCATTTTTGCCTCCTCAAATTTTTTCGCCGTTTCCCTGAGGGAGGGGTCCTTTCCTCCTCGACCTTTCCTTGTTTGGTACGTTGAAACTGGTTACCCTCCTTCATCGGCCGGGATCTATTGGTCAGCGTTTCTTTTGACTTTCCCAAAAGTCTTTTCTTTGATGAGAACCTCGCTGCCGCTGGTGTCCCCCAAGGGCTTTTCTTCCCCATGCCGTGGCCGATTTGCCTTTGATGAATTGCCTGGACGATAGCAGGTTGCCCTGTTTGTTCCGGGGAAGCCTTTCTCGCTTTCGAACCTGCCGCCACGTCCTCGACTTTAACAGCCCCCTTTTAGGCGAGGGCTAATACGCCCCCCCTGAGTCCCACCCCTCGACTCCTGGTGAGAAGACCGTGCGTCCGCTGCACCCCCCGTTTTCTCCCACAGGCCTTTTAGCGGCATCACTCTTTCCTTCTCTGGTTTGCCATGTACAGTTACGCGCACCCGTACCTCCCCAATAATAATACACTGTTGCACTTTCCCCGGCGTCCTCGACCCCGGTTCAACTGTTCAAGGCTCTTTGGCAATCCTCGTAATTAATTCCTTCTTCCAGGCCAATGCTTCGGCGACGGCTGATTCCGAGCTTCCGTCGCCACCCTGACAATCCCAAGCCCAGCGAAACCCCTTTTCACTCCGCCTTTTTATACCGCTGTATAGCCCCCCTTCTTCCCTGGGTGGCATTTTGCCCCTCTTGGAACGTCCATTCTCTTTCGCACTATGATAACTGTTTTTGTAGACTTGCCCCACCTCGGGGCGCCACCTGCGCTTGTTCGGACCCCGATATCCAAATCCCCCCTTTTTCCGCGACTGAACAGCTCGCCAACCTTAACGCCCCCGTTCAAATTCCTAAGGGAATACATCCCTGCTTTCCTCCTTTCCGATTGAGACCCCCCTCCCCCAGGACCCCAAATAATCCCCTTGGAGATAGTTTCTTTGCCCCCTTTTTTTTGCACGCGCCTGAGACAGAATCCGAACTAACAAACGCCCCCCCCACCGCCTGAGTCCGAAAAACCCCCTACAGTGTGCTCCTTATTCACGTGTTCTCTTCTTTAGAGCTATATGGCACATGATCATATAGTCTTCCTTCTTTCAATTTTAACACCAGCGCTCACCGGTTGCGAATAAGAGTTGGTTCCCTTCCCCTCCCCCGTTCACCTTTACTTTTTCCTATAGGAGAAGGCTCCTCGCGTCCCCACAGCCCCCTTTTCGGCCCGGGAACCCTGATCCCCGACGGCTCTTTGTCATATTTTCCCCAGCTCGTTAGGCTCAAGCTTTCCTCTCCCTTCTAATAACTTCCTTCTTGTGTTTTTTTTTTTTTTCCCTGTTTCCCCCCTGAGACTCTGCGGTCTATTTTGGAACAGGTTCTCGATTCCCTGATATAGGCTGCTGCCATGTCTCGTGGCAACTAAGTACGCGTTCCTGCCGTGTTTGACCGCCGTCGATTACTCTCCGTTCTTCTTGACACCTCAAAAAGAAGGTCCATGAGGGTATACCGCCCCCCTTCCCGGATTATCGGTTTTGGGATTCTTTATAAACCTTTTTCCCCAAGGTCTCCTTTTTTTCCTACCGATTTCTGAACTTTCTCTTTTTTCGATTTTGGAACAGTTCCTGGCTACCGTGAGACCAAATCCGAAACTTTTCAAGGGTCCCTTCTAAAAAGATGTTCCCGTCGTATCCGTAATGAGGACGTTTTAGTATAGAATGAAACGTGATATTCTATAGTTCCCTCCTCTTTTAAGAACCTACGGCCAACCTCATTTATACATTAAGCATTGGTGTTTCCCCTCTTTTCAATGCCTGGATCGTTTGTTTCCTTCACGGCGAACTAAGACTTTTTTCCGGAATGCCCTCCTTTTTTGGCTGATTCCTTTCTAGATTGCCCCTCCCCGATCACGGCTGACATTCCTGACTCACTTTGCTACTCCTTTCCGCCCCCCCCCCCTAGAGTTCGTTAAATTCCCTTGTTAGCAATTTTCCCATTCCCTCTCGGAAGCTCTGATTTCCCTTAAAGTACCGTTAGAGTTTTTCTTTTTTCTTCTCCAACTCTTCCAAACGTATCCTCTTCCCAAGACCCCCATTTCTATTTTTTAAACCCCTTTCTGCCCCCCGGCCTCGTTTCTAGTGATTAAACACCCACCCCCCCCAGCATCCCCTAACGACTCCGTTCGGCACTGAGGTCCCTTTTTTTCCCCCCCCCCTGCTGGGCAGTATCTTTTTTCGTCGTCACTCCTCCAACACCCTTTTCAAGTTATTCCCCCTTTTTCGCGGCAAGATTTTCCTTTTTTCTTTTGATGTTCTCCTTTGCGCGTCTTGCGGGCCAAAACGTTGGCCCTTTTCCAACGGTTGGCCTGTGCCGTTCTTTGGATCCTTTCGGCCTCCAAGATTGCGTTCCAGTAAAA
>Ga0179593_1310850_pt1 | contig 36702 bp, 45 predicted proteins | sample CZODoug2_1_08_16_FD_185931 | JGI IMG/M metagenome (GOLD analysis project Ga0179593, IMG submission 185931) | Vadose zone soil fungal communities from Angelo Coast Range Reserve, California, USA - CZODoug2_1_08_16fungal (PacBio error correction) | ecosystem: Environmental > Terrestrial > Soil >... | reverse complement strand
AAGCCGCGTCCCCTGCCCCATTTTTTTTTTTTTTCTCCTAGTTCGGGAAAAAAAAAAATTTTGGAAGGGGGAATTTTTGTGGCGGGGGGGGGCGTTGGGCGCTTTTGGGGGCCCCCAGGGCAGTTTTTTTTCAATGGAATCAGGCCAAATGCCAAATTCGGGTTACTTTTTTTCTTTGTGGGGTTAGTTCAGGACAAACGGGTTGTTTTTTTAGGGGGCGTTTTACATCTCGGGTCTCCCCTTGGGGAGTTGGGGGGGACCGGGTTTTTTTTTTCGTTTTATTGGGTTTTTGTTGTTTCGGTTCCCCCCATGGGGGGGCTGAGGGGGCCTATGTTATTGGCCGTGTGTTTTTGACTTTTCCGGAGTGTGGGGGTGGGGAAACCGGGGGCCCACAACAGGTTGGCCCCGGGCCCGCGTTTTCCCGGGGCGTTGAGAGACAGGTTCGGGGGGGGGGCAGAATCTTTTTCCCAAATCGGTTTGCCGGGGCTTTCCCGGCCGGGGGCAACCGGGGAAAAAAAACCTTCTTTCCGAAAGATGTTTCCCGGCCTTGGTCGGGGGATTGTGTTGTTAACTTTTTTTCCCTCTTCGAGAATTTGTGTTGATTGGTTGGGGACGGGGGGGGGGGGGGCAAAAAAACGCGCCAAAAAAAAACAAAAACCAAACCGCCGCAATCCACCGACGGGGGGCGGGGGAAACAACCTTTGGTCCACGGGCGGAACCCCAGCAAAACCACTCCCCCACACCCCCCCACGTTGGGACACCTTTGGGGGCCTTGGGGGGGGGAACACCCGGGCATGTTTCAGCGGGGCTTGTTTTCTGGCTTTCGGTCGGACGCCGTACGGTAAGTCCGGAGCGAGGTGGGGGGGGCGGGGGGGGGCCGCCGAAGCCACGCGCATTAACCGGCGGCGAAAAGGGGGGAGGGTTTTGGGTTTTGCTTTTTCCGGGCTGCGTTCCCGGGGGGCGTTGTGTTTGCCGGGGGGCCGCTCCCCCGGAAAACCGGGGGGGGGGTGGGGCCCCCGGGCCCCATTTCTTTCTTTTTGCGGGGGCCCACCCCACTTTTGGGGGGAACCAAGGGAAAATTGCCGGGCCTTTGGGGGGAACCCCAAAATGTGCGGGCCGGTCCCAGGGGGGCTTCGGTTATTCCGGTGTGTTTGGGGGGGGGCCCGTTTTCGGTTTTTTGCGGGGGACCCCCGGGGGACCCGGCGGTGTTGGGGGGTCGGGGTTTGTCCCCAGCGGGTTGTTTTTTGTTGGGTTTTTTTGTTTTGGTAGGAAAGGGGTGGGGGGGTTCGTTTGGGGGAATTTAGTTGGGGTCCCACCCCCCCACAAAAGTAAGGGGGGTGTTTCCTCTTTCCGGTTAAAAAAGGGATGTAACGGGGGGCGAATTATTTTAAAAAAAGGGGGGGGGGGGCCTGGGGGCCGGGGCCCTGGGGGAACCCCGCCCCTTTTACCGGGCGGGGATTTGCCCTTGGAGGGGGGGAAGCGGACAAGGCAAAAAAGGCATTTTTGCTTTTTTTCTTTTTTTTTTCTGGGGTGGCGGTGGGGAGGGGTCCTGGCGGATATTGTGTGGGGCGAAAAAACGGGGTCCCGGGAATTTTTTTTTTTCCGGCCCGGGGGGGCGCCGGGGGGGGGGGGGGGGGGGGGGGGAACCAATCAGGAAAAATTGCCGGGAAAGTAAAAGGACTCAGGGGCCGCGGGGGGGGGGGCCCCCCCCCACGGGGGGGGGGGGGGACTTCCAAACAAAGGTTTCAGGGGGGGGGGGAAAAAAAAAGAAGCTTTTCGTTGTTGGTGGGCCAGGAAAAGAAGCCCTTTCGGAAAAATTTTAAACTGAGGGGGAGGGGGGGCCCCAGGCCGCCCCATGACCGGAAAGTCCCAGGGATTTTTTTTTTTTTTACACCCCAAAAACAATCACAAGTTTTGTGGGTGGGCATTTTTTCGGGGGGAACCCGTGAGTGCTTGCGGGAAAGGGGGGGTGGGGGGAAAAACGGGCGTTTGGGGGGGGGGGGACCCCGAAATAGGGGGCACCACCCCCAAATTGAGGTTGCGGTTTGCAATTAGGCCCGTTTTTCACACACTTTAGCCGGTTCGGGGGGTGGGCTTAAAAACATTCGGGGGACGTTTTCCAAAATGAGGTGAAAAAAAGGAGTCCGGGCGCGGCTGTCGCGGGCTTCTTTTTTTCGTTGCGGGGCCCAATTTTCCACATTTTTACCCCAAAAAAACAAACAAAAAGGGGGGCGGTTTTGTGGCTTGTGTGGCGGGGGGCCACCTCATTGGTGGGATGAATCAGATTTTGGAGGCGGGGAGTTGTCCCAAGGGGGGCAATGCCCAACCTTCTTGCCGGGGCTGGAGGGGGGGGCGACCTGGTGGGGGCCGGAGCTCCCAAAAATGCCCTTTTTTTTTTTTTTCCGGCCGGGGGGCTTGGGGACTTTGGGCTTTTTTCTGGGGGGAAGGGGGGGCCAGAAAGGGGGGCAGGAAACAGGGGGGGGAAGGGACGGAAAAAAACAGGGAAAAAATGTTCTTTCGGGCCGCACCCCCGGGGCCCAGGGAAAATTTGGGGGGCGGGGGGGGGGGCCCAAAAAAAACTTGTCAGAAAAACAAACCAAAAACGCCCGGAATTCCTTTTCCGAGGGGGTTTCGGGGCCGGTTAAAAACCCGCGGGTCTCGCCGGTTATTTCCACCCGGGGGCGAGACAAAAAAAAAAAAACGGGGGAAGGGGGGGGGGTTGGGGGCGGGGGGGCCGGGCCCCTTACCGGAAGGATTGGGGTGGGGATGGGTTTCAAGCCGAAACGGGGGGGGAAAGCATCTTTTTCTTTGGCCGGGCAAAACCCGTTTAAAAAAAACCTCCGATTGGAGGAAGTAGGGGGGGAGGGGGGGAAAAACAACCCGAGTTAAAAAAAAAAAAAAAAAAACCATTCCGGGGGGGGGGAACCCAAACAAACCTTGGGGGGGGGGACGGCAAACATCTTTGTCCCAGGGGGCAATTTGGGACCGGGGGGGGGGAAAATTTTGGGCCCCCCCAAAAGCCACGAGGTTGAAATTTCCCGGCCCCAAAATCGCATCGGGGATGGTTTGTTTAGGGCGGGTTTCCCTTCGGCACCGGCTAGGGGAAAAAAGGGGGCAGTTTAGGCAGGGGGCGGGGGGGGGGGAAACCCCCCAGGGACAATGGTTGGCAAAAAAGGGGGATGGGGGGGGAACGGGGGTGGGGAACACGCCCTTTGCGGGGGGGGGGGGGGGGAAAGCCCCAAATCCGTCCACCCCAACAAAATAACAAAAAAAGGGGGCGGGAATTTCCCCCAGGTTATTGTTTTTCAAGGGGGCCCCGGGGGCCCGGGAAAGGTGTTGGAAGGGGGAAAAAGGGAAACGCGGGGGGCGGGGGGGGCGTTTCCGCGTTCCGGGAAGGCGAAGGCCCGGGGGGGGGGGGCCTTGTAGTGTTTTTGGGCGTTTAAAGGGCCCGGTGATGCCATTTGGGGGGCGGGGCGCCTCTCCCGGGAAACCCGAAAAGCGGGGGGTTTTTTTATGGGAAACAAGGGGGGCCGTTTTTGGACCACGTTTGGGTTGTGTTTTTTTCTGTTTCGCCATTATTTAAAATCTTTCCTCCATAACCCCAAAAAAACACAAAAAAAAAAAAAAAAAAGTTTTTTTCGATCCAGCGGCTATTAGTGGGCCCCCCCACCCGGGGGGGAACCCGTTGGCGGGGGGGGGGGGGCGGAAAGGGGAACAGCGGGCCAAGGGAGGGTTTTTCAACCCGGGGGCCCGGGAAAAACCGTCCACTCCGGGTTTTTTCTTTGTTTGAAGGGAAGGAAAAAATAAAGGGGGGGTTGCCCTTTTGGCCCGGCCACCCGGCCGGATCTTACACGCTTTTCCCGCCATTTTGGGGGGGGGGGGCCTTCGGGAAAATCAGAGGCGTGGTTTTGCAGGGGGAAAAAGGGGCGGGGGGGGCCAGCCCGGCCGGGGGACCGGGACAAAAAAACCGTTTTCTTATTGGGGCCCGGGATCTTTCCGGGGGCCACGGTTGGGAATTTGTTGGATATGGGCCACGGGGGGGGGGGCTCTCCGGGGGGGGGGCCCGGGGGGGTGAAACCCCCAAAACTGATGGGGGATCTTCCCAAAAAACCCTGGGTAAGGGGGGGACGTTTTGTTGTTGCCCCGGGGGGGGGGGCCGGGGCCTCGTTTCATCAACGCCAAGTTTTTTTCAGGGGGGCGGGGGGGGTTTATATGTTTAGTTGCGTGTTTTGGGGGTTTTTGTTGAAAAGAAAGTTCTTTCTGGGGTTAGGGGTCGGGCAGGGGGCGGCAAAACCGTCCGGTGAGGGGTGGGGGGGGGGGGGGGGGGGACTGTCCTCGGGCAAAAACATCCGAGTTTTATTTCTGATTACCCAAGTGTCCAAAAAAAATTTTTTTGTAAATTTCCCGGGGGGGGCCTGCAGATTTGGTCTTCGGGGGCCAGTTTTGGCAATGACCAGAGGATTTTTGCGGGGATTTGATGTTACGGCCCAAGGGGGGAACAGGCAGGGGGGGGGGGGGGGGGGGGGGGGGGGGGTTGGGAGTCCGTCGGGTGCACCACCCAAACGGCGGGGCGGGCCCCCGGAAGGTTTGTTCCGGGGAGTGAAACGGGAAATTGTGTTTCCCGGGTCCGAAGGGTGCTTTGGGGGCGAAATTTGTCGGGGGGGGGGGGGGGAAAACCCGGGGGGGGGAAACCCACGGGGCGGCGGTGGATGGGTTTCTGGGGGGGGGGCGGCGTGGTGGGCGTTTTCTTTTAGGGAAAAAACAAAAAAAAATCGGATATGGGGGGAAACGAACAAAGGGCAAAAAAAAACGCGGATTATGCCCTTCTGGGGAAAAAAAAGGGGGCCGCCGGGGGCGGGGGGGGGGGGGGGGGGCGGAAGGACGGGGGACATTTAAGCCCCCCAAGGGGGGGGGGGGGGCACCCGGCGAGGGGGGGAAATTTCGCCGGGGGCAGGGAGTCCGGATTAGGTGGGGGACGTTTGGCCGGCTTAGCGTTTGGGGCAAAATCCGGCCCGGGGGGACTAAGGGGGGGGAGGACTTTGGAAAGGCGGTTAAAGGCGGGGGGACGGAATTTTCCTGGGACACGTCCTTTCCCCCGGGGGGCAACTGGCCCAGGCCGGGGGCCCTTCGTCCGGGGGAACATTCAATCAAAAACCGGGTGTTTCCCACTCAGGGGGGACGGAGGCCAGTTTGTTTTCAAATTTTACTGGGGGTTTCCAGGGCGGTTTTGTCACTCGGGGGGGGGGGGGGGGAAAGGGCCTCCCGATTGGGGGGGGGGGGGGAGGGCCCCAACCCGGGATGTGCGGCAAGGGTAAGCGGTTGTTCAGGGGACCCACGTACTTCTCGTTTTCGGGGGACAAACAATTTCGGGTAAGCCGTTGGGGCAAAAAAAAAAAACCCAAAGACCCCCAAAGGGGGGTTTTTTCAAAAGAAGGGGCCCAAGGGGGTGCCCCAGAAGGGGGGGGGGGTGGGGGGGGGCCCCCGGGTTTTCCCATTTTCGGGGGGAGGGTAGGGGGAAAAATCGGGCAAAAAAAAAAACAAAAAACAGCTGGGCCGGGGCCCCAAGGGGACGGGGTGCGCCACGTTCGTTCGCCAGGTTGCGGGACCCATTAATTGTTTCCCAAAGGGCCAAAAGGGGCAATGTTTGTTTTTTTTTCGGGTTTTACCGCCCGCCCAAGGGGGGCCGGGAAGGGGGCCGCCGGGGGGGGGGGGGCAACCCGGGGCCTTTACGACCGGGCAGGGGCCCATTTAATCCGCCCGGGGGGGGGGGGGGGGGGGGGGGGGAAAAAACGTGGGGGGCGGGGAAAAAAATTGTGTTTCAATTGGGCGGGTAGGGGGGTTCCTGGGGGGTCCCCACCCGCGGGGGGGTCACATTGGGCCTTTTCCCAACCGGGGCCAAGGCCCGGGGAACCCACCCCGGGGGGCCTTGGGTGGAAACCAAAAGGGCCAGGGGGGGGGACGGGGTCACTCAGGGGGGAACATTGGTTTTTTTTCGGGGGGGGGGGGGGGGAACCCGGGGGGGGGGCCAGACAAAAAAACGGGCCCGGGGGGGGGCCCGGAAAAGTCCGGGGGGGGGCCACGGGGCCCCTGGGGGTAAACGTGGCGTTTTGTGGGCCCCACGAATCCCCCCACCTTTTCAGGGGGGGGGGCCGATCGGGGAGTTTTGGCCACGAGGGGGGGGGCAGGGGGGGACCCCGGGCCCGGCCGGAAAACCCCCGGGTGGGCGGGTTCGGGGGAAAAGGGGGGGGGGGTCGGGCGAGTTGGGTTGACAGCCCAGGAAAAATTTCTGGCGGCCATCTGTCGGTGGGGGGGGAACGGGGGAAAAAGGGGGGGGGGGGCACGTGGGGGCCAGGGGGGGGGGAGGGGGGGGGGAAACGGGGGGGCTTTTTCGGAATGGTGGCCACCAAAAAAAAAAAGCCCCCGTGATAAGAGGGGATCGCGAAAGGTGGAAAAACCTTCGGGGGCCATCCCCAAGCACCTGGGGGCGGGGGGCGGGGTGGGGGAAAAAACGCCATGGGCGGGGGGGGTGGTCGGGGAAAAAAACAGTTCACCAGTGGGTTTTTGGGGGGCCGGCTTGACCCAGGCGGGGGATGATCGAAAGGGGGGGGGGCCCCCACGCCCCCGTAAGCCGGGGTCTTTGGTGTTTTGTTCAGGGGGGGGCGGGGGATCGATTCTCTCCCTTCTTTTTTTTTTTTACCCTTCCCTTTTCCTCCGTGGTGTTTTGTTGTTGCGGAGAAGGGGATTCGGGAAAGGGGGCTTGGGGGGGGGGGGGGGGGGGGGACCAGGGGGGGGGGGAATGGGGGGCTAACGGGGGGTGGCGGGGGGGGCCTTCGATTTGCAAAAAAAAGCCAAGGGCCGAATTTTTCCGGCCCCCCCCCCAAAAAAAAACCCCAAACGGGGGGGGGGACGTTTTTCCCAGGGGGGGCCCCCGGGGGGGGACCAACCGGACCATGGGGGGCGGTTCCACCCCGCCAACAGGGGGGGGGGCCACCCCCCCCCAGGGTGGCCCGGGGAGGGCCCCGAAAAGGTTTTTCACCACTGACCACCGGGGATCTCTAACAAAAAACCGGGGGGGACCCTTTGCAAAAAACTCTCGGAGACCGTCCCTTTACTTGTATGGCAACGGGGGCTTTTCCGGTTTTCCCAACCGTGGGGGGGAAACAGGATGGGCCCTGGCCCGGAGGGGGGGGGACCTTTCTGGGCTGTGCAAAAATAACCAAAAAATCCCCGGGCCCGGGAACCGGCCTTCGGGAACCACGCCGGGGGGTGTTCCGCGGGGCTGGCGGGCCGCCTCGGGGGCAATCCCGATGTCCGGGGGGCAAAGGGGTTTGGGGGGGAATTCGGTTTTTGTTGAGCCACAACAAAAAAACGGGAAATTTTTTTTAAAACCCAGGGGGGCGGGGCGGGAAAACTTCGGGGGGGGGGGGGCGCCCCGCCGGTTGCGGGGCGGGAGCAGTCCGGTTTTCGGGTTCGAAAAAAAAGAAACGCCGAAAAAAAAAATGGTCCACTGAGTGCCCGGTCAGTTTTTGGCTGGGGCCAAGGGGGCCCCGTTCGGGCGGGGCGGTTTGGGGGGAAAAAAGGCACCAATTGTTTGGACCAACGGGGCGGGGGGGGGACCTAAGGGGGACCCGCAATGAACCAGGGTTTTTTTTACCGCACGGGGCCCGAGAAACATTCCATTTGTTTGGGGCGGGGCGCGGGCTGGGGGGGGCTAGGGTGGCCCGGGGCGGGGGGGGGGCGAGGGGGATGACCCCGTTGGGGTGGGCCTTTGGATGGTTTATTTTTGGGCCGGGCCCATGCGAGCGGAACGGGCGGTTTACTGGGCCGGCAAGGGGGGCTGGGGTTTTTTTTCCCCCGATTTTTTCTTACGGAGGACGAGAAAGGGGCGGCCCTGGGGGACCCGGCCCCCTTTCTGTTGGGGGGGCCACTTGACGTTTGCCCCAAAAACGGGGTTTTTTTTTACCGATTCCCGACAACAGGAGTTTTTTTTTTGTTAAACCGGGGGTTCCCTACCGGGGGGGGGGCGTCGTGGGGGGGGGGGCCCGGGGGGGCATGGTTTTTTCCCCGCGGTGCGGGCAAGTTTTCGGGGGGGTGGGGCACCGCCCCCCCTCCGGGAAGGGGCAAAAAAAACCAGCGGAGGGGGGGGAACCAGGGGGCTTTTGGAACAAAAAAAAAACAGGGGCTTTTAACCCGGGGGGTTTCTTTTCCGTGGACGTGGATGGAGTCGGGGGGGGGGGGGAACGGGGGGGGGAAGGGGGGGGGCGGGGCCCGGGGGGGGGCATTGCGAACGGGGCCAGGGGGAATTTTTTCCGGGTCGTGCACAGGGGGCCGCAAAGGGGATTTATTTCTTCCAGGGGGCAGGGGGGCGGGGATGCAAAACGCCCAGGCCAGACCCAAAAACGGGTCATTTGTGTTTTTTTGTTTCCCGGGGTAAAGCGGCCGGCGAGCCTCGGGGGGCGGGGCTGGGGGGGGGGGGGCGACCTTTTTTTGCCGTTCGGCAGGGGGGGGGGGGTGGTGGGGTGCCGGGTTTTGTGCCAGGGGCTAACTACCCGGGGGCGTTTTTTCGTTTTAAATTTTTTCCCCGAGTTTTTTCTTTTTTTAAAACCGGGCCCAAAGGCCGGGGGGGCACATTAGACCCCGTTGGTCGTCGGGAAAACAAGGTTCGGGCCCCCAAGGAAAAAATCGGGGGACGGGGGATTCGCGTCACGCGGACTCGGCCGCGTGCGACTCTGGCTGGCGAATCATCCGCTGCTCTGTGGCATGCATCGAAGGCGGAGACTTATATTTTGGACTGAGCAACCGATGTCGAGGGAAGTCACCCTGCACCCACCGGGACGGGGTGGGGCCCGGCCGGACCCAAAGGGAGGGGAAAAACTGCAAAACGGGGGATATTTTTAAAACCCGGCCTGTGTGGGTCGGATGAAACGGAAGGGGGGGGGGGGCACTAGAGGGGGGGGGGAAGGTGGTTTCAAAGGGGGGTGTGGAAAAGGGATGTGTTAACATCGTAGTTTGGGTCCGGGGCGGAAGGAGCCCCCAGGGTACCATCGGGAGGGGAAGAATTTCGGGCCCAACGTTTTTCCCCCGGGCCGGGTGCGGCGGGGGCCCCCGCTTCCGATGCTTGCAACGCTTTATATTTTTTTCCAGGGGGGGCCAATTGGGCCCCCCGGAGGGCGGGTTCTATGTTTGTCGGTGGGGCCCGGGCCAAACAAAACCCCTTTTTTTCGGTTTTTTTCCAAAGGAAAAAACCAAAAAACGGGGGAGGTTTTGGAACGTTATTTTCCAGCAGGGGGAAAAAACAAAAAAACCTCTGACGCTTCCCTTTTCCCGCCCCCACGGTTCCGGTGGGGGGGCAAAGGCGCTGATTCGGGAGAAAACACCCAAAAAAAAAAAAATTTTTGGGTTTATGCAGGGGGTGAAAAGAATAAAATATTTGGGCGGGAAAAGGGAAAAAACACCCACCGGGGGGGGTTTTTTACACCCAAGAGGGGCTTTTTCAAAAAACCCCGGGGGGGGGGCTTTCGTCGGAGGGGGGCCAAAAAAATGGCCATTCCCGCTTACGGGGGCATTAAACAGGGGGGCCCTTTCGGGCTTACTTTTTCGGGGAAAGGGGGGGCCGGGAAAAATAAAACACCGGGGGCCACGCTGTCGGTTGGTCTCTTCAAACAACTTTTTTGGCCCAACAGAGGCGGCCTTTGGAATGAAACACACAACGGGGAATTTTTCCGCTTTTTGTTTTTGGGGTGGGGGGGGGGGGGGGAACGGAAGGGGCTTGGCGGGCATAAAGGGGGGGTGCCGTTTTTTTTTTTTTTGTCCCCGGTCAAAAATTGTCCCCTTTTTCACAACAACCCATAAATGGCGGGGGGGGTTCCGGGGGGCCGGGGCATCGAAAAAAGGGGGCGGGGGGGCGAGACCGGCCCAAAAAAAAAAAAAAAAACACCCACCCATTTCGGGATTTGGCGATGGGGACGATCAAAAACCTCCCGGCGCTGGCATTTTCGGTTTCAAAAATTTTTTTAGGGCCCCCTCGGGGATGGGGCGTTTTTCAGGTTCGGGGATTTGGATCGGGGGTTTTCCTTGCCCATAGGGGGAAGGGGGTTTTTGTTGTTTAGTTGTGCAGGCCAAGGAAAACAAGGGATTCGTGGTGGGGGGGGGGAAACCCCCCCCCAAATCCCACAAATTTTCCTTCCGTTTTTTTAAAGGGGGCGGGGGGGGCAGCGTTCTCGCCGGGGGGGGGGGGAAAAAACCCGGGGGGGAAAAAAACCGGCGGTTTTAAAACGGGCGGGGAAAAAAAAAAAAAAAACAATGAGGGGGGAAAATGGAATGCCCAACGCGGGTTTGTTTCGGGGGAAAGGGTTTTATTGGGGCCGGGGGCGGCCAATGCCTTGTTTTTTTTGTGGGCCCGGTGTTGGCCCGGCAAAAAGAATTTTCCTTTGTTGTGTTCTGATTTTGTCTTTCTTCGGGGCCCGTTCCCAGGGAAGGGCAAAAGGGGGTTCAGGGCCCGGCCGGGGGAAAAAAAAAAGGGCATTTGGGGGGGAAAGGCCGGGGGCGGGCGGGTCAAATTTTTTGCAAAACAAGCGGCAAAAAGGGGGGGATTTTTTTTTTGCTGATTTTCCGCCCTTCCCCAAACAATCGTTTCCAAGGGGGGGGCGGGGGGGGGTGGGGGGGGGGGGGGGAAAAACAATTGGAAGGGGGGGGGGGGGGGGGGGCCCCAGGGCAGGCAATGGGCGCTTTGTGATGGGGGGGGGCAAATTTGGGGCAAAGAAAGGGGGGCCCCCGCGGGAGGGGGGGGGGGGGGGGGGGGCGAAAAACGCTTTCCACCTATTTGACGTGAGAAAAATTTAAAAGGGCAAAAAGGGGGCCAGGACGCTAGTTGGTTGGGGAAAAAACGGGGCAAATGGGGGGGGGGAAACGGGGAACAAACATGCATGGTGTGGGCCCCCCAAGTTGTTTTCCAAAAAAAAACCGCGGTTACCCGCCACCACGGCTTTCGCAGCCAACCCAAAAGTTCCCCGGGAAATTTTTTGACCACACCAAAAAAAAAAAACTGATTGGTGTAAAATCCCCGGGGGGAACCATTGACGGTCATGGGGCCCAGCGGCTCTTTAACCAGTTATTTTTATATTTTCTTCCAGGAAGGCTTTCTGCAGGTTGGGGCCACAAACAACCCGGAAAACGCTTTTTTCTTCCTAGGAAAAACAAGGGGCTTTGAAAAAAAGGTCGTGGGGGGGCCCCGCCCCGCTGGGAAAAAAGGGCCTTTTCTCAATTCCTTGTGTGGGGGCGGGGGTCGCCCGGGCTGGCGGAGAAAATTTCCAGGGGGGGACCGGGTTGTCTTCATACGCAGGGCCCCAGGCACCAAGGGAGGGAAAAAATGGTTTGATGTGATGGCGGCTCCTCACGGGGGGGGGCATGCGGCGGAGGGGGGGGGGGGAGGGTCAGGGGGGGACCGGCCCACCAAAGGGGGGCCTTTAAGATCCCCCAAGCCTGTTAATACCGTTAAAACGGGGGTGGGGGGAAAAAAGGGGGGGGAACTTAACTGGGTTGGGGGGGAACCCCCCACCTATCAATCAGCCAAACCCTATACACCCCCGCGGGGGGGGGGGGGGGGGGGGGGGGGAACACAGGGCCAAACCACGGCCGTTCGGGGGGGGTCCCGGCAAAAAAAAAAAAAAAAAAAACGGGGGGGCCCCAACAAACCGAAACAACAACACGGGGAAGGGCGACCGGGGGGGGGAATTTGGGTTTTCCAAAGGGGGGGGGGGGCGGGATCTGGTTTTCCAGTTTTGGGCCGAAAAAGGAGAATGGTGGGGGGGGGCGGGGGCCCGGGTTGGGTTCCGGGCCGAATAAACCCACACACACGGGGGGGGCCAGGGGGGGAAACGGGGGGGCCCCCGGAAAGGAAAACCTCTTCACGTGGCGGTGGGGGGGGGGCCAGGGGTGTTAGGGGGGGGAAGGGCCGTTTGGGCTTCGGGGGGGGTGGCCGGGGGCCTTCGCTCGGGGGGGGGTGGGGAACTTACGTGCGTTCGCGGGGGAAAGACCAGAAACAAAAAAAACAAAAAAAAGGGGGGGGGGGGGGGGCGGGGCGATTTTTTGTGCGTTTCCAAGGGCCCAAGGTTTACAACGGGGGTTTTGCGGGTTTCCCCGGCAGGGGGGGGGGGGGGGACCCAGGGGGGGGGGGTCGGGGGGGGCTCCGCGGGTGGGGGGGCGGGGCGGGGGTTTTGGGGGGGAGTTTGTTGCCGTGTCAAACATTTGTTTTTTTGCCCAAAATTCGGGGGGGACGAAGGGGGGGGGGAACGTTATCCGGGGGAAAAACCCAAGGCCGGAGTCAGAGAAAGGGTTTTTTCGTGAACCGCGAAAAGCCCGGACCCACCGAGGGGGAAAAAGAATCTGGGGGGGCCCCTTTTTCTTTTTACTTGTTCGGAACGGGCGAAACGGGCGGGGGCGGGTGGGGGGCAAAAAAAAAAAACAAAAACGTGCCCCGGTCCACCAACTTCGGGAAAAGGGGGTTTTTAAAATCGGGGGCAAAATTAGGGGGGCCTTCCAGGGGGGGGCCTGGGCGGGAACCGAAACAAAAAAAAAACAGAAAACGGGGGACAAACCGGTCCCCAATTTTTTTTCAGGGAGGAACCCCGATGAAAAAACCCGGGGGGGGGGGCCGGGTGGGGGGGGGGGGGGAGGGGGTTTTTCTTTGGGACGGGGGGGGGGGGAAACAAAAGGGGGGGGGAAGTAAAAGGCCGGGGGATGGCCAATGCCGGGGATATTAACCCCGGATTTGGGCACACAAGCCGCAAAAAGGGGGGGGGGCGGCCATCAAATTTTTTTTTGCGACGCGGGAGAGGGGGCGAAACCCGCCGGCGTAAATCACTTTCGCCTTCCTTTTTTTTTCCCTTGTTTTTTCATTACCATTCCCCGGTTGTTTGTTTGGTGTTGGAGGGAAAGAGATTTTGAAGCGGGTCCGGGGGGGGGGGGGCCATCTTTTCCCCCTCCGGTGTCGAAAGAGAATTGTTTGGCCGCCTTATTGTGTTTGCCGGGGGCTTTTGGGGGGTCCCACCAAAGGCGGTTAAATGTGGATCCGGCATTGGGGCCATTACGCGCTTTTTTTGGACTCCCTTTGGGGTGCGTCAGGGAAACGGTTCAGGGGGAGCGTTCAATTTTCGGCGGGTCTTGTCATTTTGGAGTTGGGGGGGGGGGGGGGAACAGGGTTTACGGTTTTTCTGTTTGGCGGTCCATGGGATTTTTTGAAGGGGGGGAGGACGTAATTTTTGGCCAGATGGGGGGGGGGGAACCTTTTGTTCGAAGGGTTTTGTGGGGGGAAAAACGGGGGGGGGGCCCACGTTTTGCCCGGCGCAGGGGCCGCGGCGGGGGGAGGGGGGAGTTAGGGGGGGGCAAGATCTTCTTCCCGGGGGGCATCCGCCCACCCCCACCGCCACCGGAAAACCTTTTTACTCGAAGGGGGCTTATTGTTTTTTTTTTTTTTCCCCGGAGGGCCTCGGTGTCCGGATAACTTTCCCCCTTCGTCATGTTTGTGCAACAGTGGGTTGGGGGAAAAACGGGGGGCCAAAAACGGGGGCCCCAAAAAAAACCGGCCCCACGCCATTAGGGGCCCCGGGGGACCCTGTTCCACGGGCGGTGGGGGGTGGGGGGGGGGGGAAACCGACCCCGCCAACCACAAAAACAAACCGTTGGGGGGGGGGGGGGGGGACCCCCTTTGGTGCCTTGGACCCACGGGGGCATTTTCACTGGCCTTTGTGTTTTTTTGTTTCTTTTTTTTTGCTTTTTCGGCGGGGACCGTTAAGGCGGAAAAGCGAACAGGGGGGGGCCGGGGCCGAAAGACCGCCGCATAAAAAAACCGGGGTGGCCCCGCCGAAAGAGGGTGGGGGGATTCGGGGGGGGGGGTCGGGTCGGGCGTGTTTTTCGGGGGGGGCGGACCGGGGGGAGGGGGGGGGGGGGGGGGGCCACCGCCAAAATTTTCTATTTTAGCAATGGGGACAGTTAAGGGGGGAGGGGGGGCCTTGTAAAAACCATTTTTTGCACGTTCGACTGGTTTTTTCGTTTTTTGCGGTGTTGTGGGCCCGGGGTTTGTTGTTGCGAAACCCCCCCGGACGGGGGGGCGGTTGGGGGCAGGGTTTTCGCCCGGTGTTTGTTGGGAAAGTGGGGGGGGGCTTGAAATTTTTAGTTGGGGGTTCTCCCCCCCCAACAGGTTAGTTCCCCTTTCCACGGGTTAAACGGGGACAGTTAGGGGCGGATTTAAAGCCCGGGGGGGGTCGCCTGAAGGGGCCCATGGGGACCCCAGGGCCCCCCTCCCGGCGGGGGGGGAGATTTTGTCGCCTTTTTTGAGAAAAAAAAGGGACCGCCAAAAAAAGGGGAAGCCATTTTCCTTTTTTTTGGGGGGGCGGGCGGGGGGGGGGGGTGGGGGGGGGGGCCTTGGGCCAGATTTGAAAAAAAACGTGTTTCCGGGGGAAAAAAAAAGAATTTTGGCAAGGCAATCGGCAGCCCGACCACTTTTAGGGGGAAGTTCGAGGAAAAACAAGGCCTGCCAAAAGGCGGGGGCGGGGGGGCCCAACGGGGGGGGAACCAACTTCAACAAAGGTTCTTAGGGAAGAGGGGGGGGGCTTTTCGGTTTTGTTTTGTGCCCCACGAAGAAACAGCCTCCAGGGGAAAATAAACTGGAAAGGAAAAAAAGGGGGGAGCGGGCCCCGCGGGGCCATGAAACCCGGGGAGTTGTTTCGGATTTTTTTGTTTTATAAAACAATTCAAGTTGTTGGGGGCATTTTTTCGGGGGGGGGGGTGGGGGGGGACCGTGGCTTTTGGGCGGAAAAAAAAGCGTTGTGAAACCCGCGTTTTACGGGGGGGGGACCACTGGGGGGCCCCCAAAAAACACATGTGTGGGATGGGTTCGTTCAATTTTTTATCTTTAGCCGGTGTTTCCCACCCCCACTAAGGCGTTTCGGGCTGGCTTAAAGTTCGGGGGGGGGGGGGGAACTTTTACCAAAAAACAATTAGGTGAAAGGCCGTTTGTCCGCACTTAGGGGGGGGGCGGGATAAGGGGGGCCAAGTTTTCCATTTTCAAAAAAAAAGCCGGGGCATTTTTCGGCTGCGGGGGCTTTCAGTTTTGGTTATGAAATCAGATATTGAAGGGCGGGAATTGTTTGTTTTCCCAGCACCTCTTTGACCGCTTTGGATGGGGGGGGTGGGGGCCCGGGGGGGGGGCCGCTCCCCAAAAAAAAAATGTGGCCCTTTAAGGGGCGGGCGGCGCCGGGGGGAACTTGCTGTTTTTTTCGGAAAGGCGAGAAGGGGGAAAAAGAAGGGGGGAGGGGGGGAAAAACAAACAAGGGACAAAAAAATCCTTTTTTTTTCGGCGGGGGGCACCGGGGACACCCAAAAAAACAGGAATTTGGCGGGGGGGGGGGCCCGGGGGGCAACTCCGGGAACACAAAACCCACCACGCGGAATTTCTTTGTCCGGAGGGGTTTCCGGGGGGGGGGCCGTTACCCCGGGGGGGCGGTCGGTTGTTTCCACCGGCGGGAAGGAAAAAAAAACAAAAAAGCCCGGAAAGGGCCCGGCCTTTACGGGAGGAATGGGGGGGGGGTATTGGGGGTTTCCCGGCCCCCACGGAAAAAAGGGGGGGCCTCTGCCCGCAAAAAAAAAAAACCCGTTAAAAAAAAAAAAAACCGTCCGGGAGGGGAAGGGGAAAAAAAAAAAAAAAAAAAAAAACCCGGGGAAAGTTTTTTGACCATCGAAAACCTTGGACACCCGGGGGGCCAAAATTTCCCCAGGGGGGGGGGCATGTGGGGGAACCGGAAATTGGGGGCAGGCAGGGGTGTGATCGCCAAATCGGGGGCCCATGGATTGGGTGGGGTTGGGGGCGTTCTCGGGACCTCGCTTTCGAAAAAGGGGGGGGGGGGTGGGGGGGGGGGGCGGGGACCCCCGGCGCGCCACCCCGGCACATTGTTGAAAACAAAGGGGATGGGGGGGGGGGGGGGAAACGGGGACAGGGGGGGGCCCCCTTAGGGCAGCCCAAAGCCCTGTCCGGGTCCCCCACAAAAAAGGCGGGGAACTTTTTTTCCCCCCCAGTTTAGTTCAAGGGGGGGGGGGGCCCCCAGCACGCCCGGGAAGGAAGTTTGGTTTTGGGAAGGGGGGGGGGAAGACGAGCGGCGTCCCGCTTTCGAGCCGGGCAAGCGCCTGCTATGCGTAGCGGAATTGCCAATTGGCCTCGACTGAAGACGGGTTGGAGCCCGTGGAACGTGGGTGTCTTTCGCCATATTATCTTCCTCATACCAAAGTTTCGGACTTCAGCGCTCGCCACCGGACACCCGGTTGGGGCGGAAAAAACAGGGGGGAAAAAAAAAGGGGCGAGAAGGTTTTTGTACCACGCGAAAAAACCGGGGGGGGTTCCACTTTCGTGTTTGTCTTTTTTGGACGAAAGGGGTTTGGCCCGGGCCGGTAAAAACACCACCCCCGCCTCCCGCCATGGGGGGGGGGCCCTGGAAAAAAAATGAGGGGGGAGGTTGGGGCCAAGGGGGGGGGAAAACGGGCAGGGGGGCCCCGCCGGGCCGGCGGACCCCGGGGGAAAAACGGTTGGGGGGGGACGCGTTCTTCCCAGGGGGGGGCGAGGCTTTAGCCGGGGGGGGCCCCACCATCTCGCCGGGGGGGGGGGGGGGGGGGGGGGGACCCAAAAAATGGAATTTTGATCCTCCACCCATGGGGGGGGGGGGGGGCGTGGGGGACGTTCCGGGGGGCCGGGGGCGTCGTTGCATTTCCCGGGCCAAATTTTGTTTGGCAGGGGGGCGGGTAGTCGTTGAAAGTTCTTCTGAGTCGGCGGGCACCGTCGGTGAGGGTGACTTCCTCGCAAAAAAAAAACAAAATTCACGGCGTTTGGATTTTTTCGTTTTTCCAAAATATTAAAAAATGTTATTTCCCGGGGGGGGGACCCTTGCTGATTGTTTTTTATTGCAAGTTGGGTTCCAACCAGGAAGCAAAAAAAAAAATTGTTGTCGGGAGTTTTTGGGAATTGTTTTTTAGCCCCCAGGCCAGGGGGGGGGTTTGCGGCACCCACCCGCGGGCCGAGGTTTCGGGCGTTTGGGGGGGGGGGGGGACGGGCGGGGGTAAAAAATTTCCCCGGGGTCCCCGAAGGGGGGTTTTTGTCATTTGTTGGGGGCGGGGTGGAACTTCGGGGGGGGACCGGGTGGGGGGGGGGGGGAAAACCCACGGCGGGGATGGCGGGCGTTGGGCCGTGAAAAAAACATTCGGAATTGAAACAAAACAAAAAAAAAACGAAAAAAAACGGCGCGATTGGGGGTCCCCCTGGGGGGAAAACAAAAACAACCGGGGGCCCCCGGGGGGGCCCGGGGGGGGGGGGGGGGACCGGGGCCATGTTGGGGGAACCCACAAAAAGGACCCGGCACAGAGGAATGTTCCAGAGGGTCCGGGGGGAGGGCGTTCGGATGGGGGGGGGGGGGGGACGTTTGGGGCCCGGAATTGAAGTTTTGCCAAATCGGCCCGGGGGCGGGGAGGGGGAAGCCTGGAGGGCGGGGTAGGGGGGCGGGGGGGACGGGGGATTTTTTGTCCCTGGGGGGGGCCCCGGGGTTTTCAGGCATGCAGGCCCCGGGGGCCCCTCGGTTTTCGATTTTTTCAACACCCCCAAAACGGGGCCACCACGGGGGGGGGGGGGGGTGGGGGGGGGGGGGAAAAAAACCGTTTGTTTTTTATAAAAGGGGGGGCCGTTTTTCATTTGTTTGTCTTGGGGGGGGGGGTCCCGGCATTGTTTGGGGCCTTCCGCGAAAGGGCCCCGTGGAAATGTTGCTTTTTTTTTTGGGCCCAGGCCCCGGGGATGTTTTGCGGGGCCAACGGACGCAGGGTTGTTAGGGGGGGGGGGGGGGGGTGGAAAAAACCCCGTGTGGTGTTTTTGTTTGTTGAACTCGTTTCGGGGAATTTCGGGTAGGTAAAAAAAAGGGCCGTGGGGCAAACAAAACCCCAAAGGGGTTTTTTTTGTGTTTTTTCTCATTCAAAAGGGGAGGGGGGGGGGCCCCCCGAAGGGTACCCAAGGGGGCCGGGGATTATTTCCTCGGCGTAAGAAATAGGGGGGGAAAAAAAACCGAAAAAAGGGGGGGGCTTGGCGCGGGCCCAGGGGGGGGAAACCGCCACCGGTCACGGGGTTAGCCAAGGGTTGTTTGCCAGGAAAATAAATTCACAAAAAAGCCCACGGGGGGGGCAAATCGGGTCCCGCCCCGCCAAAAAAAGGGGCCCCCCGAGGGGGGGGCCCGGCGCCCGGGGCATGATTTTCGCGGGGGGGGGGGGGGGAGGGGGACCGTGGGCCGGGGCAAAAACCTCGCGTTTCCAAATTTGGCGGGAGGGTGTTGGTTTTCCCTGGTCCCGGGGCGGGGGTTTATTCCAAAACATGGGGGGCCTTTCCACCGGCCCCGCCCACCGGGGGGCAAAAACCAGGGCCCTTTTTTTGGGGGGGTGGGGGGACAAGGGGGGCAAGGAACGGGGAGCCTTTCAAGTGACCATGTTCGGAACGGGGGGGGCCCCCGGAAACAACTGGCCCGGCCCGGAAAAAAGGCGGGGCCGCCCTTGGGTTAATTTCGGATTTTGTTGGGCCACACCGAATTCCACCCTTTGCCGGTCGGTTTAGGCCGGAAGGGGCAGGGGGCCGGCCCCCCCGGCGAAAAAAAAAACCCAACGGGAGTCGAGGCGGGGGTTTCGGGGGGCGGGGATTTGGTTTGGGCAAAAGGGCCCAGAAAATTCCCTTTAACACAGGGCCCCAGGCAAATTTCTGTCGTTTGAAAAAAAACCGGGGAAAGCCCGTGCAGGGGGGGGAGGGAACGGGGGGGGGCTCGGTTTGGGCAAAAGGGGGGCCAGTGATTTAAAGGGAGGGATTGTTTCGGGAGGTGAACTCGGCTCCAGACAACCTGGGCGGCGGCGCCATGGGGTCGGGAAAACGTCCCGTGGTTTTGGGGGCGCGATCAGCCGGGCTGATCGAGCCCCGCCCGTAAGCAGGTCTGGTCAGCTCCGGATCCTTCCTCTCTTTCCCTTCCCTACTCCGGGTTTTTTGTGGTTGGGGTGTTTGGAGAGAAGTGATGAGATCGGAGGGGGGGCGGGAACAAACCCAGGGGGGGAACTGCTACGGGCCGGGGGCTTTTCCGGGATCAAGGCCGGGGCGATCCCGGGGGGCACCCCCACAAAACCCAACTGGGGGGGGGGGGACCGGTTTTTTCCCCGGGGGGGGGACCCGGGGGGCCATGGGCGGTTTTCCGCAGCCCAGGGTTTTTTGCTGGGGGGGAGGGGGGGGGCCCGAAAGGGTTTTTTTTACAAACACTTTTCACCCCGGGAATTCCTATATTCAAGCGCTTTGGGCATTAGGGCGACAAGGCCCCCGGGGGTATTTCCTGCCCCAAAACACCACCCCCACGGGGCTACCGTTTCACGGGGGGGGGGCCAAGGGGGAAAAATCGGGGGCTTGTTTGCGAACAAGGGAAAATTTTTGTTTCTTTTTTGTTTTCTGCTGTGACAAAAAAACCCAAAAATTCCCGCCGGGGGGGGGGGGGGGGGGGGAAAGGGGGACAATTTTTCCGGGGGACGGGCCGGGGGTTTCGGGCGGCGCCGCCATCGGGGGCCCCAATTTCCAGGGACTTCCCGGGGGGGGGCCCAAAAAAAAAAAAAGGTGATCCGGGGGAAAAAAAACAAAAAACCCGGGAAGTACAAGGGGGGCGGAGGGGGAACTTTGCGGGGCGGGGCGTTTACGGGGGGGGCGTTTAGGAACATGTTTTCCCCACTTTTGAAGTGGGGGGGGGGGCCAGGGTTTGTGTTTTTTGCTCACGGGGCTGGTTTTTTGTGCCCCAAGGGGGGGCCGGTTTCGGGGGGGCGGACGGGTGGGGGGGAAGGGGGCCCACCATGGGTTGGGGGGGGGGGGGAACCCCCGCGGGGGGAACCCCAGGGGGGGGGTGAAACTTTCCCCCCGCCCAACATTGGGGGGGGGGGGGGGGGGGGGGGGGGGGGGGGGGGGGGGGGGGGACACAAGGGTTTTTTTTTCCCCGGCCCCCACCAGGTTTCTTTTCCGCGAGTCTTTTCCCATTTTGTTGGGGGGAGGGGGGCGGCCCGGGGCCCTTCGGGCTGTGCGGGGGGAAACGGGGATTGCCCGTGGGGTGGGCTTATTGGGCACTGCGAGGCAGGGGGAACGGGGGGGGGCAGGGGTTTTGTGTTTTTTTTCTGGGGGGCGGGGGCAAGGGGGGTGTTTTTTCCCCCGAAAGTTTTTTTTTCTTTACGCCGAGGAAAAAGGCCGGGGGGGCCCCTGGGAAAAAACATTTTGCAACCTCTTGGGGGGTGGAAAACCCTTGGTTGGCCAAAAAACGGGGGGGGCGTTTTACCCCCCGAAGCTCCCGGGACGAGTAACGGGGGTTCTCTTAAACCGGCGGTTCCGTGGCCCGAATTACGGTTTGCCGCAATCGGGGGGGCCTTGTCCGGGAAGGGGGGGCCCAAAACACAAGCGACCAAGATCTGTTTTGGAACGGGCTTTTTTTTAACGGGGGGGTCCACGTTTGGGGGGGGGGGGGGGGGAACGTTGGTGGGGATGAACTTTTTTTTTCGGGGGGAACGGAGGGGGGAAACCGGGGGGGCCCCGGCATGGGCGGGGGGGGGAACGGGCCCGGGGATTACCGGTTTCCCGCCTAACCCGCCTTACCACCAAAAAAAAGGGCTTGACCACTCGACGGGCCGATTTGTTGGGCGGGGGGCCCCCCCCACCGCCAAAGGGCCCAGGGTGGGCCAACGTGTTCAAACCTTCCCGGGGGACCACGCCGCCCGCGGGGGATCCGAACCCGGCGGGGCCATTGGGGGGGGGACTGGCGTCGGCCGGGGGGGGGGGCGGGTTTGTTCCCCAGGGGGCAAAAAATTCCGGCGTTTTCCGTTTTCCAATTCCAGAGGTTTTTCTTGGTTAAAAAACAACCCCCGGGGGGGGCCCACCCCGCGGGCAAATCGGGCAGTTGGGGGGGGTTTCCGGTCGGAAATAAAAAGGTCGGCATAGGGGGGGGGGGGGGACCCTCCGGGGGGGGGACGGGGGGGAATTCCCACGGGGGGGGCACCGGGGTTCCCTCACCGGGGGGGGGGGGGGCGGGGGGGGAAACCCACCACTCCGGCCAGGCCGGGGGCGGGGGGGAACCATTTCTTGGGGGGGCCCTTGGGCGCTAATTTTTCCATTTTGTTTGTGCATCTGTGGAGTGCCAAACTTGGCTATTTTTCCGGCAGGCGGGGGGGATTGATATTTGGGAACTTTTTTTTAAGGGGCACAAACGCAGGGGGATGTTTTTTTTCGGGGAGGGGGGGGGGGAAAAAGTTCCCCCAAACCCCCAACCCTCCAACCCGGGGGGGGGGGGGGGGGGGGACAGGTTTTGGCCCGGGGGGGGCCGGGGGGGGGGGGGACCAGGGGAAAGAAACAACAAAAAAAACTTCAACAACCGGGGTAAAACTTTTATTATCAACCCCGCTGATGCGGGGGATTTTTGAAAAAAAACCGGAGGGGGGGCGCCGAGGGGGGGGGGGGGGGGGGGGGGAAACCGGTTCCAGGGTGGGGAAAAAGGGGGAGAATTTTTGGTTATGTTGTTTTCAGTGTTCGGGGCGGAGAAAAGCCCCGGGGGCAAGGCCATTCGGGGGGGACCGGGAAGGAAATTCGGGGCCCACGTTGTCCCCGAGGGGGGTCGGGGGCCAAAACCGGGCGGGGGCCGGCTCTGGCCAACAACAAAAAAAAAAAAAACAAGGCTGTTTCTTTATTTGGTCCCAAAAGGGGGGACCAATTGGGCGGAAAAAAAAGGGGGGCGTATTTTTTCCGGGGGGGGCGACAAAAAAAACATACAAACAAACAAAAAACCCTTTTCCGGGGGGGGGGGGTCAAGGGGGGGGGGGCATAAACGGGGGTGACGTTTTCGGTGGAAAAAACCCCTTTGGGGCGGGGGGGGGGTTTTTGTCCCCCTTTTTTTGCCGCCCACCCCCCCCACCCAACCGTTCGGTTGGCAAAAAAAGCGCTGAATTCGAAACTTTTGGGGGGTATGGAGGAAAAGGAAAAAAATTTTATGGCGAAAAAGGGGGGGGGGGGACCACCCCACCCCCAACGTTTCCCCCCCACCGGTCCAAAAAAACACCGGCTTCCGGTTTTCCGAGGGGGGCCCAAAAATGGGGGGGGGGGGACAATCCGCTTAACGGGGGGCAACAGGGCCCCAGGGGTTCTTCGGGGTTCGGAAAAACAAAAGGCGGGAAACCCGGGGGGGGGACGGGGGGGGGGCTCCGGTTCTTTCCTGTCCAAAACAAACCACAACTTTGTTCCGGGCCGGGGGCGGGGGGGGCCCCCCTTTTTGGGGAATTACCAAAAACTGGGATTTGTTACGGCTGTGTGGGGGACGGATTGGGGGGGGGGGTGCTTTGCGGCCAGGGGCGTCCCCCCGGTTGTTGATTTCCACCATTTTTTCCACAAACCAATGGGTGGGGCGGGGTTTTTTCGGGGGGCCCCCCACAAGCGTCGAAGCGGGCGGAGGGGGGGGGGGGGACCCCCCCGGGCCCCCCCCAAAAAAAATAAAAACCAAAAACCAAATTTTTCGGATGTTGCGATGGGGGTCGAATTTTGTTCATAACAAAAAAAAAACCCTCCGGGGTGGGCCCCCCCCATTTTGTTTCGTCAAGTTTTTGCGTGCCCTGGGGGATGTGCGTTCAAAGGGGGTCGAGTGGTTTTGAACTTCCACCACGGGGGGTTTTTTTCTCCCAATTCGGGAGGTTTATCGTTTTGGGCGGCCCCAAAAGAGGGGGGCATTTCGTTGCATCTGGCAAACCCAATCCCCCCAAATGTCGTAAAGGCCGCACATCGTTTTCTTCACCGGGCCGGGGGGGGGGGGGGGAACCCGGACCCGGGGCGTAACCAACGGGGGCGGGATAGAAAAACCTTTCCGGGAAAAACAGAAATCCCCGAGGGGGTTGTGTTTCTTGTGGGGGAAAAAGTTGGCCCCCCCAGGGCCCCAAACGAAATCCTGTGGGGGGGGTGGGGCGGTGTTTGCGCGGGAAAAAAGATTTGTTTTTTCTTGGTTATTTCCTTTCCCTTGGTTCTCGGCTTTGTTGAAGGGGAAAAAGCCCCAAAAGTTTCCAGGGGGGGGGGGCACCCGCCCACCGGGAAATAAGGGGGGGGGGCAGTTTTGGGCAAGCGGGGGGGGCGTGTTCAATCAAAGCGCCCAAAAGGATGCTGTTTGAATTTTTCCCCCGCCCTTTTCATCGATTTTCTACGGGGGGGGGGGGGGACCAAAACTTGAACAGGGCAGGCAAACAGAAAACCAGGCCGCTTTGATGGGAAATGGGGGCAAAAGGGGAGCCGCGAGGGGTGCGGGGGCCGAAAAATAGAAAAAAAAACATAAAAAACGGGCTGTTTCCACCCTTATTTTTGACAAGGGGGTGCGATTAAAAAGCAAAAAAGGGGCCGGGCCACCGCTAGGTTGGGTGGGGAACGGGCATGGGGGGGGGACGGGGGGGGACATTTTCATGGTGCCCCCCCAGGGGTTTTTGGGTGTCATAACAACGGGGCGTGTACCCGGGGCGGTTTTCGGCAGGGGGGCCAAACACGTCCCGGAAATGGGCCAACACAAAAACTGATTGGGTTATTTCCGGGGGATCCCGGGTTTTATTGGCCCGCACAGCCCCCTTCTTTGGTCCCCCACGTAATTTCCGAAGGCTCCTTTCCCCGTGGGGCCACCACCCAACGAAAAGGCTTCTTCCCTAGGGGGGGGAAAAGGGCCTTGGGAAAGGGGGGGGGGGGGGTCGGTGGGGGGGGGGCTCACGCGCTGAGGGGCCTTTTTTTTCTTCCGATGCCTTTGGGGATGGGGGTCCGCGGGCTTGGCCGAATGTTCACGGGGGGCGGGGACGTTTTGGTTTTTTCATCGGGCAACGGGGTTTGGGGGGGGGGGCCCCGCACAGGGAAGGGGGGGGGGGGAAAAATGGCTTGGCTTTTTGGGCGGCTTTCCCTTTTTCAGGGGCCAAAAAATCCGCGGGGAGGGGGGGGGGGGGTTCGTGGGGGCGGGGGGGGCCCCCCAGGGGCTTTTTAAATTTCCCGGGGCCCCCTACCTTTTGTTTCCCCGGTTACAAACGGGAAAAAAAGGGGGGGGGGGGGGGGGGACTTTTTTTACTGTGGGGGGGGGGGGGGGGGGGGGGGAACCCCCCCCACTATTCAGGGGGGGGGGCCCAACTTTCTTTTACCACCCCGGCGGACCGCCCCCCCACCCCCGGGGGGGGCCCGTACGGGGGGGGGGGTTGCACGGCACCCAAAAAAAACGGGGGGGTGGGCCCCCACACGGAAAACGGGGGGGGGTAACGGGGGGGGGGTGGGGGGGGGTGGGGGGGGGGGGGGGGGGGGGGGGGAACCGGGGCATGGAGGGTGTTCAAAGGGGGCGGGGGGGAATTTTTATTTTGTCAGTGGACCGAAAAGAAAAGAATGGGGGGGGCGCGGGGCACCGGGGGGGGGGCCCGGTTTCGGGGGGGGGGGCCGGAAACCCCCCAACGGGGGGGGGCGGGACAGCCCGAAGCCACCACATATTCCCGGGGGGCGGGGGGGGGGGGGCCGGGTTAAATTGCGGGGGGGGCGGCTTTTTTCGGGGGGGCGGGCCTTTCGCTTCGGGGGACATAAAGTCGCGAGCGAACAAAAAAAAAACAAGGGCCGCGGAATTGCGGTTTCACAAGGGGGGGGGCAAAGGGGGGGGTCCCACAGCTGGTTGGCGGGGGGTGTTCGGCGGGACCAGGGGGGGGTAAACCCAGCGGGGCGATGGGGCGGGGGGGGGGCGGTTTTTTGGGCGTTTTTTTGGCCGGTTTGCAAAAAAACATTGGCATCACAATTCGGAAGGAGGGGGGGGAAAAAAAAGTACAGGAGCCAGGCGGAAAGGCTCGAGGAGGGTCGGTGGCCCGCGGGAAAAGGGCACGGCCAACGGGAGGAAGAAAAGGATTTTTTTCTGGCCCAGACTCCGGCACGCGGGGGACGGGCGTCGGGGCAAACGTGGCCCCGCAACAACTTGTTCGAAAGTCAAATTTATCGGGGCCCAAAAAAATAAGGGGGGCCTCAGTCCCATTGGGGGGGGGGAACGGGAAACAAAACAGGAAAAAAAAACGGGAAAAAAAAAAAAAAAAAACACAAAACCGGGGTTTTTTTTTCCCCAAAAAAAAAAAAACTCAGGAGGGGGGGGGACCCCCCGATGGGGGGGCGGGGGGAACCGGGGGGCCGGGGGGGGGGGGTGGGGGGGACGGTTTTTTTTTTGGGGGACCGGGGGGAAACAAAAACACGAGTAAAAAAAAAAGGGCGGATGGGGTGCATTGCGGAATCATGTGTTTGAACCCGGGTGGGGCAAAAAGGGACCGGGGCCAAAAAAAAAAGGGGGGGGGCACGGGCCACATCTTTATTTTTCGAAAGAGGAGAACTGGGGGGGCGGGGGGGAACAACGGCCCGGCTTAATTCTCGCTTTTTTTTTTGCTTTCCCTTTTGTTTGGTTCTCCTTTCCCGTTGGGTGGTTTTTTGTGGCTTGAGGGGGGGGGAGAGGATTTTAGGGCCCAGGCGTTCCACACGCCCCCATTTTTTTCTTTTTCCTCGGTTGTTTGTCGGAAAATAAGTGGGCGGCCTTTTGCCCACCCCCGCTGCCCCACGGGGCGTTTTTAAAATTTGAAAACATCGGGCCCCCACAATATTTTTTCGGGGGGCCCAAAATTCGGGGGGGGGGCTTTGTTTTTTGACCCCTTTTTGTTTTTGCTTGTAGTTCCAAGGGGAACAAAAAAACAAAACACGGGGGGGACGGGCGCTTTTTCAAAAATCGGGGGTTGTTCCTCTGTTTTTCCTGGGAAAGTTAGGGGGACGGGTTTCGTTGTTTTCTGTTTGGGGGGGGGGTTTTCGGGTCCATGGGGGGGCTGAGGGGGGGGCCTATTTTTTGGGGGGGGGGCCGGGATTGGGGGGGACCTTACCCGGGGGGCGGGGAAGTTTGTGGGGGGGGGGGCGGGGGACGGGGGGGGGGGGGCCCAACAACAGGGTTTTTTTTTGTATTTATTGGGGCGGGGCCCAGGCGCGTTCCAGGCCGTGGGTGGGGCGGGGGGGAAGTAGGGGCAAAGGGATTTGTCTTGTTCACCATTCGTTTTTGGCGGCTTGTCGCGGACCCACCACCGAAAAAAAACCTCTGCGACGGGCCTTTTGCCGTTTCCGGGGGGGGGGGGGGGGGGGGCGCCTTGGTCGGATACTTTCACCCCTTCGTTCGCAATATTTGGTGAACATGGGTTGCCCGGGGGGGGGGGGGGGGGCAAAAAAAAAACAAACGGGCCCAAAAAAAAAAAAAACCCCCGGCCGGCCCCCATTCCCGGGGGGGCCGGCGGGGGGGGAAAAAATAAACATTGTCCCCCCCAGCGGGGGGGGAAAACAACCCGGGCCCACTCAGTGGGGGGGGGGGGGGGGGGGGGGGGTGGGACCTTGGACCTTGGAAACGGGGGGGCAAATTGCCGCGCTTTGTTCGGCTTTCGCGGAACGGTAGGGGGTCGAAAAAAGTGCAGGGGAGGGGGGGGGGGGGCCGCGACCGAAAGGGACGGCCCGGGGGCCTTGAAAAACCGGGCCACGGCGGACCCGGGAAAGGGGGGAAAAGGTTGCCTTGTTCGGGGCGGGTCCCGGGCCGTGGTTGCGGGCGCCCGGGCACGGATCGCCCACCCGCGGGTCGCCCCGGAACCCCAGGGGGGTGGGGGGGGCCCCCCGCCCCCCAAATTCTTCTTTGTCGGTGGCCCCAACTGGAACAGGATCTCCCCGGCTCGTGGGACCATATTGCCGGGGGTTTTCCTGGCTTTCCGTTTTTCCGCGTGGGGGGGGGGGGGGGGGGGGAGGGACCGGTTTTGCGGGGGGACCACCCCGTGGGGGGGGGAGGACGGGGGGGGGGCCCGGTTGGGTGGGCGGGCAGCATGTTGGTTGGTGGTTAGGAGTGGCTTTTGATTTTTTTTTAGATGGGTTGTTTTTTTCCACCAGTTAGTTTACCCTTTCCGTTTAAAAACGGGGAGGGTTAGGGCGGATTAAAGGCCCTGGGGGGCCAGGGGCCACCTGGGAACCCCCAGGGGGCCCCTCGCCCGGATGGGGGCTTGAGGGGGGGAAAAGCGGCCCCGTCAAAACAAAAGCAGGGGGCATTTTTGCCATTTGTTTTTTGGGGGCGGGGGCATTGGCGATGTGGGGACAAACGTGTCCGGGAATTCGGGGCCAAAAAGCGGGGGGGGGGGGGGGGGGGGTGGGGGGACCTGTTCAGGGGGAAAATGGAGGGAAAAAAGGCTTCAGGGGACCGGGCCGGGGGGCCAAAAGGAACTTTTTCCCAAAAGGGCTTTTTCCGAGGGAAAAAGCGGGGGCGGCTCCGTGGGTTGTTTTGGAACCACTGGGAAAAGAAAAGGAAAGGGGCGCGGGGGAAAATTAATGGGAAAAGGGGGGAAAAGGCAAGGGGGGACCACACGGGGGGAGGGACCAAATTTTTTGGGGGGGGGACCGGGGGGAAGAAGGGGGGTTTTTCCGGGGGGGCGGAACTTTTGTTAAAACAAAAAAAAAAAACCACCACCAACAACAAACAATTTTTCAGGTTATGTGTTGGGTGCCATTGTACGGGAAAGAACGTGGGGCTGGGGCGGGAAAAAGCGTTGACAAACAAAAAAACAAAAAAACGCGTTGGGGGGGGACCCCACTTTTTGGGGGGGGGGGCACCCATTTTTGGATGTCGTTTCATTTTTTTTTCTTTTGCCGTCCACCCACTAAGCGTTCGGGGGGGATTGGCTTTAATCGTTTTTCCGAAAACTGTTTTTTTTTCAAAAAGGGGTTACGGTGAAAAAAAAAAAAATGGGGGGGGGGGGGGAAACAAAAAGGCGGGGTTTTTGTCCCCCGGCCCTCAAGGCGGGGGCCTCTTTTTTGCCATTTTGCCATCTTTTCCAAAAAAAAAAAACAAAAGCGGGCCTGCTTGCCAGCCTTTCCCATGTCTGAAAAACTCGGGAGGGATAAAATGGGGCGGGGGAAATTTCAAAGCAATCCTTTTTGCGGGCTTGGATGGGGAACGACCCGCTTCCCAAAAAAAAATTTGGTTGTTTGGCCCTTTCCCGGGGGGGCGGCTTTCCTCCATGGGCCATTGGGGGGGGGATTGGGGGGCTTTTTTTTCTGAAGGCGGGGGGGGGGAGGGGGGCAGGGGAGAGGGAAACAACAGGGGGAAAAAACAGGAAAAAAATTTGTCTGTTCGGACGGCAAAACCGGGCCCACCACGGGGGGAATTTTTGGGGGGCACGGGCCAAAAACTTTTTGCCGAAAAAACACCAACCAACCCCCCCCACCGCCGGCTTCCTTTTTCCGGGGGGGGAAAGGGTTTTCGGGGCCCGTTAAAACCGGGGGCGGCCGGGTTTTACCGGGGTTGTCACCCGGGGGGCGGGAGAGGGAAAACAAAAAAAAAAAAATACAAGGGAGAGGTCGATGAGGGGGCACTTAAAACGGAGAAATGGGGGGATATGGGGGGGGCGGTCCAGCAACGAAGATTTGGCGGGGGGCAACAAAAAAAACAAAAAAACGTCGTAACGTTTAAACAAAGTTTTTTTACCGATTGGAGAAACTAACAACAAAACAAAAACAAAAACGGGAGGGAAAAGTTTTTAAACGTACATTTTCGGGGGGACAGAAAAAAACCCCAAAAACACCTTGGCCCTGGGGGGACCAGACAAATTCACCCCCAGGGGGGCAATTGAAAACGGGGAATTGGCCAAAAAAGCGCCGAGTTGGTTGATGTCCCCGGGGCCCATTTTTTTTCGGCCAAAAGACGATGGGTGGTTTGGGGGTGGCGGTTTCTGCGCCCACGATTGTCCGAAAAGGAGGGCGGAACCCCCCCCCCCCGGGCCCCAAAAGTGGGTTTGAAAAAAAAAAAAATGGAAAGGGGAATGTGTTTGGGGGACGGGACGCCCCTTGCCGACGCAAAAAGACCATCCCGTTTTCACAACAAAAAGGGGGGCGGGGGGGGGGGAGTTTTCAACACAGTTTTATTTTTTCAAGGGGGGACAGCCGAACAGGGGCCACCAGGCCGGGAAAGGTACGCCCGGTGAAAAGAAAAAAAAAGGTTGGGTTGGGGGAAAGGTAAAAGGGGGGGGGGGCGGGGGGGGGGGGGGGGGGGGGGGGGAAACGTAGGGGGCGGGCAGGTTTGTTTGCCCCGGGGCCTTTGTGCCGAAGGCCGAAAGGGTCGGACCTGTTATTCGCGGGACAGGGCGGAAGTGCCATGATTGTGGGGCCTTTCGGGGGGGGGGGGGGGGGGACGGGGGGGGGAACCGAAAACGAAAAAAAAAAAGGGGCAGGGGGGGTTGGAAGGGGAGGGGGGGGAAAGGCCGTGGGGGGGGGGAACGTGGGGCTGGTCTCTTGTCCGACCAATTATTTTATTTTTTTCTTTTCATATGTTGACCCCAAAAAAAGTTTCGACATTTTTCCACCCAAAAAGGGGCCGGGGCTGGGCCCCCACCGGGACCGTTGGGGGGGGGGCGGAAAGGGGGAACAAAAAAAAAAAAAAAGCGCCCCCAAAGAGGGGTTTTTTTTCCCACGCGGGGAAAAAAAAAAACGGGGTCAACTTCCTTCTTGGGGGGAACGGAAAGGTGTTGTTGACAGCCACCGAATTTGTAAAGAAAAACGGGGGGGGCTCCCCGCCAAAATTCGGCGGGGGGGGGGGCCGGGCCACTGGGGAACAAATACGGGTAGGGGAAAAGGCGGTTTGCAGAAGACGGGGGGGCCGCACGTGGGGCCCGGGGGGGGGGACACTGGGGGGGGAAACGTTTTTTCATTTGGGCCGAATCCTCGGAGATTTTCGCTGGCACAGGGGGGGGGGGGGGGGGGGGCCCTTCGCCGGGGGGGGGGGTGGGACACCCCCCAATGGGATGGATTTTCTTCAAAACACTAGGGGGGACGGTTTTACGGGGGGCACACTTCGTTTTCATAGGGCAATCAGGGGGCGGGTTTTTTAGGTGCGTTGTTGGAAACAGGTTTTGTTCTTCTTTTGCGGTTGCGGGGGCAAGGGGGGGGCCCCACCCAACCCAACCCAACCGTCGGGTTGGTAGGGGGTGGACTTGTTGCTCGGGAACAAAACACCACAAAAATTTTTTTTAGCCGGTTTGGAATAAAGGTTTTCCAAATTATAAATTTACCCCACCGGGGGGCACCTTTTGGCCGGGGGGGGATGTCTGGGCCCATTTGCCCCCAACAAGGGAGGCAAACTTCGGGGAAATTGTTTCGGGCCCCACAGGGGGGGGGGGGCCCCGGAGGTCCCCGACCCCCCACGCCGGGGCGGAAGGGTCCCCGCGTGGGGGGGGGGGCGGGGGGGGGGGGGGGAACGCGGGGGAACAAAATTCCCCGGTCCGGGGGGGGGAGAGGGGGTTTCCCTTTTTGGGGGGGGGCGGGGGGGGACTTTGTTCGGGGGGGGGGGGGGGGACGGGGGGGGGGGGGGGGACCCCACGGGCACGATTGGGGGGTCGGGGCCCCCCCCGTTTGGGGGGGGGGGGGCGGGTAGACCCAACTTCGGGGGATTGACAAAACGGAAAAAAAAAAAACGGGCGGGAATGCCCCACTTTGGAAACGGGGGGCCCCCGGGACGGGGGGTACCCGGAAATTCAGTCTGCACCCAGGCCACAGCCCGGGAAGGGGGGGTATCGCATGGAACGGGCCGCGGTCAGGGATGGGGGGGGGGGGGGGGACGTTATGGGGCACGATGCAGTTGTTGTTTGGGGGCATTCCGGGCCGGGGCGGAGGGAGGTGCGTTGAAGGGCCCCACATGTAGGGGGGGGGGGGCGGGGGGGGGTGAAAAACCACAGCAGGGAATGCCTGGCCCCACGGTTCGGCAATGCGGGGGGGGGGGGCAGCCACCCCCCCCAGGGGCCCTTCGTCGAATTTTCATTCCACGTTCACCCACGGGGGAAGGCCTGGGGGGACCACGTAAAGGCCGGTTTTTTCAAATCTTGGTGGGTTTTGTTTTTTCGGGGCGTTCTTGGCCTCGGGGGGGGAAGGGGCCCCACCCCAGAGGTTTTTGGCCGCCAAAAACCGGGAGTTGGCGGGGGCCCCCAACGGGGGGGGGGGGGGGGGGGGGAGCGGGTCAAGGGGGGGGAAAAAAGGTTTTGTTTTCGGGGGGGGGGAAAACCACCAACCGTTTCTTTGTTTTTAAAACTCGTGTTCCCGGGGGGAATTCGGGGTTTTTTTGTAAAAAGGCCGTTTAGGCAACCCCAAGGGTTCCAACAAGGGGAAGGGGGGGGGGGGGGGGGACGGGTGTTCCCCAGGGGGGGGGGGGGGGGGGGGGTGTGGGGGCAGGGGGGGGGCTTTCTCAGGTGCGTAGGAACGTAAGGGAAAAAATTCGGGGGGGAACACAAAGCTGGCCCGGGCCCAAAGCGGGGGGAAAACACCCTGGCCCGGGGCTTCACGCTCGCCAGCTTTAGTTGTTTGGCGGGCCTAAATGTCCCAAACAAAAAGCCCACACGGGGGCCATTTTCTGTTCCCGGGTTGCCCCGGGCCCCGTGGGCAAAAGGGGGCCCCGAAGGGGAGGGCGGGCTGCAAGGCATGATTTTGTCGGCGACGGGGGGGGGGAACGTGTGGCGGGAAAGCCGGGAAACAACTTTGGTGTCAAATTTGAGGGGGGTTGCAATTGTTTCTTTTTTTGCCTGGTTTTTTGAGGCGGGGGGGTTCCAAACCAAATGGGGCCTTTTTTCACCGGGGCCGACCCACGGGGGGGGGGGGGGGACACCGGGCCCTCTGGGGGGGGGGGACAAGCCAAGGGGGGGGGGGGGACGGGGGGGGGGGGCCCGTCCAAAAAGAGGTTGGGGGGGGGACCACATGTTTCAACGGGGGGGGGGGGGGGGACCGCCCCAGGGGGAAAACACCCGGGGGTCCGGCCCCGAAAAAAAAAGGTTCAAGCCCGCCCCCCCCTTGGTATTGCGTTTTGTTGGGCACACCCAACGAATTTCAAAAAATTGGGGGGGCCCGGAATCGGAAATTGTGGCCGGGGGGGAAGGGGCGGGGGCCGGGGGCCCGCGAATAAAAAACCCGGGGGGGCGGCGTCGAGCGGTTCGTGGCCCGGGATTTGTTTTGTTTAGGTTGGGGGGGGTGAACAGCCAAGAATTGTCCCATCCCCGCCCCCAGGGGCCACTTCTTGGGGTTCGTTTTGGGCGGGGGGGGGAAAAAAAACGGGACGTTTCGGGCCCGTTTTGTGGCAGGGAAGGGGTGGGGGGGGACCGGGGCCTCGATTGCCCCCCAGGGGCCGTTTTTTTTTTTGATAAAAAAGAGTGATTTTGCGGGGGGAGGGGTTGGAAAAAAAAAAAAACTTCGGGGGGGGGCTCCTCCCCCAGGGCCCCCCACCCAAAACGTGGGGGGGCGGCGGGGGGGGGGAACCGGCCCATGGGGCGGCTGTCTCCGGGAAAAGGTTCCACGTGGTTTTTTTTTTGGGGGGGGGGGGGACCCCGGATAATCGCGGGGTGGCGGGGCTGGGAAAATCGAAGCCCCCCCCGGCCCCGTCTGTAAAGGGGCCAAGGGGGGTGTTGGGGTCAAAAGGGCTTACGATTTTTTCTCTTTTCTCTGTTTTTCATTTGTGTTCCTTTGCCCCTCCGGTTTGGTGTTTGGGGTTTGTTGAGGGGAGAAGAGTTTCGGAAGGGCTGGGGGGGGGGACCCCCCCCAGGGGACTGGGCTGACGGGGCCGGGGGCTCGGGAATTTTTCAAAAGGGCCGGGGGGGCGATGCCCGGGGCCCCAACAAAAACAACCAAACCCCGGGGGGGCGGGGGGGGGGGGGGGGGGGGCGGGGTGTGGGGGGGGGGGGGGGGGGACGTTATCCCCGGGGGGGGAAAACCGGCCCATTGGGGGCGTTCGGGCAGCCCCAGGTTGCTGGGGAGGGGGGCCCGGAGGTTTCCACCTTTCCCGGATCCTTTCTATGTTTTTCCCCACGGGGGCTGCAATTTTTCGAGGGGGGCCACACGTTTCATCCCTTGGCACGGCCCTTGTCCGGGGTTTCAGGGGGGGGGGGGGACAAGGATGGGGGCCGTGCGGAGATTTTCTGGGCTTGTTCAAAACCCCCCCCAAATTTCTTCGGGGGGGGACCGGGGGGGGGGGGGGACCCGGGCTTGTCCACGGGGGGGGGTACCCCGGGCCCACGGGGGGGTCACGGGCGGGCGGCCGCCCTTTCGGGGGGGGGCAATCGATCCGGGGCCCAAAGGGTTTGATAGGTTTTTTGCCCCAACAAAAACAACAAAAAACCGGGAAAAATAAAACAAAGGGACGGGGAACCGGGAGGGGGGGCGGGTGGAATTCAGGGGCACGCAGTTTCGGGCGGGGTCGGGAAAAAAAACCAATGGGGGGTACCAAATTTGAAGGGGGGGGGGGGGGGCCGGTTTCCTTTGGGTTTGAGGTGTACCAAGTAGTGGGGATACGGCAGGGGGTTTGGTACGGTGGAGGGGGCCGCGTAGGGTGTGGGAAGGGGGGGGGGCGGTGTGAGACAATTGGTTGGGGGCGGGGACACGGGCGCGCGCGGCGGGGGGGCAGGGAACAAACCAAAAGGGGGGGGGGGGGACCTGTCAAACGGCAAAAAAATTGGGGTGGGGGGGGGAAACGAAAAGTTTTTCCCGCCCCCAAAACGTTGACAAGGAAGATCATGGGCGGGGGGAAAGGCCCACCACGGACTTGAGGGGGATGGGGGGGGAAACCAGGCGGGGGGTGGAAAAGGGGAGGATAGGGGGCACACGTTGGGGGCTTGGGGGATTTAAACATGCCAGACCATGACGGGAGAGGGGGGGGGGGGGGGGGGAAAAAGGGGGGGGAGGGGGTTCTGGCGGGCAAAAAGCTGCTTTCCCCGATCTTTGATTGACGGGGACGAGGGAAGCGCGGACCCCTTGGGTGGGGGGGTGGGGGGGGGGGGGGGGGACCGTGCCCCCTCCTGGGAAACCTTGGTTTATTGCCAAAAAAAAAAACGGGGGCTTAAAACCCCCGATGCCCCGAAAAAAACGGGGAAGGTACGGGGGGGGGGTCAATTACCCCCGGCGGGTTCCCGGTTTTCTTAGCCGGCCCCAATTTTTCCGGTTTTGGGCCGCATGCAGGGGGGCCTTTCCGAAGGGGGGGGCAAAAAAAAACAAGCGGGGGGACCCCAGGATTGGAAAAAAAAAAACGGGTTTGTGACGTCCGTTGGGGGGGGGAACCCGGGATTGATTCGGACGAGGGGGGTGGGGCCCGGGCCGCATTGGGGCGGGGAAAAAACGGGCCCCAGGACCTACCGGTCGGGCTGTTTACGCCGCCTTCAAAAAGGGGGGCTTTTTCTTCCCCTCGCCGGCAGGAGGGCACGGGCCGGGTGGGCCAGGGGGGCCAAAACGGGTCATTTTTTTCCCGGGGACACGGGCGGGGCACCGCGATGTTTTTTTTTCCTCGCGGTGGGTGGGGGGGGGCAATTTGGGCCGCGGGGGTTCGACCGGGGCGGTTCCAGGGCATCGCGTTCGTGTCCAATCCGAGTTCACGCCACGAGCATCGCCGTGGTCGTCGGAAGTGCCAAGGACTCGGACCTCGGGTTTCGGTACGCGGAACCTTCGCCGAGTTGCGACTCTGGCTGGCGATCAATCCGATGGCTCTTGTGAAGCACTCATCGCAGGGCGGGGATTCATATTTTTGGGACTGAACAACCGCGATGTTCGAGGACGTCACCTCACCGTACGGTGCCGGCCGACCAGAAGAAAACTTCAACGCGGGGACACTACCGCCTTGCGGATGAACGAGGCGCCGGACGGTCCGGTGGAGAAATCAGGGGGGGGTTGGGGGGTGGGGGGGTGCCCACGGCGGGGGGGGGGAGAGCCCCGGCACAGAAATCGGCGAGATCGGCACGTTCCCGGTCGGAGGCGGCGCTCTGCCCAACGCTTTCTATTCCAGGCCAAGGCGCGCGTTATTTCGGGCGGGCAACCTTGTCAAGAACGGGAGTTTTGGACGTTCGCGTGAACACCTATGCGCTTCCCTTCCGCCCACGTCGGTGGAGCGGGCTGATCGAAAAACTTTTGGGTATGAGGAGATACAAATATGGAGAAAGACACCCACGTCACGGCTCCAACCGCTTCGTCGGCCCAAATGGCATCCGCTACGTCAGGCGCTTCGGCTCGGAACGCGGAAACGCCCGCTCGCTTCCTTCAACACTTCCGGCGCGGCGGCCTTGATAAACTGGGATCCCGCTTGTGGAAGGATGGGGCTTGCGCAAGGGGGGCGTCACCGTCCTCTTTCAAACCATGCGGGGGTCGCCAGCTCGAGCGGCGAGACCGCCCAACACCATCGATGTCGTGGGCGATCACCTCGATGCATTCGTCCAATGCCCTGGGATTGCGTCATGGCGATTGTACTCAGGTTTTCCAATCGGAGGGTTCGTTGCGCAGAGCTTCGTGCTGACATTCCCATCTCGTAAGGGGCTCGTTCTCGCCGGGACCGGACGTAGTAAACGGCGAAACCTCGGAAGAAATACCCGGTGTGTCGCGAAGTCTTGCCGCCAATCTGTGCCGGTGGCGAGAAGATTCGTTTCGCTTCTTCTCGCCTCAGAAGCAAGGTCTAGGCCGCCGGAGGGAATGTTGGGCGCGGCGTCATCAAGCGCCAAGGATTGCTGATCCGCTTCATTCGAGTCAGAACCAATGAAAGGCGCAAGGGCAAGGGCCGCTTGATGGAAATGGCAAGAGCCGCGAGGAGACGCTTCAAACCTATTTTGAAGTCGGATTAAGCAAGCCGACGCTATGGTGAAACGGCAATGGACGAACATCATGGTGGCCCAGTTTCAACGCGTTCCGATTTCGCAGCAACGTCCGAAATGCACAAACTGATTGTGTATTTCCCGGACTCCGGTCAGGCGCGCTTTCCAGTATTCCGAACGCTCTTCTTGGGGCACACACGACAGCCCTCTTCCTAAGAAAGCTTGACGTCGTGGGCCCGCGCTGAGGCCTTCTCGGATTCTGAATGGTCGCGCTGCGAATTCCGGGGGGCGTTCATAGCAGGGCCGCCAGAGGAAAATGCGCTGGCGCTCATCAGGCATCGAGAGGGCGGGTCAGGGGGAGCCCCAGGCTTTAAATCGCCTACTTCCCGTTAAACGGAAAGGTACTACGGTGGACACTACAAGCCAATTACACGCCGACCGCCACCCGCCGTCGGGGTCGCAACGGCTACAACGAAACGAGCGAGGATGGTCAAGGAGGAATCTGTCCCGTGCCGAAAAGAGATGGGGCGGGCCCGGGTCGGCCGAACACGGCGAGCGAGCACTTTCGCGGGGCCGGTATGCGGCGTGCTTCGGCGGGGCTCCGCTCGACTACGTCGCGAAGCAGAACACAAGCGCGATGCGTCAAAGGCCAAGGTTAACGTGTTCGTCGCGGACAGGTCCGCGCGATGGCGGCGGTTTTGGCGTTGCCGTCAAACTTGCACATCGAAGAGGGAAGTATCCGACCAGGCGTAGTCGTAGAGGTTCGTGCGCGAAGGCGCACGAGAAAGATTGCCCCTCTCGCACGCGAGCGCGGGCAACGTGCCGCACACTCGAAGTCATCGGCAAATAGGCCTCGCCATGCACCGACAACAAGAAACGAACGTCCCAATCAGGAGGACCCGATGAACGCCGACGTCTGACGACAAGAGTAGCCGATGGAATGGCGCATATTAGCTGGGCAGCGCAAAGGCGCATCTATTTCGACGAGGAGATGGGCGACGCGCG
>Ga0179593_1572017_pt1 | contig 36731 bp, 61 predicted proteins | sample CZODoug2_1_08_16_FD_185931 | JGI IMG/M metagenome (GOLD analysis project Ga0179593, IMG submission 185931) | Vadose zone soil fungal communities from Angelo Coast Range Reserve, California, USA - CZODoug2_1_08_16fungal (PacBio error correction) | ecosystem: Environmental > Terrestrial > Soil >... | reverse complement strand
TTCCCTTGAACTTTGGCTTGCACTGCGTTTTTTTTTTCACATCCCTGCTGGAAGGTTTCCCAGCTTTCCCCCCCTGGGCGGACAGTTTTCCCCCTGGAGCACTTGCTTCAACCCTGGTTGGTCCCCTCTCAAAGTCTTTTTCGCCCATTTCCCCAAAGGCCTTCCTTTTAGACCTCCTTCTCCCTTCTTTTTTTTTTCGCAATCTCCCAATCTTTTTTACCTGACGGTTTCCGTCCTCGTCCAGTGTCATCACTTTCTTTTAATTTACCTTTTACTCCCCCCCTATGTCAAAGCTTTCCTTTGATCTTGATTGCCATCTTTCTGATTTTTTCTCCTATGCTATTGCGATACTTCCTCGCCGGTCCCCGAAGAAAAAGAGGGCCCTTTCCTGCTTCCCTGCCCGTTTTCTTGGTTGTTCTTATTTGATTTTCCCCTCCCTAGCTATACCCCCTCCTTTCCTTTCTCTTTCGCCTGTTTCTCCGTCTCGTGCCTACTGGGTCGCTGTCTCATTTGTTTCGTTTAAGGATCCTTCCTTCTCCCCAACGCTTAATCGGTTTCTCCTACGCGCTTTCCCCAGACTTCGATCGTCCCTTTCTTTTTCCTCCTTGACCTCCTTTCTTCTTCTTCCGTAGGCCCCCCTTCTTCCTGTTCACCTAAGGTATGGTGCGCCCCAAGAATTATGGGCCGACTCCCTTTTCCTTCTTCGTGATCTTTTTTTTTTTTCGAGACTTTTTTAAAGACCTTTTATCGCCTTTCTCCCCCCCTACTTTTTCTCCTTTCTATTTATATCCAACAATTCCTTTTCCCCTGACCTTCCCACCATCAAGTTATTGGCCCTTTCTTTAGGACGTTTATCGTTTTTTTTGTGCCGCGTTCCCCCCCTTTTCCTCGATCAACCTTTATCTCCAGGTCTTTTTTCCCCTTTTTTTTTTTTTCCGAGCAATCTCTCTTTCGAGGCCAGATTCAGTCTGGTCATGTCTATTCATGCACTTTGCGTTGAGGCTTTTAATATTTAGACCCTTGCTTTAGTTCTTTTCCTTCCGAAGTTCCGAGTGTTCGTTCCTCTTCTCTCTTCCTTCAACCTTTCTTTTTTCTCCCCCTGCACACCCCCCTCCTTTCTTTCGTTTTTTTTATTCGGCCGAGGGAGACGCTTCCTTTACAATGCAGCCATTTTTCCAAAAACCTTAATTCCCCGATTCTGCCTGCGGTCCGGTCTCCCCCCTTTCCCCTCCCCCCTGCCAAACCTTTATTTTTTGATGGACTAATATACGGTTATTGTCCCCCTTTCTCTGAGTAATTTTAAGATCACCCCTTTCTCCTTGATGCTCCTCCTCACGTCTCCTCTCATTTTTTTCCAGTGTCCCCCTCCCCCAGCCGCCGCTTTCTCCTGCCTGTTCATCTTGATATAGATACCACTCATTTATGTTTTGCAATCTCTGGTCGCATTTCCCCTTCAGATCCAAGTTTTCCCCCTTTCTCTTAATTTCTTTTTTTCCTTTTTTTGATGGTTTCTTTTTTCATAGGTTCTTTTTTTGTGAACATAAGAATCCCCCCAGGAGTTTATCCCCGCTATATCTTTTTCTTTTTTTCTAGTTCGGGATTCCCCCGGTAGTCTTTTCTTTTTAGTTCCCCCGCTTACACAACATAGAATTCAACCCCCCCCTGCCTTGATGACCCCCCCATTGACTTTTTTCTGGATGAGCCCTAAGATTTTTTCTTCTCTTTTTCCCATAACTTCCCCTTTTTCATCTATATCCATTCCGAAGGACTGGTTCTTCGTGGAGGCGGCTTGTTTTTTTTGGGCTATCCAGCCTTTTTTCGGAGACCCCGAACCTTTCCTCTTTGAGATTCCCTCCCCACCCAATTTTTTTTTTTTTTTAACACCCTCGACCACCCAGGTCCGAACCCTTATATTAAGTTATCCCCCCCAAGAAGCTTCTGCTAAAGTTTCCCCCCCCGTGAAAACCGCATTCTCCCCCCTTCCCCTGACCTCTTTTTCTTTTTTTTTTCGACTTATCCTGGTTTTCCCCCTTTTTTCAGATTTTCCAGCGGAGAACCCCTTCTCCAAGTTCGAGCCCTTTTCCCTCAAGACCCCCCCCACTCACCCTTTCTTTTTCTTTCCAACCAGTTTCTTTTTTCAACAACCCCTTTAACGTATGGGTGGACCCTTTCCCGGAGGGGCCCTCAGTCCTTTTTTACCTTTTCTGTTCTTTCCCCCTATGACCAACCTCCCTCCGAACTTTTCCTGAGAACGTTTTCAGGCTGAGTCTTCGGGGGCACTCTACCCTCCTCTTATGTTATCTCCCTCGACCCAGGGACCTTTTTTTGTTCTTTCCTCCCCTTCGTTGATGATTGGATATTCTTGGAGCCGCACCCAGTAAAAACCTTGTAGCCTTTTCGATCTTCCCCCATGTGCCAGACTTTTTTCCCCCAAGGATTTCTGATTGGTTTTCTTCTGAGTGGAAACTCTCCTCCATCCCCGTACAAACTTTAGTAGCTTAAGAGGAGGTCCCCAATTTTGCTTTGATGCCGACGCTTCTTCAGACTCACCCCCTTTCTTCCAACCCTCTCGTGCTGAGGGTAGTCACCGAATATCTTGCGTGTCTTCACCGGACCTCCCTTTGTTAAGTTTTCTTTTGAATCTTTTTTGGACTCCCTCCCCTTTTACCCCACTCAAAAATTTCCCGAGCCTCTACTGCACTTTCGGTTTTCACGGTCCACCTTTCCTCAGTTTCACCCTCCTCCCCTTTAAATCTCCTCTTTTTTCTTCACCCCAATCCCCCTTTTTCTGCAACCCCTGACCCCACGGGGTCTGAGAGGCGGTCCCCCCAACAGACCCTTTTCCTTTTCCTCCTCCTTAATCTTTTTGCTCTTCTTCACCTTCTTTGATCGGGGCCGGCACTCTTCCCGATCCCTTTTCCCAGCGGCTCCCCCCCCCTACGTTTTTTTCCCACAATTGTTTTCTTGTCACCGACACCCCAGGACAGTTTCCCCCCCTTAAGGCACCAGCGAGGCCCCCTTCCCTCGTCCCTAGGTTTTTTAATCTCCATTCATAGAGCCGCTCTCGCCTCGGCCCAATTTTCCCCTTTTAACCCCCTTTTTCTTTTTTCATGCAATTTTGTCGATCCCTTTTTCTTAAAGTCCTCTCAAGTTTTTACGGGACTTTTTCCCCCGTTCTAACTCTTTTTTATTCAGATTTTCTTCACACCTGAAACATTTCCCTGACCCACTCCTCCCCTGCGCCGGTTTGCTTTATGTACGATTGGTGACAGTCCCCTTTTTCGATTTGGATTTATTATTCCCTTGGACAGACCTTTTTTTCGTTTTTCCCCTTTTCACATGAAGCGCCCACCAAGTGGTTCCCTTTCGTTTAATGTTTCTTGTTTGAAACTGTATTCCCCCCCCTTTTTTCACGATTTGGCCTTTCTTTTTTCCTTGGAGTCCTCTGCACGTCCGGCGCTTCAATTACACCCCCTTCCAAATATTACCTCCTCCTTTTCATCTCTATCCCTGTGTCCTATTTCGCGCCCTTTTTTTTTTCCCTCCGGTGGTTTCCCTCGCTGGAGTTTTCCTTTCTCCCATCCACTCACACTGGGCGCCTCGTTCCCCTTTCTGCTATCCCCCCGCTGGACCCCCCTTTGAGACTTTTCCCCACTGGTTTCCTCTCAGAGGTTCTTCCTTCCCGGCACCCCCCTTTGCTGTCCAGACCCCCTCCTTTGGACTACCTTCCCCCCCTGCGTCAGCCGCCGTTTTTTCTAAATTTTGTACGCTCTTTTTGACCTACTTCCTCTCCCCGAATCTTCTGATGTCTTTTATGCCCAAAGGATGATATTTCTTTGCATCTACGTTTTCCCGGACTCTTTTTTTTGTGTTTTCATTGATTTTTTCTCCTTTAACCCCTCGAGGGTAAGTACTACAGATTGGGAAGGGTCCCCACGGCCACCTTTTTTCTTGATGTACTTTCCCTTTTCACTTTCTCTCCTCACGCTCTTCTCTGATCAATAACGCTTCCGAGCTAACTTTCCCTGTTCAGGTTTGGCCTTTTTTTCCTTTGGGACTTCCCGGGTGGTTTTCTTACATTTTAGAAGACGCCTCTGGCCGTGGGGCTGATTTTTTTCGTTCTTATAACTCCTTGTCCCTGGGCGAAACTTTTGTCGGTGCGCTCTTTTGCCTTTGATTGGGGAATTCCTGACTTATCATCTGCATTTCCCCCCCTCCCTTCCTTCCTACAGTTTCCTCCCCTCCCTTTATTGGTCTCCTTCCCGCCGCTTTCTCTTTTTCCTTCTGAAATTTATACGGGCGAACGCCGTTGCCTCCCTTTTCTAATACTTTTTTTTCTATTTATCTCCCCCCCACATATCATGTCCCCCCCCCCCTTTATGGTACTCCTCTTTCTTCTTCTCTCTCGAGGACCTTTTTTCCCTTCAAAGGTTCTCTCATTCCAACTGGCAGATTCCCCCAAGTTATTCTCGAGCGCTTTTTTCGGGCAGAAGGTTTTTTGAGTCCTTCAATTTGAGTGTTTTTTCTTTAATTCTCTCCCCCTATGGATCTTCGTTTCTCCTCCTCGCCCGTCATTTCGTCCAATAGTGTTTTAGGTTTTTCGGAGTACCTCTTTTATTCTTGTTTCGTTCGGTTTCCTCTATGATTTTTTTTTTTTTTTTTTTTCCTCTTCTTCTTTTTTTTTCCTAGCCCCCCCCCCCAATGTTGTCCTTTATTTCTGAAAAGGTTCCTGTTATAGTGGCGTTTTGCCTTGTTTAGTTTGCCCCCTCATTGCTTCTTTTTTTTTTTACGTCACTCTCTGGTCTATTCCCTGTTTTTCTCCTGGTTAGCTGGAGACTGATAAACGAATGAGTAATTTTTTTTACGACCTGACTTCGTAGGAATTCTTCTCAGAGTTTTTTCTTTTTGCTTTATCCCGATACAACCCCTTTTTTTTTACCTTCCTTGTCGTATTCCCCCCCTGTTCATTGTGTCTTGCGCATAAAAAAAAAAAAACCATACTTTTTCACAAGAATTTCTTTGTCAGTTTCTATATGATCTCTTTTTAAGGAGGGGTTACCGCACGGAAATCCCCCCAACCCCGTACCTTTTTCTCATCTCTCTCCCCCTCCCCATGTTTTTGTTTTTTTTTTTGTTCCACGCTCCGCTGGATGATTCCCCCAACCGTGTCTTGTTATAGAGTACCACACATTCCCCTACTGTCCTGAACTTTTCCCTCTCTCTTACTCTTCCAGGAATTATCATGCGGCCAAGGAAAATGCCTTCCTGATGGTCCTGCTTTTCACTATCCTTCCCCGGTTCCCCTTTCCTTAGTGGTGTTGTGAGGGCCTTAAAGCTAAATGCTGCGCGGTACTTTTCTAATTTCCTTTTATTCCATCCTCCCTTTTTGCAACCTTCCCAAGATTCTCCTGGATCCAATCCGTCCCAGATTGGAGTTTTCCCCCAGGATTCCCATTTGCCCCTTTTCCCCCAGGCCCCCTTGGAATGTCTTTCGATGATTCTAGTTGTTCAATTTTTCCATCGGCGACTCCCTTCCCTACTTTCTAACCCAACCCCCCCCTTTCCAGCCTTCCTTCATTCTCCCCCCAAAGTTTTCGCCCAATGTACCTTCCTAACCCAGAGTTTTCCCCTACCTGCGGGTCTTAGTTGGTACGTTGTCCCACCCTCTTTCCTACCCCTTTTCCCCGATTTCCCCTCCCTCCAGCCCCCCCTTTTCATGAATTACTTGTTTCAGTCCTTTCGGGAATCTCCAGACTCCTTATGCACCCTTACTCCTTTTTTTCCCTTCAAGGCTTCCTCTTTTGTTTCCCCCCCCAACCTTCCTCTTGCGACAAGACTTTTTAACCTCCCTGAATTAGTCTTGCTTTTTCTTTTTTTTCCCTGTAAGGTTTTTTGGAGGGATTTCTTCCCTTTTAAGAGACCTCCCCCCCCTTTCCTTAGAAGTCCTTCACATTTTCATCCTCTTATTGCTTGAGGTACGACCCTCTTTCTTAATTTCCAATCTTCACCCTTTCTCGGATTTTTTTGGCCTCCTTTTTGGAGGCTCCTTTTTCCCCCCCTGCCGTTTCTTTTTTTTCCTTTCAATGGTTAAGGAAGTTAACTCTAGAGGACTTCGTAATCCCCCCCCCCACTTTCTTTCTCCTGAGCAGGACTTCCTTCTGTCAATTATGCTTTTTCTTTCGGACTTTTTGCATCCTTGCCCCACGTCCCTTCTCCCCTTTTGATTTTTTTTTTTCCCCGGTAAAATTTTTTTCCCCCCTTTTCCTGCACCCAAGGGCCATCCCCTCTCGGCACGAAAACAGGGCGGACGGTGAAGCCTTGGGATTCCTCCTTCTTTTTTTAGTTTCGTTCCCTGAAGCACCTCAGACCGGTCGTCCCCATAAACCTCCCCCTAGACAACCCTTTTTTCCACTTGGTGAACTCCGATTTTTTCCGTACTTTTTTTGTAACACTTGGACGCGAGCAGGCTTCCCATCTGCTTTCCCTTTTCAATGGAGGCCACTCTTTCCCCCTCACAGTTGCCTATTTTCCCCGTGACCCGTGTGCAGATAAGGGAAGGGGTGACCAAAGTACTGCCTCCCCCTTCCGCATAGGCAGGAGGTTTTCATTTGCGTCCTCCTTGGCTCCCCCTTTCCGTCTAAATTACTTCCGCGCGGGTTTTAGACTATGGGTGCAGTCTCTCCCGTTTTTTTTGCTTTCCTGGTTGCTTGCCTCCCCCTCTCCACACCCCTTTTTCAAGAGATTCCTATTTTTCTCCCCAATGCCCCCTGGGTTGGTTGTAGTATTTACCCCTTTCTTTTTTTTTTTTGAGCAATCTGAATTTAGTTTCCCCTTTTTTCTAATCCCCCCCCCCCCTTCCCCGAACCTCTTTCTCTCACTCGATTTTCTCATCATGTTATAATTTGTTCCTTTTTGGGCTAAGAGCTCTTTTTTCCCGCTGCTTTTTTGTTTTTTTCCTTTTACTTCCCCTTAGACGAGTTCCCCCGTTGATGTCTCCCACTGGATTCCACAGTTTTCTCCCACGACGTTTTCTTCCAACAATCGTTCTCCCCCCCCTTTTTTTTTGCACTTTGGAGTTTTGGTTGACCCGTGCAGTCGTCCCCCCCTTTTCTTTTGTAGACTTCCCTCAGTTCAAGAAAATCCCCTCCCCCCCTGGATCTTTTTCCCCCCTTCTCCACTCCTTTTTTTTTAAATTCCCTCCTCCTGACGCCCATTTTCTTTATGCCACGTGATGAATCGGGGTTCCTGGGCATTAATTCTTCCCCCCTTTTTTTTTTGACCCTTCTTTTGTCCCCCTCGATTCAGATCCCCCCTCTCTTTCCCCTTTCCCTTTTTCAAAAGTCTGCCTTAAAATCTTTTTCCCCCCTTTTTCTTGATTGATTTTTTTTTTTCACTTTGTTTCGTTCCCTTGATTTCTTTCTCGGAAGCCTCTTCCTAATACCTCCTTTATTTCTTCCCCTCCGTTCCTCCGTCATTTTTTCCGTTCTTCTCCTTGGGTCGCTGTCTTTGATAATGTTTTCCCTTTTAAGAGTCGTTTTTCCTCTGGTTGAGTCCTTTTTCGACCGCTGCTCCCCCCTTGTCCCGTTCCTTTTTGCTAGGCGTTCTTTGAGGCCTTCACCGATAATCCCCCCTCGGTAGGTAGGAAACTCATGGCCCCATTCAAGGCTCATCCCCCCTCACTTCTTCTTTTCGAGTTCCTTCTTCCACTTACGTTTTTTTTTCGACACCATCAACTTCTCAGTGTCCTTTTACTTTCATTTGGTTCCTTTTTATCTTCCTTGAACCCTTCCCCCCCCCCCCAGTCCTTTTTTCCCTTTGCGGATTAGTCTTCCTTTGTACCCGGGTCTGGTCCTTTCTGCCTCTTCCTCTCTTCACCCTGGCTCCCCCCCCTTTTTTTCTCTTGCAGGTCCGTTCCTTTCGTTCCCCTTGCAATTTTTTCTCATGACTTTATTCGTGAAGTCTTCTTTTCTTGTTTACCCTTGTCTCGGCTAGGTAGTTCCCTTCTCAAAGTCCGTTTTTCATCTTTTGCGGATTTTCCCTTCCCTTACTTTTTTCGGGTTCTTCTTTTGCTTTTAGGGTTCCCTTCCCTCCCCCCCCACTGCCTTTCCCGCCCCCCCAAATCTTTCCTTTTTTCAGTGATCTTTCCCCTTGGCGGCCTTGCCGTTGCTTTTTCCATACCATTCTCCCGGACCTTCCTTCCCTTTCCCCCCCCCTTTTTTTAAGATTTTCGGTGGAACTCTCCCAAGAGATTTCTTTTATGCTTAGTGCTCACTTCTTCCGGACGCCCCCCCTTTCCGACGCTCCCCTTTGACTTTTTTTCTATAGCACCCCCCCCTTTCCAGGGATTTGATTCAACAAATTTTCCTTTTTTTTTTAATTGGGAATTTCTTAAACTTATCTCCTTTTTTTCCTTACGTCTTGTGCTTTTTTGGTTCTTCCCGGAGGTTTTTCCCCTTCCGACTCTCCACACGACCCCGAGGACAGAAGTCCCTTTCTCTTTTACTCCCCTTTTTTGTTGACTTCTCCTTTTCGAGACCCCCCCCCCCAAATTGGGAGCTTCGGGAGTGTCCAAAAATCCCCCTTCACCCCCCAATCGCCCCAAACTTTCTTCCCAAATTGTCTTTCATTCCTTTTTTCTTTTTTTTTTCTTCCATATTTTAGGACTGGCCTTTCACCCGGACATACATTGCTTTTTTGACTCCCCCCCCTTTTCTTCCCACCGATGAGTTTCAAGTTCTCGTCTTCTTCTGTTGGTCCCCCTACGCGCTTTTTTTGCGTTTTTGCCTTTTTTTTTTTTTTTTTAATTTTCACTTTTCAAGCAGCAACCCCCACTCCCGTTTCGTATTTCCCTTACCCCCCCAAGGTCCCGGATATCCTTCCGACAGATTTTCTTTTCCACTTCTCCTTTTCCCTTCAATTCCGCCCCAGTCAAAGGACCTTTTTTCCCCGACAAGGCTCCCTTCTTTTTGGTTTTCTTCTCTCCTTTCCTCCATGATCCTCTTTTTTTTCCTCCCCTCCAGCGACTTCAGAAACAGAAAAAACCCGAACGCCCCCGAACCTTCCCTTCCCTCACATCACCAGTCTCACACTTCTTTTCCCCTTTTCTTGGGCTTCTTCCCACGTCTTTCCCACTTTCAATAAGTTTTTTACCCAATCCCTTCCCCGTGTCCCCTTTTTTCCCCGATGGTTTTCCTTCCCCCGCCGTCTTTTCTTCCGCGCCTTCAAGTGAACTGTTTTTGTTTCCTTTCTTTCTTGAGCGCCTAGACTGTTCTCCCCCAGGTCGTCACCCCTCTCCCCCGACTGAAGACTCTCCGTCGTTTTGCCAAAAAGTGTTTGCCTGTAAGGTTCCTGATTGTTGGATTCCTTTCTTTTTTTTCCGACCATAATTTTTTTTCCAACTTTTCACTGTAGAGTATTTTTTTTTTCTTTTCTTGGACCACTTGATCTTCCTTGCTAGTTCGGTCTTTCCCCTGCTATAGTTCTTGTCATCTCCCCCCCTGAAAGCTTTTTTCGGCTCCGGAACATCCCTTTAGGTTTAACGATTTTTAATTTGACTCCTTTTTTCTCCGTCCCTCATTCCCTTCCCCCCCCACTGCATCTGATTCCTTCCCTCCCCCCCCTGACCCGGTTGTTCGGCCCACTTTAGTTATGATAAGAAGTCCCGTTTCTCCCCTTGGCCAATTTCTTGAGCGTTAAACCGGTAGATTTCTTTTTTCCTTTTCTTTTTTTTCCAAGTTTCCCCTTTGAGACTTCAAACACGCACAAAAGCTTAGGGGAAGAGACCGTGAATTCTTTTTCAGTTTTCCGCGTTCCGACGAATTTCCCCCCCACAAACCCCCCCCCCAGCCCATCCAGCCCCTTTCTTTTTGCCCCAGCAGGTGTTAAAGGCACTTTTTTTCTTCTTTCGTCCTCCGGGTCTATACTTCCTCTCAGAGACTCTTTTTTGTGTTCTGGAGGGAACCCCCCCCGCTTCCCCCAGTTTTTTTACTCAAAGCCCCCCCCCCCTTTTTTCATCAGAAAGTCCCTCAGATGTCCCATGAAAGATGAGTCGAGTTTTAGGTCTACAGGATTTTTTTTTTTCCTTTTGCATTTTGGCTTTTAGGACCACTTTCCCTTCCCCCTTAGGATTTCTGAAAGTCGTCTTCCTTTTCCCCCGATTTTTTTCCTTTTCAGGCTTTTGTTGCTTTCTTTGCGCTTTTAAGTTGGTCCTTTTTTTTGAAGTTTCTCCTTTAGTGTTTTTTTCCCCCCCTCTTTCCGGTTTTCCTATCTTTTTTAAAAGGCGTTTGCCTAGGCGCATTCTTTTTTCGACTAAGTCTCCCCCTCGTGACCATTTAGTCACAGTACCTTCTTTTCCTACCATTTTTTTTTTTTTTTGAGATATCTCTTATTTTCGCCCCAAGCTGTTCGAACGATTTTTTTCCTTTTTTGCACCCGATTTCCGCGCCAGACCACCCCCGGACTTCTCTGGTAAACCCTTCCCTTTCCTTATCTCCCCCCCCGGGATGAACTTTTCTTTCCCCTGGTGGGTTTTTTTCTTTTCTCAGAGAAATCTTCCTTCGTGACACCCACTGACTCCAGATTCTTCCTTTAGTACACCCCCTCCGCGTCTTTTCCCCTTGAAATCCCCTTCGAAGGACCTTTCCCCTTTTCCTTCCATGACGGGCTCCTCGGCTCCTACCTGTTCTTTTTCCTTATTTTTCCTCTTTCTCGGGTTTTTTTTTCCCCAGGCACCCTCCCTTGTCACTTGACGTTTCCTCCTTTGCTATGAGACTTTCTTCCCTCCTCTCGAGTCCCTGAAAATCGCCGGCACACCCTCGCTTTTCGCATTCTTTTTTTTGGTGTCTTTGCTCTTCTTTTTTATTTGGCGTCTTTTTTCCCCCCCCCACTTTCCTTGCCTCCCTGTCTCCACAATCTATTCCGTGTCGCTTACATCCCCCTCTTTTTTTCGTTGGTTATTGTTTTTCTTGTTCGGGTTTTTGCTTTCCCTCTTTCCTGACTTTTTTCCTTTTCCCTTCCCGTGCCCTTTTTTTTTTGACGTGTGCCCATCTCCTCCTTTTATATCCATACTTGACCGGTTCCCCTTCGGCTTTTTCCTTTTGGTTTTTTTTGGCCCGTCCCTATAATAGGGCCTTTTTTACCCCCTCATATTTTTCAGGATCCTCCCCATCCTATTTTTCCCCCCTCCCCCCTTCGACAGCTATTAGCTTGACCAGATTTTCGCCCTTTTTCGTGCGAAACTCTATCCCCTACTCCATTTTTTCCCCCGATCCCCCCAACACATCCTCTCACCCCTTTTCCCCCCAACAAATTTATTTGCCCCCTGATTCGGGCGGATTCTTTCTCTCGGTTTTTTTTTGTTTCATCCTGGCGATCTTCTGCTGAGCTTCCCCTTTGAGAGGTTCCTTTTTTCTTTTCTTGAAAGGTCTCCCTTTCCACTTTGTCGGCTTTTCCTCCCTTTTCTGTTTCGAAACCTCTTTTTTTTCTGGGCGCCCGGTAGTCTTTTTTCAGGTCCGTGTTTCCCCTTGGCTTTGTTATTTTTTTTTTTTCCTTTGCGTGTTTTTCTCCCTTTTTCTTGATTTTTCCCCTCTTTCTTTTCTTCCACTGTCAGATTCCCCCCCCTCGAACAACCCCCTTTCCGGCCAGTCTTTTAAACGGGTTTTGGCGATTTCCCCCGGCTTTCTTTTCTACTAGAAAATGCTTTTCCCTGGATTTGTCCCTTCCCTATACGGGTCTTTCCCCTTTTTACCTTTTCTTCTTTTTTTTTTTCACGAGATTTCGTTTTCTACCCTTTCGCTTCCCCTTCCACCAAGCCCGCCCTCCCTAGCCTTCCCTTTGATATATACCCCCCCCCCCCCCCTTGCAGGTTATGTTTCTTTCCCCCATCCTTGATCCATTTTCTACATCATTTTTTTTTCCCTCCCTTCTGTTACATTTTCTTCTTTCCTTTTATTCCATATTTTAGGTGTTTTTCACCTTATTTAACCGAACTTGTTTTTCTTCCTTCCTCCTTTTCCCCCCCCTTCTTTTTTTTTTGTTTTGAGAGTCATGTATTTTTCCCCTTTCCCTATCGTTCACCCCCCCCCCCCTCCTTACCCCCCCCTTCCTTCTCCCTCCCTTTTACAAAAACTCCCCCGGTCCCGGGGTCTATATTTCCCTTTTTCTGTCAGTTCCTTCTTGCGCCTCAAGTTCTTCGTTGTGCCTCCCCATAAACTTCCCCCCCTTTTTTTTTCCCCTCCCTCGCCTTTCTGAGTCTCTTGTTCGGACCCCCCTCAGTCTTTCCCCGGCGTTTTTTTTTTTTATTTACCTCCCCCCCTAAATTGTGAATTTTCCCCATTCCCGAACCTTCCCTCCCCCGTAATTTTTCCCCCCTCCGTCCTTTTTTTTTAGTTCTTCCCAAGTCGGCCCCCAAATTTTGCCACGAAACGTTACCTTTTTTTTCCTCCCCTTGGCCTTTTTTGGTTTTTTCCCGTGTCTTCTCCCCCTCCGAGGACTTTTTCCTCAACAACCCAACCCGCCCCCTACCACCCTCCTCCGAATCGTTTTTTTTTCGAAATTTTGAAAATTTTTCCTTCCTTTTTGGATCTTTCTCTATCCCCCCAGGGCCTCCCCCCTTCCCCTAGGTTTCTCCCCAAGTCTTACCCTTTCCTCCCCCTTCCCCCTTTCATGTCCTGTGGGGACAGTCTAGGTCCTTTTTTCCCTAGTCCTTCTTCGCCTCGCCTCCCCCTTCCTGGGATTTTTCTCCCAAGGGTTCTTGGGAGCTTTTTTTTTTGTCCCCGGTCGTTTTTTTTTCCCCTCCCAAGAAAGTCCCCTTCTGTCTGCAATTAATCTTTTTTCTTTTTAAGGTTTCCTTTTATCTTTTTTTTTCTGGGAAGACCATTTTACTTTTTTTTCTTAAAATTTTTTGGTTTTCCTATATTGTTTTCTTATCGATGCACATAGCTCCTTTTCCGAGGGCGTCCCAGAATAAATTCTTCCTTGGCCTTTTTTCCCTGGTCTTGACTTCCTTTCATTTTTTTGTTATAAGTTCCTCCAAAATTTTCGTCGAGACTCCCCCTTTTTTAGGCCCCCCCTGTTTTTTTCCCCTTGATTTTTCTGCTTAAGAAGCTCCCCTTCCACTTCTCCTTTATTCGGGTGGACTTTTTTTTTTGTGGACTCGTTTCCCCTTCCACTTGTTTGTTAAGCAGGGGGCCCCCCCCCCCAAGGGACCGCCCTCCCGTTTTTTGGCTCCCTCCTTCGTATTTGTTTTGATTGCTTTTTTCCTCCAACGCGTCCTTCAAGCCCCCCCAAAGACGAAAAGGGAGTTCCTTCCAACCCCCCCATCAGATTTTTGCGATTTTTTTCTTCGGTCCCCCCTTTTTAAGTCTTTTTTTTTTGTATATCCCCCTGCTCCCTTCGTTTTGGTCCCCCCCCCAAAGATCCATCCTTTCTTTGCACCGATGTTTTCACAAGTTCTTTCCACTTTTTTTTCATCGGTTGTCCCCCTCGGAAGTCACGAAATCTGTCACGGCTTTTCGGATCTTTCTTTTTTGCGTCCCATGCTGGCGTTTTTTTACCGCTGAAAACTTTCTTTTTGGCTGCTTACCTCTCCCCGTCTAAGTCTTCTTTCGGGTTGGTTTGTCCGGCGGACCTCTTTTCTTCCAAAAATTTTTTTTGCAGTTTCCCCCGTTGAGAATTTTTCCTCAAGTTTTCCCTCTTCCCCAGCGTAGGCCCCCTTTTTGGCTTCGGAGCGAGTTTCTTGCTTTCCCCCCAACTTTCGCGAATCCCCTCATCACGTTTTTTTTTTTTAGAGATTCTTTTCTCTCAGTCTTTTTCGAGAGTTTTGACGCTTGTTTTCTGTTTTCCCTTTTTTTCTCCAGATCTACGGCCTTCTTCAAAATTTTTTAGACCCTTTTTTTTTCTCCAAAACTGTTTTTTTTTTTTCCCCCCCACAACTTTTTTCTTTCTTTTTCCTTCCGAGTAAATCCTTGAAGTCCGGTGACCCCTAAGATTCTTTCCCCCTCTTTAGTTTTTTTCCCGGGCCCCCCCCTTTAAGCCTTTCCTGTTAGAGTCTTTTCTTTTGTCAAATTGTAAGTAACTTTTTTTCCGTCGTGCCCCTCTTTTTTGCAACTCTTTCCCCTTCCTACACTAGCCCTACTTTTCTTTACTTTCCCCCCTTTCTTCATATTTGTACTTTTCACTTTTTCTTCGACTTTTAATTTCCATATTTTTCCTCTTTCGCGAGTTCTGAGCGATTGCCCTGTCTTTTTTTTTAGCGGTTTTCTCGGGAATCTCCTCCCAAATATGCTCTTTTTCTGTCTGTTTTTTTCATTTTTTTAGTGTCCTTTGTCGTCTTTTGCTGCTTTTTTTCCAATCGCCCCCCCCCCACTTCGTTCTTCTTCTTTTTTGCTAATGGTTTTTTTCCTTTTCTTTTAGTTACGGTTCTCTCTCCCATTACCCCCCGCGGAACGTGCAATTCGGCCCTTTTTTTCTTCTAATCAATGATTTTCTGGTTATCCTTTTTTTGATTTTTTTTTTTCATCCTTTTTTTTAGTCTCTTTCCCCCCCAGAGTTCCCCCCCGGATTTCCCTTTCTTCATACAAATCTCTTTCTGTTGCCCTATCCTCCCACTGATCTTTTTCCCTTCGATTTTCAAATTTTCAACGAGTGCCCACGATTTTCTCCATTTCCTTCTTCTACTACAATTTGGAAACGTTGTCATTCCTATTCTTTTTGACCCCTATGGCTTTTTTTTGGGCGGGACCGGGTTTTTTTTCTTCCTCCCCGCTCATAAAAATCCTTTTTCCCTTTTTTCTTAGGTCCTTTCCTCTCCATTCAGATCGTTATGCCCGTCTAGATTGACCCCTTTTCCTTTTGCGTTGTGCGTTTATCATTTCCCCCTTTTGCGCTTTTTCCCCTTCCCCCGCCATTTTTTGTCGGACTCCGTCCTTTTTTTTCCCGCATTTCTTTTTATATGACAACCAAAACCAACAAAACCCCGTTTCCTTCTTTTTTTTCACTATTGCTGGCTTTTTTGCAGCCCTTCGAAAAACCCCATTCCCGGGTCTTTTCTCGGCAACGTGACCGTTTTTCCTTTCCTTCCCCCTCCAACTTTTATCCGGCCCCACGGTATTTCGGCTGGTATCTTTTTGCCTCAGATCCAAGATCCCTTTTCTTCTTACGACCTTTCCTTCCCGTTTTTTCCCCTTTTTTTTGCCGTTTTCTGCTCCCTTTCCCCCGTAGACTTTTTTTCTTTTTTTTGCATGTCCCTTTCTTTTTTGACTGTTTTCCCCTCCATACATTATCCCCTCTTTTTCCCCAGTCCCCCCCGGTCCGATCTTTCTTTTTGATGTTGGCTCGTTTTTCCAACGTCCGATTCCCCCTTCCCCCCGGGGTCTCGCAAAATCATCTCTATCTTTTTCCTTTTTCTCCACGTTTTTTTTTCTATGATGTCCCCCTGGGTTTTTTCTTTGAGCCTTAGTCCCCCTTCCATCCCTTTCAAGAGTCCTCTTCCCTTTCTCTTCTTGACCTTAAGACTAAGGGTCCTCCTTCCCACCCCCTTTTTTTTGGTTGAACCCCAACTTTTTCCTCCTTTCATGGCAGTTTCTTTTTTCCCCTTGTCGGATTCGTTTTTTCTGGACGACAGCGGCAAGCAATTTTCCCCCCCCATCCCTTTTACACCAGATAGTTCCCTCCCCCAACCCCACTCCACAGGAGTTTGAACAGGTCACCCCTGACCCTATTTTTTCACCCCCCCAGATTTTCCCCTTTTTGGCTCCAGGGCCCCAGAAAAGTTCCCTTCTTTATCTAAGGGCCATGCCTTTTTGGCGTCTTGCAGTCCCTTTTCCTCTCGGTCCTCCCCGGAAGTGTTTTTTGACCCGAATTCCCCCCCTTCAAAAGCCCCTAAAAACTCCGATAAACTTTTTCCTGCGGGTGCTGGCCGACCTTTCAGACTTTCCTTTTGAGCTCAAGTTTTTTTTTTTCCCCCCCACTAGTGTAGGACCCTTCTTCAAGAAGCCCTCCCAAATTTAATTTCCTCTTACGTGTTCCTTCCTTTTTCAGTTTATGGTTCGAGAACCTGTGCACCGCAAGGGTTCTTTTTCCTTTTCCTATTTGTTCGATTTCCCCTAACCTTTTTTTTAAGCTCTTCCCCCTTTTCTTCTTTTGCATAACCCCCGGTATCCTTCTATTGTTTATTCTATCAATATCCATCCGTCCCCCCCCCTTGTTTTTTTCTGTAATTGTTTCCCCTTTGATTTTTTTTTTTTCCCGCCGGACTTTCCCCCTTTTTTTTCCACCTAGGTCCTTACGCGGGTTCGGACCCTCAATATTCGGAGCGCCTCTGTCATTTGCTGGTTCAGATCTTTTTGTGATTATGGTATCCCGGCCTTAACCATCCCCCCCCCTTTCTTTCCTTCTGGCGCTACCCCGGACCAAGTTCGTTCCGGTATTGATATTTCCCTTCTTTTGCCAAGTTTTTCTGGAATTGTTTTTTTTTCGTAGTCCCCTGGTTAGCAGTCCCCGAAAAACCCCTTCTCACCGGAGCACCCCCCTCGTAGCTCCCTCAACCCCCCAATCGGTTATCCCTTTTCTCCCCAGCGATTTTCCCAGATCCAGTTCCTTTTTTTCCACATTCCCCCCCCTTTCCTTCCCCCCTTTTTTTTTTTCCCGCCACCTCCAGCTTTCCCCAGAGTCTGTTTACCCCCCCCCCTGCTCTTATGTCAGACTTCCCTTTTGTTCACTTTTCCCGGAAATTTCCCTCCGCAGGCTGTTCCTCCTGATTTGGCCTCCTTTTCCCCCCGTTTGGTGACCCCTTCCTTTTCCATACCTTTTTCCGGCCTTCTTCATAGGCTCCGGAGCGTCCTATATGGGTCTTCCATCTTGGCTTTCCCTCTTTTTCGAGTCATTCCGTTTTTTTTTGGGCTTTCCTCTTGGCCGGATTCCTTTTTTTTTTTCCTTCGGCGTGCTGGGTGGGTCTTTTTCCAATTTCCGGACTTTTTTTCCCTCAAAGAGCCCCCCCCCCCCTTTTTTTGTTTGCCAAGCCTTTCTATCTTCGGTTCTTTATGAGAAACCTTTTCCCCCCTCCCATGTTTTACAGATACTCCTTCTTTGTGACCATAGTCTTCCTTCTGCTCTTTTTCCCTTTCCTCTTCAATCCCCCCTTCAAAATTTTGAACCCTCCTCTATTATACTCTTTTCCCCCCCCCCCCTTTCCTCCCCTCAGTTTTTTGTTGGTAGTTACCTGTCTTTTCTCTTTGTTTTTGGAAGAGTTGTTTGCGTTTCCTACTCCCTTGTTTTTTAAGGAGCGTAGGTTTTTTCGATTTTTCCCCCCTGGAGTTCCCCCTTTTTTCTTCTCCACTTACGGGTGCAAACTTCCCAAACCCCTTTTTTCTTTTAATTCCCTTAGAGTTTCACGCCGACGTTTCCCCTTTGAGAACTTTTTCCCTTTGACGACTGCTGCCCCTTCCCTTCCTTTTTTTCTAGGCAATTGTCCCCTAAAAGTCTGTTCCTCCCTTCAACTGGTTTTCCCCCTACCCCTTTTTCCTTTCGGCAACCTTTTCCCCCTGGCTTTTTTTTTGGAATTCTTTTTCTTTTGTGCCATCCTGAGCTTTTTTCGTCATGAGATGGTCCGTCCAGCCCTTTTTCGGTTTTTTTCCTCCCCTATCTTTGGAACCCCCCTTCTTTTCCCTTGTGCTGCCCGTTTTGTGCTCTTTTAGTCGATTGCGCTCCCTTCTCGCCATTCCCTTTCTTCGCCTTTCGTGCTTTTTTGGGATGACCTTTTTGTTACTGAGGGCCCCTTCCCCCCTTTCCCCGACTCCTTCTGTGGCAAGAGCCCTCTTCTATCATTTCTTCCCGACTTTCTTTTTTCGGTTTTGGGAATTTTTATCGCCCCCCTTTTTTCGGGTCCTTTTCCATCGAACACCTAAGTGGTCTGGTAAACGTCTCCTTTCCAACTTCTTCTTTTCCCCCCTCATCTTTTCCCCCTTCTTTAAGGGTCCCCTCCATAACTCCCCAGCTTTCTAGTCATTTAACCCATGCTTACTTCTTGCTCCTTTCTTTTTCTCTCTCCAACCCTTCACCTTTCCCAGGAATTTTTTTAGGCTTCTCCGTCGACAGGTTTTCCCCCGATCTCGTCTCCCCCATGGCCTCCTTTTCCCACTTCGCATTACTGGTTGCCAGAGTTTTTTTCTCTTACCCTTTTTGTGAGTTTTTTTCCCTTATGTTTTTTTCTTTCCCCCTAATCCCCCTCCCCTTTCGTTTAAACTTCTTTCTTCGGCGGTGTTTTCTTTGCTCTTTTTTCTCTGGTTTTTTTTTCTTCACCCCTTTTTTTTGCGATGCCTTTTCCCCCCCCCTTTTTCATATAATCTGCCCCCCCCAAAGCTTCCCGTTTCCTTGACTTTCGAAAACTCCTATTTTTCTTTTTTCCTCCTTTGGCAACCCCTTTTGATTGATTTGCTTTTTCCCCATATTTTTTTTTTTTTTCTACACTGTCCTTTTTTCCCGCTGTGTTGGAGCCCTTCCAATTAAGTTCGTTTACCCAGTTCTTGCTTTCCAGTTTTTTCCCAGATCTTCCGGCCACTTTTCTCTCATTCAACAATCTCAGGTATTTTTGATGAAACCCACATTATTTTGATTGTGTTACTTCCCCTCCTACTTTTTTTCTTCTTAAGAGATTGAGTCCTTTTCTTTTTGATGTTTATCTAGGTGTTTTCTTTTCTTAGGTGTTTTGTTGCTACGTCCCAACTCGGTTTGTTCTCCCAATCTCTTTTTTTTTTCTTTTGACGAACCTTTTTTTTTTTTGAGCCAAAGTCTTTTTTTGACTGCTTTTCGTGTCTTCCCGGTCTCCCTATACCCTCGCCTCCCTTTTAAAACCATGCCGTGAACCCCTCCTTCCCCCCGGCATTTCTGCGCCTCTTGCCTTTACTTTTTTTTGCATTTTAAACATACCTGCAAGGGTGGCCCCCCTTATACACCCCCCCATTGATTTTTTTTTTTCTTCCGGTCGTTTGTTCTTTTTTTTCGACACCTTTGGCGTACATGGACTCTCGGTTCCTTTTCTTCCCCCTTAGACCTTCCCGAGTCATAATTTTTCTTCCAAGTCTTTTTGCCCTTCAAAACAATCCCCCCCCAGAGACCTTTTTCCCGACTATATTCAGGTCCTCACAATCCCGCATTTTGCCCCAATTTTCTCCTTTTCCATTTGGTTCCCCCGGCTTTTCTTGCTGTTTTTTTTTTTTGTTTTCGTTCTCCTTTTCCTTGTAAGTCTCCAGAGGCGCCCTCTCTCAATCAGACCCCCCTCCCTAACAATTTTTCCCGCAGAATCTCGCCCAGTTTTTTTTAACACCCTCCCTTTTTTACGACGGTTTTCTTCTTTCAATCCCCGCGCCTATCAAATATTTTTTCGCCCAACGCTTGAAAGGAAAAATTTCTTTTCCCCCCTCACCCCTTTTTCTTGCTCTTCAATTTAACCTTCTGGCTCTCCCTCTCCCCTTGAGCTTCCCCTGGGAATTATCACCTGGTGTTCGATGGCTTTTCCGATTTTTCTTTACCACCCTTTTTTTTTTCGGCCTCTCCCTCCCCTGATTTTTTTGGCCGCCGACCTGCGGACAATCCCCCTTTTTCAACTTCTTTTTCCTTTAAGGGTTCTTTTTCCTTTTTCGGACCTTCTCGTACCCCCCCCCTGGATTCTTTCCTCGGGAACCCCTGAAAATTCCCTTTTCAGTTATCCCCTTGCTTTTCTTCCACAACGTTCGAGGAACTTTTTCCCCCTTCGGATCGGCATTCACTCATCTCTTAGCGGAATCCTTCCCCCGTATTTTCTTTTTCAAGTTTTTCCTTTTTTTTTTTTGAACCTCCCAGTAAGTTCCCCCCCCCTACAACCCTCCCCCCTACCGATCTTTGAACTGACAGTTTTTTCCCCCTTTTCCTCAGTTCCTTCTTTTCTGTCTCTCCAGCGTTTTCCCTTTGTGCGTCTTTTTTCGTAAACTCCCTTAGGCAATTTTTTGCCAGTCCCCCTGAGCCAACTCTTTCGAAAACCCCCCCCTTCCTTGAGTCCTTCTTCTCTTCTTAGAGTTTTTTTTTTTGCGCAGACCTCTCCCCCAAGTCCCCCCTTTTTTCCCCAAGAACTCCCAAGTGCCCGCCCCCCCCCCCCACTTTTTTTTTCCCCCATTTCTAGTGGATTTACCAAGGCTTCCTGCCACCAAACCCTTTCCCTTCTTCCTTCCTTTTCCCCCCTAGTTTTTTTTAGCGAAGTCACCATCTCCTTATTCACCTTCCCTCCCCACCTTTTTTTTTTTTTCTTTGAATGCCATTTCCCCAGTATACCTTCCCCTCTTTTAAAGCCGTCAGTTCCCATTCAGATGGTTCTGTCTTCTTCCTTCCCCTGTTTTTTTCCTTTTCTTCCGTTTTCCCGCCTTTTTTTTCCACGATTCTTTGAAAGTTCGCCCGGAGCGGTTTTTTTGACGGCCGTTTTTTTTTTTCACTTTTTTTTTTTGGGCTTCCTCAGCCCCCCCCTCTTCCAACCACACGTTTTTTCACTTGCTCCTCCCATTGGAGACTAAAAATTTCTCCCAGTTTAGTTTTGATCTTTTTGGAGCCTTTTTGCGAGTTTTTTTTTTCTCATTTTTTTTTTTCCTGCAAGCCCTTCCCCTCGTTAGAAATTTCTCCCGGAAATTCGCTTTTTCAACTATAGTTTTTGTTTTTTTTTTTTACTTACGGTTTCCCCCCCTTTTTTCGATCTCTCTTTTTTTATTTGACTTTTTTTTTCCTAGAGCTTTTTCCCCTTTTTCTCCTGTTGTGCCAGCTGAGATCGTTCCAATGGCCTTTTCCAATACTTTTGAACCCCCCCCCTTTTTTTTTTCTTACCAAGCGGCTTTTTTTTTTCTTTGTACGCCCCCTCCCCTCCCGAGACCCCTCCCTTCTTACCCGGCAAGTCTTCCTTGCCCCCGCCGTAGTTTGGATCCTTCCAGCTCTTTTCCTGCATTTTTTCCTTTTTCCTGCTCCTCTTTTTTCCCTTTCTGCTATTGCCCTTTCCTTTCTTTAGGTGTTTTTTGGGCATTCCATGGGAACGTTTACTTGCATTTTTCTGACTTTTTTCGGTTCCCGCATTTCCCATCTTTCTGACTCCTGGCGGAACATTACAGATGTCTGATGAGTGTGAGTAACCCCCTTTTCGTATTTTTCCGCTGCAAATACTTCCTAAGCCAATTCTTTTCTTGGCAGCTTTCTTTCCCTTGGTTTAGGGCTTTCTACCTGGTGTGGACGCTTCTCCCTCTACCCACAGTTTTCGGTCTTCTTTTCCCCCTTCAATTTTTGACATTGCCTTTTTCTTGAGGAGAATTGTCAAAGTTGACCAAGATCTTTCCTCGGTATAGTCGTTTTTCTGTCACCTAAGGTTAGGATTGGCTGGTTTTTCTTTTTCGATATTTTTCGCCGCTTGAAAGTTTTTTTCGATTCCCCCTGCATGAAGATACTTGAAATGCCTCTCTTCCTAATTGGCCGTTTTTCCCCCCCCAAACCTCCCCTAAACTTTTCAACCCTTTTCTGATCGGTTTGAAACGGGTTTTTTTTTTTTCCAAGATCTCGTCTCCCCCACCCCTTTTTCCCTGTTAACACTTTGTCTTCTCGGGCAGAAGGCCTCCATACGATTTGGAACATGAAGATCCCTCCTCTTCATGTTTCCCCCTTTCCCTGGCTTCTCCTCTATGGACTTTTTCCAATAATTTTTTTTTCAAATACTTTTTTTTCCTTCGGTTGCGTCCTTTTTTCCCGCCTGGGTGATTTATCTCCTTTTCTGGCTCGGTTTTTTTCCCTCTTCTGATTTTTTTTTTTTTTTTTTTGACCCTCCCCTCCTTTTCCCCCCCCCCCCCCAAGTTCTTCTTTTTGTTGACTCCAGGATCCTTCGTGGGATTATTCCGGATCCTTTGTGTCCCTCCTCTTGAGTCTTTTTTTTTCTGCCCCCTTTCTCCCTCTATTTTGCGCCCCCTCCGGTGTCTCCTGCTTCCAAATCTCCTTTTCCTTTGCTGCTTTACTCTCCGTAAGGTAGTCCTCCACGACTTTTTTTTCTTTTTCGGCTTTCCCTCTTCTACCCCCCTGGCTTTTTGACCTTTTTCCTTTTCCATGGCTCCCCCCCTTTAATTCTGACCTTTTTTTTTTTTTCCAAGGCAGAGATTTTTTTTTCCCTTTTTTTGATGAGTTATTTTTTTTTCCTTTTTGGACCCCCGACTCTTAAAAATCTTTTCGGAGCTTCCCATCTGATTTAACCCTCTCCTCTTTCGTGATTCTTTCTTTGTTTCCGTTTAATTCAGGGAGTGACCCTTACCTTCCCCTCACAGGACCTCCCCCCCAATGAACGCCGTTTGACTCATCTTTACTTGAGGCCCTTTTTTCCATGAGCTTTCCCCCCCCCGGGAAATTTTATTCTTCCCCTTCCACGGGCTACTCTATAATATGTTTATTCTCCCCTTTGCCGTTCGTGAGGGCCCTGATGAGGGGGACCAGGGTTTTTGCAGCCCCCCCCCCCCCGACTCCCCCGGTTTGATTTTCATGTTTTTTTTTTTTTAGTTTTTTTTACACATAACTCACCTTTTCCTTTTTTCCTATGACCCTCGAACCCTTTTGTAAAACTTCTTTTCCTTCCCTCCCCCAATAACCCTCTCTTTTGTCAGATTTGAACAGGATAAGGCCCAAGCCCCCACGTTTTCCGATTTCTTTTCCCCCCGGAATTTTTCTTACATTTAGGATCTCCAGTTTCAGACTTACCTCCCTCCCAGCCGTACCCTTAGACCCCCCCCTCCCCGCCCATTGTTGGCCAGTTTTTAAATCCCCCCCTGGGACCCTCCCACAAGTCAGCCCTCCGTCAACCAATTTCTCCCCTGCTTTTTTTGATCGCTACTTTTTTGTTAAATAGTCTTCTTTTTTTTGAAAACTCTCCCACCGGCGCACGGGCAAAGTTTTCTCATCGACCAGGGCCACGTCTTTCCCCGTCCTCTGTACCTCTTTCCCCCCCCACGTCCCTTTTTTTTTTTTTAGATCTCCTGTTATTCTCCTCTTTTGTTCCAGAACGGTTCGGTTTTCAGACCTCCGCCGATTTTTCGGGCCAGTTACAAGGGTCTTTTGGTAAGTTTGTATTTTTTCCTTGGATTTTTTTTTTTCTCAGAGCTCCCCCCCGGTGCCCCCCGAGGCGGGACTTTTTTCTGATTCCTTTATTTTCTTGATGTCGGCAAGTTACTCTGGCATCATGTAAACCTCTTGCCTTTTTGCGGTCTCCCGGGTCCCTTTCCCGAGGAGGCCTTCCCCCTCCCTGTAGGTTCTCCCTGCTGAACTGGTGCCGACCCTATTCCGCTTCCCCTTACCCCCCCCACTCGGACTTCCTTTCCAGGCTTCCTTTCAGCCCTTCTCCGCGGCTTTCCGTCTCTTTCCTCCGTATGAGTGAATTTTCGTTCTGATATAAACTGACAACCCCCCTTCTTCCCCTGTCTCCCTTTTCCCGTCTTTTTTTTTTTTTTTTTTTTTTGAAAACCCTTGAGGCTCCCTCCTTCTAGTATCTTTCCGTTCGTGAATTCTTTTTTAAACAGCAGTCCCCCCCCGAACTTCCCCCCAACCCCTTGACCAGACCCCCCTTTTGTCCCAGCCATAAAGAATAAGGGTCACCAAGTTTTTCATTCTCCTCTTTACCCTCCCCCCCCCTTTGCTTTCTCTTTATAGACATCTAATATCTCCCCCTCGGCCTCTTTTGTTTCCTTTTTGTCTTTTCCAATAAACCCCTTCATTGACCCTCCCCTTTTTTCCCCACCAGATAATTTTTCTTCAATGCCGTTTTCCTAATGTTCCCTTTTCCTGCCCGGAGGCATTCATTTGAAAGGACTTTTGTTCCCTCACCTTTTTTCCCCCGATCCCCCTTCTAATTTTTTTTTTTTTGATTTCTTTCCCGGGATTCCCCTTCCTTCCGTTTTCTTCACCCGGAGGACGTCTTGAGTTTTGAAAGACCCCAACTTTTCCCCGGTTTCCCTTTGTTCTCACCTTCCTCCCCCCTTGTCCGTTTTTTCCCATCCCAGTTTTTTTAATAGTTTCCCTGGCTGGACCCCTCTTCATTTGCCTCAGGGCTTTTTTTTTCCCCACAATCAAACTTTCTCCTCGAGTGTTTCACCCCGAATATCTCCGTTTGACCGAGTTCCTCCAGATGTTTTTGCTTTGATCCCCTTTGCCCTAATCGTGCATCCATACGCGCAGACTTCCCCCCCCCTGTACGTTACCCCTTTTCCCATTCTCCCCTTTTCGAAAAGTTCGCCCTTTGATATTTCCTCCCCTCCCTCCACTCGTCCTTTTCTTGTAGGCAAACTCCTCCCAACAGAACAGAGTTCCCCCTTATGTTTCCTCCCCATCCAGCTTGACCCCCTTAACAAGATTTATCCTCGGCCTTTTTCAAGTACTCTCTGCATATCTCTTTCTGAATGGTTTTCTTCCCCCCTTTTCCCCCTCGGTTCCCCCTTTTTATTTTCTCTTTTCATTCTGCGCTATGATGGCGCTTTCTTTTTCCGGTTCCCCCCCCTTCCGAAGTATGCCAGACACTCTTTTCTCTGGATTTCTGTTGTCGTCCTTGATGGCGGGATTTCTGCCCCAATCCTGCTCGATTCCAAACTTTCCGGCTGATTCCCTTCCCCCTCCCTTTTTTGCCGTCGGGCCTTTTTTTTTACAATGGGCTTTTTTTCCAGATTTTTTTTATTAACGTCCTTCTTTGGAAATTTCTATCAAAATCCGGCCTGGAAATTGCAGTTCGCGCTGGTATTTTTTTTATTTTGAAGGGTTTTTTCTGCATTTGGCATTTAAATAATTTTTTTTGCGACCTTCCCCCCCCCCCCCCCCTCTTTCTGACAGAACCTGCCGTCCTTTCGAGGTTCACTCTTAAGTTTCCGACCCCCCCCTTTTCCCGACCCATTACCGCCGAAACCCCCTTCTCCATTTCTTATGATCCCAACATCTTTCCCCCCCCCCCTTCAACCTTCCCTTTTTCCCCGAACTATAGGCGTGCTTTAGTACCCTCCGGGCGTGGTTTTCCCCTAGCCAGTTTCTCCTTTATAACTTCCCTTTTTGCCTAAATAAAGATTAGGGAGATTTTCCCTCCAACAGGTCCGTCCAAGTTGAGGTGGTCGGTGCAGTTATATGGAGAACCCCCCTTCTCTCTTCCTGTAGTAATTCCGCTCGTTTTTTAGAGGATTTTTCCTTCTTTTTGATGTTTCGGGTTTTTCTTAAAGTCGGGCTGGCGACCGCGGGTGACCCCTCTAAAACCCAACCACCCACAGTTTCCCCTTTTATCAGTTTCTAGGTTGTCCTCCCGGAAGACTTTTTCCCCCATCGCCCCAATGCTTCTTTTTGGTTTTTTATTTGTTTTTCATATAAATTAAATTCTTTTTTTTTTTTTTAGTGCTCAGATTCCCTCTTTATGACTTTACCTTTTCTCAAGTATTAGCTTCGTTTCAGCACCAACTCCTCCCTCCCAGTCCTTTTCCCGTTTCTTCCCTATACTTCCTGAAACCTCTTTTCCCTGTGGAATTCCTTATGAAGATCAAGGAAAGGATTTCGTTTTTCCTCCGGCTTCTTTTTTTCTAGGAGGCCTGCTCTCCCAAAAAGCCCTTTTTTTTTTTAGGAGACATCTTCTTCTATTTTTATCATATTTTTTATTTTTTTCCAAGGGATGCTCCTCCCCCGGCGTCGGATTTTCCTTAAGATTTCCCCCGCATAACACCCCCCTCACTAGAAAGGCGGGTGACCACTTCCCCCCTGGACTAGGCCCCAGGGCCCCTCATAGGTTCTTCTTTTCCCAACTGATTTCCATCCCCCACCTCCAAGGGGTATACGATCCACTCCTTCTCCCCTTCTCCCCGTCCTGCTTTCTGTGTCTTTTTCCCCCCCCAACCTGGACGTGAGGCTTTTCATTTTTTTTTTAAAGCCTCAAACAGCTAGATCCGCCCCCCCTCTTTTCCACCTCTCAACCTTTGACTTGCTCAAAATCCCCCTTTCAATCCTGGATTGAAAAGGCTCGGAAATAGACACCTCCCGGAGATCTGCACCCCCCCCCCCCTTTGTTTTCTTTCTATGTTTTGTCAGTTTCCCTTCCTTTTTCCTGGACTTTTCTTCTTCACTCCCTGTGTAAAAACCCAAACCCGGACCTCGAACCCGTTGCTCCCCCCCCCCTTCAGAGCGAAAAAGGGTTGCGACCCTATAGACCACATGTTTTGAGGGTCCTTCACTAGCCCCCCCATTTTTCTTTCAAAAATGTGTGCCGCACACGCACTTGCTTTTCCTATTTACCTTTTAGGGGGCCCCCTTTAATCTTTCGTCCTTTGCTCTGGAAACCCCCCCATTTGGATTCTCTCAAAGGGTGATGAGAACTCTGGGGTCCGGCCTCCACCACAATTTTTTCCGACCCCTAGCAGACTCCTTGGCACAAGATTGGTTGAAGTTAGGTAATTTCTCTTTTTTTTTTTTCTACCTTTTAATGGACCCTAATGGATTTCCCCTTTAGTAGGCTTTCCCCTTTTCTTGGAACTTATCTTATTGTCTTTCCCTCGTTGGTAGTCCCCTTTCATTTCCCCCCTCTTTAAATACTTCCTAGCGGAGTCTCGTTTGGCCTCCCCAGGCCCCCCCCCCCCAAGTTTATTTTTAAGGCGTGAAATGTGTTAACGACTTTCCGCTTTCCGGGACTCCACCCACCCCTAGCAGTCCTCGGTTCGTTTGTGTTAAGGGATTGTTAGGACGGCCATCCATGCAACCTTCGTGTCCTCCTTCCCCTGTTTCTTCCCCCAACCATTTCAAGATTTTGAGGGGTCCCCTCAAAGGCGGAATGAGCGACGTTTTTAGCAACTTCCGATTTTTAGCCGATTTTTCCCTTTAAGAAGTTATTTTTTTAAAACCCTTCTAAATCCCCCCCCAAGGTGTGCACGCCATCCCCCCTCAGAGGCTCCCATTTTCTTTTTTTCCCCCCTTTCTCTTTCCAGGTCTTCCTTGCATTGAGGTTTCTCGCCATCTACATTTAGCGACTGAATTCTCATTGGTGAAACATGGCCCCCCCAAGTGATCTTCCCCGTGGACCCCCCCGCCGGGTTTCCTCAATCCCCTTTGAAGTCACCATCGGATAGTTCTCGGATCGTTTCTCTGATTCCCTGCCGGAGCCCTATTGGCTTTCCCCTCGAGAACAAAAGCCGCGCTTTCATGTGAGTCCTGGCTTCTGTTTTCCCCCTCCTTGCTCTTGTTCAGGTCCAATAGTGTCGGGAAACTGCTTTTCTCTTTACAGACCCCCCTCAAATTTTTCGTTGCTCTGGACCCTTTTTTTAAACTCTCTTTCGTGGATCTTCCTCCTTTTTTTTTATGGCTTGGAGCTAGTAGCAACTTACTCTTAACCCTTCCTAGTCCTCCCCTGCTTAATGATTTTCCACTAGTTTCTTGATGTTGTGATTCTCAAGATTCCGCTAACTTACGTTCTTTTTGGTTTCTCTGCTTCCCCTTGCAGTGTCAATTCTCGGTCCCCCCCTTTGTTTCGACAGTCTTCCACCCAAGGGGTGCAAAACTGACGCCCTGTCAAAAACTCTTGAGGTCCCCCTCCCTTGTCTGACCTCCCCACCCCCCTATCATGTGGGCCTCTTAACCCCTTACGCAGACGTTTTCTTTTTTTCTCAGGGCAATGTGGCACATCTTCAACTCCCTCTTTTCCCCGATCGCACCTAGGCTTTATTCTCTTTCGGGGTCCTTTTCATTTTTTTCAAGGACACTGATTGCAATATGTTGTACTTCTTCCTCTTCTTTTCCCCTTCTTTTCCGCTATGGGACTTTTCAAGGGCTTTCTAAATGGGCACCCATTGCTTTTTTTTTTCGTTCCCCTGTCTTTTTTAGTTTTTTCTGCCCTGATGATAGATTACTAAGGTAGATAATTAGTCCGTCTCTTATTGGTTGGGTCTTGTTTTCTTCCTTTGAAGAATTAAATTCCCCCTTGAGGCCCTTTTTTTTTTTTTTTTGGTTCTCTTCAATACCTTGAAAGGGGGGGGAAATGAGGTATACGCTTTTGGTTCCTTTCCACCCCCTTATACCTTCTGTACTTTTCCGCTTGGGTTTGGGTTTTTTTTTTGGTTCAGGACCCCTTCATGGAAGAACCGACGATCCCTTAGTTTTTTTAACACGTTTCTCTTCCTTTTTTCCACGACAATCATCGCCGATATACCCCCCCTTTTTTTCGGCTCTGAGATCTATCATACCAACCATTCCCCTAAATGTTTCCCCCCCCCCCCCTAATTGGTTTCCTCCTCTCCCCCCCTTCTTGGTGTGTTCTCTGCTATAACCCTTTTTTTCCACAGGGTTTTTTCTAGTGAGAAGAAATACGATCGTTGATACGTCCCCTTTAGCTTGCCCCGATCACTTTCCTTTGAGGTCCCCTAAACCCCCCTCGTTGTAGGGTCTTTTTTTTAGGGTCGTCCCCCCTTCGTTGTTCGGAGCGGACTGGCTGAAGGTTTTTTATTTCCCTTCGTTTCTTTTTTTTTTTTCCCTCCTGGTTTTTCTTTCCCTTTTTCTGAAACTTTTATACCCAAAAAACCCTTTTTTTGTCACGTTTTTTCCTTTTCCAAATGGCGGGCAGTTTCGTGTTTTGGAGGTATTTTTATTCACCTTTTTCACCCAAACTTTTTCTTTTTTGCAGTTTTCACGGTTCCCCCACTTGTTACGGCTTATTGGGAGCGGATTCAGCCCTCTTCTTCTTCCCTTCCCTCTTCCCTTCCCCTTAAAAAAGCCCTCATAGTGCCTCCCCCCATGCAGGTATTTTCTTCCCCAAAAATCGGATGTTTCACTGTTAATTGTTTTCCCCTAATTTTCTTTCCTCTGGTGTCCCGAGCTTTTCAGTTTCTTTCGATTAATTTTCTTTTTTTTTCACCCTTCCGCCTCTACCACACCTGAGTCTCCCCTTTTTTTCTCCTCTTTTCCCCTTCCTCCCCCTTGGTTTTTGCTGCTCCCCTTTTATCGAAGGATTCCCCCCCTCGATTCGTTCTTTTCCACCTTCCCCGTCTCCCCTTATCTTCATGTCCTCATTCCCATTATGCGAGGGGGCACCCCAAGACCCCTTCCTTTTGTTTCCTCACCAAGTCCTCAAAAAACCCCCCCCCCCCTCCATAGGCCGCTGCCCGTGGGCTTAGTTGGTCTCTTTTCGTGTTCCTAAAAGGTTTTTTTTCCCTTTTTTTCCTTGTTTTTCTCAAAAATATTTCCCACCCGTCCCTGTCTTTTTCTTCAGTGCTTCCCCTTGCTCCCATTTTTTTCCTCCTTTAAAAATTTTTTTACGTATCCCACCCATCACTCAAAGCTTGGGATCAAAATTTCCTTGCCCCCCCCCGGTCCTCTTTCTCCGCAGCAGACTCTTCGATGTTTTCCCCAGTGTCAGACAAGCCAGTCTCCCCTGAGTCCTAAAAAACCCCCTTTACTCAGGACCCTGATAATCTTCTCACCCCCCTCGGCGCCCCGTCCATCCCCGAGTGTCCCCCCCTTTTCCTGCTTTCCTTTTTTTACTAATCCCCCCCGCCCAGAGTACACCGCCCCTTTTTCTTTTGCCAGAGGAACCGTAAGACCTTTTTTCAATCATCATGGCATTTTGAATAAACCCACTGGTTCTTCCTGGTGACGAGCGCTTTTCTTGGGTTTTTTCCCACCCGTCGAATTTGCCGCCGCCTTTTCCCCATAAATGGATGGTGAACTTGTTCCTTTTTCTCTTCTGTTCTCTCCTTCCAGGAGCAGAGTTGAGACAGGGTTTTCCTGGACACTTGCGAATTTTGGAGGTTTCTGTGCAACTCATCCTCCATCGAGAGCCCGGATTTTGTTCTCTTTTGATTTTCCCCAAACATTTTTTTACCGATAGTCCGGTCGATTCTTCGGTTCCGAGACCTTCCGTCCCCCCCTTTCCCATTTCGAACGAGGCCTCTGCACCCGTCTTATTTGCCAAGGCCCAGAGTAGCCGTTTGCATTCCAATTCCCCCCCTTTTGGTCATCCCCCCCTCCGAGAGGGCACCCGAAACATTTTTTTTTTTTTCCTCGGACGGTCAAGTATTGATGCTAGTGCGTCCAAGAACTCCCTGCTCAACATACTCCCAATCACGAACGGCCCTTCCAATACATCCCTGTTTAGGGCAGCGAGGTTCAATTCACACTCTTTAGGTACCCAAGTTCCTGATGGGACCTTTCTTGTAGGATTTTTCCTTTTTGGAAACGATGCCTCCAAATTTGCCTCTGTAATTGCACTTCAGACGCCTAACAGGTAAAGAACCGAGAGTCTCCTTCGTTTTTTCACCCGGCTTTTTTTTCAACCCTTGACGGAAAGCAGCCAGCGGTTTCAGTCGGCCGTTTTCAGCCTCTTCTTGGGCTCAAGTGACATAACCGCAAACCTTTTTCCAGGGCGGAGTTGTCCCCGTCATTTGGGCGAATCCATCTCTCTCTTTTTTTTTCCTTTCTGAAGTCTTTTTCAGGAGTTTTCCCCCTCCACAACTTCGTCTCAAAGTTTAGGCGACCTTTTATTCCTTTTTCCTTTTTCTCCCTTTTTTGTTTTCGTTTTTTTCTAGAGCTTACTGTTGGGGTCGTCTTTGGCGTGTCAGCCAGAAGGACGCGAGGGCCCTGCTGAGTATTCAAAACTTCCTCTTTCTCTTCCCCCCATTTCTCCCACCTCTCATGTTTTTGCGTTGTTTTCAAGAGTGTTAACGAAGAGCCCTCCCAAAGCTTCCGATGTCCCAGTCCGGACTCCGGCCTCGTCCCCCTCCCCAGCTTGGCTTCCTTCATTCGCGCCGCAAATTTTTCCCTCCAGATCCGCAATATTCTTTATGGAGATATTTGATATGCCCCGGCTTATTTTTTTAATCCTCCTGGTTTTTCTTTTTCCTTTTGGGCACTTTCCTTTTGATGCTCTTTGTTTTCTCCCTCTTCCGAGGTCCGAAATCTCTGCCTTAAAGTCTCTTTTCCTATGTTTTTTTTTCTGGCCTGGTCAAACAACCCCACATTTCCTGTTTTTTTCCCTTTTCTGTCCCGATCCTCCTGTTCAGATTTTTTTCGGTGCCCTTTCTCCCTTTTTGGGATGATGGTGGATTCCGGATATGCCCCCCTTTCTAGAGGTTCCCTTTTTTTTTCACGTTCTTTCCCCATCCACTTTTTGAAATTCCTCCTGAGACTTTTTTTGGGGAGGTCGGACTTATACCGGTGGCACTCGGCCTCCTCTTCCACCATTGTTTTTTTCATTTACATAGCCTCTGGCTCCTTTATGATTTCCCCCCTCTCAGTAGAATAGGATCCTCTTTTCACCTATTTCAGTTTTCCCGATCCATGTTCTGAGATGCTCTTCCTTCCCCCCCCCCCTTAATTGACCTTACTTCAATAATTTATGCCGACGCTTTTTTTTTCTTCATTAGGTCTTCTTCCCGGGTCTTTTTTTTTGATCCCCTTCTAAACTTTTTCGAGACTTTCTGGGGTCCCTCCCGAGTGGGCAGTTCGGCCACATTCTTTTCCCCCATGTTTTCCCTTTTTCTTTCATTTTTTCCCTTCGATTCCCTCGTTTCGTAAATTCTTCTTCCCTGGACTTTTGGCGCCCTGTTATTTATCTGTTTGAGTCTGTTTTTTTCCTTTTTTTTCCCTTCTGGTCGTTCGGCTCCTGCCAGATTTAAAACCAAAAAAGGGTTTTCCGTTCTTCTTCCCCCCTGCTTATTACTTTTCTCCCCCTGACCCCACAAGGCGGGTAGCCTTTCTTCAGGTATATGAATGTTAGCTTGTTAGAGGTGCGTTTCCTTTCAACGAGCTTTTTTTTGTAACCTTCCCATTTTCTCCTGGACTTTCACTCTTTCTAGTTGATTTCCCCCCATTGTGGATTTGACTGCCCAATCAGGATTCTTCATTGTCCCCTGTCATGTACCTTTTCCTTCGTCCTGTGAGATTCACACAGGACTTTTTTCAACCCCGTCACGATCCCCCATTTTCATGAATCCCTGGCTCTCAAGTTTTTTTGGGTGATTTTCCTTTCTTTAGGTTGTTCAAAAACGATTTCACCTCTTCACCCTCCACCCCCTGCAGTTAATCGCGTCGCGGAAGAGTAGGTGCAGTGCCCCAGGACAAGTCCCCCCCATTACAGCACCCCCATTTTTGGTTTATTATCTCCTTTATGTCTTGGCATTATTTCTCCGACGATAGTTCCGTTTTTTTCACTCCTGACCTTGATTTTCCCTGCCTAAACCCCGTAATTAACGGGCTCCCCCCAAATAACGCGGCTTTTTTAACTCATTCTCCAACTTGATCCTTTATCCCGCACTGAATCTTCCCTGTCAGAGTTCCAGCCGGCGTTCCCCCCCCGTCAAGATTCAGTGTACCCTAACCCTGTTCCTCACCTGACCACCAGAGGTTCTCCCCCTCTGATTACAAGAGTTTTGCAGGCTTTTTTTTTTTAGGCCGACGTTACCTTTTCAGACCCACCTGACCCCCTGCAGCCTTCCAGATTTTCCGGCTCTCCCAATCGTCTGGCTCGGGCCTTCCTGTACCTTACACATTCTTCTTTTGTTTTTCTATTTATCCCCTTCGACTGGAGTCCCCCCCCTTGTAGCGCTTTGAAGCCCGATCCGCGGCCTTAACCTTCTCTTTAATGTTTCATAGCTGGATTAAAAGTCTCCGTTTTACCTCGAGGATCCCTTTTACTCTATATATTTGAGAGGTTAGGAAAGTTACACCAAGCGTTCCAACCCCCCTTTTTCCCTTTCACGAATTCCATATCTAGAATAATTGTTGCCGCCCACAGCCCCTTTCTTTCAGGTTTCCGGGTCTTCCCCGTTTTGAGTTTACATTACCCTACACACCTTTTTTAGGGGGCGCGACCTTTTGCCCAATTTTTCGCACTTTTATTGATCGAAACGTTCTCCCTTGCTTAAGTCTTGGTTGCTTCGCCTTTTCCGTGTTCCCAACCCATGTAGAGACCATGACCCTAGTTCTAGCGGGACGCCCAATGCCCTTTTGCGACTTTTTATTGGATCTTGAGCAGCACAGCGATTGCGTGCCCCCAGAAGCGCCTTTTTTCACTCACCCTATTCACGACCCAGGGGAAAGTTCCAGGCATCGGTTGCAACCCGGATTTAACGCTTAGTGACTCCTCGACCTGACGGTTTTTTTATTACACCATCTAGTTGCAGCTCTGTCTTTTTCCCCCCCCACCCGGATGGTTCAATACTAGTTGCCTTTTTTTCCTTCGGAGAGGCTTTCTTTGGGGGCAACTTTTCTTGAGAGGTAATTTTTTTTTTTTGGCATTGGTCCTTTTTTTTCCCCCAATGTCTTGGTCTGACGCTTTTTATTTTCCCCCCCCAAGCCGCTTCGTTGATTTTGCCATGTTTGGCTTGGGAGTCCCCGTGTTGGAATTTTCTCTGACTCAAAGCCAAAAGAGCCCCCCCCCCTTTTTTTTTTAGGGCGCTTGCCTTTTGGCCCCTCTTTTTTTTCACCGCCCCGATGTTGGGGGTTTTTTTCTTCTTCTAATTAGGTGATGTTTTGCGTCAGAGTTCCTTTTCCCCCTGTCAACTCTCGGTCGGCCTTTCCTCAAGTCTTTTTTCTGGGTTTTTTTTTTCTCGAGATAATTTCTTAAGCTGTTCGATTGTGTCCTGAGTCCCTCAGTCAAAGGAGCTTTCGAGCTTTTCCCACCCCTGTTTTGCGGAAATTCTCGCACGGGAGGCAACGTGTTCACCCAACTGGTGGGTCTCTTTTTTCTTCGCTAGTTTTTCTTTTTTCCCCTCCCAGACTTCTTCCCACCAGATGGTCCTCACTGTGTTACAGAGCGATGATTTTAGGCACCATTTCGACAAGCTTCCCTTCAATGCCTCGGCCATACTTTTTTCAGCTTCCTTTCCCTCTTTTATTGCTGCCCTTCAATTGTTCCCCTTTCCCCGTGATAAATCTTTTTACTTATGGGCGTTTCTTTTGATTTTTTTTTTCAGACCATGGTCCACCGAGACTTTATTACAACCCCAGATGGCCTCTGTTTTTTTTTTTGTGTCGTGCTCTTTTCTTGATTGCTCCTTTGCTTTTTATCGATTTTCGCATCCCTCCTTTCCTTTTTGCCAGATAGGATTTTCCTTGTGACTTATGGCGGTGGCGTTACGTGAGCTTTCCCCTTCTAACGATATATGCCTTTCCAGTTTCCCTTTCCCCTCCCTTTTTAGGTCCCTTTGGAGGGAACCCGGTTCTATCACTTTCTGTTGATCATTCTTTCAGGGTTTCCAGGTTTTCCCTTTTAAGTTCTCTATATTTTCTTTTTTTCATTGCGCTATTGTCGCCTCCGGGTTAGCAGCCTTCTATCGCACTTCTTTTCCCCCCCTTTGGATTCCCTTTTCTCACTATGAACTTCCCATTTCTGGACCGTTCCCGATCGCGGTTTTAGGCTTTTTCCCGTTTTGATCTCCAAACGGTTCTTCTTCGAGCTCGGGGTATTTTTTTCCGATGTTTAAGTAAAGTTTTTGTCTTGTCTGTGATTTTTGTCATCTGTTTCGCACTATTCTTTCTTCCCGAAGGTTTTCCCTTTCGGCCCCTTGGTTCTGTTTCTTTATCTGCCCCGTTTCTTTATGGCGGGTTTTTCTTCACCGTCTGTGCACCCGCCAGCTTTTGCGCTCTGTTTTCACCCTTCTATCCCCTCCCCACCCCCCCCTTTGCTTTCTGATCTCTTTGGCAGTTTAGTGGCATGGACTTCTTCCCCTTTCCCATTCGCCAATGTTCGGCTTTTTCTCCATCCTTTCTTTCCTTTTGTCCTTTTCTTGGTCTTTTCCAAGAGACTCTTACCGCGCCGTTCATTCGACTCGTTTCACAAGCCCCTTTTCAGGCTTCCTGCCTTTTTTTGACCTTCCCCCCCCCTTTGAAAACTTTTTTAATGTTCCCCTAATTCGCAGATTCCCACAGGTAAGATCATTTTGCATAGTTTTTTGGCTTTCCTTTTTTCTCCTCTTTGTCCCCCTTTTCCTGTCTGGGTCGGAGATACACTCTCTATTTTTTCCTCCTCAGAATGTCGGTGGTTGTGCCATTTCGATTATGCTCTGTTCAGTGTTCTGTGAACCCCCCTATTTACCCCATTTAGCAAAACCTTTTTAACGAGACCCGTCTTGAATAGGTCCGAATTATGGATGCCCCCTGCCCTGCACCACCTGTCCCCTTTTCTTGGTCCTCAAATTTGTTATCAATATCGGGAGTTAGTTTTTTCCCTTTGTCTTGGACCGTAAAGACTTTTCACTCCCTGTTCCTTTCAATATTTTATTAAAGTCCTTTGCTTCGTGATTCCTCCCCCCCCCTGAACCCCCCCCCCTCCCAGGTTTCTCCGTACTTCCAACCCGCAAAGTTTGGCGTTATGACCAAAGGCTCCTTCATCGCCCATTTTTCCCGGTCCCGTCCTACACCCCTTCCCCCCCCCATTTGGGTTTTGCTTTTCCCTCTCCCAAGACGTTCCAGGCAGCTCCTTTCAAAACGAAACGCCCCCTCCAGAATCCCCCTTTCCCCTCACGATTTTCAACCGTCAAGAAGAAAACGAGTTGGGTCAAGACTTTTTTGAGGGACTACCTTTCACTCCCTAGTTGGTTCCCTCCGATTTTTTCCCCCCTGTGTCCCCTTCAGGAGATAGTTCCTCTCCCGTTACATCTTTATTCTGATCTCCCGCACCTATCTGCACGTTTGTAGATTTTTTTTTTTTTTTTTTCCTCCGCGTTTTTTTCGCACCAGACACCGCCCCCGGGAGTTCCCCCGTCTCTCCCTTCGGGCGTCTTGTTGACCAGAAATGTTTTTCATTGAAGATTGTTTTTTGAGAAGGAAATTCAAGGCCTTTCCCCCCCCCCTAGTTCCTTTTATTTCTTCCGTTTTGATAATATTGCTTTGTGGTCAGCCACCCCGTGAACCTAGTATCCCTTTCCGGGCCTTTGGGTTGAGGACCCAAATTCTTGAGGAGCCTAGAAACCTCTTTACTTCTTTTGGTTTTTCCCCCCCCCCCCCCGATGGCCTTATGCCATCATTTCGGCCATTTACCCCCCTTACAAATGCTCCCCCCTCGTCTCGTTCCCACTTCCCCCTTGATAGACTTCCCACGTACTTAGGCTTGTTTTAATTGCTCCCTCTCCAGTAAATGGCCCATTTCTCACTCCCGCCGAGACCCCCCTTTCCCAAGATCTTTCAGGTGAGTTCGTTTACTTCACCGTTATCCGAGCAGTTGTTTTTTATTTAAGCATTTACTTTTCCAATTCCCCAAGGCCGGAAAGCAATACTCAGAGGTTCCCTGCTGAAGCATATTATTTTCTGGACCTTTATTAACTTTTTTTCGGGGGTCTTTACTTTTTAGGAATCTAATTAGGTTGTCGAAGAGAAGTGGTTCTTGACCCCCCCCCTTTGCCCCCCTTGAAGATGTTCCCTCCCCCAAGATATTCCTGAAGTGGTCCATAAAAGCCTCATTTTTAGCTTTTCAGAGACTTTCTCTGCAGCTTAGTTGCCGGGAACAAATAGGATATTTGCGACCATTTCCTAGAACCAGCCCCCTCAGGAGAGGGCCTGGCTTTTCTGGTTCATCCCCGGTTTTTCCCCTTAGTTTCCCTTTTAAAGGCAACAGTTTGCCGCGCGTTGCTCCCGTAGTGGGAGTAAGTGACCGGTTTCCTTACCTCTTCCTTGGACCCCTTTTTTTTGATCTCTTTTTTTTTTGACAAAGACCCACCCCCTCCCCTTCCGAACCTTCGCGGAACTCCCCAGATTTTATG
>Ga0179593_1350110_pt1 | contig 36793 bp, 42 predicted proteins | sample CZODoug2_1_08_16_FD_185931 | JGI IMG/M metagenome (GOLD analysis project Ga0179593, IMG submission 185931) | Vadose zone soil fungal communities from Angelo Coast Range Reserve, California, USA - CZODoug2_1_08_16fungal (PacBio error correction) | ecosystem: Environmental > Terrestrial > Soil >... | reverse complement strand
CGCCCGATCAACCCCGGCGCCCGGCCTGCCCCTTTCTTTTCTCACCAAACTTAACAATAGGAAAGGGGAAGGGGCCCGCGGGCCTTGTACTTTCCTTCTTCGCTCAGAGGACACCTAACAGTTTTTTGTTTTAAAGATCCAATTGTGTACGACCCTTTTGCACTGACCGTGAGGCCTCCACAATTAAGTACAGAGGAAGGACCGGAGTTGTAAGAGCGTAGAGAGAGAGTTTAAGAAGGAGAGTTGGGTGGGTGGTGCTATAGAGAGACTTATGACCCCTACGGTATTCCAGCGGTCGCTTGTATTTTTATGTCATTTCAACCTCGATGCTGGTGCTGAACACTGTGGAATCTTTCAGTTTGCTTTTACTGCCGTTCAGTGAAAGAGTAGAGGAGGAGGGCGCGGGGTGCTCGGGGGCGTTTGGGGGATCAAATCCAGAAGTGAAGGTGAGGAGACGTGTGCTTAGTGACGAGCTTATTTTAAGCAGACCTCGTTTTTAAGGGTTCTTAGTCTCTTCGGGGGTGGATTTTTGCTCTTGTTATTTTCGATTTAGATTCTTTCAAAAGCTTTGGGATGGGCGTGGGTTCCGGGATTTGAAGTGTTGCAGACTTCCCGGTCGATTCGGGTTTTTTCTTTTCCCTTAAGGTTGTGGTTTTTTATGTTCCCCTAGCTTCCGATTTTTATTGAGTACGTGATTACACCAGAGGAGGGAAAGTAGAGACGTGGGAGGAGTTATTTTCGCTGGTTAGCAGGTTTCTGGAAGTAACGAGTGAGTTTTTCTTCTGATTGCGGCGAAGTAGATTTTTACCATATGGAGTTCCTGATGTCAGTTCAGAGAAATCTATCCCTTTGATACGATAGGGAATCAGGGGCTTACATTGTGGACCGTGGGTGAAGAGAGAGTCATAAACATGTCGAGAGGATGTATTCTCAAATCAGAGCCTTAATGACGCGAAGCAGACAAGAGGTTGGTGAGTATAGAATTGGTAAATAAGGTAGGGTGACAACCTAGAGAGGGTTTCGTCGAGAGTGAAGGAGGCGAAGGAGGAGGGATTTTACTGCCTCTAAGGAAGCCGCAATGCTTGCAAGTGCAATCCAAGTAAGGTTTGGAGGTTGCCGGTATAGACGTCTTCTCCATTGTGTTGATTACGACGGAGAGATAGGCCGGTCCGAGGACCCTTCATGACAGGTGTTTTCGCCGAACCTTTTTGGACTGCTACAATGTACGATGGGGGGACGGCGTATTCATCGCATCGAGAGAGTTCTCGGAAGGTGCGGCCGGGATCGACGGTGCCCAGCATTGCTCCAACAACCACCCACCCGGACCTCGATAGGAGACGAGGAGCCGATATCTTAGGCGTGAAGTGCATGCCTAGAACAGGAGGATTGATTCGTTTCGTTATGTGCCGACCGAGAAGTTTGTTGGAGGGGAAGAGGTGGGAACCGTAGGAAGAGGAGGTCATTTATACGCAGAGTCCGGAGACGGGGTCCCGCCGCGTTCTCTAGAAGGATAGCAATTGTCATCGAGACTATTCCGGAACAGAGGATGTAGAGGGACAACTCGTCCGCCAGAGCGAGAGAGGCATAAAGAGAGAGGGCGCATCGTAAGCGAGTGTCTCCACGAGTCCTCATAGAATCGGTTAGAGAAGACAGTGCTCAGAGTTCTCTGACGAAGCAGATACCGACTATAGATCTGTTTTTTCAATGGAGCAACTCTCTTTTTGTTAGGGGAAGGTGGGTCCTTTGCTTCTCAATGGGGTAATTGGAGGGTGATTCGCTCTCAATCGGTTTGTCCGGTCAAAGGAACGACGGCAGCCATGTAGAAGCATAAGAAGGGTACCCCCCATTGAAACATATGAAGGTGCTAGGCTTTGTGGGGCAAAAGGGGACACTCCCAGGTTTGGACGGCAAGAGTCCCGGCGGTGGTAGAAAGAGACCGCTAAGTGTTGGGCCTATACCCCGAAGTACCCTATCGACTGTAGTACTGCAGATCGGTGGATAACGCAAGCTTACGGCTGGAAGAAGAAGAACGAACGCTGCGTCGAGCAACTTGGGGGTGCCGTTGGTCTCCTTCTGTATTTCGTACGCGAAGGGCGCATGAGATGTCTAGGGAGATATGTAGTGGAAGATGGGGAGACCTAATATGAAAAAAAAAGAAGGGGAAGTGAGTTTTAAAGGGACATCGGTGATCACGCGGCACAACTTCAGTGAGCGATCCTCAAATAAAGCGAAGATTTCAGTGAGAGTGGGCCCGCGCCCTCAAAATAAAAGCTGTCCACTGGTCCCAGGTTCCACTAGCGGGGGTGAATCTCGGATCGTCTTTATGGATTATGAAATGGGTACTGTTCTAGTAGCCGACGAGTTTAATTTCAGGAAGAGGACATTCGGGCTGTTGAGTAGAGTGACGAAATTGTATGTGGCGTTAGGAAATTTTAGCGTCTCTCTTGCCGTTTAAGCAAGCGTGCCAACTTCTTTGCCGTAGGCGAAGGATATCCATATATGGATGCAAATGACGTTTTGAGATTATTTGAGCCGTGGTAAAGGCAGTGGCGGGTCTAGGGACAGAGGGAATTAGATTTACAAGTAACAGGAAAAATCGGGAGGAAGTGTAGGTGGGATTTGAAGTGTGAGAAAGCGCCAGAGGGCGAAGGGGTGTCCCCTAGATAAAAAGGTTCACGAGAGTTGCTCGTCTTTGTGTTCGTCGGGCCAGGGCTCGAGATGAAGAAGGTAATGGTAAAGCAGGAGCGAGGGCGAGAGGATGTTTTCAAGTTTCCTTTGTAGATCCCTTACGTTATCCTCCGGGAAGGTTGTGGTGATGAATTTTATGGATCGCGGGGAGTAAGAGGCGACATAGGTAACCTGTATGGCGTTTTCATACTGAGTGATAGCTAGTCCCTATCCAAGCTCCGATGGACGGACTTTTTAGGAGAAGAGAGCTATCGGCCGTGGCTGTCCTTTCCCAGGAGACTTAGTGGCTTTCTCTTGCCCCTTTCGGAGGGGCACTTCCCCCGCTAAGGACCTTGCTCGGATAGAACCGGGACAGGGGCTTGGAGCTTGCACGCGGGGGAGGATGGACCTGGACTGTCCGCGGGTTGGTTGTGACTCGCTGGTCCCATGCCTCCGAGGTTAGCGAGATCATGATGAAAAGCTAGAGGGCAAGCCTTTCGCATGCTTGGCATGAGTTATAGTTAGAACATGTTTAAAGATAGTGGCTGGCGTAGTTAGCTGACCATTCGGGCTCCTTATAATAGAGCCCCCCGAAGGTGTCTGAAAGGAGGAAAAAGAGTTGTGGAGTCTCTTCGTCTTCTTCCAGGTTTGCCAGGCTTCGGATGAGGAAGCTATAACAGATTCTTTTCTCGATTAGGGAAGCTCTTATACTGAAGTGAGGCTAGTGGGGGCGATACCCGAAATCAAAGGACCTGGAACCTTTCAGCATGTAGAGTAGGTAAGTGGGCTAATTACGGTGAAATTAGGGATACTTCTTCATTTGACAGGTGGTGCTCTTGATTTGAATCAGAGCGTAGTGGTGACGGGGCTTTGATTTTTTTATTTTTTTCTGCTACCCTCTGAAGTGGGTGAATGGGAACAGTTTGATGGATCGAAATGATGAAACGAGATTCGAGACTTTTCTGCAGTTCCGTTGAGCGGTAGTTGCGGTGTTAGCCATGGCGAGGAATAGGACTCTGAAGCCGGGTTGTGAAGGGAAGCTTCTAGAGGAACAGCACTCCTGGATGAAAGCAGCTTAGGCTGGCGACGCCCCGGGGTCAGCGGAAAATCGGTTCGTTAGATTGAGTTCATAGGAGGCGCGTTGAGGAGGCTCGGCGGGCGGGGGGTCCATCTATGTTAGGCCAAGAGGGCGGGAGAGGGGAGATTGGAAGGTACCTGCCAAACAGTAGGACGAAAGAAAAGAGGAAGAGTGGGTCCTTATGTGTTTCTTTTGATGGGTTGAGCTCCCTATGTGCCAAGGCCCACGAAGACATGGATAGGAGGTTGAGTTAAGTCAAGCAGAGGAGGAGTGAGCGGTGATAAAGAAAAGAGCAGTGTTCTTGGTGAGAAGTTTCAACCTGTGTATTGAGGCGGTATGTAAAGATCTTTCATCTGGTTAGAGCACAGGTGGGCTCTTGAAACAGACGCAGAAAAGGGAAGTGTTCTGCCTTTTGTCAGGCGACGTTCCCATAGGATGCTTGGTCATTTGGGGGACGTGTGTTGGAAATTCGCTGATTCCGGCCTGTCCGAAGGATACGTTTTTGCCGCGGGGGCATGTACCGTGGTAACCTAGTCCTTTTTGGAAGACTTCTCTCTGTGAAAGTGAGAGGTCTTCTTGTCCACGGCGCGGAGGGGGACCTGGTCGCAAAGGTAAGCTGCGAAAGTTATGAAGTGTAAATCCGGAGTAACGAAAAGGGGAAGAGCGCATTTTTTGCTGTAAAAAAAAAAGCAGGACGTAAGTAAGCGCTGTGAGAAACTTCTACCAGTGTTTGACTCGTTTGCTTGATCCAGACGATCCCTCTTAGGCTTGGGAAGGATCAAGCTCTTGGGAAAATGCTAGAAGGACTACGCGGAGTTAAAGAAGCAAGATAGAGATGGGAGGAAAGGAGGAACTATCGAGCGAGGACGAAGCAAATTGAGAATGGAGCACTTTTGGGAGTGAATCTTAGGGCTCGGCTAGGTCATGTTCCCTATTGCAAGGGAAAGGGTTGCGCTGCGGTGTTGAGGTGTGGAGGAGGTTTCAAAGGGAGTGAGGTTTGATCACACGTACCTAATGTCCCGGTGAATGCTGAGTCCTCGAAGTTGCTTGAGGAAAACTAGGTACTCTTTGGGACGAGAGGCGTTTGAGGGAGAGCGTTCGCGTTTTAAGTAGGCAAGGAGGAGGTTCTCGCTGCCTGGTGATGATCGGGATAAAAGGAAAGGGTGGTGGTTCTGTGTATAAGGAGGCTTGGGCGCCTGTGAGGAGAAGCTGAGCCGACATAGGCTGGCATTAAGAGAAACCCCAAATGACCGAAGGTGGTTGTCTACGGAGGAAGGAGTGTTGCTGTAGTGGAAGAACAACAGGTACCCCTTTGAGACGACCTTTCTTTATATAGTGTGAAGGTCTTACCAAGCCTAGGGGAAACCCGCTGAGGGATCGGATGATTTCCCCCACGGTCAGCAAGATGAGTTACAGAATGTGAAAAAACGTACCCCAAAGCAAAAGTTGAGCGGACTCTCATACTACATAGGTTTCTCTCTGGCACCGTGGGGGAATTGTGGGAAGCTAAATGAGGTGCTACGCCCCCCGACCATGAAAGGCCCATTCTCTTACCCTTGTCAGACTAGAGAGTGATGTCAAGTCGCGGAAGAAAAGAGGGGGGGTGCGTGAGTTTGGTTTCGTCGAGGGTAGTGCCGCAAAGAGATGGGGGAACGCCGATAGAACACCTCGTCCCCTTTGAGGGAGTCGCCCAGAGAGTAGAGTTCCGGGCTATCATTGTTCTTTAATGCTGGAAGTGGGAGAGGGTTTGCACACACCGCTACCAATGGGATAGCTTGCCGTCCGGGAGAAAGAGGTGAAATTAAGAATAGAGATTTCTATAGATTGGAAGCCTTCCTGGAAGAGGACCGTTTAAGATCGTTAGATAAGCGTGGCAGCTCAGAGAGAATTACTACTACTACCAAACTCCTCTTCAATTTCCCTAAACGGTGGACGAGGGGGGAAAGTAGGCGGAAAATAGGGAGGAGGAAGCTCTTTGACATGTGAAGACACGAGCCTGAAGATCTTTTGGATGATTTATGATACTCTGCCCGGCTGGGCTGAGTGTACAGCAGCATGGCCAAGGGGATGATAAGAGGGGACCGGGGAGGTGAAGCGCGAGGAGTAGTGCCCGACTCTTTTGAAAATGAGGTTCTACTGAGTCGGGTTTAGAGGCGTTTACCATAGTGCAGATGATTGATACTCTACTTCTTTCATTAAGCTTTCGACTTTCCAGAATTTCTAAAGGGAACCAGCCTTCCGGTAGAGGAATATACGTCCACAAACCCATCTCAAAAGCAGGCCGGGCGTTTACAGGCAAAGAAAAACGAGCCGGTCATTGTTATTGCTAATTCCCATTTTTGAGTGGAGAAAATAAGAGGAGGCGAACAGCAAAAAAAGCGAGGAGATATATTATGTACCAGAGGATAGACGGAATCATGTAGAGGGTGGTCGTTGAGTGCAGAGGATGGGTTCGATAAGATATTGCTTCTCGTTCCTCAACGAAGAGATAAAAGAGGGGCGTGACTAGAAGAAAGGGACTTTGTGTGGGGGTCCGGGAGAAACACGCTTGCGAGGTTACCACTATGATTTGAAGGCCCCTTCTAGGGAGAGAGAGTTGAGAGTATGAGTTTTCTCTCTTTTCCCCAGGGGGAGTAGAGGCAACCCGGTTCCCGTCAACGTGGGGGCCGAGGTTGACGCGGGACCAACGTCCGTTGTGAGAGCAAGGAAGTAATAGGAAAAAAGGGTCTGGAAGGGAAAGCGAGACCGGCGCGCCTCTCACTGTGCAGCACGGAATGTGTCCCTCCGCGGCGATATGTGTTGGGCGGCCCACTTGAGACATAGCGAAAAGAAGAAAGCAAGAAACCTAATGAAGAGAAAGAAGTTGAGCGCGGATCACTAGGTTTTTGGTCACTGCCTCTGTGAGGTTCATTTCTCTTGTCAAGTTTGTCGGGAAGGCCCACGGAAATATCTGCTGACGTACGCACCCTAGGCCCCATGGAACATGAGAAAGCTCCGTCCGACTCTTTCCGATAGTTCTGAAAGTGTGAGGAAATCTCTTGAACGGGAGAGGGAGAATTGGAGACTTAGACCCCTCGCACCCCGTCTGGCCACTGATGTTAGACAAGGGAGGAGGATATAGAGGCTCCAGCTTCTTCGCTAAGAACGGAGTGGCCAGAATGTCGTGGTGTGCTAACGTGATCGGCGCGTACGCCCTCCTGGGTACTGAGGCTGAGGCTTGAAGTCAGGAAGGAAGTAAGCCTTTATAGAAGGATTTGCCAAAGTCCGTCGTGCCCGTGAGAGTAGAGTTTCAAACGAGCTCCTGGGACCTCGAGAGAACTCTCCTCGCATTGGCAGAGGTTGCGGGTATTTGTCCTGCTTCCCGCAATGCAGGTTAGTTTTTAGAGCACCCCTTTCTCGGGCAGATCCCTGGGCCCAATGCAAAGGGTAGAATTTTAGACTATCCTTCTATCGATGGACATGAGAGGGCTTAACGGAGCGGACGAAATCGGTCGGAGAGAACTGGACGTGTGACCCTGGATTGCTGTGCGGGGGTCTCCCCGGGGGTGGTGCGCGCACGCAACCCGGCGAGTACACCAGAACCCAGATTTCGGGAGGGGGCTACAAGAAGTTGAGGGAGGAGCTGTATATCGGGAAGCTCGTAAGGCTGTCGAGAGTGAGCCTTTGGGTGGGGTAACTCCGTCTGAGGAGGTTGGGTGCGGGCCTTTTCCTTGGGTTCCGGAACGTTGATTCCGGGGTGCTTGCGGATTGCGGCGGTTAGAGAAGGTTTTTAGCCGTGGGGGTAAACTGGAGGTCGATAGGGAGAGGGTGTTAAAGAGAGAGGTAGGACACGGAGAGATATTCGTAAGCGCTCCGAGCCAGGGTTCTCGGGTGTCTGAAGAGGAAGCTAGCCTTGGAGACTTAGCGAGGTGTGCCTTTGGGGGGTAAGGAGAGATTGGGTGGGTTGTCGAACGCCGCAAGTTTTGAATCAGATTGGGTGATTTTCAAGCGCAAGGCTAGGTTTAATCCGTCGGAAGTCTCTTTCAGAAGAAAGGGGGGGTCTGGCTGAGGGGGGGGAGATGGTTAACTCAGCTGAAGCCTATTTGCTTAACGTCGATTAATGCTTTTTATGGTGGGCCATAAACTATTAGTCCCCCCCCCCCCCCTCTGAAAATAGTAGTATTTTCCACAAGAATCCCGGGAGAGGAGTGACGTGGCGAGTTGAACATTTTGAACGCGAATGTGGCAAGTTCTACCGATGAGAGTCAACGTGACCATAAAGCGGGTTTGTGCTTTTTTCTGCTTCAAAGTTTGAAGTTGAAGTGCGTGGTGACGTCTTCTGTGTTGACGATCCTCCTAGGGCGGGAATTTTTTCAAGCCCGAAATGGAGTGAGAAAACGGACAAGGGTAGGATCGATTAAATGGGTACCTTATGTTCTTGACCCCTGAGAGAGTACGGGTATCTTGAGAAGAGGGTTGAGGGCGCTGTCCCATGGACTCACTTGTGCAAGTTCAAGGCGTGTCTAAGAAAAAAGCACTATCTTTTTCCGTCTTAAAGATAATTCCGTTAAATCGAGCGACGAGGGGCCCTAAGGATGGGCGAGGGTGAGAGGGGTCAAAGGGCTGTCGCTCTGTTCTTGTATCCAATTCTCGCTTTAGAACTAGGGTCTCTCTAGTCCTTCCCAATAGTCCGAGTGGTCGAGAGCCGTTTTTGACGGTTCAGTAATAGTGCTGAATTAGGGGGCCGGAAACTTGGGGGGGTGGGAGTTCCCCCAAGGAAGATGGACTGGAGATAGGCTCTTTGTAAAAGGATGCCAGGTGACAGAGAGGAAGAAGACGGTTCGGCGAACTCACTCCATCGGATACCGGGTTTGCGATCGAATGCTCCCTTGCCGGAAGTTTTTTTTTGAAGCAGTAGTTAGAGTGGGATAGCTAAAAAGGGGGGGATTGTAAATGGAAGTTTTTATCGCTGAAGAATGTCGGTTCGTAGCCCTCATACGGCAGATGAAAATTTTTTTTCGGAAAGTGAACGATAGAATTTTCTGCGCTTGCGGGAAATGACGCACATTGGAATATGGCTTCCCTCAGTTCGTGGGAAGCGCCTGGCTGAAAGTGTGAGTTCGGAAACTACATGTAGGGGTAGAACTAGGTGCTGTCGATCCCGCAATTGGTAGGTGAGGGGACCAAGAGTATTCTTCCACCATGAAGGGGACGGAGCCTGAGGTTTTTATTCAGGACGAGGTTAAAGCAAGCTAGAACGAGTGGTGAAGGGAAGGTAGAGGTAGGGCTTTTAGAGTTCTATGCTTAGCTCGATTGCAGGAATTTTGTCAAATGGCACCGGTCAACTCCAGGAGGGGGTGCGAGTGATATAGGGACATATAAGATGAGAGAATTGGTAAGAGGTCAAGCCAAAAAGAGTAGAATAATGGTTCGAATTGCTCACCCAAGGTTTGACCTGAACTCAGGTGTTCGAAGGGGCAAGAAGAATGCATTGACCGAGAAACGCCCATTATTTGAATGGCGGTCGAAGGGCAGCTTGAGCGGGTTCAAATGGCTAGAGACCAATCCGGCTATAAAGGGTACGCTGGTATACAGAGTAAATGGTTCTCATTAGGGCGTGTTAGAGTGGAGGGTCCGGCGCGCGGTGTGCTCATCGAATTGTAAGCTGGACAAGACAGTAGGGCGGAAGGAGTGTAAAAGACTCCCCTGACAGCGCTGAGTTGTGTACCAGAGAAGGTCGATGAGGGTCCAACCCATTTATTTTTGTTTGCAACGCCACGCAAGCAGTTTTCGTTTCCTGGTAAGTGACCCACCCCCCCCCTTATTGTGACACACTTTGTCATTTGACCCCCCACTACCCAACGCAAGGTGTGACAAGAGCCGTTTGGCATTGACCACACAACCCCCCCCCAGTTCTGCTTTGTTATTTTCTAGTTAGACGTCCCAAAAATAAAATGAATCCGTTGGTGAAAGAAGAGGTAGTGCGACACCACTTGCTGCCTCCTTTTCTTTCTTAGTGGTTTTTTACCTTAGAATTAGGAGTAGGGTTTCACTCTTCCAATGAGAGGTTGATCAAATGGAAGGAAGCCAAGTGGCACGCCCCCCTCCAGGAGCGAGGGCGAACTAAGCCGTTTACTACGAGGGAAGGCATAGAGTCGAAGGGGGGATCAAACCTCTCTGTTCGAGACGCTTGTCCAGGCACCCGCCACTAGTTTTGGGGGCCCCTCTTCGGGAAGAAGCTTACTGAGACACGAGTGCTCAGGTGTGGGCGGAGCGAGCACCACGGAGTTCCCGACGGAGTGAAAGACAGTGCCCTCGGTCAGACGAACATTCCCCAAGTTCCTCAGTTTCTTTTCCGGGCAAGGACAGACAGGGTGTAGAAAAGAGTACGGTGAGTTCCCTCGTGCACCCAGTCCTGGGAAGTACGATAGGATTCGGAGGAGTAGAAAAAACTTCCAGGTGCACCAGCGGTTTGGCTGCAATGAACGAGTAGTCTGAACTGGCTACAATGGTATGGCCTGGAGAAATGCCTCTACTAACGCGCACGGAGAGCCCGAGAATGGGCCCCTTACGGACGTCAAAGTAAAGGGCAAACCTGTGACGAAGGGGAGAGCACGGGTCAACAGGTGACTTTCCTTCCCCGAGCAAGATCAAAGAAGTAACACTGGTTGGGTCTAGGGCCTAGTGATCACTTGGAGCCGGACGCTTTCGAGCGGGATATGAGGTGGGGGCCTGTCTCTCTAGAGTTCAGAACGACTCGGGTTCCAAACGGTAGAGTCTGCGAGCACTTTGCCCCACCTTACAGCATTCTCGACTCTCCCCCCTCAATTCAAGAGGGAAGCCCAGAGTCTTCATATGAAAGGGTGACCAGATGGCGAGGGCGCAGAGCCCCCTCCAGAGGTACCCCGCGTTACTAATACTAGGGGACAGCGCCTCATGGAAGTTAACCGGCTCTGCTCTTAGAGGAGGAAAACACCCGTGATAGTGAGAGAGCACCGTCTATCTGAAGCAGATGCTTCGAACCCGCAGCCGGTTCCCCATTTCGGAGAAACGAGAAAGGCGAAAAAGATACCAGACCAGGAGCACCGCAGCGCCAGCTTTTGAAAAGACACATACGTGGAAATCGCGACTCTTGCGTCGAGTAAGTACGAAGGGGAGGGGCACAGAGAAGGTATCAGAGTTGCAAGAGGAGTTTGGTAGAAGGACTCGCCCACTTGGAGTGGGAGGTCGGCAAATTGAGGAGTCCACGGTGCGGTCGGAGTTGGCGGGGCAGGGAGCGGATCACTGTGGGCCTACGCCTGAGGGGGTTCTGGCGACTGGTTCTCCGGAGTACCCGCCCCCTGAAAGTAGGAAACGCACAGCCCAGCATGGAGCTGGGAAAGGGGAAAATACGGGAACGCGGTGCTTTGGGGTACGCCCCGTGGCCCTCGCTCCGAGGGGAAGGCGTGCGCGGTTGGGCTAAAGAACTAGGTACAGGCCGCGCACGGTAGGAGAACCCCCGGGGGGTGAGGAAATGGGCGGTGTCTGTTCCAGGGCACCCTTCCACGGGCGTGAAACAGAGTGGGTGGGAAGCTGTTGGAGGTGCTCAGTATAGGCCTGAGGTCTCCTGGCAGTTTAACCTGTCAACATAATGGCCATAGAGAGAAAGGGAGGAGTGCGGGTGCCAACCAAGAGGAGCGACACGAGGAAAAGGCCCAGGCGAATCCTCGAGGCCCGGCCAGGAAAGGAGGACGGGTGTAGTCCTGAGGAAGGGGAAATCTATCATCCCTCTAGCACTATCGCCTTCCAAGCGGTCGAAAGCAGTACTTGGCCGAAAAAAGGCTCCTACCACGATCTGCAGGAAGGGGTGGCACCAGTGGGGTAGAGTGAGGCGAAACCGGAGGCAAGAGAGGGTCAGGTAAAACAGTCTTCCACAAGGAGAGCTTGAGGAGAGCGTATGCCGCGGGTGCCGAGGTGAAGGGGGAGGGCCGGGCAAACGGAAGGGAAACGGGTGAAGGGGTTGGGCAGGATGGAGGGGAGGAGAGAGACCGCCCGTGTGCCTGGAGCAGGGATGTGAAGGGAGAGGGAAGAGTATGGACCCTTCTTCGAGACTTGGGACGAAGGGAGAAGAAAGGATCTTCGCGGGAAGGTCGGCGGAGGAGGGGCGGGAGAGGAGGCCGAAAACCGGGGTAGGTAAAGAAGTAAAGGCAAGTGGCAAAGAAAGGAGAAGCAAGAGGGAGGCCGAGGAGGGGACGGGGGGGGCGAGGTGCAAGAAAGCGAAGGGACGGCGCCGAAGATGGCCGGGGCGAACGATGGATCAGATCGTCCGGGGGAATGAACCAGTGGAAGTCTCGAGTAGTAGGTTTAGATGTAGAGATATTGAGAGTCAGGTGTGGAGGAGTAGGGGCAACCAACTAGCTCGGGATCCTCGGAGAGTGTCAGTCGGGACAGGGGAGAAAGGGTGAGAAGCAGATCGAGACGGGAAAGCAAGGGGGCGAGAGCGGCTGAGCGGGGAAAGGACGGAAGGGAAGGTTAGGATCTTCCAGATAAGGAGGAACAGGCCCCCCGAAGGCCATCAAAAGAAAAGGGGGCGAACGCGGGCATTGGGTTCCCTTCCCTAAGGGAGTGCACCGCTGCACGTGGGCAGGCCGGGGTCGCAGATGAGACCCGGCTCCTGCTGTAACGACCCAAGCAGGGGTGAGCGTTCGGGTAATAAACGGTTGCAGCAAGAACTCATCTACTAGTGAAATGCAGCTCGGCAGAAGAGAACGGAGCCTTTAAAGCGGAGGAGGTGTAATCCAGGGAAGCAAAGAAAAGGAATGGACGGAACGAGGTCTTAGGGGAGATGGGCAAAATCTACGGACCCCGAGAGGGAGACGGCCCCCGGAGGAGTGAAGGGGAAGGGGAAAGAGAGCGAAAACCACCCACTGACAAAGAAAGTTTCCTCCAGTAATTTCGTCTCACGTCGACTCTTATGGGCACAAGAAGTCCCTACGGATCTGTGGAGGGCTATCTTTGCGCGAGGGGCGCCCTCCGACCCGCGAGTGTAGGCCAAGGATTCTGGATTTTTTGGGCAGCGAGAAATATGAATGTTCACCTCAGTGTGGGACGGCCCCCGACCGGATCGACCACGATAAGAAGCTCGCCGATCTCAAGGGCGCTCGTTACTGAATACGCTACCATTTTAGCTATATGCCTCGCCCACCCGGGTACCCTTAGGGCAGGTATGGGAAAGCGAAGATGAAGGGGAGATGGGGGGAAGATACGATGGCCATTAGGAGATGGCGCGGGACTCGCAAGCCAATCGAAATGCGTGTACCCGTCGGGAAGTCAAATCTGCGAGCCGGGAGGGGTCTAAAGAGAGAGAGGATGTCAGACAAGAACGAGCACAGAAAAAGGTAGAAAGAATGGGCTACCAAGTGAGAAGAAGTCTGGGGTTTGCAAGGGGAGGAAAAACACACGTCTAGGCGACATGGTACACCCTTCTGAGGGACACAAGGCCTATTTTCCTGTCAGGGGGATAGGCAGCAGGCACAGGCAAGAAGGGAGCTAAGAGACGCAAGGGAAAATGGAACAGGGGTAAGGAGTATGGAATTGGAGAAGTATAGAAGTTACAGAGAAGATTATCTCCTTAAAGATTATCCTTACTCCTCGGGGTGGTCGGTTAGGATAACGTGAACCCCCCTCGAATTAGGTTAGAGAGCGAGGCAGGCGCTCTCAGGGCGCCAGGGCCCAAGGGAGGAAGGTGACCCAGGTAAGACGTCGTCCTGGGGGTAATTTTACTAGGAGGAGGAGGTTCAAGAGGATGATGGTAGTAAAGTAAGGTAGTGACAGGAGTTGGGACACTAAGAATTTCAAGTGTGGGGGGGCGCCCCTACCGAAGGGGCGTCGGGGGCGGGCAGTTCAGAAAGAAACCACAACGGACCGCGTGAGGGATCCTAGGAAACGGTGGAGAAGGTGTGTGGTCTAAATGGTAAGAGGAAGGGGTCTAAACCCTTGACCGACTTTGACGAGGGGGGAACGGGGAAAACGGGTTGTGACTTTAACAAAGCTAGGCCCTATTATCGTGTAGTTAAATCATCTCCCAACTTCGAGGACAGGACTTTTAGTCAACAGGACAAGGAATGTCAGCTCACCGTGGGGATGCAACAGATTAGTATAAATGACCATCTTACCCCCGAGACGGATAGAATGAAGGATTGGAAACATAGGGTAAATACTCATGGAGGAAATTCTTCAAGTGAATGGGTTGACACATCGCCGGGTTTTTTCCGACGCGACGCCAGGGTCATCTGAGCAGTCGAGAAGACAGAGGTGCGTCTAAAGATGCCTGGGGTCTTAGTAGATCACAGAAACGACTGACTTATGAGGTCCGCCTCTGCCTGAGAGAGGCTATGAAGGATGTGCTTCCTCATTTCCTTTCGCCAGCCCGAACGGCCGCCTCCGCGAAGCACCGGAGTAACGCCCTGCAGGAGAGAATGAGGATGTACACCGAGAGAGTAACGAAGGACCGCGATCGAGTGCGGTCAACAGACGAGGTATCAATAGATGGCGGTGGGGTTCAAGGGGAAGTTCCTCCCGCCGGTAAAGCATGGGCGACATGCATTCGAGACGGCTAGAAGGAAACAACCTTCTGACGACTTGTGGTCGGGAAAAGACAGAAAGCCGAGAGGGCGGAGAGAAGGAAGGAGAAAGGAAAAGGGTGTGGGGAGGTTTTCGCACGAGAGTGGAAGGAGAGACTGGGACTATAACGCGGTTCGGTTTTGCTAGCACGGGCGTCAGTGTGGACGCAAGTAGCACTCGCACAGAAACCAAGGGGAGAAATTTTTGGTGGGCTCTGGGGGACACACAGGGCGGAATTGGGCTAAAAGAAAGGATTTTGTTCAAGGTGAGGGTGAGGAGCGTCGACGGGGAGCGCCAGAACTTCGATAGAAGTTGAGGAGTAGAAAGCGTAAAAACTTTCGTGGATCAAGTCGGAAATACAAAGGAGGGGGGGGATATGGGAAAGGGAGACGGCGATGCGAGTGGAGCGGAAAAGAAGCGGCCTGGAAGGAAGGGGCGGGGGGAGTATGCGGAAGGGGGTTGGAAGCACCACAGAGGCTTCCCGGGAGTGCCGGTTGCAGGCTCGACTTATTACCCTAGGAGGGGGTTCCTTGATCAGGTATCGAGTCCAAGGAAAAGCAAAACAGACGCGTCGCTAGCCCCAGTCAGAGTGCGCGCGGAGAGTCCTGCTTACGAGAGGTGCTCACGCCGCTGCAGGCGATACGGGGGAATATGAGAGGTTCTGCCGGGTACTGGAGATACTTGCTCTGGAGAGGTGGCTTAATAGCCGTAGAGAAAGGACAGGGGAGAGGGCGGATTGTGGCAAACGGTTCGATAGACAAAAAGTATAATAAGGTGCTTGGGAGAGGAACCTAGTAGATAAGGATAGGAGGTGAGAGGTGAGCGTAGCTGGGCGCGGAGACCCTTCGGTTCCGTCTGAAACGCAGCTTGGGCTTTCGCAATGTGTAAGAGAATTGTTAGACCGGAGTAGGCGGAGGGGTGGCATTTTCCGCTTTGGATCCCTAAGAGCGTAGAGAATACTCAGGTTTGCCGCCCTAGAGAGGGGCGAGGGACAAGGGGACAGTGAGGCTCAAGTGCGCGATGTAGAAAAGGCCGTCAGAACGATACCCCCGGCTCATCAGTGGGGTTCAGGGGGTGGGCAGGGGACGGAAGGGAGGGCTCACAGGGTGAACTGGCAAGCAAGGACACAAGGACGGAGGGACGGTGGGGAGCTCGCGAAAATCAATCACTTTTTTTCTGGAAACGACTCTCTTGCAGTGACGAAGCAGAAAGGGGATGAGAAGAATGGAGTGAGAATGGGCGCTTGCGATTAATGGTTGAGAGGTGCCCAGGACAGGTTTAGGTAGAAAGAAGTATGAGAGAGGGTTGGTTTAGGGCGAAAGTAAGCGAACTCGACCGACCAGCCTGGAACTCTACGTACGGGTTCTCCTCTCCTCGTGGGGGAAACTTGGCCCGTCAGCGCGGGAAAATTCAGGTCCCAAGAATGTACCCGGCTATTTGAGTGTGCGATGGCCAAGAGAGAAAAGGAGAGGAAATAGCATCCTTATGAGAGGTGTCCTCCGGCGCGTTCCAGTGAGGAAAGGGGGAAGCACAACTAAACCCAACATCAAGACCACACAGACCTAACCCGGCGGAGTCCTGACGAGCCCGTGAAGGGAAACAAACTCGCTAAACCCAGGAGGTTCCGGGAGCTGATTAGATGGGGATGCCCAGGAAGATTGGGCAATACGACGAAAGGTCGGGAGAACATGACGCGAAAGGGAGAAGATTACTTTTTCGTAATACTGTCGAAGTAGAGACACCCAACGGGACAAAAAGTGGCGCCGGCCAGAAGACACCATGCCGCCATCGGCTATAGAAGAAGGGCACAAGACGGTGAGCACACTTAGCCGAGGAAGAGGAATAAATTGGCAGGGTCCAGGTGATAACAAATAAGGCGTAGTCAGTTAAGATTCATTTCGTCTTGCCAGCAGATCTTCGATCAAGGCAATAGTGAGGCGCCATGTGAGCTTCAGGGTTAGGGGGAGGAGGAGAGTGAGATCCAAGGGTGACCGAGAGGAGCAGTAACATGTTCTAGGTTCTCGGGACGAAGGCACGCAATGCCGGTGCAGTGACTTTTACGTACGTGAGTACGGTGAGCTCGAGGCACGGTCGGGTGCAGAAACCCCCCCTCCGGGGCCGGGGGTAGCCATAGAGACCACGGTGTGGAGGGCAATGGAGATAGAGGGTTGAACGAGATGACAGACCTATATCGAGAGAAAGAACTATTCGGGAGGGTGTTCCGCCAAAGTCAACGGGGGAGCATTTTCTTCCTTTAACAAACCTGCTGGGGATGCCACGAGGGGTTGTGGTTCCAGGAGTAGACTGAGGGTAGCCCGAAGTAGTATCCAAAAGGGGACCGTTCACCCCGGAAGGCGAAGAGAAGTGGGGTGTAACTAACAACTCCTCGCTCAAGGGTGGATTCCATTAGCTAGGTAGCTCCCCAACCCCTTGTACGATTGAGGCACAACCGGGACGGGGGTAAGGACCTCTTAATAGGTCCGTAATGTGGTCTGGGAGAGGGTAAGAACAGCCGGCCCCCGCTGGTGGTGTGTTAGATGCGGTGGGTAGCCACCCCTGTGTAATGGAAGGGAGTTCGTCCGCAGGAGAATAATGTCTGGGTCTTCTCTATCTCATTGGATGGAATCGAGCGCGGCAGGCTCCGGTAGAGTCACGAAGCCTCCCTATTGCCCTGGAGGGTTCTCTTAGTGTGTGGCTGGAAAGCGGCAAAGAGTGCCCCCGGAGAGGGCCAACAGGAGTGTCTCAGATAAGAGAAAGGAGTTTATAGCCAACCAAAAGTTCATCTTAAACAAACTTAGGCCTGAATTCCCGCAGACTCCTCAGTGGAATTAAAAGTGGGACGGGAGATCTGGAAGGCGGGTGCCGGTAACATGTTCAGGGGACTAAAGAGGCCAGACAGCGAAGGAGGAGGGCGATGCCCGACGGAGGGAGAAGGCCGCCGGCACGATCCTGTTTGAAACCCAAGGGCATGGCGGCCCCAAATCAGGAGAATATTTACTTACAGCTCTTGGAGTAAATGTATTCCCAGGATAAGGTGATACTACGAGGGCGGTCACAGCGTACAACTAGGGGACCTCCTGATTTTATACGCCCGAACCGTTTGCGTAACTCCCCGGAGAGTAGGGAATAGAGGTATATTACCCCATAGACCCCAGTGGGGGGGGCCCATCCATCTGAGGAACGGCGGCTACCTCGGATTTTGTTTCAAAGCTGAGAGACAGGTCCAAGAAGAACTCCAGGAGTACAAGGAATACCAAGTACTGGGCCGGCAGGCTCATGAGTTCTGGCACCCTGCAGATCCACCAAAAAAAGCTAAAGTAGAAAGGACGCGCTCCCGCTATCCTCAGGAGACATTTTTCAAGGGATGCTTGTCTCTGATGAGCTAAGAGGGTGAGAGAGAAGGGCGTAAAGTTCGCGGAGAAGCAAATGGTAGAAGAGTACGCGGACAGAGGACTCAAGAGGGGCGAGAAAGAAAAGGCTAAGGAAAGGAAGAGCAGAGAAACAGGGACGCAAGACTGGGAAGTGGGAAAACCTGGCCAAGTCCCTGCTGTAGAGGTAACAAGTCCTTGGGGCTAATGGGGAGGGCACGCAAAGGAGAAGATAGAAACACGAGGCGGACCGCAAGAGACCCAAGGGGAGAGTGCCGACGCTCCAAAGCAAAGCCACCCGCCTGTCCCCAAACAGCGTCAAAAAAACCTCTCAACCGGAGCCCGGTCTGAAGCCCTCCACAGTATCCGTTCCTACAGTTCGCCTCTCTTCCACCAAGCCCCCCGCTAGCCCATAATTCAGCAGAACCCGCACCTCGCTCCCATCGCCTTTAGCAAATCGCTTCCCTACCCCCCTTGTTTCCCCCCCTTTTGGTGTTTGTCCACTACGGTTCACCCCTGTTCCCCTCGACCTTACTTTGCACTTTCTCATCACTCCGCACCCACCATGCCCCACGTGAGCAAAAGAGCATACACGTACCTTTCGCGTTCCCCGCAATCGGGGACTGTCGACCCATTGCTTCACAATTTGGAAAAACACTTCTTACCCCTTCCCCCCCCCCCCCCCCCCCCCCACCCCCCCCCCCCCCCCCCCCCCCCACCCCCCCCCCCCCCCCCCCCCCCCCCCTTGCTCCGCATGAGCCGGAGGAGTTCCGGGTATGGTTCCTCTCGATTCCATCCCGGACTTCGTTACTGGCGTTCCATAAAGTTACATGACATGTTGAAGCCTTTAACCAGCTGTGCACCGAGAAGCGGGCGTGAGATTTGAAGGATCGCACATGGGGCACACGCAAAGGTTTCAAGTTGATGGGCTTCCTTCGAGAGAATTCCTTCCTTGCACAGGCAAACGTGACACGTTGCGTCTTCAGGTGAGAGGTTAGGGAGGTCTCTGAGCGACGAGACCAACTTTGAGTATGTAAAAGGAACGCAGTTGGCGGAGTTTGCTCAGCGTACGAGCGCAAGGAGAGAGACCTAGGAGAAGGATTGTGGAGGCGTATCCTGTAGCACGCGAGGAACCTAGCGCAGGGGCGGCCGACGGGCGACGAGCTCCTGGACTACCACCTATTGGGCGCCTTGGCGCCTGTGAAATCAAGGACGTGAGACCCCACAAAAGGGTGCGTTGGTGTAGGACGGAGTTGTGGGAGACCGCACGGAAAAATCAAGCGCCGGAGGACTGGGGAACAAAGTCGAGGGCAGACCTGTTTAACCTTCATCTCTTTCTTCACCCCGAGGGGGAAACGAGTGCCCTCCCCCCCGCGCACAAAATGCGAAGCAGGAAGGTAGGAAGAAGAACCCCAAGTCACTCAACTTCGCATAGGAATTCTGGACGATAGGGTGCAGAAAGACGCATTCTTAACGGTGCAGGAGGGTGCGGGACAAGAAAGGGGTTCCCTGTCGTCGGATGAGTAGGGACAAGGGCGTCCAAGGAGGAGAGGAGTTTGAGCAAAAGAGAAGCAATAGAAATAGCGCAAGCGGGGGTTTTTTCTGGGCTGGGCCGCCGGTAGAACCAGATCAAGGGAGGGTTGGGACCAGCCTCAGCCCTTCGAGACGGCCAATAACGACGCACAAGAAGAAGGCGGATGGGACCCTCGGGAATAGGTTTGACTTATACAGGCTTTCTGAGGGAAGCAAACCCTTGAGGGAATGACCACCGGGCCCAGGAAGGTTCTGTCCCCATCCAACCCGTACATAATCAGAAAAATCCTTTTTCCATGACTGGTCTTAGGCCCCCCTCCCGATCAACACCGTGTTTTGTGGAGCATGTATTAGGGTCGGCTGTGCTTTGGGGAGAACGAGGGAACAGCGAGGTGTCTGGAACACCGGCGAGAGAAGCGCCTTCTGTCTAGGGGGACGAGACGGGAAGCGAAGAAAGCAGAGGGGGGGTCAGAAACGACGGAAGAAGCCCCCGAAGTCTTGTCCGCTGCTGGAAGACAAACGTTCATCTCCATCCCCCCCTTTGGCTGCACTCTTCTGCGAGTTCCTTGCCCGTCGTTATGGGTCAAGCGCGCTCTCTTCCGAAAGAGGGATGGAGAGCCCATTTCGACTCATTTAGATAGCAGAAGGCGGGAGGGACGGCTTCCAAAGTATTAGCGATAGAGGAGGGCGAGACTCTTTCATTCTAATCCACAACAGAAGTTTTCGGAAACAGGATGGCGTGGACAAGTCGCCCCGGTCGCATTGGTTAAACATTGAGTAAAGGGAGAGCTTGACATGTCTCCTGGGGCACCACCTCGCACACATACCACGGGTTGAAGACGAGAAGCAAAATGAGGGAGGGGAAATAGAAGGAAGCTCGTCTCCCATGTCGGATCCCCCATAGATAGCACAACCCTGAAAGAATAGGCACTCGCGCTAGTTTCGCGGCGGACTTGGCCTGGAGTTAAGAAGACTGAAGGACAGAGTGGCTAAAAGAGTGTCCTCTGCGGTAGGAGAACGTTCCCGAACGTGCCAGAACGATAAACTAGCAACCTTGAGGAAAATGGTAAGGAGGCTGCCCCTGGATAAACTCTCGCTGGTCTTCCGGACATCCTTTCTTAGTCAAAAGAGTGTATTCCCTCGATTTCCCCGATCGCAGAAGACCCGAAAGGCGAAAATTTCGTGAGGGACATCCTTTAACAGTGAAAGAGAACGAGCCGCCAAACAGACGGAACGAGGCCGTTACGTACGAAGCGGGGGAACGCTCTCCGTAGAAGTTATCCGAGGTTTGTTTTGTATAGAGTCTAAAAAAGATAGCAGTACCTCTTAGATGGGCTGGTGGGTTTGTTGATCAGTGAGCCACGGAGAATAGGAGACCTGCGGGGGCTGTTGGCCCTCGAATTGCGAAATCGACAATTCTCCCGGGAGGGAGTGTCGACAAAGGTATGGCAGTATGAGCTCTGCATTAGCGACCATCTGAGCGTCTTTTATATCGGTGCGAGTGACGGGCTTATCGCCTATTTCCCCGAGGCTGTGGAACCTAAAAGTATGCTGAAGAGGCTAATAACTATGTCGGGTCACTAGCAAAGAAAGGGTCTGATATAAAGGCCGGGAGAGAGAGAGGAATGAGGAAAAGATCAGTGGGACCGAGGGAAATAGAATGACGCATTATTGGGGTGGAGAGCGTGGGGTCTCTCTCATGGGGGAACATAGAAGTGCCAGGTGGTGCTGAGGTGCTATAGTATGTAGGCAAGAGCTCTTGGCCTGCTGTGAGAAAAGTGCGCGGGGGGACAATGGTGCGGGAAAGGGAAAAACCCCAGAGAAAGCAACGGAAGGGAGAAAGGAAGGGGAGTGCAGCGCCCCGGGGTGTAAGGAGGCTCCTGTTGCCAATGGCGGGTGGTGCGCGCGCCCAGTCTGGATCCCTTTTGTACCGTGAAGGAAGATAGAGGAAAGTTGACGGCTCGGACGCCTTTGCCTTGTTGGAATTAGTCAAGGCAGGGCACGCATGCGGGAGTATGAGCGGAGGGAGGGTACTGTAAAAAACGGATTTGTTTTTAGTAGATGAGCTAGCGCTGAGAGTAGGGCAGCCTAGTCGTAGTGCGCATGGGAGTGGCTCTGAGGATTTTTCGGTGGGTCGCGGCTATTAATTGGACGAGGTACATGTAGTGTGGGGGCTCGCGTAAAGTCGGGTGTAGAGTGTGTCTGGCCAGAGCAGTATTGTGGAGGAGCGAAGAACTTAGGCAATCGATGACACAAGAAGGAGGGTCGAGTGGGTTAGCGGGCTGGGAGGTACCCGCGCAATGGTGCGTTTAGTGTGCGGGTATGGAGGAAGAAACTGCTAGGGGGATATAGCATATATAGGAGAAACCGGTGAAGGGGGAGGGCAAATACGGGCGGTTTTAGATTTATAGGAGGTCTGCTGTTACATGTGAAGAGGTAGTAGGGGTGCGGGTAACTAACGGTATGTTGTAAGGGGCGGTTTAAGAGAGGTGCAATGTGGGAACTGAGAGAGAAGAGACGAAGGGATTGTACATTCTGGGGGAGAATAGGTAAGGGAAGGAGGCCGCAGTAGAGGCTATGCAACCATGGAAGAGAGTAGAGGGTAGCTGCGAATAAGTAAGGGAATGGATGGTGCACGGGCACACCGTCTCCCAGAGGCCGGTGCTCCAAGGGAGGACGGTTGAGGTCTGGATATATTTTCCGGTTTGCCGTGTGTTCAGCATCGGGAGAAAAGGGAATCTTTAGACTAGGAAAACGGAGTGCACCGAGGCCAGGCGGGGGGAGGTTACGGACAAGAAAAAGTGGTTAACATAAACGACGGATTCGTGACCCCCCTTCGGTTGAGGGGGTGAGCTGGACAGTTCGTCTCGGATGATGTTGTGATTGATTAAAGGGCGAGATATGTTGGGGCCATGGAGAGGGGAACCATTAGACTGGGTTGGTGGGAATAAAAAAGAGGTTGGGTCAGACAGAATGGTTATCGCTGTCCCCCCAAGGACGCGAGGAACAGAAGAGAGACTTCTTTGGTATTGGCGTGCGGGATTGAACGAGCGAGAACCCGGGCTGGGCGCCCTGGGGGACTTGTGGAAGGCACAGTAGTCTATGGGCTTGGTGCTGGCTGCGGACCAGGAGGGGAGGTTGCCACAAGGGGGAGCGTACCTGCGGGATGTAGCAGCTCGTTCTCGTGTTCGGACACTTTGTTATTTCTCTGAGAGAGGGGCTCTGAGATGCAAACTTTCTCGGCATTGCCATGGAGGAACGAAGGGTGGTTGGGACCCGCAACTCGGGTCGGGTAGAAGAGAAGGAGGAGTGGAAAGTGCAGCCAGCTTCGGCGCGTGCGGTGATTTGTAAATTGGATAAAGAAGCGGCAACACCCTACTAAAAATTCCTTTGAGAGGATGACTTCCTTCGGAGGGTCCTTCTTAAATGAGAGAAGGTTGGGGGACTACAGGGCGCGGAGGAAAGGACCCGAAGGTGGGCTTCCCAGCCTGCGTTCTTCCTTCCTGGATTATGTAAATTCCGACGACTTCGATGGGGATTCTGGAAGGGGGGATATGCGAAAGGAATTTCACGGTAATATGTAGAATCTGGGGCACTCTCAAAGAAGAAGCGGGCAAGAGAAAAGGGGAAAAATTGTCTATTCTTTCTGTTAACTAGGCGATGATACCTCGTGTGGAGCAGAGAGGTGTCTGACTTCAGCGGCCTAAGGATGGGAGGAGGGGACGATACACTCGAAGTACGCTACGCTTATGGGCACCGGGCAAGGAGGGAAGGTGAGAGCGCGGAGGAGGAAGGACAAAATTGGTTAAAGCTAATTTAGGAGAAGGGAGGGGAGGAAGGGGGAAGTAAGTCGGGAAACAGAAACATAAAACTAGCCACCGGATTGCAGCGACTAGGGGACGAAGGAAGGATAGGATTTGTGATGTCAGAATAGAAGCAATAGGGCTGGAAAGTGTCAATGGGGGGAAGAGGAAGACCCGGGAAGAAGGGCGGAAACAGTACCAAGGCTATCGTCCGATGTCAATCGATCTTTTGCTCCGAGTAGGAATAAGTTTATGCATGTACCATTGACGGAGAGCACACAGGATAGGAATCGAGTGGGGAAAGAAACCAGAGATTATCTCTTACAGGCAAGCAAGAGGGGCTCCACTAGCTGAGGTTAAGTTATGGGAGATTTACAAAGCGGAAAACGCGGGTAGTGGTATAATAGGGATTTCGAGGACTTATCCTATGGGTAAGCCGCTAAAATGTGTGTGTCCTGGGGGGGAGAAAATATCCTTCACGAGAGGGTGGAGGGAGATGGAAAACTACCCGTGTGAGGGCTCTTGAACCGGATTTAGAGGGAAGGGGGGTAGGATCGAATTGCGCCTATTTCGGATGTTTCGATGATTAATGGAGGATAATGTAGTCGGGGGTCCAGGTCCCATACGATAAAGGTGATCCGCGAGGCTGGAAATTAGGCGGGACTTTGGAGGTCGGATCCGTGAGAGCGGGGTAAAAATAGGGGTAGGGCTGACAAGCAAGGAGGACCAATTCAGGGAACCGAGATTCTCTCTTGGGAATTAGAAGATTAAGAATCTCAGTTGGGGGGAAGGCGCTTGCTTTCTCTAAGGTAACACCGCGGATGGAGTTACAGAGGATGGGGTCTGCCGTGGTTTGGATATAATGTGGAGGAGTGTGTGGAGCGTATCCCCACATCGCCCGCACGAAACCCCAGTTGATCCGAAAAGCCAAAGAGAAAAAAAGGAAACTTCGGCTTTTGAAGGTAGAAGACTAATCCTGCCTGAGATGCAGTCTGACTCTCCCCAGGCGACCGAGCAAGAACCACCATCCAGAGAGGAATGAGGATAGGCAATGGAGGACATATCTAAGGCCGGAATGCCTCCTCGTGAGAGATGCCGATCTTGGAAGCCAGGGATCAGACGAAATAAAGCCATTAAGTTGGCTGGGGGAGAGACGCAACGGACTAGTAGTCGACGGCTTGACTCAATACGCAGAGGGGAGATCGGGACGGGTTGAGATGGTTAAACCTTCGGGAAGAAGAGGAAGGGGAGACGGGGAAACTCAGAAAGAAGTCGATAGATCTGCAGAGGGACTCATGTGCAAGGTTTTATCTCTGCCGGTTGAGAAACAGGAAGCCTAGATATTGAAGGCTCCTTGTCCCAACGGTTAAGCCCTAGGGGACGAAACACGAAAGCGATCAGGGGAAGGCATCCGTGGAGGAGGGCCCTAAAGGATTAAGTTCAAGAAACTCCGCCCCAGATTCTTTGACGTAAGCGTGGAGAGCGAGGGCTCTTCTTGGCTAACGGGAGTAGAAGAAAAAAAGGAGAGTAGAGAATAGATAAGGTGTAGTCCATTGGAGGTGTTTAGGATTGTGGAGACTAATAGTGAGGGGATACAGGCTTCCTACTCGGGGAGAAGTGGGTCTGCGCCCGCTCCTCAGTGAACCGACGAGGAGATGGAAAGGCTTCTTTTTTTCTAGCCGGAGAATAAGATGGGAGGTGGGGGAAGGATAGGGAATCCTGGGTGGGACGATCCTAAGTGTGGAAAGGAGGGGAAAGTGGCTTGGGGGCAAAGAGATCCTCTTCAAGGGAAAGGTGTAGAAAGGGTATGAAGTGGGCTGTTGTTGAGGCTGAGGTGTATCAGCCAGGTAATGTAGTAACAGTGTTTGTATGGCGGAGGGAGTATCTATGCACGCAGATTACACTGGATGTCCAGTGAAAGATAAGGGGCCGGAGGCTCCTTTCTAAGAGGGGTGTAGAGGAGTGGACGGAAGGCCGTCGGCAAGTCTATAGGAAAAAAAGTGCTTTGATCGAGCTGGGGAAGACTCAACAAGGATTTCCGAGGCGCGTAGGAGAAGAGGAGGGTCGGACAGCTTGGCTATGCTAGCCCTTATTCAGATTGGAGTGTTTTGAGGTATAGAAATTTTTGTTCGGGAGGAGCGGGAGTGAAGGAAAAGGCCAGCCATGTATTGAGACGGGGGGGGATCTAGCCCTGACCTCGTGAGCACAGAAGGACTGTGATTGAAGGAAGTGGAGGGATGAGCCACGGGCCTGTAACTACAGTAGGCGACAAGAGTAGGGGAGAAGGGGGGGGGGATCAGAGGAGGGTGCGAAACGGTACGCCACGGAAAGTGGAGGAGGAGCGCGGCAAGGAGAGGAGATCAGCTGCCCCGTCTTGGCTCTTGACGACCGGAAGGTTAATGTGCGAAGGAGATACGACAGTGTGCAGTTCCTATGGGAGACGGGAAGCGGAGTGGGCTGACGGGTTGAGGGATCGATCCCCCGCTTAGGACCGGAAATAGAGGGCGGAGAGGAGGAGGATAGCGCAGGAAAACTGGCGAGAATCGTCGCCCAGCAAGGCAGTCCTGCTGCGTGGGTTGTGAGGGAGTGCGGAGAATAAGGTTAGGGAAAAGCATCAGTGAGGGTCAAGCTGTTATCGTGGTCGAGGTATTTATCGTCTGCGGTGAGCGAAGAAGAGCGAGCGCGGGGTAAGAAAGGTGCTCTACTGCTTGTGAACGGGCAGAGTGCTTTAGCCCTTGGCGCTGAAGGGTGTGGAACTTTGGTGCACAGGCCGGGCAGGGGAGCGCCTCGAGCCATAAGGGGCCCCCAGGGGGGGAGGAGAAGAGAGCGATATGGCCTTCTCCTTGATCTGGGCCCTCAGTCAGGAATTTGCTTATATCACACGCCGGAGGTGAGAAAGGCCAGCTCTCCTGGTCGCGGTTAGTCCTGGGCGCTCTCGAAAGCGGGAAACAAAGTGTAGATCACTGACGTTTTACTGATATTGGACAGGAGACCCCTCGGGGTTCAAGAAGGCGCTGGTACAGAGGAAATCGAAATGGAGTGAGGAAGGATCCGAGTCAATACCAAAAATATTATGGCGTTTTTTGTCTTCTGGTATGTTCAAGTTGGAGTTGGACAGACTGGAGAATAGCGAGGAGAGGAAAATTAAAGGTAGGGAGTTCCGAGTGAGTGCAACGAGTTATCTAGCTTAAAGTGTTCACATGACACTCCTTGGTGCACAACAATGGGCCGCAGTTTAGCGGGAAGGCTGTAAGTTACGCTGATCTAATTCGTGGAAATAGGGTGGAGGACGTCTTCGGTCGTGGGAGTCTGACCTTGAAGAGTACCTGTTTCCAGGAGTGAGTGGTGATAAGAGGATATGCTTAATGGCTTCGAGAAGATGTTTGGAAAGGGTCGCTGAGGGGTCTTTGGGACTTTCTGACCTCCTTCCACTACGGCACCCTAGGGGGAGAGGATCAATTAAAACGTAGGGTTATTTGTCCAGAGTAAGAAGTATGAGGCACGGTACGGGGATTTATCTGCGTCTAAGGGGGGGGCGGAATTGAAAGTGATGAAGATTTTTTCACACGATAACAGGATAATAGAACTCTAAGCGAGGAATAGAGGACTGACTGTCGCCTGAAGTCATAAAAAAGGAATGGCGACAATGAAGAATTAGGGTCTTGGGTTGAGTGCAGCTCTCTTACGGAACCCTCCGTAGGAATGACAAGGGGCGTCCCTGAGTTGGGGCCCAGACTGTAAATGATGGAGCGCAGACTAGATCGTAAGGTGGAACGAGCGGCCTTTATGAGTACAAATATTGGTTCGAAAAGCCACGTCTTGAGAGATACTGTGCACTTTGGAAAGGAAGGAGACTCAGGTAGAGGTGTTGTGGGGGTTTTGGCGTCCTCTGTTGAAACTCCTTCGGGAAGAAAAAGGAGGAAGGCCTCTCGGGAAGAGGTGGAAGCGGGGGAAATAAAAAGGGGGGAAGGTGGTACAAGAGAAGGGAGGAAAAAATTAGGCGTCTGTAGATAGTTCAGATGCGAGGGGATCAGATGAGACGAGGATTCATAGGAGGGGCCCGTCCATACTACGCTTGGTGGAGTTCCAGTTTGTAGAAGATTATGGCAATTTTTCTAATTGCAAGGGGACAAAGGAGATGGAGGCCCGGAACTGGGTCCGAATGATATGGTGTCTGGTGGGGGGAGAAAATACTGAAAATACGCTAATACCAGAGCAAGGGGTTCGGTCTTTCTTTCCGGAAACTCTCTCCAGCAGGAAGTCAGCGGGACCCATTGACGGATCCCGGCGAGCGGAGAATGTCCAGCGCGGCCCTAGATTCCTCATATATCGGGATAAAGAGCGATATATAAAGGAAGAGATCTCCCTTATCGCCCCGCCAACTTGCGGCCTGACTGCAGGGGGAGCGGAACAGTACTCATTGGTTAACTATAGGGGAGGGGAACGAGCCCACCTACCGGGGAGTTGGGGTATTGTATAGTGTTTCTTTTTACTTGCTCTCAGCCTTACGCCTTGAGGATTGTGAGCGGCGCGAGAAATGACACCGGGCCGTGGATAACCTTCAGTGATGTGAAAGTGGGCAGGAGGGATGAGGCTAGCGGGGGAGTCCTTCTGTTGATTTTGATCCTCCTAAGCTTTGAGGAGAAGGTGACTTGAGGAAAGAGCGGGTATAAGCACGGGGGGTGTCCCCGCGTCGAGTGTATCAATAACGACGAGGGAAGGGGTAGTGCAAGGGGCGATCCGAGGATAATGACAAGGAAAACATCTCTTAGGGTATGCCCTTGTCCTAGAGAACTGTCTCTTTCTGAGAGAGAAGAGGGAAGTCCTGAGTGGGTCCTCCTTTTTCCTATGGCTCTTTGGGCGAGCAATTGTTTGTTTGTTTCGTAAGGTGGGGGATTCAGCGACAACGTTAGGGAGGAGATTGGACGTGGCAATTCACTTCCCCTAAGGAATTTGATTCGGGCTTAGGAGCGCGGTGTTGGGGACAATCGGCAGCCAAGTTCTCCACAGCGCCCTTAAAAGTGACAAATCCGTTGGCTTCACCGGGATGAGTTTAACAGAACGTCACAAATGGGGACACCGAACAGACCGAGAGTCCGTTTTGTTCCTGGAAAGTCCTAATGCGTTGGGGAATGGCACGACCGCCTAATCAGTCTTCAATTTGACGTTACCGTTGGGAAATGATATGACATAAGTGATTATGGGAAGAAGTCCTAGAAGAGGAAGGGAGGGGTAGACGGCAGGAATTGTCCCAAGTGCCAGAACGAACCCCCGCGCTTCATCGACCGAAAAAGATGAGCAGTTTAATTCAGGGAAGGCTAGTTTATTTGCCGCAGAGAACGGGAGGAAGTCGAACATGGAGAGTGACGTGTGCTCCGGTTAGAGGGAAAGAGATCCGGAGGGGTGGGGTAGGAGTCCGATAGTTTGAAACCCCTTACGACCTAAGAGGAGAACAGTCGCGTATAAGTTTCGCAAATACGAGTAAATCGCCGGACGGTTTACAAGGTCCCAAAGAAGAGGGTAGAAGAGGGTACGCCCGTAGGGCAGAGACTTTTGATAAATTCTAAGGACCGAGAATTTTGTATCACTTCTTTCCCTGGGGACGAAAGAAGGGGGACGTGATAGAGAGGGTGGCGGACCCCATACACTCTGCAGAGATAAGTTGTTATTCAAAGAGAGGAGAGGCGCGCGTTTACGGTACAAGTAGAAAGGCGGATGGGAGGCGTAGGGACTGGGGCGCGCTGCCTATTTACCTCTAGGAAGAGGGACTTAAAAAGGAAGGGAAAGGGGTCGTGGAAACGCTGTTTCGGATCACTCCTTCGGGCTCTCCGCGGTTGAAAGAACGGGAATGAGTTTTAGTTAGGCGGACATAGAGGGTATAAAGAAGCACGTGGGAGACAAGGTGGCAGGGGTGCGAGTTTCCTTCGCTAGTCCCTGAAGCGAAGCTGGACGAACGGGCAAGAATGACTCAAGTTCTCAGGACCCAGAGCTGGACGAGGATTACGGGGGGCAGTTGTAGCCGAAAGGAAGTGTGGGGGACGGGAAAAAGGGAAAAGGAGGGTATGGTGTCTTCCAGGAGTCGGCTCTTGCGCGCACTCACAAAGGGGGATGAGACTGCAGTTCCCGAGCTATAGGGCCAATCGATGGATAGAGATGGCGCGAAGCGATGAACGTATGGGGGGTATAATCTTTGAGAAACAGGATAAAGCACGAAGAGGAGATGTTACCAGTCGAGAAGTAAGTAACCCAGGAGATTGTCCGGGAGTACTTGTCCGGTTAGATGGCAGGGGGGGAACAGCAGAAAGTGCGAGCCGTCGCTTCAAGGGTTATTTCTAAAAGCTAGGGCAAAGCGTGTTGAGCGACAGATGAGTGAGTAGTGGGGAAAGGAGAGGGAGGAGGTCAGACAGCGAATGGAAGAACGAAGTCCCTGCTCGCTATGTAGGATGGGAAAAAACGTCGCAGGGGTGTGCGCTTGTCGGAGCGCGCTCTCTCTAAAAAGGGGAGCCCTTGTCGTAAGGGAAGCAAAGAGAGCGAAAAGAAAAGAGAGAGCAGGTCCGTCGTCTGAACTAGCGGGGGCAAGATATTACATTGTTATATGTGTGGCGTATGATAGTTCTGGCCCCTCCTTTCGAGAGGCAAAGGGGTTCTGATGCCCTTGAGCTTAAACCACCTTTCCTGTTAACCTCTTAAAGGAGTTCATCTGCAGAAGCCCGAGCCTTGAACACGGAAGACGAAGACGGACGAAGGAGAAACAGAGTGTCTAAAGGCATAACTTCCTGAGAAGAGATTGAGGGAGGTGTAATGGGGCAGAGAGCAGAGAGGGGAGTCGATCTGAAGGGGGAGAGAGAAGAGAGAGAAAATAGGGTGACCGAGAGTCGGGCAAATGATGAAAAAGGCAAGAAAGAGGGAACTTAGCACTTGTGGGTGTGGCACAACAGCCTCCGTTGGGGCCTAGTTTAAAATAAATAGTGCGAAAACGAATTTCACCCTTCGCTCTGTGAATGATTTTAGGTCTAGTAAGCTGTACGGGAGACCCCCACCGCGCAAAACAGGTACACAGTGGTAGGGGCCCTAGTAGGGTGGGGCGTAGATGGTCAGTAGAGTTAACCGTCTCTAGGTGGAGGCAGGGGCGAAACGGCGGGGATGTAGGGTCGCCCAGCAACGGGCTGCGAGCAAAGAGATAGTGCAGAACGACATGTAGGGGAGGGCCCGGAGCAAAAGAGATTGAGGAGAGATGGCAGATCGCAGTGCAGGAGGATTTTTTGGGGTGGATCTAAGGAGAGCCTGCAAGGGTCGATTGTTTGAGAGAGGCGCCTAGAAGAGATTGGCCTTCTTTACCACGGCGCTCCGATCTTTACGAAAAGTGGTAGGGCGAATCACAAGGAGAAGGAGCATGGGGGAGGGAGGAGCGCTTGTAGGATGATACACCAGCATGGATAAGATTCTCTCGTGGTTTTTCGAGGGCTAGACTGTGCAAGCTCAGCTTTCTGGTCTTCTTTTTCATTTTGGCCGCTTTTCAGTATTTCCAATGAGTCACTTTCATTCCCCTATAAGAAACTCGCCAAGATTCAACCCGGTCGTGACAAGGTCGATGGCCCACTAGAGAGCTTAAGACAAGTTCACGTGGTGGAACATAATAACTTCTTTTTTTTAGATAAAGGCTCGCATTCCAGTTTTTCACGGGACCATGAAGGGTGTGGCGGTTCTCATTGCGCCCAGCGAATAGCTGTTTTGGATCAACTGGAGAATGCCCAGGTGATGTAGGGGGATAGAGAGAGAGCATAGAGAGGGTGGTAAGGCAGCGACTGCTTCCAGCGGAGAGTCTAAACTAAGGTCGAGGGGATGGTCGTCTTTTTGCCCCCACGCTGGCAAGGATGGTCAAATAGAGATACGCGCGCGGTACAAAGTTCCTGATCTGACGTGGACAGGGGGGTAGAGGAGGAGGAAGAAATTTAACGGGAGGGGGCGGATTGCGTTTTGATTGGGGCACGGATGGTGATTTTGAATCATGTGGGCAGTTCCCACGGATTCCTATCTGTAAGCCCGAGGGGCTCCCTGTCTCGAGTGAGGGATAGGGAGACTGGAGGTGGGAGGGGAGCAGATCGGGAGGAGAAAGGCCATATCGCGGGATAAAGTGAAGACGGGGAACGATAAGATGTGAAGATAGACTGAACCCCCCCCTTTGCCATGTATTACCTTGAGGATGGACTTGTTAGTCCGGGGAGACATGAGCGACCAACACCGGAATGTGCAAGGCGACAGACGTGTTCGCGAGTGCGGGTGAAACGTTTACACAAGGCGGGAAGGGAGGTGTCAATGTCGTGATTCATTGACTTCTGTCAGGAGGAATAAAGGGTTAAAAAAAACTAGGAAGAGTTTTCACCTTGTCAGGGGTGAGGAGTTTTCATCCGAGGAGGCTTCTGTTGTAGTGAAGTACAGTTGAAGGTGGAAGAGGGAGGAGGAGGGCGGTCTGGAAGGAAAAAGCTAGCCTAACTTTCTCGATTCCGTACCGCTATCATGACCGAGAGGAATGGAGAGACCGTTTTTTTGGTTTTCTGCCTAAGGCAGATTGAGGAGGAAGGCCCTTAGGGGACTTCAGCGGGGAGTGGATTCGTTCGAATAAGGGGAGGCGGATGCTAGGGTCACTTTAGGGATGTGTGACAGCATGTGTCCGTTGGGGTCACTGATCCCGTGTCCCGGCCGTTAGTCTGAGGATTGAACTTAAAAGGGAAGGACTGCGAATGAGGAGAGACGCAGCTACCCAGAGGGGAAAGGTAGAAGCAAGAGTTCAAGAGGGCGCGCAGTTTTGATTAAACCTTAATTTCGAACGGAGGGGGTGCCGAAAGAGAAGGTGGACTTCCCCTCTCTTTCACGACGTTCTCTGGAGTCTCGAGAGGGGTGATGGCAGGGTAAGGGAGGGCCCTGCAGAAAGCCAGGAGGATGGGTAAGTTCATGTGGGAAATCTAGGAAGAGGTTTCCCGGGACCCACGCCAAAGCAGCGTCTCTCATACGTCAGCGTGGAGACGGTTCGGAGAGTTGTAAGAGACGAAATGGTCTTGGCGATGTGAGTTGGGACTCTAAACGAGAGGGGTGTGGCTAAGGATAAAGGTGAGGTGAGGCGAGGGGCAAGTCAACTGAGGCCAACCAGCTAGACACCCTTTATTCGCGTCTGGCTGAGAAAATTGTTCTTTCAGCTGTTCCCTTTTCCCTTAATTACCTTACTTACAAAGTATGGTGTAGTTGTCCCTGAAGGTTTTTCAACGGAGCCCTTAGTTTTTCCTTCAACACGGTTTGGTTAACTGATCGTCATTGACCCCCACCCCCATATGTTGTGTGCAGTTTCCTGTTTGTTTAGTGTATTGTCTGACGGCGACAGGTCCCTTTGTTTGTTATTGTTTTGTTGCCTCTGTCATGAGGTTTTACCGGACTTCTTGGTTTTTTCTACTGAATGATGGGGGGGTGCGACATTGTTGCGTCGGAGAGGGGTGGTAAAGCGCGGGCGAAAGGAGCGAGGATAGAGTATCATTGGGTGCGGGAATAGGGGCGGGGATTGGATGTTTCGGTTCAATAGCCGCCTCTTCATGGAAGTTCTTTTCCACGGTATAGGAAGGAGACCCCCCGTTGGGGGACTTGATGTCCTTCCTAAGGTACCCTGGACTGACAGAGTGTACTTGTTGGGGTAGTGGAAGGAGAATAGACTGAAAAATGAGCAAAGGGGAAAGAGATTCTGGCGCCTTTTTGCCGGAGTTCTGAATAACGGGGCCAGGGTAGGTCTTCAAGGGGTGGCCTCTCATTGGAGTGAGGGTCCCGGCGCGAGCGACCTCCTAACCATTCCTTCCCAATAGGAACGTGCGTCCCAACAAAAGCTCGTCAGGGCTGATGCCTGGGGGAAGAAACCCCCTCATCGGAGGGGGGGCCCATATTGCCGATATGTTAGCAAGGTGCCCCTGTGATTCTAGCTAACGTTTGGAGAGGAAAGTAAGAGGGCTATCATTGAGAGAGCGGATTTATATGGTTCGCCTCTTGCGCCTCGCTCGAACTATCCAGCGCTGCGGGAGACACACCGACAAGGAGCGTCGGGAGTGCAGTTCTTGAGATCAGGTTTCTCTAATAGTTGGGCTGGGGTAATGGAACAATGCGAGAGGCAGAGGGCGAGGCAGGCAAGACGATAACCTTCGAGGGTAGGTGCGGAGGAGCAGACGCAGAAAGAAGAGAACGAAGTACAAAACACGATATTCACTCCTTCTAGAGAAAAATTGAGGGTAGGTCAAGGGGCCAAGTGCCCGAGTGAGCCTCTCCTTCGGAGAGGTTAAACCGCATCCGCCATCTACTTTCTCCAGAGTAAAAGCCCCGACTGTAAGCCGGAGAAGCGGTGTTGACTATAGTTGTGACAATGTGTCGGAAGTCGAGAATAGGAGGGAGCGAAACCGACTCACCAAGACGGAACTTCTCCAAGACGCGCTGTACCTAAGAGGAGGGGTGGGAGGGTATATGTGAGGGGCCATTTGGACACATCGTTAGAGGACTCCGTTGCGGAGAGCTTTGCAAGTCTGTGTAAGGAATTTATGTGGGGTCTCAAAAGAAATTAATATGGAAGGGGGTGTTGAGAAGGAGGGGAGGGGCCATCATAGTTTCCAGGGCGTATTGGAAAAAGCGAATATGGGTAACGGCACAAGCCCGCCAAGCTTTATGGATATCGGAAGGGTGCCCGATGCGACAGGGAGTACCGGTGCAGCGAGGAGAGGAAGAGGATAAAGAGCGTGCGCCTCTTGAGAGGGTAGCCAGCCCGTGGAAGCGTGGAAGGCAGTAGACCGTGAGCACCACTTTACTACTTTGGAGGGGAGTGGGACGGCCCCCGACGGGTACGAGGGGCGGCCCCAGACCGAATCGCGCTTCCCGCCCCGCCGACCCCCCCCGATCACCAGGAGAGTAGCACTCGCCCACGTCCCAAGGCCAACGAGCGCCGCAGCCCCCCCCCCCCCCCCCCCCGCACCCCCGCGCACAGCCCGCCCCCCCCGCCGGGGAGATCCCGCCCCACCTCAGCGCCACCCGCAGCCACACCCGCCCCCCGCACTCCGCGCGTATTTCTCTGGCTCACACGCCCCCAACTTCATCCGAGTACGAGTATCCCCGCACGACACAGTTGGGCAACGAAGCGGGGGTGTAGGCGAGTCGGGGGAAACCCCCCTTTCCGGTCGGTGCGGAGGGAGAAAAGGACCACTCCGTTGGTCTCAAAGCGAGTTCTTCTTAGGGGCAGTCGTGTTAGTCCGGTGCGCTCAGAATTGTCTTGGGGCTAGTTGCAACGACACTATGCTAGGGCCGTGGAGTCAAGAAGGGGAAGACATTGGTAGACGTTAAACGTGCTTGGGGACGGAGTTTCCCCAACCCAACGATGCAGTACGAGGAGAAGGTGAGGGAACCTTTACCGATCCTTGCGTGATCAGTCCAACCGAGAGTACCCGGGGACTAAACAGCACCAGGGGCCACACGGACGACGCTCCCGGAATAGGGAGAAGGAAGACAGAGGCACACTGGCGTCGACAACCGGGGGGCCCCCTTTCGCGATGATCGCAAGAGAACTGAGGAGGCGGGGCTCCAGAAACTGGCTTTCTGTTCCCCACCTCCCAGACGGGAGGGGCTTTCGGAATCTGGGCCGACAGGCAGTGTATAGTATTTCTGTTTAGGTCAGCCACTGAGTGGGGTAGAGACCATGGACAGGGAGAACGGAGACTCATGAGCAGCACCCATGCGGCCATTTAGCTTCTATCTGACAGGCAAAAGACAGACTGGGAAACCAAGCTTCCTGGTCATCGAGGAACCATGTCCTCCGTAACGTTGCGCCTATTTTCAATTGAAAGGGAAGCTGAAAGTAGAACAGGAAAGTCGTGAGGACTTACCCCTGGCGGATCAGGGGTTCAAGGACCAGCAAGCACTGAAAACATTGGAGTGGAATTTCTCTTACGACTCGGGTTAGTATGACGTGGGAGACCCGACGAACCGTGGTGAATAAAAGAATGGGACGAAGAGGTAAAGCAGATCCTCGGGGTTCGTTTTTGCGCGGGGGGTACGATAGGCGCGTCTCATAATTCACTTATTTCAATATGACTAAAGCAATCAGGAAGAAGTAGATGTGAATAGACCCCTCGGGAAAAGCACAGGGGCACCGATGGAAGTGAGGTTTTGATCCAGGGAACTTTAAGAACGCCCTCCAGAGAAGTATTCTTGAGACTCTTTTGATGTGATGAGCACAGACACAGGACCATAAGAGAGTTTAGATGCGTCATAAAAATCCCCTTTTGCGGGACTCCAGGTTCAGCATATTATACGGTCCTGTACTCCAAAAAGTTAATGCCCTTTCCCTTAGTAAGGCTACTTTGGGGGGCACGGGTCTCATGCCGATCTAACGAGACCTCCTGTCAGGCGCGCTATCGTGATGGCAAGAGAAAGCAGAGGAAGCTGTAACGTTTTGGAGCCCCTTCCCAAGGGGGATTACCTGAAGAGAAATTGACTGACAGCCCTTTTTGCTCCCTCTATTACCCTGGAGGACGAGTAGAAGGTATACCCAAGAGGGCGAAGAAGGGAAGTCAGTTTTCTTGTGGGGGAGGCAACCACAGCCCCATGATTAGGGGACTCTTTTCACTCTCCACACGTGGGCGTGGGTACTATGGCAACTCGAAAGTAAATTTCGAGCGAGAAGCGAGATCGTCAGCCAGGATGAGGTAGTTTTCGTCCGCGAACGAGGACCCCGCAGGTACAGCGCTATAAGGAACAAGAAGAGGATATGTCCACCACGGGCCGTGCCGTAGTTAGTACGAGAGGCGTGTCTGCACGGATTTGCCCGCAAGGAGGAACTCCATGAAACTGCCACTGGATTTTCAACCGAAGGAGGTGATTTGAAGGGCTGGCCCTTTGGGTAGTCCCCGAGAATAGGGAGGTATGGAAGTGGATTTTGCCGGGGTACCGCTGCCTCCTGTTTAGACCTACAAAGTTGAAGGCAGAGTCATGTCCAGAGCATCACGCACTTTGGGAGAAGAAAGGGAAGGGCAGGGCGTCGTTGGGGGCAGCCCTAGAATGGCACGATTCCTTCGGAAATCAGGGTAAGGGACCCATACTGCGCCGCGGCACTTTTTTGTTTCGACCCAGATGGGAAGAGGATCTGGCCGAGCAGACTGATGACGTACCTCCCGTAGTGGAGCCGGGAGGAGAGGGAAGCCGGGTAAGGGGCGCCATTTCTTTTTGCCCAGGAATACGTATTTCAGCGGTCGCGCGTCGAAACCTACGTGGCGGCACGGGGAGGCAGGGGTCAAAATAGGCCTATAGAGCACTGGCAAGGCCAGAGAAGGGAAGGAGGGGCCCAATGGGCTAGCTCCGGAACGTCGCCATAGAAATTGCCCCCAGCGTTTTGGAGCTTAGTAGCGCGGAGGGTTTTTTCGGGAAGAATTTCTATCCTGAGACCCGTACGAAGGGGTATGAGGACCAGAGGCAGATCAAGACAAAACTGTGGGTCCGTTACTGCCCCTTGGCGAGCGCGTCGCAGTAAGCAATGAAAGGAAGGGATGAGAACTTGCTGGGAGGAGATAGTTTCGCGGACGAACGCAGGGGATGGTCAGCGAGTGACCCGTCACAGGTCGTGAAAAAGAGTGGGGACCGGGAGACAAGAGAGTTGGCTTGTGTGGACCGCGGAGAGCTCGTCAGAGCGCGGCACGCGACGAGCATAGAAGCTGTTATAGTGTACTTATGTTGGATTGCTCCCACGATTGCTG
>Ga0179593_1302799_pt1 | contig 36827 bp, 40 predicted proteins | sample CZODoug2_1_08_16_FD_185931 | JGI IMG/M metagenome (GOLD analysis project Ga0179593, IMG submission 185931) | Vadose zone soil fungal communities from Angelo Coast Range Reserve, California, USA - CZODoug2_1_08_16fungal (PacBio error correction) | ecosystem: Environmental > Terrestrial > Soil >... | reverse complement strand
GCTCTGACAGTTACAGCTTCCACCTCTGATGAATTCATCGTCTCTTGAAAGGCGTGAATCCCATTCCTTACTCACTTAAGGGCTTGCCTCCCCCCACAAATTTGAACCTGCACTCAACTCAGGTGCCCCTCTTAGGAAAGTCTTTCCTGTGCGAAGGCCTTTTAATTTACGCATCCTGGTCTTGCCTGGTTGCCAGATTGTCTCCCTTCTTCCGCCCCTTTTCTGAGTGTTTTCCCTCCCTTTTTTGAAAGTACGCGCTTTGACTTGTGTTGGGTGCGGCTTTGTTTTTCGTCGAGCGTCCTTTGAACATTTTCATAACCTTTACCTGGCCTCGGTCCCATCTCCTTTCTTTTCCCTCTTGTTCATCGTGCGAAAGAGGCGTTTCCCCGTAAAGAACCAGTTACTTTGGAGAACGCAGTGCCCCGAACCAATGATAGAGCGTCAACCCCAGTCGTTCCCCTCTTTTCCAACTTCATTTCCCTTTCAGTATTACGGCTACAGCGCGGTGACTGAATACTATTTTGAATAAGAGCGTTAAACATGTATGAGAGTTTGCCCTAGCGACCCTTTTTGGCAGACCTTCACCCCATATGGTTTCCTTTGCGCCTGGAGCTGAACTTTTTTTCCTTTACCCTGCCTCCCCCCCTTTCCCCTAGTCCATTTGGTCGGCATGGGTAGTGGGGTCCCAGACATTTCTGATAATGATTGTCGCGTTAGTATCGTTTGAGAATCCTTTGCTTGGTTCCCCTATCTTAAAACCCTTTTATCCCCCCCAGCTACTTTACGTTTAGCAAATGAGGGCCGTATTCTGTTTTATCCCAAGCTGTTTTTAGGTTTCAAAGGATCCCCTTCAGCCGGAGCGGAACCAAACGTGGTCGGCGCCTGCCCCTCACGACTGGGCCTGAAGAAGAACCCCTCAGTTTTTCTTTTCTCTAGCCTGTACGTAGCGAAGGTCGTCTTACTTAAGCGAATTCTACACAAGTTGAGTTCTCCAATTTCCGCTTCTGGTTTTTTTGTCTTTTTTTTCATATTCGATGCTTTTCGAGTCCAGGTCTCTGCCGTTCTGCGGTCCTTTCCTTGCTCCGACGCAACAGGACTAGCTTCTCTGTTTCATGGATAGCACCAGAACCCTCGCCCGAGGGATGTCCTTTCAGTTTCTTCTTGCTTTGCTTTGCTTTTCGCTCTCATAATTGAGTCTCTCTTTTTCCCAACTAGATTGGTTGTTGCCCGAGTTTTCTTTTGTAGAGTCAAACTGTGACCGCGGACAATCCCCATTCGCGAGTACTTCTTGAGACCGTCTTATGGCGTTTTTTTTGTCCAACAGTGATCCTTTTTTTTCCTCTTCTGTCGAAATCTTTTTTTTAACCCACCAACCATCCTCTTCCTTCACCCTCTCTGTACGAACAAGGGTTTATCCCTTCTCCTCTGTTATCCGTATTTTTTTCCTAGAATGTTTTTCCCCTGAGTTGTGAAATCCATCTTTGAGACTTGTCCTCCTTCTCTTCTGGTTGCGGTGCCCCAGCTTGACATTCCCCAGTCCGACCGGAGTCAGTAGCTTCTCTGGTCCGTACTAGAAAATACCGGTATTCGAAATCATTTACCCTTGCCCCTTGCATGTTGTTGATTCAGTTGCTAACTTCCCCCTGGTTTATGACCATATCGGAACGGCGCATCCCTTTGGTTTTGACTCCCCCCTTGGGAAATTTTACCTTTTCTGTCGCCTACAACTTTGAGAGAGATCTTTCGTCCTGTTCTTGGAGAAACCCACGCCTTTCCCTTCTGCGATCCGTGGGCTCTGTCACGTTTTAGTTGATTTTCCCCAACCAACCAGATCACGCGCCCTCCCTTGTCCCTTGCTTGTCCCCTGCTTCTTTGTCTATTTCGGCCCTTTCCTTTTTTTTTCAGCACAACCAGTCCTTCTCTAGCAACCCGTTTTAGGTCGTCTTCATATTTTGTTTTATTTTTTTTACAACGTCCTCCCTTTCTCTTCTCCCTCCCCTCTACCAGATTCTTGACTCGATCATTGTGCCTGGAATGGTTTTTTTGCGGCCCCTCGTCGGCTTTTGCATTGAACCATCTTTTTTCCTTCCCTTTTGAGCCTTCGTTCCTGAGCCCTTTTTTCTATCGATGGTTACGTGCGGTCCTTCCCTGTTGGTTTCTTATAGACCCGATATCCGGCTTGTTGATGGTCCCTCCCATCTAAGAAACTTTATCTTGAGTCCCCTTCTTCCTTTTACTCCTCCTCACCGATTCTCCCCCCGGCGTCGGCCCCATGCGGCAATCGTTTAGAGTATTTTTCTTCTTCCCTGTTTTTTTCTTCTTCCCCATTAGCTTTGAAAGCACTTATAGGCTATTTCGAACCATTCGCCATCTTCCCCCTCAATCAAAGATTTGGCCATCTTGATTTGAATGTCTCGTAATTTCGCCAACATTTCTTTTGCCTCTTTCCCTGTAAGTGTCCCCCTTTACCAACAATTTTTTCTTTCTCAGGATCTTCTCAACATTATTCGTGAGGTAAGGACGGCGTTTTCTTGTCCGAAAGATACCTGAACGCCCATAACCTTCTTTCTCAAACATTTTTTTTGACCATAACCACTCCCTGCAAGTATCTCACCTTTTGTTTGCTTCGGCTCTTCTCTCTTTGAGCGGTAGAAGCGTCCCCTCTTCCCCCCGAGTCCATATCTTTCCGCTCCGCCCCTTCTGTCCTTGTAAGACACCCAACCGCGTGAACATTCATTAGTATGTTTCTTTTTGATGGCTTCCGCGCCCTCCTCCTTCCCCCTGCGGGCTTTGTTCCCTCTATCCCCCCATACGGTGCGAACCCCCTTCAGCAAATTTGCCCCGAATAGCCTTCTAATACATGATGGACGTCGACGCATGATTGACTTATGACCCCTTCGGCTGTTTACGAGGAGCCCTCGGTTTTCTTAGTTCTCTTTTTTCCTCCCTTCCTCCAAATCTGTTACGAATCCTCCGACTCGCTGGCCGGCCCAAGTTTTAAGATGTACCTCCCAATTTTATCGCCGAGTCCCCTCGAAGTCTTTTTCTTTTTTCGTCCCTTTACTTTTTGAACGAACCTCAAATTACCTAGACCTTGCCCACCCTCCCGAACCTAGCCCCCTCCTCTTTTTTCCTGCCGCTTTTGCCCCCTTCCTTTGCCGAGTCCAAACCCGATTCCCCCGCGCGTTCGCTGCCTGTAGTGTTTGTTAACAAGTCTGCCCCCAGAGTGCGCTAAAATGACCTTAGTCGAATTTTTTTTTGATCGTTTGACGACGCCCCCTCTTGCGTTTTCCCCCCGGTACTCCCTTTCCTGCGCTGAGTCTATCCTGCTCGTTCTTTTTGCATCTTTTCACCGTTCCGAAATTTTTGCTCAGGATTCGCCCAAGACCCAATTGACCCCCCAAAATCAGGCTCCCGCCGTTTCCCGTTCGCAGCCACCTTTTTTCTCGGCCTGACCCCCCGTAGGCATTTTCTCTCTCCGCAATGGTAGGCGATGTTCAAGTTGAAGCCAACCCCCCCATTAGGCCTCCAACTCCTTTCTGCATGGTTCGTTTCATGGCTTTCCATCCTCCGTTCAAAACTCCCCCCTACCTGACTTCGACTGAATCCTTTTTCCCCCTGTTTCCTAGGCTTCTCTGGGGCTTCACGCTTTCTACTCGCAGGTCTCCTTTCCTTAGGTGGCCAAGAAAGCCCTCCGGTTTCTTACTTTGTTCCCCTCCTTGTGCCCCCCGGGGCCCCGCACATTGAGCGGTTTTTTCTTCGCTTTTCCTTGAATCCAGCCTTCCGCTTTTCACATCCTTTCTCTCTTTTACTACTCTTTTGTGGTGAGGAGTCATGTAAGAACCTCTCTTTTTGACTGGCATTTTCATTTAGGCCAAAACCCCTCTTTTCCTCGTTTGCCTCCCCCGGAAATCGCAAACGATCCTCCCTCATCTGGGCCACTCTTGAAAAGGTTCTATTGCTGACTATAGATATCTTTTCTTTTGACCCAGTCTCCCCGTCTGCCAACGTTGAGGTTACTTCTCCTTTTTCTTCCTTGTGGAGTCATGGATGTCAAAATAGCAGCTCAAACAAGACCTGCTTTTGAGTTTTTTTTTTTTCTCATTTTGTTTGCTTCCGGCCCAAATCGATTACCCTTTCTTTCGATAATTCTCTTCTTTGTGTTCTTCCGACTCTCTTTACAGGAGAGTTTTTTCTGCACTTCTTACTTTGCCTAAGGACTTGGATTGGTTGTCCCGATCGACCTGATAGGGGCCCACCTTGCCACACCCCCACCCTTTCCCCTCTCCCTCACCTCTCAATATAAAAGATAATCTTCCCCCAGGTGTAGGCTTCATGAGTCTAGTTAGCGTGGTTCAGTTCGTCAAACTCCTGCCCAGAAGCTTCGTTTCCTTTTCCTCCATCCACGGTGCCTTCTTGTAACCCCATCTAACCACCTGCGCGGCTAATCTCTGTTGTTTTCCTTCGATTCCCCTTTTTTTCTTTCAACACTTTATCGTCTTCGTTTCTTTGCTATTGGAACAGTATTTTTTTTTTTGCTTTGCTTTTCAATTTGGCTGGCCGTACGTCTTTTCAGCGTTTCTCCGTTTTCGTCGCGAAACCCCATTCGTTTTGGGTGCCGTTTCTTTTCTCAGCCCTTTTCTTCGGCCCCCGCTTCGTCTTCCTCTCTGTAAAGATTTTCTTTTCCCTCTTTTCCTTAGACAAAACTGCTGGTCTTGCCGCAGATGCCCACCAGTTCGTTTCCCCGCTACGTTTTGCACTTCAGTCGTATCTTTGGATCAATTTAACTCGTCTTTTTCATACCTGGCTTCCTTTTTTTTTTACTGTTGCTGACGACCCCAATGTTCCCCCTTGACAACGCGTTGAAGCGCAGTTGCCCATCATTACACAGCCAGGTGACTTTTAAACGGTGTTTTGGTGGAGACCCCCATAACTGTGTGGCGGCTCGAAACTATGATTACTCTCTCCATAACCCTTAGTTGGTGCGAGGACAGGCCCTCATCACTTTTTGAACCTTCTGCCTCCTCCCGAAGCCCCTTCCCCTGAAGATACTGTGAGTTCGTATTCTGTGCTGCTGCCCCCTTTTTTTGCTTTCCGGGTAGGCAATTTCCCTTTTCCTTCCATAGAGAGGACTTTTCCTCCCCGACCCGCGTTGAGCAGATTCTAAGAATGTCGGGTGCCATTTTTACCGGGAAGCGTCCCCTCCCCCATTTTCTTGTTGACAAGAGCATCGAGGCCATTTGCCCCCCCAGCCATGTAAATACGTTCTTGTTTCTTTTGCTTAGACTTCGACATTTTCGCCGAATCCTGCCATCCCGGCAAGTCCCGCATGTGGGGACTCTCCCCTGTCGACTCAAAGACGCAGTCTACTCGTACTCTGTGCCTAGCATTGGGTCCGCTGGTTCTATTCTAAATCCTGACCCTCGCTGAATTTCGTTCGGGATTGGTCCTCCATCCCCCCCCCCCTAAGGGACCTAGTTTCTTTAATGCCCCATTTTCCTTTTCCCCACATTCCCGGTTCAACCACTCGTCTTTTAGCAAACCCGGTCATCTCGTTTTTTATTCCTGAAGATATGAGTTTGGTTGTGCAAATTCCTGAATCGCTTTGCCTTCCCCCACTCTCCAGTGCCCACGCACATGTCTTCTCTTTCCTCCTTTTCTCCCCCTGGCTAGCCGTGGCTCCGAGAGTTTGCCAGCCAGGCGTATTCTTTGTTCGGCTTACCCACCCCTCCGGATTGACCTCTGACTGCCGTGACCACCTTTTTTTCTGACGCTCCTTTGTCTCCTGTGCAGCAAAGAGACAGCCCTGCTAATTTTTTCTGTTCAGGCAAAGTCAAGGGAGGGATCGTTGACTATGTTTTTTTTCCCCCCCACACGACCCCCTTTCCCCACCGAGGCCATTCTTCGCAAAGGCTTTGTTTTTCTCCAATTGCCAAGGATCCATCTTTAGTTGGCGACGTTTTTCCAATAAGACCCCCCCTTTAGTATTCCCCCCCCCCAAAGAGTGGTTCTGCGTAGTTTTCTGTTCCCCCCCGGGTTTTTTACTTTTACGTCACATGCATCCCCAACCCTCCCGTGATCGGGGACACCTCTTTCGAATAAGATTTTTCGATCCCCCCCGGGACTTTTCGCTAGAAGATAATGCCTAGTGCCGCTTCTAACTGTTAATGGTCCCGTTTTTGCTCCTTTTTCACCCCTGCCTCTCCTTTCTCCCAAGGTTCTTCCACCCTCTTGTTTCTTTTGCATTTCGGACATCCCCCTCCCCCTCCGGATAAACGAAGAGTTCCTTCATAAATGGGGTACCATCGCTTTTTGATTGGTGTTTTTTTTTTTTTCAACGTCTGCGCGACAGGCGCCTTCTTGATCTTTTTTTCCCCTTTCCCCACCTTCTTTCCCAGTTCAGAGTAGACTTGAATTACTCTCGATTTCTTGTTCGCGGTCACAGTTTTTAAGTATGTACCAAACTCGTAACCCAACCCTTTGGTTTGGTAAAATAGAGCACATTAGGATTTTTCCCTCTAACCCCCAATGGGGCCTTCGACCGCGGAAGAACTTAATTCTTTCCCTCCCCCGCTGTATTTAGTGTTTTTGTTGCTATCCTGTTATAACCCAAGCCGAGATGACCTTTTTATTGTTGCACGGTTAATGAGCCTCCCTTCCCTTCAGGCTTTATTCGCCCCCTGGTTTCCCCCCGTTCTCGTCTTTTTTTGTCCTCTTTTCACTGACAAAAAAACGAGGCCAATCTGGCCCCTTTTAGCCTTCCTGGTGGGAATCGCTTTTTTTTTTTTTTACGCTGACCTTTTTTTTTCTTTCGCCTTCATTCTATACGATCCGCTAGTTCATTTTCTCTTGGCGGCCCCCCCTTTCGTATTACGTAATTGATAAGGTACCATCTTTGGCTTTCACTCCGGTCTGCAATTCGCCACGTTTGCAACCTCTTCCTCACCTCGCGCCCACAGCCCCCTTTCTTGTGCTTTTCGTCCGTTCCCGGGGCCAAAACGTTTTTATCTTTACCCCTCCGGATTTCAAGAACCAGCTGCTATTCTGATCACCTGGACCGCTTTGTGTCCAACCAATCCCCAATTGCAGCAACCTATGGGGCTCCGACTCCTTTTGCCCCCCGGATCTTTAGATTTTCAACTCCCGCTTTTTTTTTTCTTCTGAACCCAGACACCCTTGTCGCTTATCCCCTGATCGTTACACACATTTTACCCCTAAGAGGTGACGGGGTCTCATTCCGCCTTCTGTGTTCTTAAGCCCTTTACCTTCCCCCATTATTTCTACCCTTCTTCATGGAGTGAACACCTGTTTCCTTTTCGCCAATTATTTCTTTCGTTTTGGAGGAGACTTTATATACCGGATCAACGCTTCATTCTGATTAGTAGATTTCCCCTTGCCTCTTGATATGTCCCCTTTTTCCTTGTCCCCAGGCCAACTCTGTTCAAGCAAACAACTCCCTACTGTCGAGAGGTCACTTTTTTTCCCCCGTTTCTACCCCTCCCGCCTTTTTTTCTTTTTTTACTAAACACCTTTCACGAACCTCCGCCACCGGAACTGCCCCTCCTTTTCCTTCTCCTCGTTACATGGAAGGAAGCTTTTCCCCCCCAGTTCTTTTTTTTCTCAGAGCGTTTTGAAGCGCCCGTTATATTTTAGAACTCTTTTGAACGTTCTTTACCTTTTCTCCGGTTTCTTCCTATTTATATCATACTTTCCCCCTCGCCCCCCTTGTTGTTGTTCATCTCTAGTCCCCTCCTTGCCTTTGAAAAAGGAGGGCAATTCTCATCCCGTCCTCGACGGGCACACCCTGGTTTCCCACCAATCTCCTAGTGTGCCCCCCTGGTTCCCCCCCTTGGCAGGAGTCCTTTTTTCGCCATTTTCAGGCCCATGTTCCTTTCCTCCTGTTCCCTGGCCGGTAGTGGCCTCTGTTCTTACCGTGCGCGCCGGGGCTTTTTGCGGTGTGCCCCCTATTTTGAACTTTTTCCCCCTTGAAGACTTTTTTTCCTGCGTGGGTTCCTTTTGTTTTAGTGGGCCATGCTTTCAAGTTTTGAAAAGGTACCTTCCATGCCAAAGTCGCCCCCGGTCCATCGACGCCTTCCTTTTTTTCCCCGTGTCGGTTTTGGTTTGTGTTTGTATCCTTTTCTCTTAATTCGGCGTCCCCCAAACCCCACGAAAGTCATACTGCAGTCCCTCCCCTTTGCATGCACTTGGAGTAAACTCCCTTTTTTTAGAAAGACTGCCGTTCAAAGTATTTTTTGATAAAGCGCTGTCCTGGAAGACTCCCGTTCCCTCCGGTCCCCTTTATCGTGACCGACTCTCTGGATTTCTCTCTCCATTGTTTTTACTTTTACCTCCGCAACAACTCGGTTTTGTCTCTGTGCCCGACCCTTTTTGACTTTTTTTTTACGTGTCTCCCCACCAATTTTGTCTTTTTTTTGGTCGTCATGGAGGTGGTTCCCCAGAAAGTTGGTCCCCCCTATGTCTTCCGCTCAGCGGACTCTTTTTTCGGAAACCTGGAGTTTGGTATTCACCCAATTTTTTAACCCTCCCGAGCTCTTTTTCCGTAGCTTTGTCGTTCGGGCGGCGGAGTTCCCGCGCCCCTCAGCGGGAGTAGAGCCCCAACGCTGGTCCCCCTTCTACGAGCTACCGTTACTACATTTGCCTTCCTTCCCTTCTGCTTTTCTTCTTTATTTTGATCTCCTGTAGTTTCGCCCTTTTGAAAGTCTTAATTCCCCAGACCATTCACCGGCGATGACTCATCATTGGTCCTCTTCCTATGGTTTTGTCCCAGAATAGCAAGCCTCCTTCTTGTTCCTCCCCAGTCCGAGATCTTTTTTCTCTCCTTCCGCGCCTCCTTGCCATTATCCTCTTTCTCGTTTCTCAGGGATAGAAAACTCCACCCCGTCCCGAGGGTTGTTAACCGGAATGTGTTTCCGAGTGCGCCGCCCCGCTTTACTCATGGTGAGTCATTTTCCCCCCCCCCACTATTTTTTGGAATGAGGTTATGGTCCCAGACTTCAATGTGCCCCGCGGTCCCAGACATTTCACCTAGTGCGTGAATACCTTTCCCTTTTCGTTTTTCTGTTTGAAAGTCCCCTGGCCTCCCCTTGCGTCGTACCTTCCTTTTTCCACAACCCCCATCTTTCCCAGCTCGGTCAGGTGAATTACTCGCCTGGTTCCCCCCCCCTTTTCTCCGTTCTTTTGTTTAGCTTAATTGTCGAAAATCGATTTGAACTCCAAATCCTTTGCGCCCTTTCGAGATATAGGTTTCTTTTCCCCCAAAATTCCGTGACCCTTCTTCTCTCTTCGCCTGAGCGGCTCTGTCTCGCTGTGTTGATAGCCCCAACCAGTTTATTCGAAATTCCAGCGAACTTCATGTGGTCCTCCCCGGAAGGCCTGAACTTTCCCCCCTTTTGTGTAGTCAAGCCTCGACTTTAAGATTCAAGCTGTGTTTTTGATCTTTTCCCTTATCATTTTCATTCCTTCTCCTTGAACCCCCTGAGTCCAGCGCTCTTTTCGGCCGTTCTTTGAAACCTTTTTCTCCTTACTGTACTGATCTTTTGCCTCCTTTTTTTTTCCCCCCCCCCCCTTTGGTAGTGTTCTCAGTTCCCCCCCACCAAGATTCCGCGACCAGCTTGCCTTGACCAGTTTTCTCCCTCGAAACTCTCGTTCGGAGTTTCCGGGCGCGTAGTCCCCCGGATTTTTTTTTCCAACCACGTTTGTTTTCCCCCCTCGTTACTCTCTTTTCGTTTCCGCTCCGCCAAAACTGCCCTCCTCTCAGCCCTCCTCTCCCAGGCGCGCTTTCTCTTTTAACAGAGATAATGTGATGGACCCTTCGAGGTTGTTCCGGTCTCTCTTAGGCTCTTCCCCCCCCCTTTCCATTTAATTTGCCTCCCTTCTTCAAGCTGTCCCTTTGATCTCTTGACTTTTCGGGAATTTTAACCTGTTCCTGAGTTTTTTATAGACCCCCTGATCCCCCCCCCCGCCTTTGATGTACTTCCCTCCACCGAACTTTCGCTTGATTCGGCCTTTCCTTATCATCGCACACTCTGAGACCTTTCGGCAAAAGTGAAATCGTCTCGGCGTCTTTCTTCGCCATGCTAGGTCATTCTGACTTCCAGTCCTGCGGCATCTTCTCATTTCGGATCTTTACGCTCCCCTATTCTTTCTGGTGTTTGACAATGAAGAGCTTTTTCCAGTCATTAAATGGAGATAAATGTCTGATTCCCCCCCCCCTTCCCATTCTTTGCCAGTCCTGGCAACATCTTTATTTGAGGTTTCCGGTCGGATTATTGTTCCCCTTCCTCCCTTTGACCCCTTCCTCTCCTCTCTTTTCCTTCAACCCCTTTTTCTGAAAAGAATAAGCAGCAGTCTCTTCCGTTCTTTTTGCTCGGGCTCTTTCTCCCCGCGTTGAGTTATGTCCGCGAGACCTATGTCAATTTTGACGAGATATAACTCGCTCGTTTCCGCCTCTGTCCCAGCCCCCACGCTGTTTTCCCCCTTCCCTCTTTTTCTTTGAGATGGAGAGCAGTCTATTCCTCTTCTGTTTGCCGTTTTTCCGAGATGCAAGCCGTTCGCACCCTCCAGAAATTCATGCCAATTCGACCGTACAGCAGTGCGGATCCATTCCGAAGTCCGTTTTTCTGTCCAGGTGTTTCTTCCCCCTCGTTGGGCGCCTCTCTTCCCCCTCCCTTTTTCCTTCGCCATTATGGACGAGGATCACAATCTTTTCCGCTCGACGATCTGGACGCGATCACGGGAAGTGCTGATCCGCCTTGTCCCACCCTTTTTCAGGGATTTTTCTCTGACTGAAACCCCCCGCAGACCTCCGGTTTCTTCACGAAAACTCTTTCACGTCCCCTAAAAGTCTCAATATAACTGTACGCTTTGAGACACCGGACACTACGCTGCTCTTGTTAAAGAGTGACCTTCAGATGACAGAACCAACCGATACCTTTTTCTTTATAGATTGAATGTGGGTTTTTGTGTTTCCAAACCCTCCTTCCGTGTGGGAGAAACCTGCCAGAGGTGGTGTGCGGCGATTTTCCGACAGTTTCCCTCTTCCTCCGATTCCCCCCCAGGCCCTTTCCTCTTGAGCTTTGTATGATTTACTGATCTTGCCTTTTTCTTCCACTTTGTAAAGGGGGCCCCTATCAGTCGTTTGCCGCCACCATGCAAAATCCGGCCGTTTCCTTTTCGGAAAGTCGACTTCCCCAACTCGCCGGTGATTCTTCCCCCCCAGAAGTTCCCACAAGCTCTCGATCCCTTTCTTCCCTCCCCTTGTGCCGGAGCAACAAAAATCTCCTCCACGATTTGGCCCTGTTTGCGCGGCATTTTCCATCGCGTCCCCACCGCATCCAAGACCCCCCGCCGACTTCGTCTTTTTCCTTCTGTCTGAGTTTCCCCCCGATCTTCGTTTGCCTCCCTTGCTCCGTTCCTAGTCACGAAAGTCCCCCCGCGTTTATGTTCTGGGCGATTTCGGACTTGTTTTTTTTTAACGAATGACGTGTTTTTTTCCCTCCCCACCTTGGCTAAACCAGTTTCTGGCGTTACTCTTTTTCCCTCATCCTTGTTTTTTTTCTATCTCTGTTCCTCAACCCTCGGGCTTGAGTTTCCTATCGCGAGGCAAACCCCCCAAGATCCTGCTCTTCCTCCGAACGTCCACGCTGCCTGCCCCTCTTCCTTTTTCCCCTCTTGCACGTAGAAATGGATTCCCGTGATCGGTTAAGCCAATATTTCCTCTGCAAACTTCCGTAGTATAGATTCCTTTATGTAGTTGTTTTGAGCGCCGTTTTTCTAACATAGTCCAGACCCCTTTTATACATGTCTTGTTCCGCCCTTTCTTTTCTTTGCTTCCTGCTCTACATAATCTTCGCTCCCTAATTGTGGTTCTTTTAGACCCAGATCGTAGAGCTCGATCTACTTCTTGCGCCTCCCCCGACCAATACGGTCCATTTTTATTTTCTTTCCTGTTTTTACTGAGTCATCTTAATGCTCGGGTTCCCTTGATTTTTTTTCCCCCCCCCCCCCTTTCCCGCTCCCAATCCTTTTTTTTTCTCAGTCAACTTCCCTCTCATATAGCTTCTTCCTTTATGCCGCCAGAGTTCTGGTCGTCAGTCAACCTCAGTCGCAAGCTCCTCTTGTCCTGAACATAAAATTGGCGGCGATTTTCCAATCCCTCCCCCCCCCCTCTAGCTTGCCTCTCGCCAGTGATTCTTTTTCTTCCTGGCTTCTTCAAGAGTTCACGAACCCGATATTGTATTTTGGGTAAGGTCAAGCCTTGCCCCTTTGTCTTTCCCCTTCGCTGTGATTTAGTTCCCTCGTCTTTCTTCCGTCGCCTTCGTCTTCGCGTCTCGTCGGCTCATCCCTGCTGGGTTCCTTCGTATCCGTTTTTTTGATAGAGTTCCCAGCTCCTTCCCCCCCGATGCGGTCCACAGTATTCCCTCCGTTCAGTGCAATAGGCTGAATCAAACGGCTGGAGCATTTCCTCCGCCCTCTCGCCTCCCCCCAGCTCTTCCCCCGTTTCAAGGGGCGTCTATTCGCCTTTTTATTATTTTCTTCTAGCAGGAAGCTTCCTCTTTCCGTTGCTTTCGGGTTCCAGGTCACAACCGCCGTGTTTAGTCTTTCAGTTCTCCGCCCTTTTTTACCACGAAAGAAGCATGACCTTTTCACGGCTGGGTTTTTTGCTTTCATACTCGGGTGCCTGAGCGACAGCGTGACCAATCTATAATTGTCAACTTCTGGGTGCGGCGGACCTGCCCCTCCCACTTCTTCCTTCCGATCCCAGAATGCCTTCCCCCCCACCTGACCCTTGCTCCCTTTCTTCTGCTTCTTCTGTGCCGCTCCCCCTGTTTTCTAGTATGGGTTTTTTTCCCCCCCCCCAATTATCTTTGCTTCAACATAATAAGCCCGTCATTTCCTTTTTCCTCCCTGATGTGCTTCCGTGATCCTGCTTTTTGACTATTTCTGGGTGCCACGTCCCGGGGTGGTAAGAGTTTTACTCAAATTTTATGCTTCCTATTACGATCCTGCGCGGGCCCTGGTTCCACAGACATGAACTACTACCCGGTGCTTCTTTTGTCAAGACCTCTCGCACCTTTCCCACTTCATACGGTCAAGTTTTCTCGCATGAACGCTCGCTGCTCAGCAGTTCCCGCCTTCCCCGCCCTGAGTCCAGATTTCCTCATGGTAACCCTGCTTTCGGTTCTCCCTCTTGCGATTCTACCAGCAGTGCCTCTTACCCTATAGTCTTGGTTTTTACCCACCCAGGTATATAGTCTTCGACTCCCGCTGCCCCCCCCCAATTTAACTTTTCACAGTTGAACACTCGAATTTACCACCCTTTTAAGCGGGCTTAACTGAACCCGGGTTCCACTTCGGCCCTCACGCTTTGCGCCCGCCCACCCCGCGAACTGTGTACCCTCCCATGCTCGCGTGCCCCCCAGATCAGTTTTCGCAGTGGCTGCTTTCCCTGCGACGCTGCGTCTTTTTTGTCGAAACGTCACTTCTTCCAACGAATGACACCTCCTTTTTTGGTAGCCGACTCTGGTTTTACTGCCCTTTCCTCCGCTTTCGCTTCTCCGAGTCTTTTTTCACTTGCCCTCTTCCCTTCGTTTGGCTCGGCTTGTTTGTCCATACCCGACCAATTTTAGCCGGACAGGCTTGCCTCCCTTCCTGTGCCTGGTACCAATTCCCTTCGACAAGATTTCGTCCTTCCCTGTTTCTTTTGCGCCGTCCAGGGGAAAATTCAGAATTTCCCTGTCGATCCCACCCCACCCCTTTGTTATCCCGTTTGTTCGAGCTGGTCCACCCCAGTGATCCGTGCTTCCTCCCCCCCCTTTCCCCTTGCGCGGGAAAGTCATTTCGACTTCCTTTTTTCTATACCCACGTGCGTCCTTTTTTTTGCCGCGCTCTCTCGTGCGCGCTTATACATTTCATTTCTGGTACCGCCTCCCCCCCCTCCCCCCCTGATCCTGCTGCCACGCATACTTGGCAGATGTATAACTATTGAGATGCACTTTTGCGAATTTCGATGAGAGCCCCCATGACGACGGACAGATACGTCTTTCCTCCGCACGGCGATTCCGTACGGGTCCCCCCTGCTTCACCGTTTCTCCCCTCTCTCGGCCCTCTCTTATTGGGTTTTTTCAAACTTTTTCACCTCCCCGAGACTAAAGGAATGTCCGAGGTGATCTGTTTCCCAGACCCCCACCGTCACATTTCAGGTTCCCCCCTGGTCAACGCGCCCTCTTTGATTTCTGGTTAGTCCGTTTTCACTTTTTTACGTTCTTTTTTCATTGAACTGTCTATTCCACCCGATACCCGTTTTCTTTTCCCCCCCTGCACCATTCTTGGTAGTTTTGGTTTTCCAAATCTATTCCCCCCCCCCAAGACTTTTATTGCAGCGAGCCCCCCGAAAAGGGGTGCGTCACGAGCACCGCTTTCGTTTGCAGGGCCGAAACATTAGACCCTTTTTCTTCCCTGAGCTTTCGAGTTCTCATCTTTTTTCTTTCTACATGCGCACATAGCCCCTTTGTTCAACTTTAAGAGTCTGTGCCCCTTCCTGGAGCCGCTCACGTGAACCCCTTCCACGACCTCCATCGATTGCCTGTTAGCTCCCCCGTCCTCGTGCTGCGTCTATTTGTTCCACGTAGACCCCCTAGTCTAGTCCTGGCCTGGTCTGCTTCCCCGTACTGCGTCCCTAATTGGAGAAGATTCCCAGTCCTCCACCAGTGACGTCCTTCAACTTTTGGTGTCAGACCAGAGATATCGTCCACTTCAGGATGAGATTACTGTAGGCCGAGTTTTTTTCCTCTCCATTTTTCCACTCCTTCCGCTGTCGACCAGACGTGGGTTTGTAGCTTGTCCCCAATTCATCATACCCGGCTGTCGACGTTTTGAAGTAGCGAAGACTGCCCTCTCCGCCCAAACAACGCACGGACATCTTGCTTCCTTTGGTACCCTCTTTTCTTCCCCCTCTTACCCCCGTCCGGAATGCCTCCCACCTCTTCTAACAGTGGCCATTGGCGCCTTGATGCCACCAATCCAATTGCGAACCCCTATGGGTTTCTCCTACCCCTTCGGACTGGCCCCCCTGCCATCCGTGTCCTGACCCCAACCCCCCCGCTTAGTTTTTTTTTTCCCCGTCTTCCACTGGAACAAGTCGGCGCCTTGATCCGCGCCCCCTGCTTCTTTTTCTTTAAAGAGCATTTTCCCGACTAGGTCTTTTCTTCTCCCCCTTGTTTGCAGTTGTCGGGCCTACTGATAAAAAGTCCCTTTTTCGGTGTAGTCCCTTTTTCTTTCCTTATTTTACTGCCCCCCTTCTCGTGTGCTGCTTGGTTTCAGGTTCTTGGCCTGGAGTTTTTTCAGATCACGGATCACCGCGTATCCCTCTTCTCCCTATGTCCCGTCTGCGGGTTTGTCTTTTCCTGTTTTTTAGTCGTGCTCCACCCTCTCCCCCCCCCCCTTCTTTACTGTCGAGCGCTTTTTTCCCGGGTTCAAAATGTCCCCGTCCTCATTACTTCACATCTCCGTCTCAGGTCACCATTGAGCCCCTGCAAATGAGTGCCTGCGCACATTCGCTGTTCCTACGCCTTTGTTGTTTTGAATCCACCGTTTCTTCCTTATTTTCAAGAAGCTGTCTGTTTTTTGTAGTCGTTCGAGAATCGCTCATTTTCTCCTTTGCACCTTTTTTTCCGCTTGCACCCCCTTCTTCCCCTTTTCATCTTCTCTTTTCCCACACTTAACTTTGTGGTCTTTTTGCCTCTCGTCCGAATTTGCCCTTCCTGTTCATAATCGAGCCAGTTGCCCCCCATTCTTTGACGGCACTTTCAGATCTTATGCGTTCTTCCCGCCCCCCCCCCGATTTTCCACCCACTGCTCCCAACTGCCCATTCTCGTTCCCCCCTCCCTTCCCCTGGTGTACGGTCCCCCTCCCCTTTGTCTTTACCAGGTTATTTTTTTACCTCCCTCCCCCAGCCTTCTTCCTGGTCTCCTTTGAGGAAGGTTCTTTTGCAGATGTGATTCCCGACAAGGAGAGGTTTCGTGCCTTTTTTGTTCATTTGTGTGCTCCCCCTTGTCCCCTTGACCTCTTCCTTCTTCACAGAGTCTTTTTTCTTGTGGTCAGTCTTTTAAGTCCCCGTTTCAAATGCGCCTTTGCCACCGCGGTTCCATCGACTCCGGCCTTCATTGCGCTGTGTGATTTGGTCCTTCCAATAGGTCACCGTGACGTCCCCCCAACAACTCCTCCCCCCTTTGTACTCAACTTCGTGCCCCCTCACATGATCCTTGCGGGTAAACTCCTTCCCTAACAGGTAGAACGACTGGCCTTTTATTCTTAGTGAGCACGTCCGTTTCCTCCTCCCGTCCTTTCCACCCTGCTTTTTTCCCCTCCTCCGCGTCTTTGCCACCCCCCCACCAGTTTTTTCCGGCCCCCCTCACCCCCTATAAAAAAAATGGGCGAATTTTGCACGATGCATTTCACGTGTACCCTTTCCCTTCCTCCTGACCTTCCCGTTTGATTCCATAATGTGGCGGCCCTGTGGTGGTTTTTTTTTCCGAGTCACGAGCTCCAGTGATCATCTTGATGGAGACGTATCAATCCTGTTTAGGCATTACCCAGGTGTTGTCCAGTAGCCGATGTTTAACACCATCTTGATTCCCCTCCTCCCTGTTTTTCCTGTCACCAGAGAAAGAGGTCCTTCTGTCGGTGTAATTCTCGAGAGCAGAATAGATTTTCCCGCCCCCTGGAACGTGCACAGGTTCCCCCATCCTTTCCCTCTGGAGATGTACCCGTCCCTCCCCCTCTGGTTGTTCTTCTGCCGTCATCAGTCGATTCCCTTGGTGATCCGATTGACTGACCGTTTGACCGCCCATTCCCCTCTTTTTTTCTTTGTCCCCTCTAGCCTTGTACAGTAGTTGAATTCGCCACCTATTCAATCTCCTGGTTAACCCCGAGGTGATTACTTTCAATCTTCCTTGATGTTTTTTCGTGCCTCATAATTAGGAAGGACTTATGATGCTTGGCGCTCCAGGTCGCTCGCCCTGGTCTTCCTGCTTCGGCGCCTTCCTTGTTTAAAACCCTCTCTCCGAGTCCTGGGGTGTGTCGAGCCCGCCCTTTTACCCTTCCTCCAGCCATCTGACAAATACGATCGTCGGTTTGACGCCTCCCTGGGACATAGTTCCCGTGGTTTCCACCCCTTTTTTCCCGTGCACGCCCCTACCCGCGCCTTTTTCGCTCTTTCACAGGGTCTCTCTTTTTTCCCCAACACCTAGCCTTTGTGGTTCCGTTTTATGGTCAGACTCCCACTTCCCGCCTCCCTCACCTCGCGCTTTTATTCCAGGCCGTTTCTTCTTTTTTTTTTTTGTCCACCTCATCCGACCCGTGCCTTTTTCCGGTGCGACGTTCCTTGAACCCAAAACCGGCGCCTACGCATCATTCAGTAAAACGCTGATGGTCGCCCTTTACGTTGACTTCATCGCAGGTGACCCTGCGTTTTCGGCTTTTTTTAGTCATTGGCGCGAACCTGATTTTGCACTCATCTTTCCCCTTGTTTTTGCCTGCGCTATTTTTCTTGTCGCTTGTGATTTCCCCTTGTTCCAAGCTGAACAGTGCGTTCCCTTCTCGTTTCTCCCCCGGCGAGCCTCCCCTCGTGCCTACTCCTTTTTTCTCTCCTTTTGCCTCTCCCCTTCCCTTTTATTCGTTTGATCCTTTTTCCCTCGCACCATTTGCAGTGATTTGGGAAGGACTGCCCCCAAGGATTAACCACTGTGTTTCTCCCCCTCCTTCTACCCTTGATCTACCACGACGGTTTTTTGTCTCGCCAGGGGAGCCGACTTTCAATCCGTTCTCCTTTCCCCTTTTAGTACACACACTCTTTCTAATTTACGATATGGCCCAGTATTCTTTGAGCAACCCAGGCCCGACTTGCCCTGCCAATGAGCGCTTCCACCCTCTGTCCCCTTCTTTTTTCGTTGCCTGATTGTTCCCACCCCCCGTCATCCGTCTTTTTTCAGTTGTTGGCCGAGTCCCTTCTCCCCTCTCATTTTTCCTTCTCGTGTGAGAACGGGAGGTTTTCCCAACCTCAGTCTCCCATTGCAACAAGGCTGGTGTCGGCGTAGTCTTCAATCACCATGTTTTTCCGACCCCAAAATCCCCTGAGTGTCGCGCTTCCTGGATCCACTGATAGCCTTTCTTAGACATGATAGTGGAGAGAATTTTGCGGGTTTGCCTGGGCTTCATAGGCAAAGTTCCCCCCCCTTTTTGAGGTACGAGTGGCGCCCGTGCACGATCCGGTTTATCTCCCCCCCTTGTACAGGTAGTTTTTTTGCTTGCATGCTTTACTTTCACCGACCTCCCCTCTTTCTCTGTTTCCGAGAACGCTGGATCTTGTCCTGCGTTTCTCGGCGAATATGCAACCCCCCCTATTACCCGTTGAAGAAATGTTATGTTCCTGTCCATCATCTCCTCCCTTTACCGCCGCAGGTCCTCTAAGGTTTTTCTTTTTTTTTTTGTGTATATAGGTTGAGTTTGCAGAATGGTTCCTACATTGTGGGCCTTGGTTAGCTCTACCTGACCTCCCCCTGGGAGAGCCCTCCGCCAACATCCAAATTCCCTCTAGTAGTAGCGCCCTTCTTCGAGGAGCAACCCCAGAGCTCGGGAAGACACCCTCCCCAACCTTTCAGACCCCCCCACTGAGTTGCGCCCCCTTGACTGTTCCCCCCAGGCTGACATAGGATCGTTTTTCTTTTCTGAGCCAGACGTTTTTTTACGAGTCCTTCGAGAACTTGCATAATGAGGATCTCGTCCCCCATGAGTTCTGCCGTCACCTTCTTTAGCCGACCCTTTCTTCTGGCTGTGTGCACACCTTGTGCGCTCATTCTTCCCTTCCTCCCTGCGTAAACAGCTTCCAGCTTCCCCCCTTTCCCCTCTTTGTCGATGCTTCTGGGCACGCCTCTGACTTTACACCAATCTTTTCGTGAAGGTACCTTCCGGCTGCCGTCCTCACTCTGACTTTCCCCCACTCCGCATCTACTTTTTTTTTTTCTTGGTGACATCTTCCCCCTCCTCCTCCTCCATGGAGGAGTATCAATTTCTTGTTTTTGAGACACTTCTCTTGCGCCAACTGATTCCTTGCAGGTCACGGTTCCGCACTCCTTTTGTTCCCTTCTGATCTTTGGTTACCCGCTTGCTTCAACGCTGACTTCTCCCCCTCACACCGAGTCTTCCCCCTTTTTCTCTTTTGTGTCTATTTATATTCTTTCATCACTTAACTCTGTGTTGTTGTTTTTGTGACCCCCTGTCCCAGACGGTGTTCCACACCCACCCTTGATTCCCTTGTTCTCCCTCCCCTGAGTTCCTTAAAGAATTTGAGAGCACATCTCCTCCCTCTTTCTTGAGCGTGTGTGCGAGGTATGGTTAGGTTCTTTCCTGGACTTCTTTTTTCGCTAGATGTCCCTCGGGGCATGCCTTTCCGGAATACTAAGACATCGTCTTGGCCTCGCTTTTCACCCCTGACGTCTCACTCCCTGACTCCCCCTTTAGGGCCCCATTTATTGCCCGAAGAATGACCGCTAGACAGCACTTTACGTCTGGAAGACGCAGCGCTGTTACCCCGAAAAAAGACCTCAGAGTTTCACCGGGGAAAAGTTACTTACCCTTACCTTTCCCTTTCTTGCCGCTTTTTTTCGGCTGCTTTCCCTTAAGCACCCCTCTTGAGCTCCTCGCCAGGTTATTTTTCTGAAAACACCCTGCCCAGGTTCTTTTTGAGAAACCGCCAGCTTCTCGCGCGAGTTTGACCGAATCGCGTTCTTCCCAAAGGCCTCACCTGGTAATATTATACTGATCGTGTGGGTGAATCTTTCCCCCCCAGTTTCGTCAATTTAGGTCCCCCTTATTCCCTCTGCGCCAAGCACCCCCCCCGCCAAAAATTCCGTCTTCTGAGGTTACCTTGCCTCTCCCCCTTTGCCGTTTCTCGTCTTGCCCCCTCCCAACGTCAGGTTTTAAGTTCTCCCCGAACTCCATGTGAGTAGCTGTGGGCTTATCACACTTCCGGCTCACCTAACAGGGCGGCATTATAGAGGATTTATCCCTGCTCGTAAACCCTCATCCCGAATTCCTTTCAGTCCTCCCTCTTCCAGTCAGCGAGATATGGGCCTTCAACGATCTACCTTATCTTCACCAGTTGCGATGTTAACCGTTGCCACTTTTGTCAATTCAGGAGGTCGGATATGTTTCAGATACTAGCGCAACCCCGCATTCTAGTTTTTTGCTCTCTACCGCATTCCTCAATCCCTTCAGGGACCTTTTCTTTTTCCATATTCCCCTCTATTCCTTCCTTTCATCCTTTGTTGCTTATATCTCGCACTCCCCCCAGAGGGCTTCGGACCTTCAAGATTGACCCCAAAAAACCGATCCTTTTTGTTGACTTACTAAAGTGCCATGATGCCTTCCCGACTCCTTTTTTCCTTTTCCACTGACCCATGCTCAATTTCTCTCCCTAGAAGTTTTGTCATCCCCCCTCTATTAAAATGGACGGACTTTCAATATTTCTTTTTGTTCTATCTAGGTGGAAATACCGACTCACTCCCCTGCCGCCCCTTTTATGATAATTTTTTTATTTTCAATGACACGATTTCTCAAGTGGATTACTATAGACTAATTCTTTTTTCCTCCTTCGTTTCCTTCTCTTTTTTTTCTTTCGCAAGTAGCCTCCTTCCTAAGACTTCATTTTCTTTTTTCCCCTTGCGAGAGGCTGCTCGCTTTAAACTGAAGACCTTTTGAGATAAACCATCACGATCCGGTAACTCAACCTCTCATCTTCCAGTTTTTTTTTAATCGACCTACCCTTTCTTATTACCAACCAATAGAGCCTTCTCTTCGTTTCTCCATCAACTGTGCGTTTTTCCCCCCCCTCCCCCCCTCCCGCAGCTTTGACGCGAGAATTTGATCGATTCTTCCTGGCCCCAGAGCCAGAGCAAAAGCTCTGTTCTTCCTCTTGCCAGCGTTCAGCCCGCTTACGTATTTAGTCCACTATTACGCCCGTTATCTTCGTCGTTTTGATTTTTATCGTCTCCTTCCTTCCCTGATCCCTTCATTCTTTCTCTCGCTGTCCTATACGGCACTTCAGGAGATCGTTTCCACGTCTCTGCTTCCCGATTATCCATGTACTGACGGCGCTGCTTGTTCCCCATCTGATTTCGGGTCCAGCGTGTTTTCTTAGCCAGTCTCGCCCTGAATCAAAAACGGCCAGACGCTCATGTCTCGCCCTCTCCTTTGTAGTTTCCCCCTCTTTCCAGTCACCTGAGACACCGTAGGTCCTGGCGTACCATCAATTACCCCTGTATGTCTCGCGATCTCCTACTGTGATTAATCTGGATGTCTTGTTCCCCCTTTCCCCAGCCTCCATGTCCCTGAGTTTCTCCCCCCTTTCTCCCCCATCCCCTTCCCCTCTCTCCTTTGACCCTTTTTCAACGTGGCGGTTACCCTTGTTTTTGCTTGGACCTTCTCAGAAAATCTAGTGATACTCTCTCACATAAGAAGTATTTTGGGTTACCCTTCCATCCACTATTTTTCCCCCTTTCGACCTTCCGAAGAAGCCTTTTTTACTGGATCCACTTCGTTTCGCTAGAACTGCGGGAGCCCCAACTGTTTGCTCTGCTCTTTATCTTTCAATCTCTGTCGGCTTAATCCGACCGTATTTTCCCTCAACGACCTCTTTCTCCCTCCTTGACCCCTCCTCCCTCAACTTAGCGGGCGCTCCGTTCTCCCCTCGTAAGGTTCCCCTCTTCCTCCTTTTTAGCTTTTCTGAGCTATACGAGACTTTTTTAGGACCGGTGATTTTCCCACAGTCCCACTTTACGTCATCCCTCATCCCACTATCATGCCTGACAACCCCGACAGACCTTCCCCCGTTTGTCTTCTACTCCCGACTTTACGGGCCCAGTTTATCGTCCGGACCTCTCTCTGTAAATCCGACCCTATACCTAGTTTACGAATGGGAAGAAGCCCGTCTTGCGGCCTTTTTTCATATCTCCCTCAAGCCAAGTAAACACCCGTTTCCCCCCTCTGCCGAGGACATCCTTCAGGGCTGTTGCCCCAAATCTTCGGTCGGGAATCGTCTTTCTGTGGTTTTCGAAAGCATTTTCCCTCCCCTATTTCCCTCCCTGGTCGACCCAACTGCTATCCCAACTTCCCTTTGCGCTTTGCCCCTAACTGAGAACCTCATGGTTTCGCACTCGGCCTTCATCTATTACTTCCTGCCAGGATCCCCGCTCTCCAACCGAGTCAGCCATCCTCCACTCACCTTTTTTCTTTCTTTTCACCAAGAGAGAAGGCTCCCCCTTTATTGATATTCATTTTGTCCATTGGGCTTCCTCTTCCACTATCCTCTTCCCCTCTCCCCCATTTGAGCCTCTCCTGCCGCCCCTTTTACGTTGGAAGCTCCGACCAATCTTGGTTTTGAGCGATTCTGTTTGTCCTACGCTCCCCCCTGTCCGGCAACGATCCCCCCGAGATCTCTTCTCCTGTTGAAATTGGCAATTCTACATCTTATCTCTTCTCTGTTTCTTCATTAAAGTCCTCCCAGTTCGGATCCCTCTGCGCCCCCCCTGTTTCTCATTGAGAAGTATCGGCCCCTTTTGGTTGTACTCGGCAGGAAAGCCGCCAAGCTTGCGTCCTTAACTGTAGTCGCCCTTAATGAGTCCTTTTCTTATTAATTCCCCCTGCTCGCGCCCAAACCTCGCTTGGTTTGTGCTTTCGATTGCTAATCAAACAGTTCTTCTTTTTTCCTCTTGTCCCTCCCCCTCCCTTCTTCCCTTTCGCTTGGAAAGTATTTTAATACCGGATTAGTCTCGCAATTTGAGACAAATTGACTCCTTTTTCCCCTTTTTTGACTCTTTCAGCCTCTACCCACATGGAGACTTTGTCAGCTCCCCTCCCTCTTCCTGACCCTATCCCTTGAGCACTCTTTGGCGAGTTTGAACAGATCACAATTCCCCTTTACGCGGTTGTGTCCCATAAACTTCTCCCCCCGGCCCGGCACTCCCTGCGTCAGGTTTCCGTTACGAGCAGGGTCCGCATATTCCCGTTTATCCCTGTGTTTCCCCGATTTGAAGCTCCCTACTTACATGAATTCCCTATCGGATGCACGTTCCCCCTTTCCGCGACACTTCCGACGCTGGTTTGATGCAATGTCTCCCCTGTGCACTCCACCGAGACCAAGCCCTCCTGACTTTCTCCGCATTAAAGCTGCGTCGTTCCTTCCTTTTTTAGACCCCCTCCCCACTGTCACCCGGTTGCGTCTGTTTTTTTCCAACCGTCTTTTCCCCCCCACTCCCCAACTCAGTCCGCTAGGTGTTACACCCTCCGTCCGCTACTCCAAGTTTTTATGATCCTAACCATACGGGCTGGGCTCCCGGAGAACATGCTACGCCTCCCTCTCTTTCCCCCTTTTCGATGTTCTTCTGCTATCCCGTGCGGACCCCCCCAGCACTAGTCACTGTCTTCTTTTTGTCTGGAATTTCTTCATCTTCCACAGACTCCCTCGACGGATTCCCCTCCCCTTGATGCGCGGCCCCGTTTTGTGGTATCTTTCCCCTTTTTTCCCCCACCAAAACCCTTCTTTTTCCCCAGGTGGGACCCTGTTTAGCCAGCTTACTACGCCCCCTGGAAATTGCTCTTTCAATGCACCAGAACATGAGTCACTCAAGCCCAGTTTTAAACCTTCTTTCATTTGTGCGCTAGATTAGGCCCACCCCTTCTGGCTTTTTCCGTATGCTCACCGGTCTCCCTTGCCGCTTTGCTTTTCTCTTTTCGTCCTCCTCGTTCTGAGCATTTCTGCGTGCTTTCATGCCACCCGAGAGACCACCTACCTCCTTTGTCCACCCCTTCCCCCCCGTCGCTTCCCCAAGTCGTTCCCCACGGTAGTTCCGATCCCCACGCCGGATTTCTCGTTCTCCCCAGTAGAAACCTGATGGATCAATCAGGACTTTGATTTCAGAAAACACCATGGTCCCTGCCTACCGCCCCTTCTTTTGCTACTCTTGCTTGCCGTTTTTCACTCGGTCTCCGCGCCCCCCCCTTGATTTGTAGTCCGGCCGTTAACCCCACCCTTTTGTCGCCTCGTGACTAGAAGATTGGATTTTACCCTCTGTTCTCGGGAGTATTTACGAAGATGGCCCTTTCCTTTCCCTTCCCCCCTTCCCTTCGACCCCTCTCCCTGCCCTTTCTTACTCCCTTTCTGGTGATTGCCCACGGGCGTTTCGCCAATTTACGTTCCCTTTTGCGCCTGGCGCGCGTTTACCTCCCTTCTTTCCCGATCTGAAATCCGCCTCCGGTGTCGATTTGTACACGGCGCGTTGGACATGGATCCCTTTTTTTTCCCTTTCCTCACAGAATGGACCCCCCCCCCTTGTCCTCCCGTGACCGACGCATCCTTTTCTTTTCTTTTTTCCAGACGGTGAGTCCCCTTGTAGGTCCCCCAACGTCGAAACTCTTGCCGTGTACCGATACTAAATCTGCACCCTCCTTTGACAACCAGATAGTCCCTCAATTTGTTCTTCCCCTCCCCGTCTGGTCCTTTTTTTTAAAATCACGTGTCTTTGGCCCCTAGCTTTTTCCTTTTTGAGACCCTTTCGATGAGTGCGATTTAGCAGGTTTTAACTTTCTCGATTGACTTCCCGACGTTTTTTCGTTTGCCTCTCCCTATCTTTACATCCCTCCCGTTGTGTTAGAGTCTACTCGCCGACAGCCTGAAACTGCCTGTCAATTCCTCTCGTTCCACCATGCTCCCTGTGAGCGCTACTGACCCTTTTTTCTCCCCCCTAATGGGTTCACCCCATACCCCTTCTAGTTGCCGCCCCCTTTCCCCCCCCTTTTGTTCCCCCCCAAACCGTCGTAGTTACTTGCCTAGTTCGCGTTTTCTTTCTCCGCATGTGTGCGTGCTATTAGTGGCAGTTTCGTCCTCATTCCCTGTGGACGTTTCTTTGATTGTGGTGTCCCCTTTTTTTCAACCTTACTCCCCATCCTCCCCCACGAACGTTCATCCATCTCATCCGTGGCAGACTTGCTTTCTTGTCAGTCTGGTGAAAAGGAAGAGTTCAAGGTCACGTAGTTGAGTCCCGCCCTTAGTTCCTTCTTAATGCCGGCCTTTGATCCGTGACGTCTCCGAGGTTGATCCCTCCCACCAACCCCCCCTCCACTCAATTTTCTACGTCCGGTTCGTCAAATGAGTACGTCGTCCAACCCCCCCCTTTCTCCTAGGGTCTGAACGATGGCCTCCCCCTTTGCCCCTCTGCTTCATTTTCCTCACCTTTTTACCGTTGTCGGAGTAAAATTTTACAAAATGATAGTTAGACTCTCTTTTTGATCGCATGTAGAAAGTTTCTCGTTCCCCCCATCCCCCCATCCTTGGATGTTTTCCGCTTGTACGCATTTGAGCTGACCTTTTCTCCAAGTCTTTTTTTCCCTCTCAAGTAGTTCTAGTCTACCCCTGTGGTGGTACTGGGGTGGCTTTCCATGCCACTGGAGATACTCTCACTCCTCCTTTGGAGTTGCGTAGCATCAGAGTTTTGCGTGATTTTACTTCTCTTCTTCCTATCACCCACGTGTTCCCCCCCTCAGTACCAGACGGCTCCACAGTTTTCTGTCAGATGGTTTATTCTCTGCATTGTGTTGAATTGTCCCCCCTTGTGGCCCCGTCCCTCTTTCATGTCTTGCCCCCTCCCCTCCTTTCCAGTTCCTTTCGAACGATCCAGCGCATCGCTCCCGTTGAAAATTCCTTACCTATTTCATGTTTCTTTCTTAGAGGAGCGCTACTGACAGATACTCCCATGCTCCCTTTTCTCTTTTCTCTCTTTTCCCTCCAACAGGCTCCCTGTGATCTGGGCCAGCTTGCTCTGGTTTTAGTGCACCCTTTTTCCCCTGCAGATCCAGCGTAGCTGAGATTGCCATCTCAATTTTAAGATTCCCATCATTCGGGGCCGGAGTCTTAGGAGAAATTGCCCGCCCCCCTGACTCTCTTCTATCAGGTCTTCTTGGTTCTCACACGTAGCCAACCGCCCCCCCTCCTGTCCTCGCGTAATTTTTACTTTTTTTTTCCGCTTCTTGACACGGACGTTGCTTTCAACTCCTTTCGTCTTCATCATTTTTACCCCAAAACACAGCCAAGTCCCCCCCCCCTCATGCTTTCCTTTTCACGAGATTTATTTTTTCCTTTGGACATAACTTTTGTGTTTTCCTCTTCCCAGACCTTTAGTACGTCCCTTCTTACCTCTGATTTGGTAAATGAGGCACGGGAGATAACTGCATTTCTTTTTCATTTGCCCCCGATCCCCCCGGTGTTTTGTTCCTTCTCACGTCCCTGTAGTGACTGCCCCCCCCACACCACCCCCCCATCTTGTGATGTTCCATCTTGGGGGCCTCCGCGGTGAACTCCCTCTTGGGTAGGCGTCTTCCTTTTGCCTACTGTTCTCCCTTGAGAGTTTCCCCCCCCTTCTTGCGCCCTTGGCTCCCTTAATTCCTCTCTTTTGAGTTTAGAGCTTCCAGTTTTTGAGTTATAGCGGCGCACACGTTCTTCTCCCCCGTGTCGTCACATCCAGTGTCTCGCCCCAGTTCAGTACTGACACACGGGTTATTGCTACAATTTATCTTTGACCCTGTCCGCCCTTTCCAACTATGGTGGCCTGTCCTGTCCTTCCCCGCACTTATTTTATCCCCTATCTAACGCCTCCTTGACCTTAGCTAGATTCCACTCGTTCCGTTTTCTTTTACTGACTTACTTGGATCCTTTTTTTCCGTTGTCTCCCCTGCCAACTTCCTCCTTTCCTTACGCTCTCGACCGTTCCCCTTGGGCGCCCACACACTCGAATCCGTGGCCCGCTCGAACCGATTGGTGTGCTTCTGTTAGAGGACCCCCACCACCCAGAGTTCCCCCTCTCACCGCCCCTGTGCGTACTTCTTCTCTGCATGACCGTCTACCCCCATTTTTCCTCGTCTGTCAGTTGACCGGCTTTCTCTTTGCCAGGGCGCTAGCCGCACCCCCGTCAGTCGCTGACAACCCGTGTGCTTGTTAGCTTGCGCCTTTGCCTCCTCTCACTTCTATCTTGGGACAGCCCTCACATAGCCAATAGATTTTTTTTTCTTCGCCCTTTTTCTCTCCTCTCCCCCTATCGAGCCCTGATCGACGGTATGACCCCTAGTCTACTCATGTTTGAGGGACCCTGGAGAGGAGTCATCTTGTAATTCAGACGGCTTCTGCGAAGTTACCCCCCATATCTTCCATTTCTACCCCGTCTGATTTTTGCCCTTTTGAATTCGTGTTCCCGGTTTGCTGTGGTTCCTTTGCTTTTCGGAATTTCTCATCACGATATAATTGTGGGGAGGTCCCCTCCTCTCGCCTCACTTCCTTGGTAGGTTTTCCCCCTTTTTCTTTCTAATCGCCTTAGACCCCCCGTCGGTATTGCCCCTGTTCTTGCCCCTTGTCAGCGACGGCGGCTTGAAAGCGCGCGAGTTTCCTTCCCTCCTGAAATTTCCCATTCCTTTTGCTTCTCCTTCTCAACATGTTGTCTTCTTTTTCTTTCCTTCTTTAGTCCTGGTTCTGGCCTCTTTCCCTGCGCTCTGATCGTAAGTTTCAGCCCAAGAGAAGGGCTTTTTCCCTTGCCTAGTTGTGACCCCCTACCATTCTCAGGCACCCCTTCTCTCTCTGTTTCACTAAGGCGTCTCTTTGTCCCGCCAAGAGCATTTCGCAGCCAAGTAGTTTTTCCCTAGGACCCCAACCCGTTTTGGACTAGGCCCCTAAACGAATCAGCCCCCGATTTCTTCACTTTCTGGATTCCCTTCTTTTGGCTCCTGCTTTGTTTTTTATGCCTTTCCCCTCCGCAGAAACGTCAAATGAGAGATTATCCCAATAGCTTCTGTCGCCCCTGATGCCTCCCCCACCCGTCGAGTTGAAACCACTTCAGCTTCTTTCCCTCTTTCTGGTCTCTGATCCTCCCCCGGCTTGTCTTTTTCCCGCGAGCAGACGTTCGACACCCCCTAAGCATTTAGCCGACTTACGAGTGTCTGGACCTCCCCTTCTTACCCTTTCCTTTCCTTAGATGGTTGAGCTGGGAGATATGTTTTTGCATAAAGAAGTTTTATCGCCCTTACTGTCACCGTCCTAAAATTTCAGTATAGCATTCGGACTTTTTCCCCTCTTATTCCACTTCCTTTACCTGAACTGCCACCCCCCCCCTACTGTCTTAGCCGTCGTCAACTTCCAACTAAGGTCCGATTTAATAATCAGCATTGTCCCCGCCGCCCCTTACTCTCCTCCTCCAGTGAGTACGGCTCTACACTTGACCCAGTGCCCCCCCCTTGGACATAACAGTCTTCACTCTCGACGGCTTTTTGCCCAGCTCGACGTCAGTCACCCACACCCCCTCCAATAGCGCGCCTCTCCTGTGTTTCCCTCTTTTACCAAAGAAGAGAACTTTCTGTTTTCTTTCTGAAACGGAAACTAGTTCTTCTCAGTTTTTGGCCGACTGCGACTCTCCTTTTCAAAATGAAATGACATCTTCAGATGATGCTGGAGAATTGCTTTATCTTATGTGTTGGATCTGGACCCCCTTTCTTCCACAGGCCCCCCCCCCTCTCAGTCATCCACTACCAATTACCATAAGTCTGGCGCTTCTCCTTAAATGCTGCGAATACGTCTTGTCTCCCCCCTCCTTCATGAGCCTCCCCCCCCCCTCCCCCAAGATGTTCGACATCCTACCCTGGGGAGATCCTCATAAGCCCCGTACGCTGGTCGTCTGCTCCTCTACCTTCCTGGGATATAGTTAGTCATGGTGCAGTTTTTTTCCGTAGCTTCCAATCTGGCTCCCCCCCTCTACACACTTCAGACCAACCCGACCTCGAATCCTCCTTTCAGTTGAGAACTCCGGAGGATTTTCCTTCACTAGACGCTCTGCGATGCCTGTTATTTGCATGTTCATATGGCCCACGAACTCGTCGTCAGTCTTTTTGCTTTACCGGTCCCCCCTCATGATCGGTTTTTTGCTAGATATTACTTTCCTCAGTCTTCCTTTCTTCCACTCATTATTTTTTTCCTACTCCTCTTTTGCTCTCTCTGTACGACTTCTTCTCTTTCATGTTGAGGCCCGGTTGAGACATCTACGCACTTAGACACAACCCCAGCAGTAGACTAGTGAGTTTTGGCCATCTCTTCCCATCATGTCCACGCGATTACTGCCTCGTCAGACATTTTCGTAACGCAAACTAGGAAAAGTCGCGACCTCAACTGAGAGTCACGCGTTATCATCTTCTCCCCCTATTCATCCCTTTCTCACCCTATTCCCCCTACTGCGACGCCCTTCTTAAGTGTATCCCCTTCCTTGCCCAGTAATTGGAATGTTACTCATGCAAGGGATGGGCCACATTGCCGAACGCCGCCTCTCAATGTCCGCCTTTTTTCTCCTCTCCTTTTTTTCTTCCTCCCAACAGTCGAAAAGTATGTACATCAGCATCTTGAAAGCCCCGTTTTTATTTTTTTTCCTCGCTCTTGCGAGTTTTCGCTCGACGTTCTCCTGAAAAGCTTTCTCTCTTGAATTGTTCGTTTTTTCTTTCTACGCTTCTTGGGACCCATTTTCCCCCCCCCCCCTTTTACAAGATTCCCAATAACCTCGCCCCTGTCTTAAACTTCTTTCCCCCTGCTTTAATATTACCGGTAGGATTGGAAGCCGCCGTATATCTTGATTCGTAACAACAGCTCAGAATTGTCCGTTATACCTCTTTTCCGTTCCTTTTTCCCAATATTTTTCCCAAAGACAATGCTCCTGCTTGACTTTCCTGTGTTCTTTTTTCTTTTTTGCCTCAAAACTAGGCCAAACTTCCCCCGCTTTTCAGTAGTTTCCTTTCGACCTTTGAACCGTGTTCTCTTCGGCTACTTCCATCGCTTCGTAAGTAGAATTCTGTCCTTCTACTTTTTCCTATTCGTCTTCCATTTCGGTCTGATATCCCTTTTTCCCCCCGGTGATCGCGTCAGTCTCGTTTTGGAACCGATTTTCTAATTGCATAGTCTGAAGACCCCTTCTTGTAGAAGTCCTACAAAGATCGCCCGTGACACTCTCCCTACGGACCAGTCCCACATCTTCTTCTTTTGTGGCTTTCATGATTTTCTGCTCGCGTTCCTATTTTCGAGAGACGATGTCTTCATTTTTGTTAAACCCTTTTATTTGTCTTCTCGTATCCCCCCGTTTAACAACCCCGCTTGTTTTTCATTTCTCGAACTCCCAACACCCGCCTTCAGCTGACCTTGCCAAGATTTTGTGCAAAAGTTGGGAGACCCCCCAAGGCTCTTCCCAGGTCCTCTTGTCTCCCTCATGTTCCATCAGTTTTTGCGATGAATTCCCACCGCTGGCGCTTAGCTCCTCCTCCCGCACTACTTTGCTCCTTGCTCTATTTTAGTATTTTATTTCATGTGGCCCGATCTGTTGTCTTCGCGTTCTACATGTGCTAAAGTTCTCTTGCGAATCCAGTCAGTCTCCCCTTCCCTCCCCTCTGTTTCACGACGCCTTCTCCCTCATCATTCCCGTTCAAGGGTTGTCCCTTACACTGTCGTTGTCTGCCTTTCCGAGCATGCGGGTGTTGCAGATGGACAAATTGAAAGCCATCTGTGCTGTTGTCCCTCCTCTTCCTCACTTGGTCCTCCCTGATCCCTCATACTCCCAGTCTTCCCCCCGATCTCTTCTCTTTTCCCCCGCGCAGAGACTAATTTGCCCTGTACCTCTTGTTCCCTAGGGAAATTATAAAAAGAATCTGTCCTCCTCCCCGCTGCTTCTTCTCTGTCTTTTTTCTCCACCACAAGCTTGTTGTTACTTCTCCTTTGACGTTTTTCCAGGGTTCAAGAGGAACCCATCGACACTATAACCCTGTCACGTTTGCGAAGGGTTTCGACTATAATATTTTGCCCCCTCGCCCTCCTCTTCGGTCAACGCGCCAGGGTCCATTCCTTATATCCGTTCCCGGATTTCCATGGTTCTTCAGTGTCTGATTTCTCTCCTCCCCGACTTTTGTGAGCTCCTAAATCCTCCTTGTCTTATGAACTCCTCCACCTACCCGTCTTGTTCTTACCCACTGTTTGATAGTGCACGGAACAGCGCCCCCCCCAGTTCTTTTTGATTTTTATCCAGGCAAGCTTGATAACCTGAGGGACGCGCATATGGTTTTTTACCCCATCCCCCCACTGCACCCGTAAGGGAACCCGCCTTTGCTCTTTTTTTCGCAGCCATTTGCTGTTTCGAATTTCCAGGCCTCAGATGAGTTTCTAACTTTTTATCTATCAAGTTTGAAACTTTCCCCGCATCCTCGATGTATTCCAACACCACACGTCCGAGTCCTATTCTCTTCATTTTTGTCCTCTAAGTTCTTTTTTCGATGGTCTTGAAGTGATCGTGACCATCAACCCCTTCACTGTGATCGTGAACTCTTTCCGTAATTGTTTTCCTCCCCCACCGTTCGCTCTCTTTCAGATCCTGTCCTCCCCCTTGCCCTCGTCCCCCATAACCTCTCCCTTGCCTCTAAAGACTTCCAGACCCGATCTAGCCTCTCCTACTTCTCAAGATTTTCTTTCCCCCAGACTCCTTTCTCCCTTCAAACCTCCGTATCAACGCCTTTCTCTTTTTTTAATGTCAGTCACCTGGTGTTCGTCTTTTCGCTTTCCAGCTTCTTTCAATGGATGGTTTTTAAATGGAAGGGACGGTCCTACGAACTTCCCCCTTCCCCTTTCTATTATATTTTCCCCATCCCCCCCCACAGCCTACTTTTCAAGGTAATTAACCCTATTTCTTGTCCCTCGGTCAAAGTTGAAGTTGTTACCCATAATCCCTCCCCCCCCCCCCCCCATCATAGATTTTGTTTTAACCGATACATCGTTTCTTGATCTACCAACCCCTTTTTGCCTCTCCCTTTATCCCCACATCTCTTTCCCTCCTAGTCTTCCGCTTTTTTCTTTTTTTATCACTATTTCCCCTCAATCCCTTAGATGCCCGGCATCGCGTTTAGACTTTCCCCCATTCCGTCGACGAGGAACCCCGGCCCACTATACCCGTTCATATCTGACCTTCAGCCCCCAGAATCTATTTGGCTAGTGCTGCCTTTTTTTAACACCCCCGAGGCCGAATCTTCCCATGTTATTCTGTCCAACTCCTTGCTGGTGGAGTCACTTTCCTTTTCTGCTTAAGGACTCTCCTTCGCTTAGTACATGCATATTCGGCAAGCACGAAACAAGCTGCAATTCCTAGCTCATCCCCCCCCCCCCCCATTTAGTATATGATTGAGTCCTTCCTCCGGACACCACGTGGGAGTGCCTGCCTTCTTCACCTTTCGCCGTTCAAAACTCCCTACCTTAACACCACCGCCAGGCAAAGGTGATCTGCACTTTACGGTTTCACCAAAGTTATCTCTCCCCCGCTTGTTCATTTTACCTGCCCGCTCTACTTTAAGTGCTGTCTCCTCTGTTTTGAAAGGGTCTTTTGTTCACATTCAATTCCTCACAACACCCCCTGTGGAACTCTGACTTGTGTTAATTCGGAAATCACCTATTTTTAAACATGCCCCTGTCTTTTTTGCTTCTTTCCAGAAACGCACCTGGTCCTCGGATCCGAGCTTCATTCCCTTTTCCCTACGATTCTCTCTCTTACCCTTCCGTAAGCTTTGGCCGCATCTTTTAACATTCCCAGTCGTTCGACCTCTTCTTTGACTTTTGCTTTTAAGACTATCCGGGTTTGCAGGAGGTTTTCCCCCCCCCCATTTCCTTCTTTGGTTTTCTGACTCTATCTCCTGGAAATGCGCCCCTTTCCCTCCGTCTCAGTCTTTTCACGTGCCTGCGGGGACTGGAGTCTCTGGACTTCTGATGAGAAACCAGCCAACAAAAAGAAACTTCGTGAGTGTTTTTCCCCCCCCTTTCGCACACCTACTAGTCTCTCCTTTCTTTACTCCACTATTGAAAAAAATGTACTCCCCCAGTCTGATTTTCACAATGCTATGACTCGCACATTGAATCCGACCGCTTTCTTGAAACATTAGGGCCCCGAGATTCTGTTTCTTCTTCCCTTAGTCTTATTGCATTAGCCATTTTTGCCAGTCAGTGTTTCTTGTTTTCCTTAAGCCTTTGTTTTCGGACCCTTCGTCGTATCCTCCCCCTTTTTGTTGATGATCTCTGCGTCCTCCTTTGCAGAAGTGGGAAACATCGCGCGTGAACCCTTCCTTCTTGATTTTCCTTTTCCCCTTTCTCCCCATGACCCCTTTTCCCCTAATCGTTTTTTTCTTTCCAACTTAGTCTTCCCCGTCCTCGCTTACTGCCCCATTTTTTCCCCCCCCCGTTTTTTCTTTATTCCTTCGTGGCAGATTTTTAGCCCTCATTCACCGATGTAAGGGCCTTCTTTTGGCTACCTTTTTCTGGAGAAGTCCCATTTACCTTCTCCTGCACTTTTGGTGATCTTTTTTTTTTTTTTTTCTTTCAGCCCCGCTCCAGTGAAAGGCCATCCTCCCCTCAGTTCCTCCTCCTCTGAATGTCTCTTTTTCTAAGTCTTCTCTAAGCCGACCCCGAACTCAACCCCTGTTTAACTTTTCTCACGGGCCAGTTTCCCCTCATTTTTTTACTTGCGTCCCAATTTTCCCCCCCCTTCAGACGGTTCGAAGACTCTGCTTCCAGTTCCACATTATCTGCTCCCTATGGGAATGGAATCCTTCCCTTCTACGTTTTAACATTCTTGTTACAAGTCTCCCCTTGATATCCGCCCCCTCTTAGTTCTTGAAGACACAAACCCCTCTATGTTTGCGCGCGTCTGTCTTAAATTGGCCGCCCTTCCTGTATCGCATAGATCACTCCATCTTTTTACGTTATGGAGCGTGCAACCAACCTTGAGTCCCCCCATATTATTGACCCTCGTATGGGCGTTAATTGGTGGTCTCGGCGTGCCCCCCCGGTTTGTGAGGTATACGATTTCCAACCCCTTTGTGAACTCGTAGACAAGCTCGCACTTGTTCACCGTCCAGTGTCGGTTTTTTTCTCGACTGTTCGGAAGTCGGATTTTCCACCACCTTTCCCCCACTTTCCTCCGTGTTCTGGCTCAACCCCCGTTTTTCACTTCTCAGAGTTACCACTCGCGTAAATGGCTTTTCCAGCCCCCATTCCGACATTTTGTTTTCTTGCTCATGTTCCTCTAGAATGGTCGTCTCCTGCCGAGACCTTTTCCGAAGCGAAATTTCACCAGTCCCTGCTGCCCTTTATCCAGGGCCATAGGCCTATGTTTTTTTTTTTTTCTGTGCCATTTAAAGAAGAGATGCCGTGGTCGCTCCCCGGTCGCGATACGTCTGTTCGTCTGTAATATTTCATTCTCAGAATTTCAAGTCCCTAGATGCAGACTTTGTTTTTTTAGCCGGGACAACCATCCCAACGCAGAACCCCCCCGTCAAGCCCTGGTAATTAATAGGAATTTTTTTTCTTCCGATTCGTCTTTTTTCGCTCTCCCTTTATGTCTCCTATTTTTTCTCAACCAAAACTAGCTTCGTTGGTAGGGCCCCTGTTGTCGCTTTTCTTTTAGGGTTTTCCACCCTGTGACCTTTTCACTCCTACTCGCGGTGATAATTACTTTTTTCACCGTCTGTCTGTTCGTTAATGGGATCTCAAAAAAGATCCGCCCGGCCGCCCCCCCCCCCCCTTTTTTCTAAATCTTCCTGTTTTTATGAAAAAAAAACCGCATTTCTTAAGCTCTTTTCTCACAGGTGCCATCTTCGCTTTTTCGGGATTCTAAGGATGTTTTTTTCGGACTTTAGTCCCTTTCCTCTTTTGCACCCTTTCCCTTTTTTTTCTCTCCTTTGAAGAGCTAGGCTGTTTTCTGCTGTACAAGATCCTTTTTAAAGTTTATAGGCAGGACCGATAGAGTATACTCGCCAGGCTTATCTCCCCCCATTCGGTCTTCCAACTCTTTCCTCTCCCGTGTTTTTCTTCAGGAAGGATAACTCCTGTTAGTCCAGCTCGAAATCTAACCACTTCAGTTTGTTTTTTTATTCGCCAGTACGGCTTTTTTCCCTTTCCCTATAGTAAGAAAACGAGAGGTTACTCCTCTCTTTCACCCTTCCGGTCGTTTGGAGTAAAACCATTCATCCCTTTTTGTCCTTGTGCTACTTTTTTTAGTCTTTTTTTCTGAATTCCCCCCCCAACCGCCTCCCCCCCCCGCGTCCCGCTTGATTTTTTTAAGATTCTGCCCCTTCTCTATCATAGCGTCTCTTACTTTCTCGGTTTAGCAAAACTCGCTCTCTTCAATCACCCGCTGCGGGGTAGGATTTTTCTCCCTGATGACTTCGGCGAGACCCCCACACATTTAGTTCTTCTCTCTTTCAGAAAAATGCTACCTTCTACGTTGGCCTGCAACGCCGATCATTAGATCGCTCCCTGGCGCGGTTCCTTCTCCAGTGCTATTCTTCGAGCCTTTTAAACCCCACTACTCCTTTTCCATTAGTACGTTCTGCCCGCTTACATTGATTCACCTTCTATTTTTGTTCCCTTTCGTATTTGCCTGTATGGGCATCAGACACTTGTACTCTCTCCTTTTGTGGCTGGGACATCCCTCCTAATTCGAGGTGGGCCCCTTTCTATACTTCTCCCAGCACGTCGCCCCTTCCTCGGACCCCGCCTAGGGATTAAATCTATCGGAGTTTGCTAATCTTCTCAGCTTTCCGTTCTATAACTCATTCTTGTCTTCGGCTTCCATTTAGCCCGTTCCTTTTCATCCGCTGCACTTTATTTCCATGATTTGGACCATGCCTGTGCACTCCACACTGCCAACGGAAACACTCCCTTCCTGCATTTCCCATGTCTACTTTTCCCGTACTATGCAATAATCATTTCGTCAGTATTGCTCCTCACATTCTTGCTTTTTCCCGGTAACCCTTTTGGCCCGGTCTCTTATTTGGAGCTTAAAGGATTCTTGCAGAGCACATAGAATAGAGTTCCCAGAATCCCCCCCCACCCACCCCCACCCCCACACCCCCCCCCCCCCCCCCCCCCCCCCCCCCCCCCCCCCCCCCCCCCCCCCCCCCCCCCACCCCCCAACCCCCCAGACCTTCCTCCCCTTTGCAACCCCCCCCCCCACCCCCTCCCCACAGTAGTCACTCTGCTAGACGACAGTCCTACTGTCTTTTTTTTCCTGATCTTTCAATGTTATATAGGAGATGATTTGAGGCTGTTGTACATTCCGCGTTTATTGCCAGGCTCCTTGCTCACCTATTTTACTTTTGATTAGTCAGCTATGCTCCTCCTCCACCGCTATGTCACGCACACCCCCCCCGTCGTTTTTCCCCCCATTAAGCTTCTTGTCGACTGTCGAGACCTTCTCGTTTTACTCCCGTCTTTTCAGGGGACCTAGTCTGCCGAAGTCTACAAACTGTCTCTTCTCCTTGAGAGAGTCTAAGTGATGACGCCCCCCTCCGCCCCCTTGACTGCAGAGTGTTTCATTCCAGAGCCTCCGATTGCCAGCCTCCAGACTTTTTCCTTCTGCCCGAGGATGGCTAGCGTGTCCTGTAACAATCTGTTCCCTTCCCCCCATATACAAGAACTTATTAAGAGCTGCACCGGGGAAGATTGTCCGCCGGAGATAGTTCCTTTCTGTTCGCATGGACAAAAATCAGACCCCAGTTCTTGGCTACTTCCCCCAGCGCTTCAACCCCCCAGCCCAAGGTGAAAGCTCCAAGCTACTCCCCCCTCCGTGGGCCAAGCGGAAAAGGACCACTTCCTCTGATCGGTTCAATGAACGTCCCTTTTTTTTAAGTAAGGCACTACGAACAACAG
>Ga0179593_1518743_pt1 | contig 36864 bp, 33 predicted proteins | sample CZODoug2_1_08_16_FD_185931 | JGI IMG/M metagenome (GOLD analysis project Ga0179593, IMG submission 185931) | Vadose zone soil fungal communities from Angelo Coast Range Reserve, California, USA - CZODoug2_1_08_16fungal (PacBio error correction) | ecosystem: Environmental > Terrestrial > Soil >... | reverse complement strand
GGTCTCACATGTGGTCTGTCCAGGGTTATTATGTGCTGGCATTTCCAGGAGGTTTGGACCACGTAGCACCCCCCCCTGTAACCCTGGATCACTTTGAGATGGCCAGCGAACGATTCTGTTCACCCGCGCGGTCGCCCTGAGGGATTTCTTCCTTCAGCGATTATTCGCTTTGTCTTATGGGTTTTTTTTTTGCCCAAATCTTCAAGGTTTTCGACCCGGTCTTTGCAGTTGCTGGGAAATGTTTTTTTAATTCTCTTCCCAGCGTGAGGCGGGAGGACACAAGGGCCAATTCTCACCGCTTAGTCTTCTCGGCATGTTGCCCCCTTTCCAAATGAACAGCCAATTTTTTGTCCGTTGTTTTAAATCCCTTAACATGTTTTGCTAGACCTTGTTTCCCTTGGAACTTTTTTTTAAGGCCCAACCGGGCGCGTCGCGCACTTTGGTGTTTTGAGCAAACATGTTACCTTTTTTTTATTGTCACTCTTTCGGACGTTGGGTTGTTTGGCGTCTTTTTTTTATCATTGTGATTCAAGGAGTGAGCTTTGCCTTAGCCCCACTGCTGCGCAGATTTGAAGAACCTGATCATCCACATGCGGGCCTCTTGCAGCTTCTCCTCCAATGTGTGATGGGGGCGTTTCTACGGTCTTTGAAGAGGGGTCTTCCCTTTCGGTGCGCTATTTTGATTGACTTTGCGCAATTCCGTCGGGCTTTTTGTTGCCTACGAATTGCCCCTCTTATTTCGCAGTCCTGGGCGCGTTCTTGGATCCACCGTCCACTTTGTTTTTTTTTACACATTTTTTCCCTTCTACTGCATGGAATCCGACTTGGGAGGAAATTTTTTTCTTTCGTCTCTTCCGGTTGCGGGCTGATCAACAGACTCCCCGCTTCTTCTGGTTTTCTATTCTAAACCCGATTTCTTTTTCGTTGTCGGCCTATTTATTATAACAAAAAGTACTTCCTTTTCGTTTGGCGTGTTTGCACACATCTGTGGTAGCGATACAGGGTCTCAAGTCTATTCGCCCCGGGTTTTTCCTCATCATGTCTTCAGTTCCCTTGTATAGTACACGGAACTAATTTCGCACGTGTCTGGCAACCCCCCCAATCTCGCCTTTTTTGACTCCTACTCCCGGCTTCACGTTTTACCGTTGGACCGCTGTTCAAATCGCAAAAATCCCGCCATCTGAGTATCGGCCAGTCTCACGGAACAGTGACCCACGCTTATTAATAGAGCTGACTATTCCGGCTAAGTAACGTACCATACTCCTTTTTCTCCGTTTGGTTAAGTCAGGCGCGTATTCTACATCTTCTTCTACTTTGAGAGGTTTGATGGTCGGACTGGGTTCCCCCCCCTTCGAAACGTATCCTTATAGCTACGATTGGCTTCGTCCTACCTTTTCGTCCGAGATTGCGTTCTCCTTCTTGATTCCTCTGGTCCCCACCCTCAGCTCTTTATACGGTTTGTTCCCCTCCCCTTTGGCGCGCAACCTGGCATTCTTTAGGCAACTTTCCCATCGGCAACTGGGCTTCTTGTCGGACCTCTTCATACTCCCGTCACCCTTTCCTACTTTCTGTTCATTGGTCCAGTTTTTTTCTGGAGACTTTGTGGTAGTATAGGTTCTTCTGATCACCTCCGGATGGGCCAACCTTCTGGGTCCTTTTTCCCGTAAAAAGACCGAGTACCTATTTTTTATTTCCAAAGTAGGTTTTCATTCTCGACGGGATTAGGTCCCTTTGGTTTAAAGCGCTTGTTGTATTCTTCGGGTTAGAATTACAGCGGGTATTCTCAAGGCCCTCAAACTTTTCACCCAGTACTTGTGGATAAAGATGATGTTCCCCTCCATGTAAAGCGGTCGCCCTAGTTGTAGACTGTACCATTTTATCGCTCAAAAGGAACTGACAGCGCGCTGAGTGTGGCGTCCAGATGCTTTTGTGAAAGTCAGGCGCTGCTTCCCTCTGGACATTGTGGACAGTCCCCCCTCCCAATTCTTTCCCCCGGAGTGACCCCATTCCCCCGTCGCATTTTTTTTTCTTCTATGTCCCTAATTTTTCGGCGGAAATTCTTTTTGGTCCCCAAACTAAGACGGTCTCTTTAATCCACCTGCTCTTTTTACCCACTTTCCCCCTTGTCCCTTGATCGGTGCGACGGGTTCTCTTCTGCATCACTTTGTGGCTCTCTTCTATGACTCGTTTGTTTTTTTAATATCGCGCTGTTCCAGGTGACCTCATCCCCGCTAAGCAATGCTCGGAATTTTGGAAAACGTAGGGAAGTTTTATCTTCCTCTTTCCCGTATGCGTCAGTGTCTGGATGTTTGGAGGTTGGCCGTTGCAGAATGACTGCCGGCACCACACTGTCTGGCGGCCAAATGCTCGTCTCCATACTTTCCCCGGTTGAAAATGTCCGGTTTTCTTCCCCCGCTGCGCCCCCCGACCTGAAGCACTGGGTCGACCACCACCAGTTAGGCGTGAACTTGTTATGGGACCCTCCTGAAACGTGGCATAGTCAAGGTGTTTGTTTGGTTTTTGACCTGCGGGCGCTAAGTGAATGGTGAGTTTTCTTACTGTCCTTCGAAGACCTTGAGTATTTCCCGAACTCGTTTCCCCCATGGCTGCCGGCACGGAAGCAGAGGTCAGGTTAGTCCGAACCCTTTTCTCCTTGCTTACCCCGCCATGACCTAAGCCTGCCAGCGTGGCAGTTCGGGCCGGCCTTCTGAACTTGTTCTTTTTCGTGATGCGATGTTTGCGTTTCCCCCCGCCTGGGTTGGAAATTACACCAATTCCTCCTCTTTTTTCAACTGTAGTTTCGAGTTCCCAAGCCGAGCCCCTTTCTCACCCCCGTTCCCGGTGCTCCTGCGGACGGTAGATTGACTTCGTTGTTGTTCGAGCACATACTCGGAACGATTTCCTGCATTCCTCTTTGGACGAAGTCCTTTTCCTTTCAACTTTGCCTCCGTCCTTAAACCCCACTGTTCAAAATTTTTTTTGTGCAAGACATCTCTTGCCCTTTGCAAACGCTTCCCCTGGGCAAAGTGTCCAAATTCGTGTGCTCTTTCCGCCGAGTTCATCCTCTCCCCGCAAATTGTGGCAATGTCGTGGGCCGGCGGCCAAGCTGTACACTTATTTATATACGATTGTCGACAGTTCCTTTTCCACCTGTTAGGATGTCTTCCTGTATTGGAATCAACCCACCGAATTACCTTTTCCTCCCCCCATTCCTTTCCAAGGTCCATTGACCGGCCTGCGGTTTATTGACAGACAGCATATCTGTTCAGCTCCATCACCCCCCCGAATGGCAATGAGCTTCTCCTACGTTTTCTTGGAACCCCGCCGGTTTTTCGTTTCGTTACCGTCGGTTGTTTCCCTTGACTCCCCGTCGTCTCTGAAATTCTGGGATTTTGGCCTTCCCCGAGCTGCAGCGGTTCTCGTCCCCACTTTCTGTTTCATTTTCAGCGTTCCCACACGGCGCCTTTACATCCGCGCCCCAGCGAAATGGCTGCATCTGCGTGAAGCGCCCTTTACTGACTTTTTGACCCCCTTCAAATGGTCCGTGCCGCTCACATGTCTATCCTCTTTCCCCTCCTGAGTAGATATACGCATTTTTTTTTCCTAATGACTTCCCTTAGCCTGCGTTCCTTCCAGAGCAAGCTAAAGGTCTTTAAACGGCCACATTTCGATGGTCTTGGTGCCCCAAGTCTGCCTCCTTTGTTTCCTGTCAACCAATCGAAATTACTTCCTCTGGCGACCGGAACCCTCCTTCAACTGAAGATCTCGTTGGGAATTTCCCCCGTTTAACGCTAATTAAAGGGCGCTTGCGTCCAGACCGATTGAACTCGACTCATTTCCGAGCAAGCAAAAGTAGGTCCCTCCTAACTTGGCGATTGCCGGATTCCGTTCATCCCCCTTACTTCCACTCGTTCCTCGGCCGTTTCCCGGCAAGGCGGTGTTTGTGTTAATTCTTTTTGTTTGATTCCATGAGCTTGCACCCAAACCCCGGAGCTTCTAACAACTCTACAAATGGCGACGCTGGCGCGTGCCCGATTGGGGTCCCACCTTTTGCGTTGTACTGATTGGAACTCGATTGAAACTGCTGGCACATTTCTGCTCCTTGGGAAGTGTGAGCAGCATTATTCCCTCCGCTTCGCAGCATTGCCTTCTACTTTACTGGGCCCGTTGCCACGCCGGGCGCTAGTATGGCGCTTTAACTCCTTCTTCTCCAGGATGAGAACAACACAGGAGAAGTTTTTTCCACCCCGTCTCATTCCGTCGCCGGTCGAACTTCCCCTGTACGTGAGCCCCCGTTCCTCGTCGTACTCAACCATGTAGGAATACCAGCCTGGCCTTTCTCGTTTTATATAGCCCCCCTGGGATTTTTTCAAATCGCATGTTTTGCATCACGACGACTGCCTTTTGGGCAAGCCTCCGGCCGACTATTCTGATCTGGCGGGGACGTTCCGGTGGCTCGGGTGGTGGTACATCTTACGGTTACTCCTGTTCACCCCGCTTTCGGCTTCCGGGCGCAGAAAGAGGAATTTTCTTTAAAGTCTACCGGGGGCCAGAGTTTCTTCTTTCACGTTCCGGGCTCTTCACAAAATGGAGCACGGACAACCCGTTCCAAACACTTCCCAGACCGGGTTTTCTTTTTTTTTTCACCACGTTGCGATGTACAACCATTACCCAAGTGCCTCCTCATTGTCCTTACCCGTTCTTATGGGTTTTTTTTATCGACCGCGTTTCCTTAGTAGTGGCAAGCACACCCCTGAGCATTGAGATGTAGTTTAGCCTTTGCTGTAGAAAGTGCTTATCTATTTTTCTCAGCGTTTCCCCTCGAACTATGACAACTCCCCCGCTGTCCCTGCATCGTGGCAAACCCTAACATTCCAGCGTCCATCCACTTTTGCTCGTCCTTTCTGGCTCGATTTTACCCTTCGGTGTCGGGATCATTCAAACAGGCTCACGCTTAAAGCGTCGAGCCCAAGATGATTCAAGTTGCTGAAGTTTATTTTTTCAGTGCCCCTCATGTTTGTCGAGTCAGAATAGTAGTCCCTTTTTTTCAATCGGCTCTCAACACATGGTCCTGCTCAGTGTTCTCTGCTTTCGCGCGGAGTTTGAAGAGGTTTTTTCCTTCTCTTCCAAGATGTCCTTTCCACCGCCGCCCTGCCACTTTCCGTGGCTAATAGAAAGGGTTTTCCCACCCCCGTTTCTCAGTGACCTTCAACGCGCTACACAAATTTTGTGAGTTTTCTTTGCGGCTTATTTTTCAGCAATCCATCCCCTTTCCAGCTACGATGCTTCACATATCGGAGAACACACCCTTTGTGGACAATCTACCTTTTCCTTTAGTTAGAACGCGCTGTTTTATCATCGGTTTCACCCCGACCTTTTTGACGGCCCCCTGTGGAAACCTAAAGTGTCGCTACTTTTTTTTTCTACCCTACTTTGCCCCATCCTCTACGTCGGTGGCCGGGACTTCAATGTAGCTTCCCGCCCTGGTTTTCGTGCGTTCCCTCGGCCGATGCTACAACTCTGAACGCTCTCCTACACTGTTTTACCATAGACACTTTTCCCCTTAATTTGAAACTTGTTTTCGGAGAGTGCTCTCATTCTCATAAGCGCCGCGCTTACGAAAGTTGGATTTCCTGCGGACGAACTATGTGACGTTTTTCCTCTCCGATGTCGCTCCTTCTATTGGTATGCTGACAACTCCTGCACGCCCGAAGCCTCTCCCGGACTTCGAACCCTTTGAGAGACGAAGCCTGCGACCTGTCGAATTTTCTACTTCCTCTCTAAATTGCCTCCATCAAACCTCTCCATTTTCTTTCCGCATTTTTGATATATGCCCTAACCTGTCTCCTGGAGCGCTACGAGTCACAAGGATCTCTAAAAAAGTTTTTTTCACGGGAGTAAAATGTACGTCTATTTGCAGACAACTTGATAGTTCATGTTTTTCATTTTCCGCAGGCAGTTTCCCCTATTTAGTGATTTCCCTATGGCATGCATGCCCTGTTTACCGCCGGGGAAGCCGCCGTGCAATTCTTCGCCCCGCTAATCGGCTGGTTTTCTCCAAAGCGCGCTTCATCCCTTCAATTTGACCTCTTTGACGATGAAGTTCCTGCCATTGTGACCTTAACTTTACCTGGCGGATCTGCGCTTATCCTGCCCTGTACTTGGCCCCCTGTTCCCTCTTTCACCCAACTAACGCGCCTTGTCATCCTCTTATGCGATTCATGGTACCAACTACATCCCAAAATTTGTTGAAGTCCGCCCCTCAAGCTCTATGCATCGGACCTCTCCTTCCCGCTTCCGCCGGACGGAATTTCAAGGAAAGGTCTTTCCGTGAAGTCCCGGACTGCTTTTTTTAGTTTTATTAACCGTGGAAAGGTTGGGTGGGGGACATGCCTAGGAGGAGCTGCGCCCTCCGTTCGTCTATCGAAACCCCCCCTCCCCAAGTCCCACGACGCTCTTGATCCAAGTTCAACTTTCCCACCTGCGGCTCCCCCAAGGTTTGCCCCCTATTTTCTTCCATCAGGATCTCGCCCCAGGAATCTGCGCGAACTTCCTGGCCCTTTTCTTCTATCTTTTCTGTCGCCTCTCCTGGACTCAATGGGCCTTCGCAGTTCCCGCCCCATGCCGCCTCTCCTCCCGCCAGTCGAACCCCCGCCAACTCAGGCCAGGCCGTTCCAGCCTAAAAGTCGACGTTAACTTCCACACCCGGCTCTACATTCCCATCAGGTTTTGCCTTGAGGGGGTTTTTTCCAGGTCACCCGTGAAAGCCAGGGTTTTCTTTCGGACGGTGACTCACCCCCTTCACTTTCAGCTCCAAGCGAGTTTCTTACAGGCTTTTTCCGGGTGCATCATTGATAAAACGGGCTGAGATTCCCCTTCTTTAATGGAGGCAATGACCCTGGTCCACTAACTCCTCGGCCCGCAATTTTCCGTTCCCCACAACGATCTCCTCCCTTGTCCCGACAAGGATTTCCCCCAGAAGCATCCCCGAGCAATGTTTGAGGGACGTCCCTTAGGCAATAGCTGCGCGACGCCTCATAGGTTCGAGGGACATCCCTTTCCCCGGATCCTACCACTGACCGGTGGCTAATGGGCCACGTGAGAGTCCAATGCCAGACCTATTCCCTTTACCCTTCTAGGATTAAGAAAGAATCTACTTTTCCCAAGCCTAGATCTTCTCCTTTCATCCTAAGTGTTTTTTTTTCCGTGATGTGAGATCACCTCTCCTTTATTGGTTCCCTTTCCCCTTTTGTTCCAAAGGAATTATTTGCTCATTTCTTCCCGTACTTTGACAGCTCACCACCTTCTTGTCCCTAGTCTTGATTTGTCCCTGCCACTATTATGTCTTATCGTCGAGGGGATGTGACCATCTTCCGCCGCAGCTTTAGTAGGAGTTTCTTCTGGATCCATCCGTTCTTAGTCGCCTCTCCGTTCCCTTTTGACGACGAAGGGCCTTAATGCGGATTGTGTTATTGCAGGGTCCCAGTGCATTCACCCTGACTCGTTTTCTTCCCTGCTTAACTTTTCCCCCCAATGCACCATGCATTCCTTTCCTTCCTCTCTAGATGAAAGTTTATGCTCCTTGTAAGACGTAACCACTTTTTCCCACACATCGGCCCCACCGTGTCGGCGTCGCCGGTGGAGAAACCCCCCTTCCCTCGTCCTTTTATTGCTAACATGATTGACTGAGTTTTTTTTTCGGTTTGCCCGGTGGCTTGAGCGCGGTTGCACTTGAAGATGCGCGTTTAGGCCCATGAATCATCCCCGCGCCCCCCTCTCTTTTAAGACCCTCGAACCTAAGGCCCGAGAATCGCGCCCCGAATTCTTGTTTTTTTTCTTTAGCCCGGTCTGAAAGACCCTCCTTTTTCAACCCGCTTTACAATTTGAACTTTGCTCCCTTCTTAGTGGGCATGTCATCAGCAGAGCACCCTATCCTTTTCCGCTCATGCTATTACCGGTCCCTGTCCTGGGCAGTCTCACCTTTCACCTTTTGCATCATCACACTCATTTCGTTAAACCTCGTTAGAAGAGAAGCGGAAGGGAACCTTCTTCCGGCGACCGTGAGCGATCGTTCTCCCTCTTAGAGAGAAGCTGGTTTGGTAGCCTTCACCCAATCTTGCTTTCGTTTTTTCACCGACCCTATCGCTACTTATGCGCCCTCCTTTTGTGTTCCCTCATCATGGATGATCCACGACCCGTTCTGGGACGCGTCCGCCCTCCGGGTCCTTTGCGCTCTGTAGGGCTTTTTATTCCCTTTGATTTTTACCGCGCCGTTGCTAGAGGACCCCCCCATCATCCTGCCTGATTAGGGCCGAACAGTTGCAAGTTTTTTTTTGCGTGCCTGACTGTTGACATGCTCTGCAACTTCCCTCCCCTTTCGTGAGCGGCACGTCCTCTTTTCCAGGTTTTGAAAACCTCATGCGTCGTTTCTCTACCCGAGGAACCGGTCCAGTCCAAGCCAGCCGGTTGTAAGGATCTGGTTGTAAGTTGCGCGCTTCCATCCCTTCGGAGTGCTGGTTTTTCTTCGACGCCTGGTTTCTCCTTATTTTGAAAGGAAGATTTCCCCCTTCCCTTTTTGGCTTGTGCGTTCGTAGATTCTTTGGCGGAAGCCCCTCTGGACTTTTCCTTCCGTGTCCAGCTCCAGCAAGATTATCTTGATGGCAACGAATCAGGACTCGAAAATGCACATTTCTTTTTCCACGGTCAAATATGGACAAATTTTTTGACTTCTCGCGGCTGGAAGAACTTATCATCTTCACTAGTCAAAGTTCACTCCTGAGAGCTAACCCCGTTAGCTGACGGGTGATCTGCGCTTTTTTAGAATTTTTCACGGTTCCCTGTCCCTCTAAGGATGTTTTCCTTTTGGCGGCAGATCTCCCAGGCAAAAACAACTAAGTTTAGGCTGTACCACCATTAGGCAAGTCATTCTCCCGTATTTGTTTTCCCCCCCAGGTTGGTAAGCTCAGGGTTTTGCCCTCCGGAACCCCGCTGATCCCGACTCGTAAACTCGAAACCCCCAAATGCACAACGACGTGGTACCGATGATTCATCTGAGCGGTCACTCGTTAGGCGGCCCCGACCTCCTAAATGACGCCCGTGGATCCCCCCCGCACCGGGGATTATTTTTTAGGTGGCCAAGCCTAATTTGTTCCTTTTAGTTTCCGTTTTTTTGATAAGTTGATACGTTTTCCCCTTGTTCTTTCCCTCCTGCGCTTTGGTCTCCCCGTAAATTCTTCGATGGAACGCGGGAATCAGACGGCCCCTTTTCCGGTACGCGATTCAAAAGCTTAAACCCCTCTTCCTTGGTGAAGACCTTCCTATCGTAACGTCATTCCCGCGTCTTGCTTTTTCACTATGACCCCCATTAAATTGGTCCTCTTCTAGTGCGAGCACCCCTGTTGAAGTTGACGCCTATTTTTTAGCTTTAAGTTGGCCCCGCATTGTTTATCCTCGCTTCCGCAAGTTGAACTTGAAAAAATTCTCGTCCCTTCTGATTAAACCGTATGGCAGATTATCTGTCTTACCTTTCCCACGATTTTCTCGTGTTGTACGAGCTTTTCCTTTGAAAGCTGCTAAACTCAATAGATCCGCCGCGGAAAGGGCCTTGTTTTTTTCTCCACCGTAGTTAAAAGGTTGTTCTTTCCCCCCTTTCCCGTTCGAGGAATATCCACGATTGGTTTTTCAATCACTCGTGGGCCGTTTTTCATGGTATCTTTTTTTATCGGAACTTGGTGGTCATCTGTCCCCGGTGTTTTTCCCTTTTTCCGGCAGTTATAGTGTGGTTAGCACTGCCTTTTTAAGAAATGTCTTCCCCCTTTTCCTTCCTTATCAGAGGTATTTATTAGTCCGAACTTTATTTTTCCCTCACAAGGTCTTCCTTCATGCTTCCCCCGCCCCTGTCATTGACCCCCGTTAAGAAGATCGGGAAGGCGGTATTCCCCCCCCTAATGTGTCGTTTCCTCGTGATGATTTGCCAAAGGCCCGGGTTTTCCCCATCAGATAACAGGAAAAAGCCCCTGTTTCCTTCCCCCTTCCCCCCATGCCGTACCGCAGAGCCATTGGCTCCTCCGGTCTAACTCCCCGTACTTTGCCCGCACTTCGTCGGCAGGTTTTTTCCCTTGCGCCGTTGTTGTCAATATGCTTTTCTTCTCGGAAAATTTTTCCTTCCCAGGGTGACGTCGCCCGGCATTCAAGGCCTAATGGCGCCTCCGATCATCCAATTCCCAACCCTGTTCCTCGACTCCTTTTTCAGTGTCCGATCTAACTTTTTGCTCACCCTCTAAAGTAAAATACCCCCTTTTTGTGGGACAGGTGGGAGAAGTTTCAGTCTCGTTCCATCTTCCGATCTAGTGAGCCCCATTTTTCCCGGTCCTGTTTTTTCTCCCTTTGACGCTCCCCCCCAAGATGGTACAGTAGACCCCCATTCCTGGAGTCCTCTCCAGTGGAAATAGCTGTGGTGGTCTTCGGTGCCCAGCTTCATGGAATAAACTCTTAACTCTCCCCCTCCTCCGTAACGTCCGATGACCGATTCGGGTCATAACTGATGCCATCGACCCCACAAGTAAAACCGCCGGATTCACGGCAGACGGGTTCTGTGTGACCCGACCGTGCATTCCGCGTTCCGTGGTTACTGACGCCCTTGCGTAGCCTGAGAGTGTCTTTTCTGAGACCTCGAGTTCAGCGGGCCCCCCCCCGGCACAATGTTTTCAGTACGTGTTAAGTTTAACCAACGTCCTCGGCTAGAACATCGGAAATGTCCGTGACCCTACCTTTGAATGCCCTCTTTTTTTAACGAAAACTGTGGCCCCGGAACTCGGTTCTTTTCCATCTAATTCTGTCCTTATCTTTCCCTCCCTCCAGTGTGCATTTTTCGCTTCTGAACTTTAGGCAGTTCCAAGTTCTTAAAGGACCCCGCTTGGCTTTTCCACATTTTATTTTCTAGTGGCTGTACGTCTTCCCATTTGTTTTACCCGGCTGCTTCACCTACTTCCCCCCTTTATGGAGGCACCTACACGCAGACAACTCCGGTGGCCTTTACCCCCAATCAATGCATCAGAGTCGGACCGGGTCCCTTCTGTTTCTACCGCGTTCTCACGGGCCGTTCTTCCACTCAAGACAACTTCTTCCCCTCCCATCCGGCGATTTTTTCAGGTTTATTTTCGATTGAGCCCCTGAGTTTCGTTTAGGTCATTAGTTACTTCAAGTCGGAGCGGGAGATGTCCCATTCGGGTTGTTGATTCCAATGAAGCTACTCCCCAACTATTCCCTTCCTGGATTCTACAAATTCTTAACCGTTACCAAGATTTTTTTCCGCTGGCACGCAACTTTTTCCCCGGCCACATGTTCTGTCTCTCTCCGTCGATGTCCCCTCTTTGAGGCCTCACGATTGGACGGTAATACTTTTGGCGCATTGCACTCTTTTTTTTAACTGACGCTTCGCTGAACCATTTGATGAAATTTATGATATTCCTTCAGTTAGCAGGGAAAGTTCCCCCACCTTTCTCTTCGATTTGCGCAGGAATCTTTCTCATCTTCTTAGCTTGAGTCCCCCAAGGCTCGTCACGACTCCTTTCATTGAGGAAAAGTCCTTGGTCTTCTCGATGCAATTTATAGGAGCAACCGGACGGCAGAAAGCCCTACCCTTTTTCCTTCTTTTTTTTTTATCTGAGCCCCCCCCCCCCCAGGTGAATTTTCCCTTTCACGAGCTACTTTTTTTGTAATTTTTTGAGACTCCTCCTGAACTCATGTCACGTTCCGTTTAATGTTATTTGGAGTGTCCTCATCTATTCTTCCTCCTTTGTTCTTTCCAAAAACTTATTCTTCCTTTGTTGCTCCAGGACTTCATGGATTTCCCCCTTTTCGCCAGGGAAAGACCTTCCCCCTCGTCATTTAGCGGAGATTAGCAAACTGATCCCAGGAACCCTCTCCCCACCTTGACCTGTTTTTCTGCCCCCCCCCGACCTTCAATTGCCTAGCAGTGATTCGAACATTCTAGTTTGTGGATAGAGTCCCCTGTCTCGGTACAGGACGCCCACCAAGTCCGCGCCGCTGTAGCGCCCCCAGGCCAGTTTTTTCTCTGGATTATTCTGCCTCCTATTTAAAAAATAGCCCCCACGTGGAAATCCACGGCTAGGTTTGCTCTTATTCCCCCTGAATCCTGCTTTTCCCAGCCAGCCGAACCTTCGATCTTTAATCACCTTGTTTTTCAGTGTCTTTACCAATTCTTAAAGATTGTCAAGCTCTTCCTGCCCCCCCCGAGCTTCAAGTGCTGCACTGATTTGTCTCCACTATAGAGAAGACCTTTGGGGGTGGTGCTAAATAGTAGAGTTGAGTGATTTACCTCACGAGAATTTGATTAAAGTTTCTACCCCCATGATTTCCTGGGTTTTACGGTAGTCGATCCCCACGTTTGGATGGGTTGAAAGAGGTTCCGCAGAGCCTTCAGGGCCGCCACGCCCGCTGATCCCCAAGCGTTTCCTCCCTGGAAGTTCAAAATTCTCCCGTGCGCCTTCCCCCACCTCCTCCCCTAAGCCCGGTCTGTGATCCGCTTCTTTAATTTCTGGCACGCGAATTTCTTTCCCTTCCCTCTCCCAAGAGGTCGCCCAATTACCGTAAATTACCAAGTGTTGTTCGTTCTGAAAGATGCTCGGCTTCCTTCTCTCCCACAGCGGCGCGGGAACACCTTCAACTACCGCGCGTCACACCCCATTACTTTGTCCATTTTTTTATTTTTTTTTTTTTTTTTTTTTTTTTTTGTTTTTTTTTTTTTCTTTTTTTGTTTGTTTTCTTTTACCTCCCCAATTTTTCGTGTGGTGCCGGGTTTCTTTGAGCTTCCCCTAGGATGCTCGAACGTAGACTTTCTCCCACCCCCGCCTCTTCAGGCAGTCCTAAAACTGCCATATGACCCTGCCCCTCACTTTCACTTTGTTTTCGTCGGCCTCTTCCGTACGAAATTACCGACGCTTCCGTCCCTGTCCTTTCTGAAGATGGTGTCCCGTTGCCCCTCTGTGCCAGGTCGATCTGGAACATTCCTATGTTCCATTCTTTTTCCCCTCGATGCCAGACCTTCCTTCAACATTTTTTTTCCTCTCGGAGAACCAAGGTTTCGACTAAGCCCCTGAGGTCCGTTATCAGGATGAAGTTAGCAAATTTCTTACCCCCTCTCAAACCGCGCAGCTCCTAAGGGTGGATATTAGAGCTACCTTAAGCCCCTGTCTCCCCCCAACTGATGGGGGAATCTCCTGACCATTTTCCGCGCTGCTACCCCCATTTGATCCCTTCTTTTTTTTAATTTCCGAGGATTGGATACATTTGGCTCTTCAGACTCATTCCCCAAAAGGTCTCCCCTTCCCCCCTTTTCAGTCCTGCCGTCCACTTTTCCAAACTTCCCCTCATTTGATTTTTTTCTTTCGTGAGCTTCAACGAGCTGCTTCCTTAACCAGTCCAACCAGTTGACGCCTGCCTCATTCTTCTGAACACGTCCCCTGCTTTTTTCGGTTTCTGCTTCAGCCAGCTTTTTTTTGAAAACCCCGAAAACCCACTTGCCCTCGGCTTGAGGATAGTGGTCCCAACTCAAGAGACCTCATCTCTTTTTGTGGAAGGATCGACCCAATTCATCGCAATTCTTTCTCCATAGGATAAAGCCCCCCCCCCCTAAGAAATTGCCGGCACTTATAAGTTACCAGCCCCGAACTTACGGGTAGATCTTCCAGTTCAAGTGTTTGGTCTGAGTCTCCGTGTCCTTCCCTGATAGGCATGAGGCTCAAATCACTCTTGCCTTATGCCCAAACCCCTCCCCCCGACTCCCGATGGAAAATCAAGCCCCTTTCAGAGAAACACAGGGCTTCCTTAGTGTTAGTATACATAAGAAAACCACGCCCACTAGCACTGACTTCCTTGTTCTATTTCTGAGCGCTTGCTTTTTTTGCTTCCGGGTATCCGTTCAAACTCCGCCCCCTTGATACCCTTCCTCGCCAATTTGGGCAACTCCACTCACGGCACTCCGTAAGCTAAAAGTCGACGGTTAACCCTTTCCCCCCCCCCCCCTTTTGCTCGGCCCGGTTTGTCTAGCCTTCCTGCAGAAAACGTTTTACTACACGGTCGAGAGCAACTCCTTCAGGCGAGTTTTCCCCCCCTTCCGCCTGGGCTTTTCAATTGATACCCGCGTTCAGCCCTGCCCTAGCGGTCCTCTGTTCATTCCTCGGCATTCCCTTGGTTCCACTCCCCTCATCGCGTGTACGGAGCCTTCGTCGCCTTTTTCCGCGCTTTTCTTCCGCTTTACAAGGATTCTAACAAGACAGCCATCCCCGATATCAAGCGCTGGCGGATTCACTTTCGGCAGCAACTCCCTCTGCCGGGCCAAGGTTCCCTTTTCCCCCCCCTTTTCCAGGGCAAGACTTTTTGGTTACTGTACCGAGGTAAAAATGCAACTCCCCTCCCTCCCTTTTCCCCTGCCCCTTTTTGCAATAAGCCCATATCTTTTAACCCTATCATATTTTACCTTTCAGTGTTTGGTTTTTATGATCTATGTGAGTCTCCCCCGTCTCTTGTCCTTTCCTACCGGGTCCTCCCCATCTTTTATTGATAGGACTTGTTTCAACCGTTTGACCATTTTCTCCCAATTTCTTATGTCTGGCGGTCCAATCTTCCCACTATGGTGGTTTCATCGATTTTTTTCTTAGTGTCGACAGGCTTATTTCCGATGGGACTGCTTTTGTGCCATTCCCCCCTGTCAAGGTAGAATTTCCGTCTTCTGGAAATTTGAAGACGAATTTTCGTCCATCTGATTGATGTCCCACCCTTTTACGTGACTGCTTCCTTCCAACCTCCCTATGGCCGATTTCCTCCGCATGATTCCTGCTTTTTTTTTTCCATGACCAGCACGAGAAGGGTTCCCTCATCGAGCTTGAGAAGTTCTTTGCTCTATTTCCTCCAACAGTCCTTTCCTCTTAAGTCCCCCCCTGACAGCTGGCGGTCGTTCTCCGTGTTGTGTTTTGATCCCCCCCAGCCCCAACGTTTCGACCTTTTATTTCTTCCTTGGCGGTTGCCCTGTTTCTCCTTCAGGAGGGTCCCGCATTGGGAATCCTTTTTCCCCCGGTGAAGCCCCAAGTTCACCTCGGGCTCGCAGAACAGCGCACCCGGGCCCTTTAGATGCTCTCCCCTTTTAGTGCTGGGGGGTAGTATCCCCCCCTGCCGCCCCCTAGGGGTTCCTTCTGTTGATGGCTTTAATTTTGCTCCCCCGCCTCTCGTTTTCTTTTTTCTGCGCTCTTCCTTTACACATTTTGCCCCTATGCCGAGGGCCTTTCCGGACTGACCCCCTTCCCAAACCGGACTCCTCGGCCGGTATTTAGTTTTCCTCACTTAGACAAGCCTTTTCCTTTCCTAGGTATTTTCCCCTTCTCCGTGCGGGAGCCCGATCTTTTAAGGATGTCTTTCAGTTGGGTGGCTTCCCTTCCCCCATCTCTTTCTCGCGGTCGTTTCCCTCCTAGGATTATTACTTATGAGGATTGAGCAAGGGCTCGTTTTTTTTTTCACCCATCTGGTTCACTCTACAGTGCGTCGATCACAGACGCCCCCCTTCCTCCTTCTGGTCGCGAGGCTCTGCAGGGCTTCCCCCTTCTTTCCCTGGAACTGGTTCAATCCGTCTTTTTTTGCTTATGAGGAAAACTCATCATTTTCTCTCGTTTTGTCCTCTTGACGGCGCCTGGGCCTCTCGGACATGCGCCGATGTTCCCCGTTTTTGTTTCCCATCACCCGCCATCATGTCCTTCTCTGAGGACCCTGGTGTGTTGACCACCTCTCTTCCCCACCTTGTCTCTGTTCCCGGACTTTCAGTACCGTTACAACTTAATTTGTTGGAGACTTGACGGGGCCCTGCCTTTCTCTAGTCCACATGATGATGTTCCGGTTGGAGACGCCCTTTTTCCCTCTCACTTCCATACGTTTTCTCTTTCGCTAGTCGAGGCGGACTGGGAGGCTCTGAGGGATTCGCGGGTCCCCAGGCCCGGCAAGAAGTCTACTTGCCATCCGAATCTCCCCCTTTCCACCATTCTTGTTTTACTCCCCCTTCCCCGGCCAACGGTTTTTCAGCGGCTCGTTCCTTAGATTCTATCCTAGGCCCTTTAAAAACTTTTTCCACAATTCTTGGTGTCTTCTTGGTCCCGTTGTGAGCCGCTTTTTTCGCCCCTGGTTGTTGGGGGGGGGCATCGGTTATGACCCCTTTTTCCAGCGCAACCTTTATGGGCAAACGGGCTGGAGCTCCCAATATTTTCCTTCCCCCCCCGCTCACGATTGAAGTTTTTTATGGCCCAAACTGTGGTTCCAATGACGGGATGGTCCAACCTTTTTCCAGGAAATCTTGGTCTAAGGAAGATCCAGCGTTATTCCCTCTCCACCCCCCTCCCCCCAAAATTTGTCCACCCCCTTCCTTGTGGCACCTTTTTTTTTGAAGTCCTTTTAAGCGTTCGAAGAGTTCTTTGCGCGCCCGACCGCCCGCCGTCTTGCACCGAAGTTTCGAGCCCTTGGCTCTTTGGACCTTTTAAGTGATTCGTTTTTCTCAAACGTCCAGGGCGTTATTCACATGGATGGTCTAATTCGGCTTTTTCTCCGCCGCCTCTTCTGCTTTGAAGAAAAGAGTTTCCCCTTCCGCCACATTTCAGTGATCAAAACCAAGGCAGGACTCCTGGATACCCCCCCCGTTATGGGGGGGAACCCGCTCCGACTTGAAATCCCCCTGCGTCTATTTATTTTTCCCATTTCCCTGGGTCAGCTCTTCTTCGAGCTCGTTTCCCCCTTTTCCCTAAGTCTTGGGCTTACGCTTTTTTAGTCATATCCAGCTGCCTGACATTGAAATCGTCTTCCGTCTTTCTGCTTCCCACTGCTTTGTTCCTTGTGTTAGCATGCCTTTTCGGTCCTTTTTTCTCCTGTGGAGAGGGTGTTTTAGGAAAAGCTGAGACCTCCTCCCCGGCAAATAGTGGCTGGCCGACACAGCCTCTCACTTTCGTGCCTTTCCCCTTTCTCTCCTTTTATTAACCACCGACAGAAGAACCCTGTCTGGAATACAACTGTTTGTTGTGACCTTTCTTCTTCGTGCATCACTTGGTTCAGCGTCAATTGTTTGGCCCGTGCAGGGCGCAATTCTTTTGCTCGCGCCCCCCCTCTAATGTTCTGTATAAGTCCTTTCCCCTTACCTTCCATGATGAGGTTCGTTTCCCCGTCAATCCGATTCAGTTATTTTCCAGACACAAGTCAATCCCCTCTTCCTTACCCCGCTCACAAATTTCGTTGCCAGATTTTTCTCCAGATGAGGAAGGATTGTTATTCTCTGAATTGTGTCTCTCGTACCTTTCTGCCCCACAGCCAGGGTTGCCCCCCTCACTTCCCTCTACAAACCTCAGGACCCTTCCCCCTTCGCTTTCGATCCTTTCCCCCCTTTTTTCAAAGCGCAGAGCCACATTTTCCCCTAGTATAGTAACCCACTTGGTGCTCGTACGTAAGGGGACTGGCTCCAGTTTGTTTTTTCTTCATCTGAGAAATATTTCTCTGTCCTATCCACGCTTTTTAAGAGCCATGTTTTTTACAGGGCCCCCATTCTGAACTCTTGCCCCGTTTTCCCTTCCCCCCCCAGCCACTTTTCCGCCCCCTCCCTGTCAGTTACAAGAACATTATTTTAGAAACAGGATCCACCCTGACCCACTCTCGGAAAACCTGAAGCAGTTTTTTTCCCTCGTCTTCCTTCTCCGATCTAGAAGAAAATTCCGTTTTCCCCCGTTCCAGCCGGTTCCCTTCGTCATTTTTACTTCTTCACTCCCCGATAGGTTTTTGTGATTGCTGTGCCTTTCGGAATCCACACCCCCCCGAAAATTCCCCCCCCTCGCCCCCCCCATCCGTGTTCCGATGACCGATGGGTTCAGCCCCCAAATTTTTTCCCAGCTCAACCCCGTAACAAATTAAGGCTTTTCTAAGTCTGACTTTGTTCTATCTTCCCCTTCTCGTTTTGTCGAACGGTCTGCGCCAATTCGCTAGTTTTCTCTGAGGAACTGAGGTCCTTTTCTGTCCCGATCTTTTTTCCAGTGTTAAGAGTACGCTGCCATAGGCCCCCCTGCTTTTCCGTGCTCCTTGGCAAGTCTTCCCCCCCACCTGACCAGAAATCGAGACCATAAGTCCCTGGTAAGTTGCCATCGGTCAGTGACTCTTCCCTGAAACTGTCACCAAGAGCCGCTGCTCACGACCCTTTTTTTTTCTCTTCTTTCTCTTTTCCTCCTCCGGTTTTTTTTTCTTTTCGAGCGGAACGGAGTTTTCGGGAGTTTACCTCCAGTCCCTGAGGTCCGCTGGGACACCACTTCCAATTTTTCTTTTTCCTCGATTCCCCGTATGCGCCCTTTTCCCTCGCACACCCTCAGATGGTGCCGAGGCCTCATCTACCCTTCGACCACCTTGGGTCCTCCCATTCCAACATTCCCAGCACTCATTTTTGCGTCATTGCGTCCTACCTCCTTTCCCTCCTGACGGCCAGGGCCCAGAGAAGACAAGGCTTCCATCGGCCCTCCACTTAGTTGGGTTTCCGGGTTTTTTTTTCCCCACTGTGAGCATTACTATCTTTCCATTTCCGTCAGTTTCCTTGCAGATGGATCTTTTTTAATTCTGGTCGTTTTGTTCCCCCCCTTCTTGGACCAGCTCCAACCACTTCTTTTACGGCGCTTCTAACCCGATTCCCCCCTTTCCGGTCCCTCGCCACTCGAACATTGACGGTCACAATTTTCTTTTTTCTATATCGCTTCCCCCCTTCCCTTGAACTGTCACGATTTTCCGGCTTTTTACGGTGACTCTTTTTAATATCTTTCAATAGCTTCAGATGACTTTTCTTTTTTTTTCGGTTGCATCGTTCGAGGCCGTTGACACCTTGTTACCCCCTCGGCTGTAGAAAATTTCATTCTCCTTTTTTCCCAGATTCTACCACACCTGGAGGTACTTTCTCCTCTCAGGTGCACAGACGGGGACTTACTTCTCTTGGACCCCTGGTGCGGTAGGGTCCGGTCCCCCTGAAAGACGTTACTTTTCCCTTTTTTCTCTGATTTCGTCCAACCTTTCCTTTTTTTCACTCCCGATCCCGAGCGACGGCACCACTTCTAAGCGATAGATATCTTTTCTGGCTTTTCTTTGGGGAGCTCTTTTCGTTCAGGCCCCTTGTCGTTCCCACTACACAGCGCTTCTTTGCTTACGCATTGCATCCTGATTGCACGAAGTTCTCAACGGTGAAATGCTCCTTCCCTCAGCGATCCCATACCTCCTCCCTTCCCCGTTCCCTTCACCCCCTTGATTCCCTTTTTCGATTCCCCCCCTCCATTCAAGGCCACCGGACCGAAACGTCTTGTCTTTGCTAGATTTCGCCCCAGCGTACATTTGCCCCTCCCCCCCCTTGATTCTGAGACCTTTAGTCCTCCGTCCCCTTTGTGCAGTGCGATCTATTCTTTCCACCCGCGCCCATTTACCTCCACCTTCGGCTCCCGTTTTTACCCGTCCTCCTTCCACCGTTCTCCCACTCCTTTCCTTCTTTGCTCGTCTTTTTCACGTCATTAGGATATCCACTGAAGTAACGCTTAATTTTCTAGAGCCAACTCTTCTTAAGGATTTCCACTTTTCTTCTTCTCCCTTTTTTTTTTCCCCGGTTTTGGTTGGAAAAATAGACTCCTTTTTCTCCCTATTTACCCCCCCGTTGCCCATTTGATTCCTCGGGTTTTGATCGGCGTCGCGCCTGTTCTTTTCGCGTTTTGTCAAGACTTTACGGACGTCTCCCCGACTCAGCTCCCTTTTGCCGGGGGTCTTCCCCTCCTTGGACGTCACCCAACACGTAACCTTCCCACGTGTCGCCCCTCCCCTTTCCCCCCGGTGCTTTGTCTGGGGCACGCTTCGCCGCCGAAATTTCCCTTTTGCTTCATAATGGTAGCCCCCCCATCGTTGACACGTTTTTAGTTTGGCTTCTACGCGCTGGATCCCTCTTTGGTTCGTCTATGCACCAGTCCCTTTTTTTTTCCCACACCTTGTGAAACAGCATACTACCACTACTTGGCCTCCCCTCTTTTCATCGTTCTTTGTTGCCCGGGTCTTTCCCCCCACCGGTTTTGCCAAGATTTCTGAACTAGGCGATCTTACACACGCTGCCTCAGGCGGATTTCTTTTAACTATGACACACGTAGAACTTGTCTGGTTTTCCTGTTTCTAGTCTCCCCCTTTCCGCGCGGCAGTCCCCTTGTCCTCAGAGTTTTTTTCCAATCGCTAGGTTTTATGTTCATGATCTTAAAAAGGATTCCTGATCCTTGTTTCTCGACCTCTCCCCCATCCCAGTCCCTCACTCGAGACCCATCGGATATCCGAACGCGTCTCCTTTCCTAAATTGCACCGTTCCTGGTAACCCTTGGTCTCCATACACCCCCTCTCCCGATCCTACGCATGGATGTTCTTTCCTCTTTACTGAAAGTACACCTGTCCTTCCAACGTTTTTTTTCCCCTTTGACCTGCCGACGGCCACCATTTCCTTTTTCTTGACGCCAAAATTTATCCTTTTTGAGTACCCAGTTAAGCCTCTGCGTTCGACTCTCTTTTGCTGTCCCTTTCCCCTCTTTCAGTCGGTTTTTCATCCTTTCCCCCAGTCGAAAGTTTTTCCTCCGGCTCCCTTCAAAAAACTGAATCGAAGGATTAGTTCCTGAGCTACTATGCTGATGTCCCCAGTTTACCTCCCCTCTTTTTCCCTCATGCATCTGCATGATGTCAGAACTGGCGGGATGCTTAAGCCCCTGATCTTGTTCCCCTCTGAAGGGTGACACCGAACACTAGCCTTTCCTATGTCTTTCTTCGCCTAGTCGGTCCCACGTGAGCTTTCCCTCACCGGTGAAGAATCGACCCCCCCTCTCCTTTCCCTTTTCCCCCGTCTCTGATACTCTTCCTTCCCCAAGGTATCTTCATCACTGACGGCCGTCGCTGGTTGAAGTTAAACCTCCCTTACTCAGTCTAAAGTTTGGACAAGTTGTTTGGGTATCTTCCCTTACCTTATCGAACTTCCTTCTCTGCCGAACTTCAATATGTGACTCGGATTCCCAAGAACCCGCCCGACTCGAGAGGAGCAACATTTCCCGATTCCAAGCTTTTCCCCCGGTAATCTTTTCTTTCAAAGGACCGCTTATCCCTAAACAAGACCATCTCCGCGGGCTCCTTCTATGGACTGTTCTCTTTCGCATATGAGAGACTAACCTTTTTCTTCCTTTTTCACCCTTCTTCCAGTGCAGCCTGGTCCCCTCCCACTGGTCAAACCCACTCCTGCAAGCAGGGTTACCTCCTATTTTCCGTTTCCCCTTGTGGGTTCCTTCCCAACCCGGTCCCCCCTGTTGCGTGGAATGAAGCCTTCCCCTTCCCGGTTTCGAGCCCTTTCTAGCCCCCCGGAAACCACTTTCAGTTTTCAGAGGGACGTGCTCTGGGGATGGTCTTCCGTCCCTCCGAGATGCGCCGAGAAGCCTCCTTTCCTAAAGACCCTGTGTTCCGACCGTCAAACTCCCTTTGGCCCCTCAGTTTTTCACAACGTACGTCCTTTTATCTCGACTGATTCTTTCCCTAGTCATCCAGAGCTGTCGAATCGATGGAGAGTGATTTTTTCCCGCTGCCGTCACCTCAGAGCAAGTCCCCCCAACATAGTTTCATTTCTTGGACCCTTATCAGCCCTATCTTTAACCGGGAACTGTGTCTGTTCCCGATTTTACAAATTTCCGACCCTTCCCTGGAACTTTCCATCGGTCCCTTTAAGAATACCTCGGTTTTAAAACTATCTCCTCAATCAGACTACGTTTTTTGTTCTCGATGTGTAGATCACCTTCTGTTTTTTATCTCGCCTTTCCCTACTGGTCTTTCGGTAATTATGGCTTTCCTTTCTCCAACGTATCCCGTTAGTCCCCCCCGCCTTAGAATTTATTTTTTATCCCCCTCCGCCGATTTTTCTTTTCCCGCCTGCGGCGGTGCTTCCGCGTGAATCGCCCGATCCAGATTTCTCTCTTGGATGCCTTTTATAACTTCAAGTAGAGCAGTAGTCTTTTTCCCCCCATTCTCTCGTCAGTTGTGGTTTGTTCACAATTGTCCCCGTGCTCTTCCTTCCATGAGGGCTTGCCTCATTGGAAGCTGTAGACAAGGTCCCCCATTTTACGGGCACGTCCCACTTTCCTCTTCAACTGGTATGCGATCTCGTCCCACCCCCCGTCCCTTTTCCTTATCCATTCCCTTCCCAAACCCTCTTTGAACAGTGGTTAGACCCCCCCAGGTTAACTTCTTGCTTCTTTCCCCCCATCTTGCCTGTGGCGTTTTTAAGTGGCGTGGAGGATGCTCTTTTCTCTGCATTCCAGGATGACTCCTCCCAAACTTAATCGAGAATCATCCCACCTCTCCCCGGACTGAACTCTCCTCCTTTCGCCTCCCTCTTTTTTTCTTGGGGGCCGTAGCTTTCCCTTTGAAAAGCAACTCTGAATGCGCTCACACTTTTCTTCCTTTTCATCGTCTCATCGTAGTGGCCCTTTGCGTTTCCTCTTCCTATATTTATTTCGAAAGTCCCCGAACGTTTAGAGCTAAGTGACTTATCTCCAACCCTTCCCCCCCCACGTTTTTCAAATAGCCTCCTTTTGTATTTACTCTTCAAAAGAGCTTTAAGGAAGTTTCCCCTTATCAATTTTTCGTAGGAACGCTCGTCTCCCCCAAAGTCTCTAGATTGTCTTCTTTTTTTCCTGGATTCCCTAAAAATACCTGATGTAGATTCTTTTGTTTCACTTCTTATCCGAATTGAGAAGGGCTCTGTTTGGTTTTGCCCCCCCCTTCCCTCTTTTTAAAGAAGTGCCTTCATTTAAGTCCCTGGGCGGTGTAAAATACTCCTTGCGGGTCTTTCTGCAGGTCCTTGTTCTCCAGGTTCCCTTTTTTAATACTCGCCTAGTTGAACCCTCGGAACCCCTACTTCTGATTATCCGTTTTGATCCCCTGGCTTCCCCGAATTGCAGACCTTTTTTTACTGCTGCCGTGGAAACCCTCCCCCTTCCCCGACCCTCTATCTCGGCCCGTCTGCGGAACCAATTCCCCCCATTAATGATTTCGTATACCGCGAACTTGTCACTCTCCTTTTCCCCTTTCTTTGTGGATCCTTCCCCTTTTACGTTCCTTCGATTTTATCCACATCATGCTGGCGAGATGGAGCGGTTGATGGTCCAGCGGTGGTACGATTCATCATTCTAAACTTCCTCGCTGCTTGGCTTTTCTTTCTTTTTTGCTTTTTTTTCTCGTCGATTTTCCCTGGGCGCTATCTTGTTCGAGGGTCCCTGCCCATACCCTAAGTCTTTTTTGTCGGGAGGGCAAGAATTTTTCAGGACGTTTCCCCCTTCATCTCGCCCCCTTCCTCTCACCGCCCCGCGGCGCGCGGCTATGGTTCCTTCGTATCAAATCGGCTAACACCCCCCTTTCCCAATTATGTTTTTTCATTCTTGGACCACATCTTCTCTTACGGAGCGAGATCGTTTTCTTCCCATCGTCCTTCGAGTCCATACTGGTTTTTCAAGACGGTCGGGCCCCGCCTCCGTACCTTCCCCAAAAGCCAGAGTTGCTTTTCCTTCCCCCAGTATTTATAGAATTCTGAGCGGTCTTTTCAATTTTTCCCCTTGCAAGTGGTTTTCCTTTCCTCCGCCCCGATTTCCCAAGATCCGACTCGTCCAAACTCCCACTTTCCCCCCGTAAGTTGGATGCTTGTGAACGCATCGTGAATCCCCTTTCTAAGATTCTGTCTTTTCCCCCCCCGGCTGCTAAAATGACGCAGCCCGGCTACCCCCCTTGAGGCTGGACCGCTCACGTGTCCTTGAGACGTTTTTTCTTCCAGGGCTGTGCTTCCCCGCTGGTCCTGCGATTTTTGGGATGAAGCCTTAAACTTCTTTGAAGAACGGCCCAACCTCCCTCCCACGGTCGCTCCCGGCTTCACACCCCTGTTCCCATGACCTTGTGATGACCGTGCATAGCTACTCAAAGATCTCTATTTCACGCCCCCTCCCTGGTCCCTCTATATTGGGATGACCACCCTGGCGCACTTTGAAATCCTCTTTGGGCCTTTTTTCAGTTGTGTACGCCAGTTGGCCTATCGCCGCGAAGCAGCATGAACAAATCGAGCAGCTTTTCTGAGGGCTTTTTTGAACCTTCTTTTCTATTATCTCCTGTCTCCCCCTCGGCTTCCTTTGGGTTCTTTTCCCCCCTGCGGAGCTAGGGTGTAAAATTTGCCAAAAATAGCTCCTCCGCTCTTGTCGGACGATATTCTCTCCCCTCTTTTTCCTTTTGTGCCAAACGATCTTCCTCCCCTGTCGCTAGCCACCTAGATAAGAACTGTTTTTCCCCACTTCGTTTGAACTATTAGTATTTTTCCTCTTCCACGTTTTCCCCCATCTCAGGTGTTTTTTTCCCCCCCTTTCTTCGGACTAGTCTTGGTGGAGCGCCTCTTGACCACCTCCTTGCGACTGATTTTTTCCCCCCCCTTTTCGGCACTCGTTTCCCTCCCTTCTCCCTTCTTTACCCTCCCGTCACCGTCTTTTTCCTTCGAAAAGTCTTCCTCTATTAAACTCCAACTAATCAGTCACAGGCTCCAGAAGATATGCCGGCTTTCTTCGCCCTAATTCCCCCTTCCTCCTCGTTATGCCCCCTCCTTTTTTTGAAAACCTCCTTTTTTTTGCATCAGATACAACCACGACTCCCAACCGGCCCTCTGACTTTCAGTCCCCTGGCAATGGCATGACGGTATTATAATCCTTCCCATTGACTCTCCCTGCGAGGTAAGGTTTCGGCGCTTGTTGTTCTAATTCCTTCATCTATCATCTTATGTTGAGCCCCCGGTTCAGCTACGGGTGGCCCACGGGACCCCTTCCGATGCTCCGAACTTCAAATCCCCCCCCCCTTTCGCGACTGCCCTTTGAAGCTTTTGCTGCGCAAACGCTTCCCCCTTACCCTTCCCCCTCCGTCAACATTTTGCCGAGAAGTTTTTTTCCCTCCTTTCGACGATATAGTAGTCCCTTCAAAAATTGGGACCGGCATTCCGTTCCCCGCTTCCCCCCCCCCCCCCTGCTTTTTCCCGTCGATGTATTCCCTCTTTTTAACCAGCGAAAGATGGAAAATGCTTGATGCTGTGGGCAATCCCGTGGACCCCCCCCCAAACCCGTAATCCGCTTCCCTACATATAAAGTCCTATGTTTCGCGAGTCTGATTCCTCCACATTTCTTCCCTCCATCCACAATTCCCCCTTTTTTCCCCCGGAAGTCGATCTCTTTTTTCAAACTGATTTTTCCCCCCTTAAGTTCCCCTCTTTTCTTCCTCCATGACGTCCCCTGCGCTCGGAAACTGGCGTTGACTTGATTCATTGGTCGTCCGCTTTTCCCCTTCCTGAAGTGGACGGGCCCCCTCAAGGGTTTTGTAGTTCTCTTTTTGCTAATCTTTTCACGGAGACTCGTGGATCCAATAAGAATTGGTTTCCAGTCCCGTGAAGCTTCATTTTCTTCCCATTGTCCCCTCCACTGTAACCACAGAGACTTCCTCCCTCTCATGCAATTGCGTATATCTAGTATTTTTTCTACATCCCCTTTGTTGTTGTTTTAGCTCTTCGCTTCTGCGGCAAGTCTATTCCCCCCATAGTTATTTACCCCTTGCCTGGCCGCTCCATTCTCTTTTGTCAAGTGACATTTTTCTTTCCGAGGTCTTTCCACTGCGCCTTTTTTTTTCAAAGTCCCAAATAGAAAGCACTCCATTGGTTTCGCAGTTATATTCCCTGAAAATATCGGGACTCCCCCATCCCTAATCCCTCTCCCAGTTTCGACGTCCTTGGTTCATAGCCTCCCCTCCGTTCCCGCACGTTCCACGGGCTCGTTCCCCTTACACAAGTCGTCCTTATTCTGTTTGGAGTTTTGCATTGCTGGCATCAATGTTAGCATCCCCCCCCCCTCCGTTCCCTATTCAGTTTCTTTCGAGGCGTCTCTTTTTCGTTTTTTTTCAAATGAAGTTTTTCCCAGCCCCCCAAACCCAAGCTATTTCAGCGCCCCGATTTATACACTACAGATAACGTCCAGCTTTGGCCTCCGGCCCCGCGCAAGGCCCCCTTCCCATTTTTCTGTTATCCTCTTCGCTTCCGCTTTGAACCTGTCCGGCACCGGATTCTTTCCGTTGGTTTAGGGATCAGAATATTCATACGCTGCGACCCCCCTTTGCTTTGCTTCTGTCAGAGTTAGCCCATGGCCAGTTGCCCCCTGGGAGTCCCCTCTTCTGGCTGCTTCCTTTACAGCTCGAGGCTACAACACTTGCCTTCGGTACCCCTCTCCCTCCTCTTGCACCTTCCCGGGCTTATCATTAAAAATTTTATCCCCGGCGGAGGTCTTTCCCCCTGGCAATCAATAACTTTTTCCCTTATGTTTTTTATATTCTTTCTGCCCCACCCGTTCCGTTTTCAAGAAACTCCCACCTCCCCTTTTGTTCATCAGAGCTCACTTCCCAGACAGTCCTGCCCTATATATTTCTTCCTTTGACTTTGGTTTCTGGCTCGGTCCTCCCATTTAGGCGACGGCACGAAAGCTGACCTCTTCTTTCCCGGGAGTAACCTCCAAGGTCCATCATGGTTCAACTTTGTTCGTCAAATTTCCCTTTCAGGTCAGAGTTCAGCTCCTTTTTTCTGGCTCACGCCCTTTCTTCCCCACAACCTTTGTGTCAACCCGATGAACACCCCCCCAACCACCCCCCTTTACGCCTCTCCGCCTCAAGTACTCCTTTGCTCCTGAACACAGTTCTTCGTCGGTGGGATTAGCCCCCCCTATTTACCATTTTACCAGGACAAATTTAGTTGAGACGAGCTTTCTTCTTCCTCCCCTTCAGTTTGTAGTTTGCTTCCCCTCTTTCCCAGCAGCTTTCTTCCAATTCCTAGGGGACATCCAACGTTTATTCATCTTGGTCTCCCTCGTCACTTTCCAGCCGTTCCCCAGAGGGCTTGCTCTCTTGATCGCTTTTTTCCCTTTCACCTTCTTCCCCTCTTCGGATATTCCCACCCCCCCTTCCCTCTCCCGCTCCAGGTCAGAGCCAAGATGCTTTCCACGTTTGCGTGTTCTTTTCTGCTACACGTCCCCGGGATTGGGTTCGCGCTTTCCAAATAGTTTTAGCTTTTTCTTAATCGAGAAATTTTTTTCTCACCCATTTTGGGATACCATTATTTCAGTGGGGTTGATTCTCCTCCTAAGGTGCTTTTTTCTTTTTTTTGTTCCCCCATGGGTTCTTCACGAGAAGACCTTCTTCCTCACCGCTGCCGTATCCATTTAATAAGTTAAAAAAAGTCTCTTCCCTCGTCAAACGCTTCCGTCCGTGTGCCCTCTCCGGGTTCTATTTTTGATTCGCCGTCCAAATATTCTCAGTTCCCGATGCGTTTTTTTTTTCCCTTCCAGCGGGTCGCCACCCGGACGTGGGGGGACCTTTTTCCTGGGGCTTCCCCGGTTTTTAGGCTCTGATGGGCCGGCGCTCAAAAAACCAGTGCTTTCCCCCCTTTTTCCCCACCCTTTTCCCCCTTCCCACTTAATGTCCCTACCCCCCCACTTGCCCTCCCCCCATATCTTAGTGGTGGGGCATAATGGCCTTTCCCGCCCCCGGTTGCCCATCGGAGTGCTCGCCCTGATTTTACCAACCCCCCGCTGCTCGCTCCGGTTCAGTCCCAACTTCCCTATGACACAGACAAGTATTGACTTTTTTGTCTGCACTGTGATAGCCCCTTAGTCAGAGACTCCTCTGCTCCCCCAGTTGGCCGGTCGAAGAGGGTGCCTTTTGATCTATGTGAATTTTTTAATGTTTTTTTCCGCTTTCTTTTATTTGAATGTTGACCCCCCCTCCCTTCCCGATTCATCCCTTCTCGCAGTCCGAACTCGTCCGAGAACAACAGAGAGACACCAATCTTCTTCATGCCGAAGCTCCAGGGATACCCAGTCGTCTCATCACCACCGCTCCCCATCTCCCCTCATGATTTCTCTTTTTCCCTCCTCTCCTTTGAATTCACCGTCCTAACCGGTTTGTAAAGGGCCTGACGACAAATTTCCGCGTTATTCATCCACCCCCCCATGTAAGGCAGGCGATTTTTTCTTTTCCAACGATTTTTTTTCTATTGATTCCTTTTTCGATTGCAGACTTGTGGACCAACCAGAGGCAAGGCCCGGTTCTCGCGTCCCTTTCCCCCCTTCAACCCCACGCTAAAGAAGGATGAGTTTTTGCTCGTCAACGAGATCGTTCATTAAACAGTTCTTATCCTTGTGGACCCCCTTTTTCCTGAGCATTGAGTGCCGCCCGAAAGGGCGTCACTGTTTAGACGCCCTGTCTTTTTTTCCCTCAGAAGTTCCAAAGCAAAACCCTTAGTTGCTCATCCTATCGGATGTATTTCTCTTCATTCCCGTTTCAAACCGACCTAGACATCCGAGCTTTCCTTAAGAGCCCCCCTCCTGTATTTGATCTATAGGCTCCGGGTTGGGGCACTTAACCTGGCTTAGTTTGCTTCTCAGTGAAGTTACCGGACTGGCAGTCCAACTGTTTAAAGGTGGCGATTCAGTACATTGCCGTTTCAAATAGGCATGGCTCTGTCCAATGCAGTAATACCCAAGCAACAGTCCCCCCCCTCCGAGCTTTTCCCCCCCAGTCAAGATAACCTGTCGAAACCCCTGAATTCCTCCTTAGTGTCTCCCGGTAAGAACAGTCCCAAACTAGAATGCGGCCCTTTCTCTTCCCCTCTTGGCCTGAGCTTTTTTCTCTGGTTTCTAGATTGCCATTGTGCTTCCTTCCCCGCTTAGCCCCGTGCCGCCTCCGTTCTCCCTCCCCCTACAGTTTTCCCCTCATCAGGAAATCAGGTCCAGAAACAACTAGACGTTAACCTTTTTCCCCCCCCCGGTGATCTGCGACCCGCAGCTTTTTTCCTCTTTTCCGGCCTCTTCAAACAATCTGGTTTTTTTTCTAGGACAATTCTCTAAGAACCTTTTAAGTCTTAAGCGCGATGACTGCCCAGTACCTCCTTGCGGTAATGATAACGCCCCTGCAGATTCGAGATCCTTCTCTTTAAGCTGCACGACCCTGTTTCAAGAAAATCCTACGTTCCTCATCCTTAATTTACAGTTTCCGAATTATATACTCTAACTTATCACGCTCCACACCCGAAAGGACAAGAAGCGGTCTGCTTTCTCAACCCCATGGAACCCAGATATCAAGAAATACTAGCCCCCACCAACACAAACCCCCCCAAACACCAAAACCACCAACCCCAACCAAACCCCAATTGTCCCACAACCCCCCCCCAAACAAACTTTCCCCCAACCCCCCCTTCACCTCAGACACCCCCCCCCACAACCATTACCCTAACTACCCCCCAGAACCCCCCCCCCCCCCCCCACTTTAGCTGGACCATATTCCAAATCCGGATAAAGTTAACTCCCTTAATGGTCACCCTGTACGCACCCAAAATTCGTCCCCTTTTTCCCCCCCCCGTGGCACCGAAGCCGATACGGTGACCTAACACCCCCCCTCCCTTTCCCCCTCCTAAGTTGTTTTGTAGCTGGTAGATCACATTATTATCTGATTAGCAGAATCTTCCCCCCAGGGAATTATTTTCGGGATTTTATTCCCCTCCCTTTTTGACACGGCCACAAACCCCCTTATTGTCATGGAGCTTCTGGTCCTCTCCCCCCCCCATTTATGTTGGTCTAAGTGGTTCTTTCCGGGTCAATCCCCCTACGCCAAGAGATTATTTCCTTGCTTTCTTCTGAGTATCCCCCTCCCCGGTATTTTCGATATAAGGTCTTGGAAATTGAGACCGTCAGTCTTTACGATTCTTTCCTTCCTGCACCAGTTTCTGCCCTTTCCCCTCGCGGCCGATTTTATTATGCCCTTCCCATGCTTTTTTTTTTCCCATTATTCGGGGCACGTCCTCTCTTGACTTGAACTTTCTTTTTTCTCTTTTGAATTTGTCTCCCCCCCCCCCCTGCAATTTTGGCTCCAGGCAAACGCTGGGTAGCAGCACTTTTGTGTTTTTACCCTTTTAAAACTTCCTTCTGCTGGAACTGCTTGCTGATTTTGTTTTTTTGCCTTTTTTTACGGTGAGCCGTGCGGCGGGCCTTTTTCTTCTGCTAGGTTATCTTTCCAGCACCACCACCGTCAAGAGCGCATCGCATGAACATCCCATTCGGGATCTATCGACCGCATCTAGTGGGGGTTTTCTCCCTGTCTGTGTCCCTTCCCCCTCCTGGTCTTGGATGGTTTTGAGCTCTCTTCCTTTGCTTGTTTGTGTTGGTTTTCTTTGATTAAGCCGAGCACCTTGTCAGACTGCCCTCTTTTTGGGAAGGTCCTTTCCAACATTATTTCAAGGACCTCCGGTCCGTTACTCCTTGACGAAGCGCGGGCCTGCAATTTTCTGCTCCTGTTGCGGTTCTCTCTTATCAATTGCCTCTTAGTGGGGTGCTCCTTCATCCATGCTTTTTTGTACCGCCCACTCGCCTCCCCCTATAGGCAGTCGCCCTTTTACAAGACGTGTTCTTTTTTTTTGTCGTTTCGGGACTTTCTAGACCTTACGTTGTATTATTGTGTAGACCCCCCGCACAATCCCTTGTCCCCAACTGTCAGATTTCCCCCCCCCCCTTGGTCACACATACGTTAGATTTGGTCCTTCAGCATCATGCGGCTTCAGTCCCAAAACGCCTGCTTCCTTTCCCAACTGTCGCCCGTGCAGATACATTTATGACCCAACCTCTGCCTTAGCGGTTTTGAAGCCCTTTCAATTCCAGGTTTCGGGCTTTCCTCCTTTTCCCTGCTGCAGCGCACATCCCTAAAATAACCGAGAGCTCTTCCGGCACGTTTTTTGACCCGTTCCTATGTAAATTTGTCTTCCTAGACGCCCTGCATTGAACATTGTCCCGGCTCCTCCCTTACCAGTCATAAGGTATACGTGAGGGCGTCCCTAACGCGTTTTTTCTCTGCGGAGGTCGCGGCTTTGGATTCGCGGTTTATTCCCCTTAAGGTCATCCTGTCCTTCTCCCCTCTTTTTTGGCTTCTTTCGTAGCGGCTGGAAGGGGTAAGGAGGCTCTGGGCCTGAGGTCCCCCCCCCCCTTTGTCATAACAGTCCGACTTTGTTGACTACTCAGGACCGCCGAACCCTGGCTTGATACTTTCCCCTTCAATCCCGGCCACCAGGACGGAAGCTGGCTCGGATAATGGCCATCCCTTTTTTACCAGAAACAATTCCTCTGTGTCTATGTCCACTGATTATCGGTTGGAAGCTTTCTGTGGTGCATCGCCGTTCCCCCCGGATCCGGCTTTTGCCAAAACGGGGCTACCAGCTCCCACAATTTCCCACAAGATTCAGGATGGGTTGGGCCAAAGTAGTTCTTTCATCTGTCCTCCCCGGTATGGTCAATTCTGCGCAGTGTTGTTCCTCCCTCCTTTCGATCTTGTATCACCCTCAAACAATTTTCCCCCTCCGGTGCTACTATTCTTCTTTAAAGACGTCGAAGAGTTCGGTTCGATTTTTTTTCCCCCCTACTTTCCCCTTTCTCCCCGCACGGAGGAGGGGTGGCGGCTTGGCCCGCTCATTAAGAGACGTTTTTCCGTTTTTCGATGTTCTGACCATGCTGGATCCTGCGGTCTTTGCTAAAGCCCCTTCCTGTGGAAAAGAGGTTTCCCCCACTTAACGCCCTGTCCCCCACCCTTTCCCATAATTTTCATCCCCGTGTTTGTAAGACCTTATTTCACGTCCCCTCTTTATTTTCACTCCCCCCTTCATGGGTCCTATAGGGCGTTCTCAGTTTTTGCCGCACTTTTTTTCACCTTGGTACGCTTTTCAGCGTGATTTGGTTTCCTCTCCGCATTCCTCTTTTTGGACACTTCGAAAGCGCGCCCTGCTTGGCTGGGCCGGCTTCCAGATCTTGTTCCAAGTAGTTGTCAGCTTTGTCTACGGGATTGTGGCAGAGGGTGGAACCTGTGCTTCACCCTCTATAGCGGCTACTGGCAGATCGACTTCGTTTTCTAAAGTCTTAAAGGTTAGTTTCCCTTACCGGCGTCTTTTTCTCTCAAAAGACCAGAAGGAAGACCCGGTTTCTCTGCGTGCGTAATTTAGTGTTTTCTAGGGGGATCGGCCCAGTTTGGTCAGCGTTCCCGTTGAACGTTTCCCCTGAGGCGGCGCCGCTTTCCATCCTTAGACCCCCAAAGTCTTTCCTTTTAACCGGTGATAACGGCCGTGCGTTACAACTTGCCCCAGATCGTTCAGCTTGTTTTTTTTTCCCCACCGTTTCCTCATCGCTGCTACCCCCCCCCCCTCCCAACCATGAACCCTAACCTTTCCCTCCTGCGTGTCCTAGATCCTGGTCTGCGCCAGAATGTGCCGTCGCTCTGACCGTTTGAAAAACTTTCCCTTTTTTTTTGTGTCCCTCATTTAAAAAACGGAAGGTCCCACTTAATCTTGTTTCCGTAAATTTTCCCCTACTCGACGGCCCATCCTTATACGTACCAGGGAACGCAGATCCCCCCTTGAAGGAGTCCTTCTTTTTTTGTCGCCCAATATCCTTTCCCCGGCTGTGCCCTCCTCTTTTAATTCCCGCAGGTGGAAAGGCCTCCGACCTCTTAATAATGACCCCATCCCTCCCTTAAGTCCCCCTTGTAGTGAAAGACATCCTGATGTTCCATTCCACCTTGAACAATGCCTGGGAAAACTCCGAGCAAGTTTCGTCTTCCATCGCCTCTATTAATCCCATGTGACGGTCCAATTTTCCATGGTCCCAGTCCAAAGCTGGCCCTAGTTTGGTTCGCCTCCCGCTCTGGACATAGCTTGGTTGTTTCCCGTCTAATTTGAATCAACCCTCCTTTCAACCCTCCGTCTACGCGTCCATTCCCGTTCGCGTGTACCCCGTTCCTTTGCTTCTTTCTTCCTCCCTCCCTCGAACATAAACACGCTCCCTTTGCAGGATTGGAGAAGGCATTTTTCGTTAGGACGAGCCGTTTCGTGACCCGTCCCCGTTTTAGAAAATGACGCCTGCGTCGCCCGTCAGGTTTTCGCTAGGTTCTCCCCCGGATCTTTCCTTTCGTGGACATCGGCCTGAGTCCTGCATGGTGCATTGCTGAAAACACCGGCGCCCTTGAAAATCCTTCAATGTGGAGTTTGAATCCGGGCCGTTGAGCTTCCGGCCCTTATACCCCTTTTCTGATGAACCCTTGCCTTTTTTTTTGCCCCTCCATCGAAAAGCGGTATCTTTCCCTCTACCTTGTTGTTGTGTTATTGAAGATATGCATTCGTATGAGAGGGACCCTGTCAGAAGTTTTCCCCCCTTGGGAGTTAGATTAATTCCGATGGCAAAACGGCCACTTCTTGTCACCTTCCTCGCCGTTTTTTTTCCTGCAATTAAACCCGTCCTTCCCCTTGGTGACGATGGCGAACTACCACGATCACAGCTCGGGTTTGATCGATACCCGTTCGGACGGTAGTCATGCTCAGACCGTCCGTGAATGGCACCCTGGTCGTTCTCTCCCAGTCTTCCTTTCCGCACTATTGAAGAGGTTCTTATTTCTTTGCCATAATTTTGCAACCGTTCCTTTGCTGACGTTTTACGGCAGATGCGCTTTTGGTTTTCGGGTTGGTTTGCTTCCACTTGCTCTTTCCAGCAATATTGGTCCGCTCTTTATCATCGTCCCAATGGCCTCGGTACCAGCTTCCGCCCCCTGACCCATTTTTTGTCTGTTACCTTTTGAGTTCTTATCTTATTCCTCCTTTTAAATCGCACGATTAGGCGGCATTTCCGGTTCAGTTTTTTTGCGAAGAATATGGCTTGTGACTTCCTCTCCCGTGGCTGCATTTTTGCCGGTAGCCTGGTCCCCCTTCTCCCAGCGGGCGTTCCCCGCGGATGGCGCCTTCTTTCCTGAGACTTTCTCTTCTAAACCCTTTTTTGCGTTTCGCGTAATCTGGCCCACGGGGCACTTATACCCTCTGCCTTTTTTTGGGCGGTCTGCTCCACATTTTTATTCCCCCGCCCGGAATCCTTTTTTCGCCCCCCCCTGGCGTTAAGAAACGCACATTTTTTCTTTTCCTGATTACGGCACAATTCGGGTTTACCTTCCCCGCTCTATTTTCGGGGATTTCCCTTGGCGCGGTTAAGCAGCGATGAGGCCTTTTTTTTTTTGTTAACCTCACTTTCTTTTTTGAGTACGGAATAAGATTAACGAGTTGGTCCCGGCCCCTGTTCACTCCTTTCTTACGATTGCAGCTACACAATCATTTCGCTTCGTTTTTGTCCACCCCCCCAATCTCCCAAACACGTGAACGATGCCTCACCAATTAAAGTCACACGCAGGGATTTCCCCCATTCTCTTTGGTTTGGATAGCTACCGCGTCCTCGTAGCGTTTTCGACAACCCTTGCTTGCGACGTTCTGTCCTTCCTTTTAACGGAGTAGCCGGCGACCCGCCTAAGCTTTCATTTTCTTCCCCCCGCGGACCCTTTCCACGCTCAGCATCGTGGGCTCTTTTTCAACACGAATCTTCCCCATGTTCCTTCAGGAATGGCTGTCGCTTTCACCCTCTCCCCTCGATTTTTATATTACAACCCCTGTAACTCGTACCTGAGTCCCTTCGCAAGTGGGACTTTACGCACATTCCGAGAGTTGACCTTGGCGCTTGAAAAATCTCTTCTTTCAGAACCGAGCCCGTTTTCCCAAGTGTTGGGATACCTTATGTCGCGGTTTTGATCGGGTAAGAATATTTTGAAATGGTTCAGGAACTACGGCTGCGTCCCCACTCCCTTTCCCTCCCTCAGAGGTTCTCTGCCTTAAGTAACACAAACGTACCCCCCACTTGTCGAGGACCCAAAACGCTTTCCGTCCCTTACTTTGCGCGTCATTTTCGCTAGCCGCCGAACTCTTCCTCGGCGTGACCGATTATCTATACGTTTCTTCCAAATTAGGTTAAAATTTTTGAAATTTTGGATAGTTTGATTCTTATTTCGGCTTACGGAGCGAAACCACCAGCGGTTGTAATTCTTTGAACCTCACAAGGATGCCTTTAACCTATTTGGAAATTCATTCCTTTTCTTTTTTGTTATATGGAGCTACCGCACTGTTTTCCACCCTATTTTAGCAGGGAGCTTTCCCAAAGAATTCCTCCCTTTCTCCTGAAGGAAGCCTTCCCCTGACCCTGAAACCTGCCTTGTTTTTCTTTTGTCCTCGTGATAGAAAGTCCATTAGCCTCTCCTGTTGTCCCCACCAAGTTGGAATTGATCCAGCGTGTGGAAACGCTCTGTGACCAATGTGTTCGCTTTCTGCTTCTTCATCAGTATCTTGCTCTGCTTCCTGTTGCCCTCTTTTTTCTGATAATAATTCCGCAATTCGGGACTATAACAAGAAGATATTCTCCCAGGGCCGTTTCTAATGTTATGACCTCGCCGGATACCCCCCCGTCTCTCGCCCGCCCATGGGGTGGACCCTTGCTATAACCACCCGTCACGGATCTTACAACCGGTTTAACTCTTACAATACCCTTTTTCCTCTTCATTACCCCATTGAGCCTTTCCTTTTAATCCCTAGGCCTCTCTATATTGGGATTTCTCCCTTTTTCTCGGGCAGCCCCACACATTTCGTGCAATCCGGACCTATGTGCCCCCTCTTTTTCCCCCCTTAATTCCATCAGGATTGAGTTTTATTCTTTTTCCCCACGCTTCATAACTCCCCCCTTGACGACCATTGGCACGACCTCCACCCTGATTCTACCCCCTCCCCCCGTAGTTTCTTTAATGCTTTAGCCTGTATCTGGTCCTCTGAGTTTCCCCCCCCACCCGTTCCCACCCCTGCCTGCTCATCCGTTTGCGACTAGTCTTTCCCCCACTCAAGGACATTCGTGTTTGCCACTCGGACCACATCCCTAGGCCAGTCCCCCCCCCTTTGATCATTTCTTCCCCCGGCCACCCCTTTGCAGGAGACGGGCCGTCCGAGATGAGTCCCAAGAAAGGAGTTCCCTAGGCTTTTTTTTCCCCGTGGCCAGTTTGGATCGATTCTCTCACTAGGATGGAGCTTCTTATCAATATCCTGAACAATTCCTTTCCCCAGAGAGATGGACGACCAATTCCCCACAACTGAGCCCTTCTAAACTCTTTTTCAAAGAAGGGATTAATAAGCCCCAAAAGACAGAGGTTTCGTCCTTTTGTAGATTCTCTTTTTTTCTCTTCCTGTCTTACTGGGGGAGTAATGGGACCGCCGCAGCTTGGTTTTCACACCCCCCCAAACACCCCCCCAACCAACCCAAAATGTAGATCGATCATTTTCTTCAACCCTCCCCTTCCAGTCCTAAGGGTTCCGAATAAACTAGATTTTTCTCCACACGGTGCCTCCCTGACAGCTTGTTTTCCCGATTCCTTGCCTACGACACGTTTAGGGTTTTTCAGGTCGAGGACTTTCCTTTTTTCTTCCGAGAGCTCGTTGCCCTTCCTGCATTTGTCATGTCTAACCGCCTCCTCCCCATGGACTCACTAGCGGCCGCTAAGAGTCGGCACTTCCCCCTTGTGCAAGCCAGCCCTCCTCTTGACTATTCAATTTCAAGTCCCCTACTTATTTCTCTAATGCCCCCTGCTTTCACCCTATGTTTCGCTTCAAGACGGTGATGGAAGGATTCTTTAGAGGCTCCACCGCTCTTCGCCTTACTCCTTTTCGCTTGACTTCAATCCATCTTCCATTTTCCAACCCCTCATGTGTTGGCCTGTCATACGGGTCCGTAAACATGAAAGACTTTTCATCCCCTTTTTTTCAAGGATTCCCTTCCGACTTGCCCCCGTACAGGTGCTCTACAC
>Ga0179593_1659761_pt1 | contig 36874 bp, 55 predicted proteins | sample CZODoug2_1_08_16_FD_185931 | JGI IMG/M metagenome (GOLD analysis project Ga0179593, IMG submission 185931) | Vadose zone soil fungal communities from Angelo Coast Range Reserve, California, USA - CZODoug2_1_08_16fungal (PacBio error correction) | ecosystem: Environmental > Terrestrial > Soil >... | reverse complement strand
CTTTTCGGCCCTTGTTTCTTTTGTGACCTTTTTCCTTTGCCCCGGATAGTTGCTCACCCCCTTTTTTTCTTTTTTTCCCCTGCTTTTTTTTTGGACTAAACCAAATTTCCCGTGTTTTTGGGAAAGCAAGGTTTTTTGGACCAAATCTCGGGGGGGGGGACCCAACCGGTTGTTTTTTTTTTTTCATTCTCACCCAAAAACAAAAGGCCAAAAACCAGGTCCTTTCCTCCCAATCACCCCGGTTGAGTGTTTTTTGGGGAGGGTGGCCCCCCAGGAGGGGGGTCGGTTTCTTTTACCCCCTTTTTTGCTCCCCATTTTTGAAAGGGGGACCTTCCCAACGTACAAAATTTCCTTGGCCACGGGGGGGCACGGAATCCTTTGCCTTTGGTTTTGTTTTCTGTGACCCATATGGTCCCCCCCCTTTGGGGGGGGTCTTTTCCCCACAGGTTACTTGGGGGGGGGGGGTTTTCCACCCCCTAACACAAAAAACTTCCCTTTATTTTCCCCCAAGGGTTTGTTTCCTCTTTGATTTTTGGGGATTGTTTCCCCCGGGGGAAGTCGGGGGGATGGATGGTTTTTTTCTTGGGGAGGGGGAATTTTCTTTTGGGGTTTTTTTTTTGGGGGTTGCCTTTTTTTTTATTCTACCCTACCTTTCTTTTTCCCCCCACCACGGGTGGGGTTCTTTGTTTGGGTTGGGGGGGTTTTTTTTTTTTCACCCCCCTTTTACTTTTGGGAAACCCCCAACCCCCCTTTGCTTGGGGTTTGGAATTTTTGTTACAACCCTTCTTTTCCCCATCGGGGGTTACCCCATTTTGGTTGGGGAAGGTGTTTCTTCACCCCCCCCGAACCAATCACCCCCAAATCCCTCCCCCAATTTTCCCCAGTTTTTCCCGGGTTTCCCTAATTGGGGGGGCGCCCTGTTTTTCCTTATTTTCGGTAACAGTTTTTTTTTCCATTTTTGGGAATTTTTGTTGTTTTGCCACCGAAAGGTTTCCGGCAAGGTGCTTTCTGGAAAAAAACACCTTTTTTTCCCCCCTGGGGAAATTGGGTGCCCTGCAGCCGTCCCAGGTCAGGGAAATAGGTGGTCTGTCCCATTTGGCGGATCTTTCCAAACGTTTTGTCTGGTCCCTTTGGTTTTTCCCCCCAAGCAATTTTTCTCACCTGGGTTTCCAACAAAAGTTTTCTTACAACGTTTTTGAGGTTTTTCCCCTTCCACTTTAATCTTCCTTTTTCTTTTCATCGTAACCCGTGGGCAAGAACACCCCCCGTCCCCCCTTTTCGGGGGGGGCGGGTTTTTTGCGGGGGTTTTTAGGGTTGCTATTTCCAGTGGTTTTGTTATTTTCTCCGGCTGGCCTTTTTCACCCCCCCCTCCCCCTTTTTCCCCCAAAAAAAACAAGGCGGTTACTTGGGGTGTTTGGTTTTCCCCTGGGGAGTTTTCTTTCCGGGCAAACATTGGTTTGGGGTTTTTCGGGGGGAGTTTTTTTTCCTGGGACCATTGGACCACCCCAACCTTTTGTCGGTTTGGGTGGGGTTTGGGCTTTTTTCCCAAAACTCAGGCCCAAACCTTTTCCAACCAAACGGCCCCATCCTTCAATTGGTTGGGATTCTTTGTTCCCCGGGGAAGGGGGCTAGTAAAAGGGGGGGGGAGTTACAGTCCCAACCCCCCTTTTCATCCCCCCACCCCCCGGCAGTTTTTCCCCTCTGTTCTGTTTAATTTTTTTTGGAGGGGTTCCCCTATTTTCCAACCCCCATTTGTGTGTTTTGGACCGACGTGGTTTTTCAGTGGAGTGCCTTTCTGGTTTTTTTCGTTGACCCATATTGTCTGCCGGGGGTTTTCCTTCCCCCGTAAACACCTTAAATTTTTTCTGGGGTGTTGTGGGGTCGTTGGGGTGGACTTTTCCCCCATTTCAAATCCCTTCTCCCGGCTTGGGTTTGTCCCCAACCCCCAGAAAAAACCCCGTCTCTCTCCTTTTTTTTTTTTCGCCCGGTTGGCACGGTTGGAAACGAACACAAAGTTTTTTTGGGCTTTTTGCTTGCTCGGGGGTTCGTTGGGTCCGTTTCTTGAACAAAGTGGAGGGCCATGGTCCCAAAACGGGGGGAACCTTTCAGGGCCGGCCAACAGGTTGGGGGAGGGGTTCTTTTTTTGTTTTTTTTTTTGCGTTTCCCCCACCCTCCCGGAAAAACTTCATTTTTTCGTTGGGATGCTGCCCACCAGTTTGTAAAAAGGGGTGGTTTGCAAAACAAGGCAGGGGGACCCCCCTCTGGGTTCTCCTCTCAACCTTCCCGTTTACGGGGGGCTGGTGTTGGAGGCTTTACGTCCAAGTTCCGGTTTGTTTTTTTCCCTTTTAGGAAAATTTTTTTTCGGTGCTTCGTCAGTTCCGCGCGGGTGGACCTTTATTTGTTCAACGGGAGGGGGTTTTTTTAACCACACTTTTTTGGGTCCGCAGGGGCCCCCCCCCAGGGCCTCATTTCCCGGGCTTTGTCATTACTTCCCCACAAATTTTTTTTTTTGGGGGTCAAACCAAACTTCTTGGGGGGGGGGCGGGCTGGGGGTTTTTTTTTCTAAAATCAAAAAAAAAAACCCTCTTCTTTGGAAATTCCCCCCCCCTTTCCATAAAGTTTACGGTGGTGGGGTGGGTGGGGGGGGGGGTGTGTTTTTTGGACAACACAACCCAACATCCGGGGGTAACCCTTCGACAGGGGACACACCGGTAACCCCTTTTTTTTTTTTTACGTTAAGGGGAATTTTTCTTTTGCCCCAGGGAACTTTTTCCTGCCCCCTGCACTTCGCCCCCCCATATTGACTCGTGTCGGGCCGATCCGAACTTTTTCCCCCCAAAGTCCAAATTTCGGTTCTTTTTGGTTGTTGGGGGGTTCCCCCCTTTCCTTTTCTATTCCAGGGTCCCCTGGGGGGTTCGGGTTGCGAAAAAAACCTACCTCCAAGGGGGGGCTTTCCCTTTTTTTTCAACCACAGGAAAACCCACACCCCCCCCACTTTTTCTTTTCGAAGGATGGAGGACTAGGGTTTTCGGTTTTTGTTTGGGTGGTCGGGCTCGTTGATGGGGTCTTGGGTGGTCCCTTTTTTTTTTCGTCATTGTAAAAGGAGTTTTCTTGAAAAAAAACAACAAACCCACGGGGTTTTCGGGGCCCTCCCCTTCCCCCTTTCCCCCCGGGAAACCCAAAAACAACCAAAAAACCCCCCCCCCAAAAAAAACTTTTTTTTTCCCCCGATCTTTTGGACTGTTTGTTTTCCTTCCCCAAACTTTGGCGGGGGCTGGGTTTTTTCTTTTATTAGTTTGGTTTCTTTTTTTTAGAAAAAAAATTTTCTCCCCCGGTGGGTAGGGGGGGTCTCTCTTTTTTTCTGTGGAGGTTTTAAGGGTTTTTTCCGTTGAACTTTTTTTTACCACTTGCCTGGGCCCCGGCAAAACCCTGTGACCTTCTTGCTTTTGTTTGGGGAAACCAACCCCCACTTTTTTTTTTCGATACGGGCACTTGTTAAGGGGGGAATTTCTGGTAAACCTATCAAGGGGTTCCTTTTTTTCTTGGTTTGTGAAAAAAACGTGCAACTGGGTTCCTTTCTTTTCGTCGTTTTTCCTTGGGAAACGGCCCAGGGGGGGGTTTTTTTTGCGGGGTTTTTTGTTTGGTTAGAATTTTTTTTCTCTTCTTTTACAATTTTTTTCCCATGGGGCGGGTTCCCCAACGGGTTTCCCCATTGGGAAACACCAAAACCCCAACGGTTTTGGGGGTTGGACCAATTTTTTTTTTCTTCCCCTGCCGGGTTGTTTCGTAGGGGAAAACCCAAGAGGGATGCTTTTCTTTTGTTTTTTTCTCAACGGGTTTGGGTCTTCCCCCCGGGTGCGTAAACCGTGGGTCCTTTTGGATGGGTTGGGTGGTTGGTTCCCCCCTGTTTTGGGGAGGTCGAATGTGGGGGGGGGGCTTTTCCTGCAACGGGGGGCGAATTTTTGGCGGGGGGGTTTTCCCCCCGCCTTTAAGGGGGGGTGGGGGACTCGGGTACCGGGGGGAAAACTTTTTACGTCGGAACTTCCAGGGGGGGGGTTTGGTGGGTGCCTAATTTCGGTTAACCCACCCCCAGTTCCAAACAAACCCCCAGGGTTTGCCCTGGAAATTTTTTTTCCCGGGGGTTTTTTTTTTTTTACGGGGTCGGCCCTTTGGGAGCGGGAAGGGTTTGGGACCCCGAAATTTTTTTTTTTTTTGAGGTGGAACACCCCACCTTTTTGAAGTTTATGTTTTTGGTGGGGAAACAAGCAGTTTACCATCTTTTTTTTTTGGTTGTTTTGGAATCCGTGGTGGGACTGACTGGTGTTTACACCTTCCTTGTCCCCTGCCACCCCAACAACCCATGGGTTTCGGTTCTTCACCCTTGTGAACGGGGGAAGAAATAAGGACCGTGGGGCGACTTAAAAGGAACCAAACCTTTCCCGGGTTTTTTTTTTTTTTTTTTTTTCTTTTTTTTTTGTTCCCAAAGGGGGGGGCTTTCACCCATCGGTGTGGGGCATTGTTTGGCCCCCAGGTTCCCCCCCACCTTTCAAGGCCCCAACCCCCACCCCCCCCCTTGTGGGGCAAAATTGGTGTTCTTTTTTTCTCTTCGGGGTCATGGTTTTTTTTTTGGGAGGTCAATTAGGGGGTCGTTTTTTACCCCCCCCCCGGGCTGAATCTTTTTTCCCTTTTCGATCTGACGCAGGGTTTGGGTTGTTGAAATTAGGTCCTTTGGAAAAGGCTAAATTTTATTTTGTATTTTCTTTGGCTTTTGATTTTCTTTTTTTCTTCAGAAAGGGGTGGGGGGGGGTGAAGCCCGGGTGGGGGAACCTTCCTAGTTTTTTCCTTTTATTGGGCGGTCCAACCCTTTGGACGGCAATTTCCCCTTCGTGGGTGGTTTTTTGTGTGGGGTCCTCCCACCCGCCCCCCCCCCCAACAAGGGGGGGCTTTGGCAACCAGCTTTTTCGTCATTGTCCCGGTCTTTTCTTTCCACTTGGTTAAAGGTTGATTTTTCAGGTCACAAAACCTCTCCTGACATGTTTTTCTTTTACGGGGGGTCCGACACCCAGTTTCTTTCCAAACACCGGGGGGGGGGTTTTTTACCCCACCTTTGGTGTTTCGGTTTCTGCCCCAAAAACCTCCCCATTGACTTCCTTATTAAGATTGGCTACCTGTTTGGGTTTACTTTAATCCCCAAATTTTTTTTTTTTCCAAAAAAAACCCCCCTTCCCAAAAACAACAAAACGGTTCAGGGGGGGGGCAGGTGTGTTTTTCCCCTTTTAACGGGGAGGGAACCAATCAAAGTTTTCACCAAGCCTTTTTTGGGGGGCCCTTCAACGTGGGGTTTTGTCTTTAGTTTATTTTTTTCCGTCGATTTTCCGCTTGCCATCCGCCGGGGGGGTTTAGGGGGGGTTCCCCCCGCCGGGGGGTTCAATACCGTTTTCCCCTTTTTTGCCCAAAAAAACACCCCATTCCCGGTTGCCTGAGTTTGCTTGGTTTTTAAACCCCCGCGTGTTTTTTCCCCAAATTCACTTTTTTTTTTTTCAACCACGTCCGGGTTTTTTTTGGCCCCCGTGGTCAGACCGGGGGGGGGAAGGTCGAAAAAAACACCCCCCCAAACCCCCCAACAAAGTGGGGAAGCAGGTGGGTTGTAGTTCCAAAGGGTCCCCTTTAATTTTTCGTCCCCGGGAAATTCCTTCCCCAGTTCAGAAATTCTTCTTTCTCTTTTTTTTTTTTCCTCCTTTCCTTTTTGTTTTGTTTGGGAGTTTTTTGGAGCCTTCTCCCTCCCTTTGGCGATTTAAATCACGGTTATCAAACTTTTGCCTGGTAATTGTGCTGGGGGCGTGTCGGTTTCCCCCCCCCCAATGCCCACGGGGGCTTGTTTTGTTTGTTCTTCCTTCCTTGCCCTTGTCTTTTTCCAAGGGGGCACACCTTGCCCTTTTGGAACCCTGGGGGGGGGGGGGGTTTTATTTTGGTTGTTTGGGGGGGGGGAACCACCTCCTTTTGGGTGTGGGCGGGGGGGAACCATTTTTCCCTTCTTTTGCCGGGGTGGGGGTTTTTTTGGGCCCTTTTTTTTTTTGGAAATCCCTTTCCCCGGTGGCGTATTTCCCTTCGGGGGACCCCTTGGGGATTGGGTGGGAATTTTGGGGCTCTCTTTTCGTCCTTTTATCCCCCAAACTGAAAAAACAAACCCCCCCCCCCTTCCTTTGGGGGTGGAGTACTTTTTTATTTTTTTTGCACAAAACGGTTGACAAGTCCGAAAACTTTTCTCCCCCCCCCCCAAACCCCTTTGGGGATACCCCCGCACAAAAACCCCCTTTTTGTCTTTTCAGTCACTGGCCTTTTCATGTATTCATACACCACCACCATGGGGGGTCCCCAAGTTTTTCCCAATGGGGCCCCTTCCCCGTTTCCAAACGGCCGGTCCCATTTTGCTTTAGGTTTTTTTTTCCCCCTAACGGATTTTCCTTCAACGGTCCTTGGGGGTTGTGACGGACACCTGGTGAAAGACTTTTTTTTTTTTCACCAAGGCGAGGGGGGGTTTTTTTTTCTTTTCCTTTTCCACGGCAGTGGCCATCCCCAGTTTTGGGGTTGTAACCAAGGTGGGTACCTCCCCACCTGAGGTTTTTTTAGGTTTCCTCGGGGAGATTTTCAATTCTTTTCGACATCATTATTTTTTCCCACCCTTTCTTTAGGTAGATTCCGGTACCCCAGTCCCATAATTTTTGACTTCCCTTCCGTGTTTTAACTCTTTGGCGGGTTTTTGGGTTTCGCCACCACCCCCTTTCAACCCCGGGTGGGGTAATTTTTGGTGGCCGCCTTTTCGGCTGGGGGGGGGGCCTCTTGTTTTGGTGCGCTGCGGTTAGTTTTTTTCGTTCCTCCCCCCGCAATTTCGGGGGAAACCCGATTGCCGGCTTTTCCGGTCTTAAACGTCTTTGTTTACCTTTTTTGGAACTTGTTGGCCCCCCGGACAACTTTTTTTCCGTTGTTTTTCTTTCCGTTTTTACGCCCTAACTTTTTTTTTTTTTTGCTTTCCCCCAACACCAACCGCCTGGTTTTGCACCTTTTTGATTGTGGACACTTACTCGGGTCCTTTTCTGCTCGGTTGCTTTTTTCGTTCAACCCGTTATTCCGTTTTTTTTCTTTTTTCGATTTGGCGTCTTCCTTTTCCTTTTGGTGGGGGGGGTTTGGGTCCCCCCGGGTTTCCCAGTTTTTCAACAGGTTTTTCGTACCCCAGGTGCCGCCCCCAATTCCCCCATTTGCTCGGACGTTTTTCCCCCAAGGTGCCGGGTAAATTTTTTGCACCCCCCAGGGGGGTCTGGGCAACCCTTTTTTCCTTTGTGCTTGGTGCACCTCCGTATTTTTGTTTCCCCCGTTTACAGGGCACTTTTTGGGCGATTTGGTAGTTTTCCAAAAGTGGTTTGCCGGTGGGAGGGATTCACTTTTGGGGGTGGGGACTTTTGAGATTTTTTCGGGAAAAACACCCCCCCCCCTGTCGCCGGCCGGGGGGCCTTTTTATTTCTCCTCTGGCGGATGGGTTTTGATTGTTCACATCCATCTTGACCCTCAGTTGGTGACATTTCACCAGTGGAAAATTTGTGTTTTCTTTTTGATTTAGGGCTTGCCGGCCCCCCCTGCTCTTTTTCCCCAACCCACGGGTGGGGTTTTTTGCTCTGACTTTTTTTTTTCTGGTGGGGGTTTTTTCGGGGGGGGCCCAACTGGGGGGGCACCGCAAAAAACACCCCCCCATCCACAAGGGTTTTCTTGGGGGGGTTTTTTTCCCCCCTACCACCCTCTCTAACCCAAAAAGAAAGACCCCCCCTTTTTTGGGGGGGGTCTTGCAAAGGGGTTCCCGCCCTTTTCGTCTCTTGGTTAGGGGGCGCGGGGGTTCTTCTGTTTTGGGGGGTCACGGCGTTGGTTCTTAATAGAGGTTTTTTTTTTTCCTTTTTTTTTTGTTTTCCATCGGGGGGGGGCCCGTCCAGTCCGTGAAAGTTTAATTTAAAAGGTCCAACACGGGGGTGTTTTGTGTGCCCCCCATACTCGTTTGGGGGAAAAACGGGGTTGGTCTTGGTTTTGGGGGTAGGGGTCCTGTTGGTTCTATTCTGGTTTCTGGGGGTCTCCCCCTTGGCTTTCTCTTAAGGGGTCTAAGCCCTTTTTTCCTTTGTGGGTGAATTTGTGTGGCCCCTTTAACAACGGAGGTTTGGGGGCAAAGTTAGTCCCCCGGAGTTCGTTTTGCGGGGGATTCTTCTTTTCTCAGTTATGGGGATCTTTTGTTTTTCCAGTTTTGGCGTGGTTTCGGCAATTGTATCCAGCATCGGCCTCTTGGGGGCCAGGATCTCGGTTAGTTTGTTTGTTTCCCCCCACCAAGTCCCCTTTCCCCGCAACCTTCACTGGCGGGGTGCTTTGGCCGGTAGTCCCAAAATGTTCACCCAATTGTGTTGATTGCTAGGCGGGTCGGGTAGCTAACCACAATTTAAGCCGTGCCTTGGTTTTGGAACACCTCAACCTTGTCTTTTGGGCCCGGGGGGGAAACGGGTGCGTTGGTTTGGCCCCGAAGTTCTCCTTTTTTTGACCCCCTTTCTATTGTCTGGTTTTTGGGGGGCCCGCCGCCCGTCCTTTGGTCCTACCATCCAAAACACCCGGGTTTTTTGAGGGTTTTTTTTTTTGGAAAAAAAAAAACAACCCAAAAAAGTGGGGGGAATTTTCCCCCCCCACCACAGTTTTTTTCGTTGGGGGTCCCCTTTTTGGGTGGGGGGGGACACCGGGGTGGCCTCGTGTTCCCGTCCGTTAAAAAACCTTGTTTTTTTTTTTTGGGGTTAACGATCCCCAGTTGGGATTGTTCATTAGGGACACCCCCCGAAAGGCGGTGAAGGGGTGTTTGGCATTTCGGGTTACACACTTTTGTTTTCTGGGGGTTGGGCTTTTGGGGCAGTTTTTCCCCCCAGGGAAATTTTTTGGGGTTGAACCCCAGTTCGACAACCGGCCACCCACTGTGGGATTCTGCTGGTCGTTTAGTATTTTTTAATAGGCTTTCTCCGTCATGGGCGGGGCTTTTGTTTTTTCACCCCATTTTCTTCTTTTCCCTGGGTAAAATCTAACTGTTTCTTTGTCCAAACTGGGGCACAGTAGTTTCCCCCCCCTGGGGACGGGGGAGTTGGGGTGGTGTTAGTTTTCACTTTTGGATCGTCGTTTGGGTTGACCAATGTTGGGGGTTTGGTTTTTGTTCAAAGGTGAAGTTGCTATTTTTTTTTTTGGTTGGGGGGGGAAATTTTTTTTAACAAGCAAAGGTGGATTTGGCCCTCCCCCCTTTTTCTTTTTTCAGGAAACCCCCGTCCCTGTTCAGCAGTTATTTCCCACCTCCTCAATACGGGGAATACTTCTGAAGGTTGGGGTTTTGGGTTTTTTGCAGGGGCGCTTTTTTTTTTTTTTTTTTTTTTTCCTGGGGGGCCCCCCCCTATTCCCCCCCCCTTTGGGGGGTACACCCATTTTTTTTTTTGGGGGGAAACTTCCCCTGGGTGGGCTTTTTTTTTTTTGTGGGAACACGTTGTCTTTTCCTTCGGCAAGTTATCTTACCTTCTCCCCCCAACAAAAAACATTTGGACTGGGGGGGGTGTTGTCATTTTTTGGCTTTTTTCCCCTTGTTTGAAACAAATTTTCTTTTGTTCCTTTTTTTTTCAGATTTTTTTTGCTTTGGGGCGTGGTTCAGTTGGGGTGCCCTCTTTTGGCCACACCAACAAATTGGGGCAGGGGGGGACCCCCCAGCTTTTTCTGGGAGGCCGGTTTTTTTTGGCCCCCAGGGTGGTTTCGATTACAGGAAACCATCCCCCACTGGGGGGCCGAACACCCCGTTTTTTCCGCTGGCTCCGGTTTGGGTTCTTTTTTTTTTAGTTTTTCCACACCTTGTCTTTTTAGGGGTCTTTTTACCTAAACAGGTGGGGGGGGGGTGACCTATTTTAAGGGGTTTTTTTACCCCCCCCAAGTTACCATTAGGGTTCGGTGGGGGGTGTTTGTCTTTTTTTTTCACCGGAGGACGTGCCATGGCGTTTGTTTTTCCCCCCATGGACTGAGTGGGGGTTCATGTTTATTTTTTTTCTCACGGTTTTTTGTTCCCCCTGATGGAAGTAAACCATGGGGGGCCGCTCTTTTTTTGGGGGGTTTTAGTTTATTGTTTTTTACTGTTTCAACCTATTTTTTTTTTGGCTTCAAAACCTTTTGTTCCCCCCCAATTTCGTTACCCACCCATTAAGATCAGGACCTCATTCCCCCCATTACGTTTTTTGGGGAAAAACCAGGGCCCTTTTTTTCTGTTCCCAAACGGGGTCCTTTTCTTTTTGGAGCTCCCTTTTGTGGGTCCTTGAAGGGTTCTTTGGGCACGCTGCCCCTTCCCCCCCCCAGAGTTTACGGGATTATGACCTTTTTTTTTTTTTTTTCCTTTCCCCCTTCTTGGTCTTGTTCCCGGACGGGGTCGTTTTGTTTTCGCAAACCCACCACAAAATGGGGGGGGGTGGTTTAGTCGAGGAACCTTTCCAACACAGGCTGGACCCCCCCCCTCCATTTTTTTCGGTTTTTTTGGGTTTTCCCGTTTTTTTTAGTGTTGGGGTTTTCCGGGGCGGGCACCTTTTTTTTTATGGTCCCAAGTCGTTGTTTTTTTCCCCACGTTTCCCCGGTTTACCCGTTACAACCCCCCTTTTTTCTCCACCGCTCACACCCCCTTTGTCCGTCCCAAGCTCTCTTGGCAAATTTGGTTTTCTTTTTTTAGGCTTTCCAACATTTTTTGGTCTCCCCCCCCCCCGATTTTTCCATCCCCCAGGACAAACCAGGTGTTTTCTCCCCCCCTGGTAACCCGTTTTTTCCCCCAACCCTTCACACAACAACAAACCCCCAACCCAAAACAGGTTTACCCTCTGGGACAGGTGCCCTTTTTTCCCCCAACCTTTTCACCACCCTTGCTAAATTACGGGCAAAAAACAAGGTTTTCCATTGGGGCTTTTTGTTCTTCGAAGGCTACCCTGGATGGGGGGCAGAGGGGACCCGTGGGTCCGCTCCCCAAATGAATCAGATTTTCTTTTCCCTTACCTGGAGCCCGTGGTTGTGTATGGGTGAGGCATAGGGGGTAATATTTTTCTAAATGTCATTTTTCTTGTTGGGGAGGCTCTGGCAGGTAACGTTTCCCTGGCAAGATTTCGGCCCAACCAAAACGTTTACCGTTTCGCGGCCATTCTTGGTTTTCATGGGGGTTTTTTGGCGGGGGGGGGGGTTTGTAAATGTTTGGTTTCTTTCGTGTGTTTTGACCCACGTCAGGAAAAAACCTGGTTTTTTTGACCTTTCCCCCTAACCAACTTGGTGGGGGTTTGTCGTGGGGACCCGGTTTGTTTGGGTTGTGGATCTTTGTGGTTTCCTGGGCCCCATTTCTTTTTGCCCCCAAACAAATGGTTTTTTCCCAAACCTTTTGGCTTTCACGGCACCACCGAGTGGGCTTTTTAAGGTGTTCCCCTGGCGAACTTTTGGGTACTTGTTTTTATGGGAAAAACATAGGGGTCGGGGACAACCCCCAGCCAATCCCAAACGGGGTTCCTTGTTCCGTTAGGGTTTTTGGTACTCCCTGTAAAGGTTCCTTTTTGGGGACCAGTGGGTGCTCCTTGGGGTGGTGTTCTTTGTGGCCCTTTCCCCCCCCCATGTAACTACCTTTTGCACGGGTCTGCTTCCCGTTTGGTCGTTGTCCACTGGTTGGGGTTTTTTTCTTTTTTGACACAACAGGCCTAATTCAACCAAGGGGTTGTTGGGGGGGGGGGCTGGGTTTTTGCCCGGGACACCCCAACCCAAATTCCCCCAGGAGGTTTTTGGGTCCCCCTTTGTTTTTGGGGGACGGGGGGGACAAGTGTCTCGGGTGGACTCTTTCCAGCTGGGGTCCCCCCTTTTTCCCAAAACAAAAATTTGGACCCACACCCAAGATTTCCCCCAGTGTTTTTTCCCCCAGTTTCCCCCTTTTTTTCCCCTTTTTGAAGGGTTTTTGCCTCCTTCTTTGTGAAAGCGGTTTTTTTTTTTTTTTCTTTCCCAGATTTTGGGGGTTGGTCCCCCTCCAGGTGAGTGTGGGAAACGTTTTTTGGGGTAACGGCCTTTTTTTTTTTTTTTTGACGCGTGGGTTTTTCTTTTTCAAGTTTCCTGGTGTTTTAGAAAATTTCTTTTTGGTTTTCCCCCCCCCCCCCCCTTTTTGGGGGGCGAACTCTTCAATTTTTGTTTTTTTTTAGGCATTTTGGGTTCGGGATTTTTCCCCCCTTGGGGGGGGGGCTGTTTGTTTGTAAATTGTGGATCCCCCCGTGGCCTTTTTTTTTTTTTTTTTCTTTTTTGGTGGGGGTCCACCCGGTTCCAACTGGCACGTTGGGTTGTTTTTTTCTTACCCCTAAAATTTTTCCCCTCATTCGTCAATCCCCCACCCCTTTTCTAGAAAACAAACCAGGTTGTTTTTTGCCCGGACCACCACCCACCAGTGGCCGTTTTTCCTTGACGGGGGGGGGGGGGTTGTTCGTTGGCCCGGGGGGGGGTGACCGGGTTGGGATTGGTGACTTGTGGGGTCGGGGCAGATTCCCTTGGGCAAAACCGGTTGGGAAAACCAGTTTTTTTTTGGGCCGTGGGGGCCGGTCGGGTTCCCCGGGTTTCGGTTTGGGGGTTTCGGGGGAATTTTTTTGGCTTTTCCCCCCCCAACTTGGGGGTGCACCCCCTGTTTGACTCGGGGGTGTTCTCCCGGACCCAATCGGCCCCACAAACTTTTGTTTTTTTTCCAAAAACAACCTTTTCACCCCCGTGGGTCCCCCTTTGCGGGCGAGTTTTGGGGAAGTAAAGGTTCTTCTTGTAGCGGGTTTTTACCCATGAAATCCCGGTGTTGTTTGTTTCCCCCCCCACAGAGGTGGTTTGTTTCGGTTTTTTTGTTTGGAAGATTTCGTTTTTTTTGTTCCTTTTTTTTTTTTAAGGGGGCTTTTCCCCCCCTTCACTTCGGGGGAACCCTCCAGGGAAACCAGAAGTCCACTTTCCCCCGGGGGCGGGATACTTTTTTCTTGGTTTAAAAACTCACCAGTACGGGGGGGGTGGTTGGTTGTTTTTTCTGTCCGGTCCTTCTTCCTTTCCCCAGCCTCCGGGGGCTTTGACATCCACCAAATTTCCATAACCACTTTTTTTTTTTTTCCCCCTTGTGGGGGAACCCCCCCTTCCCCATCTTAGGATTTGTTTTCCTTTCTTTAGGGGTACGGGCAAGTTGTTCACAGGATCTAGGGGCCGGGGGGGGGGGTTGCTTTGGTTTTCCCACATTTCCCTGGGTTGGGGGGGGGGGTGTTTTTTTTGCTAGTAAGGAAATTTTCATTTTTTTGTGGGGTGGGGCTGGGTTGGGGCCAACGGACCCCCCTAAACGTCCGTCCAAGGGGGGAAGTTTTTTTTTTTTGTGTTGGCGTTAAAAACACCAACTAAAAGCACAATTTCCCCCCCCCCAACCGGGGACCTTTGTACAATGGGCCCGGGTTTTTTTTTCCAGGCGTTTTTGGGGGGGGCAGTGGTGTTGGCCCCCCCCCCCCTTGGGTTTTTTCGGCATTTAAAAAAAACTCGGGTTCCCCTTGGGTCTATGGACGGTTGGGGGAAAATCGCCCTTTCAATTTTCTGAAAGGGAACTTTCCCCCCAGACCCCGTGTTTGGGGTTTTGGGGTTGGGGGGTGGGCCAGCCAAGGTTCCCCCGTCTTTGGGGACTGTTTAAATTCTTTTTTTTAACTTTTTAACCCTGGCGGTGTTCCCGCCTTCCCTTTTGCATTAGGGCCGGTTTTTTTTTCCCCCCCCGGGTTGGGCCTTTTTCCCCCCCATTTCTTTTTTTCCTTTCCTGGTGGTAACCAACCCCCAACGGTGTCTGGTTGGCTTCCATTTTGGGGGGCCCTTTCGAATGAAAAACCCTACCTGCCCGTGACTTTTTCCCTTTTCGGGATTTAAGTTCCCTTTTTTTTTCACCCCAACCCCCTTTTTTTCCACATCCCTTTGGGTTGGGGAAGCCCAAACCTTTTCGTCTTTTTCGGACCCGGGTTTACCCCTTTTTTGGTGGGTTTGAAAGTCCTGAACACTTTGTTTTTGGGTCCCCCCTTTTGGTTAACAAAATTGGGGTTTTTTTTTCACAGGGAATTTTTTCCAACCTGTTCCCCTTGTTGCAACCACCGCTTTGGGACAGTTTGGTTTTCCCGGGGCTGCTTTTTTTTTTTCCGGGGAAAACCCGTCGTTTGGGCCCACCTTCACACGGTTCGGGATTTTTTTTGCCCCCGGGGGGCCCACACCTTCTTTCTCCCCCCCCCTGTTTGGCCCAACCCATATACCAGGAAACCCCCTTTGGCGGGCGAACCCCCCCCAGAATAGGTGGGACCAGGCGGCCGGTGACCCCCCCGTTTTGCAAATACACCCAGGTTGCCAACGTTTTCCCTCTTGTTTTGATTTGGGCCAACTTTTGTTTTTTTTTTTTTTGGGGGGAGGGCTTTTCTCTGGGGAGGGGAGTTGCTCCCTTTTCGGATTGGGCAACCTCGAAATTTTCTCTGACCTTCTTTTGACCAAAAAAACACCCCAAACCACGGGTTTCCGGGGGGGGTTTCACTGGCGACCGGGTACCCCCCCCCCCCCAAAAAACCTTGTTTTCACATGAAGTGGTAGCCCACAAAAGTGGGGTTTTCCTCCCCACTTTTTTCCAAATGGGGTCGTAAGGTTTTTTTTTGACATTTTAAATTTCTCTTTTTTTTTTTTTCTTGATTGGGTACCTGGGGGTGGTTTACCATTTGCCCCCCCCCAAGATCCTGGTCCCTTTTTTTTTGGGGGACCCAGGAAAAACATTGGGGGTTTCACCCACGGGGGGTGTTGGTTTTTTTCACACCCCCAAAAAAAAACGACGTCGGGAGTTGCCGGGCCCTGTGATTGGAATGGGTTTTTTTTTTGCCCCCTGCCCATCAAAAAAGCCTTTTTGGTGGTTCTATTTCGGTTCTTGGATTTTGAACAGGTATACTTTCCCGTCTTTTTTCGGGCAAATTTCCTCCTACCGGGCATTCTTGGTTTGTTGTTGTTCACCTACGTTTCCACCACTCCAAGTTTGGAAAAAAAAAAAAAACCCTTTTTTTTTTGAAACTTGACAACCCTTCCAAGGCGGGGGCCAAGCCTTTGAGTTTCTTCCGGAAACCCTTCGACCTGTGTTTTCGGTTTGGTTGCCCCTTTTTTTTGGGTGCCCCAGGGGGGGTTTTAGGGGGCCCCGGGGTCCGGCCCGTTTCTGTTGGCGGGGTTTTGGGGTGGCAGTTTGGCTTTTTTGGGAAGGCTGATCGAAAACTGAATTTTTTGGGTTTCGGGTGTTTTGGTTTTCTGGGCTGTTGTTACCCTTTTCCCAAGTTTGGGACCTTGTCCGGCCCCAAAACAACCCCCCCTTTCGGTGTTTTTTTTTGCACCAGGAAAAGTAACTGTCCCCCCCCCCTTTTTTTGAACCAACCACCCAACCCCCTTTTCCAACCACAGGGCCGTTTTCGCGGGGTTTTTTGTAAGGAAGCCATTCAACCACTTTTTCTGGGTGGGTTTTCTTCATTTTGCAAAGAGTCTTCTCCTTTGTCACCGCGGTGTTGGTTTGTACCCTTTCCTTGTATTTTTCGGGTTAGCCAAAAAAAATTGAACGGAAAAGAAGGTTCCTCCCTTTTGGACTCCCACCCCCCCCCCTTTTGGGGAAATAGGTCATTTTTTCCCGGGGGACGTTTCTTGTGGAAGGGACGAAAGTCTGGGGGGGGGCTTTTTGTCCCGAACTTTTAGTAAACCCACCCCCCCAGGGGTCCGCTTTTTTTCCCTTGGGTGGGGGGCCACCGGGGCGTTTGGTTCCTTGGGGTGGCCGAACCCACATCAATTTTTTTGGGCCCCCCTTGAAAAAAACTTGGGCCCCGTGTTTTCAGATTCAGCCCGGGGGGGTGTACCAGGGCTGAAGGCTTTCTGGGGGGTCTCGATTTTTGGTTGAAGGGTCTTTGCCTTGTTCTCTTTGGGGTTTTTTTTTTCTGTGCTACGGGGCCCCGTTACCCCCCCCCCACTATATCGTGATTCTCATTGGATCCCGATACCAAAAAACGGTTTAACCCCCGGGGGGCAGTTGGGGGTTTCAGGTTTTGACCCTTTCCCATTTGGGCACACCCCTTCTCTGTTTCCCTTTGCGGGCCCATTTGGTTGGGAAACCTTTGTTGTTGAACCCCCCCCCCCCCCCCCCTTATAGTTTTCCGTTTCGTTTTTTTTTTCGGTAAGCCCGGTTCCTGGTTTTTGGGAAAAAAACCAAAAAAAAACCACCCCTCGTGGCAGTCCCGACTTTTTTTGTTTGGGTTGGGGGGAACCCTTTTTTTTTCCACAAACGGGGGGGGGGGGTCCCAGGGAACCCTGGGCTTCTGCTTGGACTCCCCCCCCCCACTTTTTTTGGCCTTTTCAGGGCGGGGACATAACCCCCCCCTTTTTTGGGGGCGGATCCCACACCGGTTTGTACCCCGTTTTTCCCCCCAACCCGTTGTGGCTGTTGACGGGGGGGTGGGGGGGCCGGCCCCTGTCCTTTTAAAGACCCGGTTTCCCCCCACTTTTTTTGGGTTTGGGGTTTTTTTTCATGTGACGTTTTGATTTTTCCCAATGTTCTCCCCTGACCTGACCCCAACCGATGGGAAAGGTTTTGGCGGGGGACCCCTTTTCCCCCCTTGTGGTTAAATCCACCCCCCCCAGGTTGGGGGGGGGGGTTCCCCCCACCACTTGTTTTTTTTTTTTTAAAATCTTTTTTTCCCCCCCCAACCCCAAGGGCCGCGGTTTTCTGAAGTGTTTCGCCCAACCCCCCCCCTTTTTTTCCCCCCAGGCCCACCCAGGTCATTTTAGGTTGGAACCCAACTTTGGTTGTTTTTTTTTTTTATTTTTTTTTGGGCGGGGTGCCCCCCACAAAACCCAAAAAAACCAACAAGCGGGTTGGTAAGGAGTTTTTTTTCTTTTTTTGGCAGGGTTGCCTTTTTTTTTCCCTGTGCACTCTGCGTTTTCTTGTCCACCCTCGATCATTTTTTCCTTTCCCTACCTTGTTTTTTTTTATGAAGGGGGGGAGACCCAATGGGCTCATTCGCGGTTTTTCTTCGCTTTTTCCCCTTTGTGCCCGGGCCACCAACGTTCACCGTTTTTTGTTGGTGTTGTTTTTCTTTCGTTTTTTTGAACCTGTTCCAAGTTTTTCCACTTTTTTTTTTTTGGATGGTTGGGTGAAAAAAACCACAGGGGGTTTGGGCGGGGGGGGGGACCTTGGGGGTCCCCCTCCGGCGGGGGCCTGTTTTGGGTTTTAAAAAGCATGCTTTTTGGATTGGGACCCCGGGCTGGGGGGGGGGGATTTTTTGGTTGGTGCCTGGTTGGCCTTCTTGGGTTGCTTAGTTTTTTTCCCCTCTGGGGGCCACTGACAACCCCCAACTCCCTTTTGCTTCCTTTTTTCTCCGGAAGGGTTGCCCCCCCGTTCGTTGGCAACAGTCCGTTTACAACCCCCTTTCGTGATTCCTGGTACACCCACCCCCCCCCTTGGATTTTTTGTCCGATGTTTTTTCTACCCCTCGTGGGGGGTTTGGTTCTTTCCCCTCTCCAACCCACCGGGGGTTGGTTGTACACGGTGTACCCGGGGGGTTTTTTCCCTTTTACCATGGGCGTTACGCTTTTGCTCTTCCTTTTTTCCATTTTGGAACGCTTAAACCGACTTTTTGGGTTGGTTCCCCCTGGGGGGGTGGGTGTGTACTTTTTGTTGTGGGGGGCATTAGCATTCCTTTTTTGGGTAACCAGCGGGGAGGGTTTAACTCGAAACTTTTGTTCAAAAAAACCTCCCATTGTGTTTAACCCCCCCCAAAACTTGGGGGGTCCTTTTTTTTGGAATTGGGGGGTGGGGGGGTGGTTTTTTTTTTTTTCGAAGGATTTTTCCATTTCCCAGAAAATCCCAAGCTCCCCTTCCCCTATCTTGGGGCGTTGTTGTGGCAACTTCTGAAGACCGTACTTTTTTTTTCACCCCTTTCATCTCAAAGGATGTTTCTCCCCAAAAAACCCTTGGGGCCCCCAGTTTTTGAAGTTTTGGTTTGTTCTTTTTCGCTGGGGCCCAATACCCCGGGTTGGGGTGGGCACTGGCTGGGGGTTTTTGGTTTTTTGTGTGGGGGGCTTTTTTTTTCCCCTCCCATGTTTTTTGGTGGCTCCAGGGATTCTGGCAACTGCCCTTCTTTACGTATTTTATTACTTTTTCCCATTTTGTGGGTTCTTTTTTTCAAAACAGGTTCCGGCCAACGGGTTTCTTCATTTTTTCCACTTTGCGTTCCACCCACCACGCTTTGGTGTACCAGGAGGAGGGACCCCCCAAACCCCGCTTTCGGTCCCCATTTCAACGCCTTTTTCGTACACCACACAAACCACCGTGTTTTTTGAACCAAGGGATTGGGTATTTTGGTGGAGATTTTGGCGGGGTCTCGGGCCCCTAGGGGTTTTTTCGGGGAACACCCCACCTTTCCCGTCCCCAATTTTTTTTGACAAAACAATTTTTGCCAAATTTTTCCGACTCCTCTTCTGGCCCTTCCGGGGGCCCAATCCCCCCAACCCCGGGGGGGGTTGTAACGTTTCGGGAACCCGTTTTCCCTTTTTTCCCGCCCTTTGTCTTTTTTCCCCCGGGGGTCACCCACCCTTTTTTTTGGGTTTTTTTGGGCGTTTTTTTTTTTTTCCTTTCCTTCCAGATCCGGGGGTCTTTGAGTTTCCCTTTGGGGGGGTTATTTTGTTCGCTGGGGGATGGTGTGGGTGGGGGGGGAACTTTTTTGGAACGACTGAGTTGAAACCCCCCACCCAAAACCCCTCGACTTTTTCCGGGTTCCTTTTTCGGTCGGGGCCCTTTTGTCCTTTCTTTGTGAGGTCCTTTTTTGGTTTTTGTATGGGTTTTCTTTTTCACTTCAATTTTACTCCGGGGAAAGCTTGATGAAATTTTCAACCCCCAGTTGTTTTTTCCTTTTTGTTGATTTTGCTCTGTGGGTTGTGTCTTCCCTTTTTTAAACCGTTGGGACGTTTTGGTTTTTCCTTTTTTTTTTCCTGTTCTTGGGTTTTGTTCGGATCCCGGGGGCAAACGACTCCCCCCAAATTTTACCAGGGGGTTCCCCTTACCAACCCTGGAGGGTTCTCCCTCACTACAAAACCCCCGCCCCCTTGGCTTTGTTGGGTTTGGGGCCCTCAGGGCGGGGAGGTTGGGGCGCCCTTTTCCCCCCTCCTTTTTTTACCATCGTTCTGACAATATAATGGTTTGGTTCATTTTTTCCCTTTTTCCCCCTTTCCCAAATCCCTTGGGGTGTGCTTTTTCCTTTTTTCCCCCACGGGCAAAAAAAACACTTGAACGCAAAAAAAAACCTCGTCAACGTTGGGCCCGGTTTTGGGTTTTTTTTTGGTTCTTTGGTTTTTGTTTTTCCCTTGGGTTTGGATCATCTTTTTCTTTGGGGGTTTGGGCTTCTTTTTCCCCATGGAAGTTTTTTTTTTCTTTGCCCCCCCCCTTTGGGGCCACCTGGCCATCCGGCCCTTTTGTTCGTTTGGTCTGCCCCTTGCTTTTCTTGATTTTTTTTTTTTTTGCTCCCCCCTCGTCTCAGGGAGCCGGTGTTTTTGGGGTTTTTCAGGGGGCGGGGTTCCCCCGTTTTCGCCCCACACTTTTCCCCGTTTAAACTTTTCGTCCCCCCCCTTCCCTGGCGGGTTTTTTCCTTCATGTGGTTTCTTCTGACCAACCCCCTCTGAATGGTGAAACGTTTTGTGGACTTACCACCGGGCTTTTTCCCTTTTACCTTCCGGGGTCTCTTTTGTTCCGAAAGGTTGCCCTTTTTTTCCCCTTTTCTTGGGCCCTTTCGGGTCCCTGGGGGGCCCCCCGGGACTGTTTGCGGGGGCTTGTTGGGAACCCACCACCCCTGTGTTGGTGTTTTTTTTTTTTTTCGAAAACAACCCCCCCTCCCCGAAGGTTTGGTTGGGGTCCCCGTCCGCTTGGGCAAGGCTGGTTTTTGGGTTTGGGTGGAACTTTTTGTTTTGTGAACCTTTTTTTGGCCCCCCGTTTTTTTTTGGGTGGTCACATGCTTCAAAAAGCAACACCGAAGGGGGGGGGCCTTTTTTCCCCTTTTTCGCCCCCACCTTGGGCGCTCACGGTGGTTTTGAAAAACCTTTCCCCCCCTTCCCCCCCCCTTTTTTGTTTTTGTACCCCGTTCGTCTTTTCTCCCAATGCCGGCGGGATGGGTCCCGGTTATTTTCTCCGGGTCCGGGCGGGGTCCCTTTTTCCCCGTGGGGTGCCCGGGTCGCCTGTTTTTGACCCGGGTAGTTTTCCCCACCTTTTTTCTCCCTTGGGTGGGGGAAAACCGTTTTTTTTTTTTCTTTTGTGTTCGGGTTTCCAGAGGTTCCACCCGTTTTTATTTTGGGGAACGGTTTCCCACGGCTGTCTTTCCCCTTTTACCGTTCCCTAACCCGTTTTGGGTTTGTTCAAACGCTGCCCGAATTTTTACTTCCGCCCCAAAATTGCTTTCCCTTTTTTTTCTTCATTTTGGGGGGGTTATTTGGACCTTAAGGGTTTCCCCCCCCCCTATTCCGATTTCCCCCCCCCCGGGGGAAAAGTTGGGTCGTTTTTGCCCTTTCCTCGCCGGGCTTCCGCTTCTTTTAGGGGTAAAAACCAAACCCCCCCCGCTTAGGGCTTTTTTTTTCTGTGTTTGACCATTGGTTCTTGTCTTTTCCCCCCGATTAAATTTTTTTTTTTCGCTGTTTCATTGTGTTGCCCCCCCCCCCAAAATTGGTGGGGGTTGTTTTGCCCCCTGAAAACTGGCCCCCGGTTTTTCCCCTTTTTGGCTTTTTGGGGCTTTTTTTCCACCAAAAGGGGGCCGGGGTGGTTTTCAAATGGGGAAACACTCCATCAGGTCTGGCGGGCCCCCTCTTTTTAGTTTGGGTTTTGTGGGGGGTTTTTCCCCCAATTTTTCCTTTTTCCCCGGGTCGGTTGGTTTTTCCCTGACGTTTGAACCCAAATAAAGGCATCACGGGGGGTAATTCCAGGGAACCCGTTTGGGGTTTTTTACAACCCCCACATCTCGTCACCCCTTTTCTGGAATCCTTGCCCCCGGCTTGGGGGGACTTTTCCGTTTAGCCCCTGATTTTGGGGGGGGTTGGGGCCGTTACGGACCTCTTTTCGGTTGGTGTAAGTTGGTCGATTTTTTCTTTTTTTTGGTTGAAAGTTGTTCAAACCCCAAACCCAGAGGGGGCGGTAACGGGTCTCCCCCTTTTTTTTGTTCCCAGGGCCACCCTTGGGGGGGCCGGCTTTCTTCCACAAAAAACTATGACAAAACCTGTTTTGCCCCGGGCCTGTTTTTTAACCCAAACCGAAACCCCCCCCAAAAAAACCAACGTGATTTTGGGGGGTGGTTGGGCTCTTGGGGGAATTGGGGTTTTTTTTGGCGGGGGGGGTTTCCTTGCACTCCAACCAACTGTGCTTCCCGGCTTTCCCCAATGCCAGGTATCTTTTTTACCACCATCCCTTTTTTCTTTTGTTGGGGGGGATTTTTTTTTTCTTTTTTTTTTGCCCCCACACCCAACCCTGTTTTTCGGCTTTTTTTTTTTCTTTCTGTGTGTCCCATAAGGAACGGACCCAACCCCAGGGTAACTTTGGTGTTGTTTTTCCCAACGGGGGGGTTTGGTGGTGGGGAAAGTTTTCCACGGTTTTCGTGGTGGGCCAACGTTTTGGGCCCCTTCGGAAGTTTCATAACACTTGTTCTGTCCCCGGACTTTGCCATGGGCAACAGTCTTTTTTTCCCGGCTCCCCAATTTTTTCAAGCTTTTTTTTTGCCGATTTTTCAGTTTTTGTGTGAGGGTTTTTTTTTGGGCCCTTTCCCCTTCTTTTGTTTTGCTACCCTCCCCGTTTTTTTTTTTTCCCCCCCCAAACCGTTCCAGCCTTTTGGATGCCTACTCTTTTTTGGGGGTTTTTCCTGGGTCGAACCCCCCCACCAAAAACCAAACCCCACTTTTTTTTTTTTTTACGTGGGCCCCCCCCCCCTTTTAACCAGGGGGCCCCAACGTCCTTTGTTTTCTTTCCACGGGTGTCCGGGTTTCTTTTGTTCAAATACTCTTTTTTTTTTTTCTTGTGCTCCCTTTGAAAAAAGGCCTTGGTCCCCTTTTCAGAAAAGAAATGATTTTCTTTGTTCCTCTTTCCCTGGGTTTTGGGAAGGATTCCCTTTTTTTTTATCTTCGGGGGGCCCGGTTTTCCTTTGGTGGCTGGGTTTGGGAAGGTTCTTTTCTTTTCTTGTTGAAACACGGGGGGGATTTGGGGGGGTGGGGGGTTCCTGGGTTTGTTGGTGTTGGTTCAACGGTTCGGGTTTTGTCGGGGGGTTTTTTTGGTGGGGGTGGGTTAACCCACATTTTTTTTTTTTTTTTTTTCTTTTTTTCCAAAAAACAGTCACCAAAAATGGTGGTTTTTGTTGGGAAAAGGGGATCCCCCCTTTTGGGACACGGTTGGGGCGGGGATCGGAGCGTGGTTTACCTCGTTTTGTGGGGGGGAAGGGGGGGGGCTTCCCCTCAATTCTTGACAATGAAGCAACACCCAGGTCCTTTTTGTTGTGTTGGGAGGGTTTAGGGGGGGAAAGGGCTCCTTTTGTTTCGGTAGACAACCAGGGTTACCCAATTTTGCAAGGTTTTTTTCCCACTCCGTTTTGCTGTTTTTTATGGGGTTAAAAAACGACTGTTTTCCGTGGTTTTTTTTTATTTTTTTTTCTTTGTTTCAAAACGGCCTTCCCCCTTTTGGAATGTTCACTTTTGCCCCTGTTTTTTTCTACTTCAACACGGGGGCCCCCTTTACCCCAAGGGGGCCTTTTTTTGTGTTTTTTTTTTTGGCAACGTAGTGCCCCCCCCCATTTCCCCCCTTGGAAGGGTTTTTTTGTCAGTTGGGGGGTTTTCCAAGTCAAGGGGGGGGACATGGAAACAATTTGGGGTGTTTTTGTTACCTATTTTTTTTTTGTGGCCTTTTCTTGTTGTTTTGCGGGTGTTTTGGGTCAGGGCCACAAAACCCACACCAATCAAAAACCTTTCCCGGGGGGGTGCAAACAAGCTTTTTTGTGAAAAAGGAGTTCAAAAGGCCCGTTGAAACAGGTGTACCCACGCGTATCGGTTTTCCTAAAGGGCACTCTGATGTTGGTTTTACCCACACGTCAAGGGGTTTGTTTTTCCTTTTTCCCCCCTTTTCCGTTTTTGGTTGGGGAAACACACAACCCTCAGGGCGGACCATCCCCCAGTGGGCGTGGGTTTTTTTTTTTTCCCGGTTTTTTGTTCGGGCTTCCCCTTTTGGGTTTGTGCGGCGCCTTTACCAGGGTTTTTTCTTTTGGAGTTGGGGGGTGTCCCCGGTGATTTTCCCCCACAGTCTTTTTTTTTTTTTTGTTTGTTTTTTTTACCCCCCCCATTTTATCATTCAACCCCGTTTTGGATGGGGGGCCTTCTCCCCTTTTTAATTCTTTATTTCTTTTACCCCGCCAAAACCTTTTTTTTTTGTTTCCGAGTTGTTACGGGGGAACCCCGCCCAAAGGGTGGTCCGCTTTTTTTTTACTGCGTCCTTTTTTTTTTTGGTGGGCCCCAGGGTGTTTTTTTTAGGGTTTTTTGTTTTTTTTTTGTTTACTTTTGGGGGCCGGTGGTTTTTTTTCCCACCCCCCGCTTGCACACAGGACCGTTTTCGGGGTTGGGCCTGGGTTGGGGGCCCCCTAAAAACTGTTCCTTTTTTTGTTTTTAACCCTTCCCCCCCCTCATTGATTACCGTGGATGGTGGGGGTTTTTCCCCCCCCTTTTTTTTCGCCACTTGGGGTACACACCGGCCCCCCAGCCGCACCTTTTAAAAAAATTTCAACTGGGGTTTTTTCAGAAACTTCTTTTTTGCCTGGTTTCCCAAACTTTTTTCCCCCCCGGGTTTTTCATCGGGGGGGCCCTGTCCGAATTGGTTTTTTCTTTGTGGTTTTTTTGTTTCTTTGTTGTGCCTCAGGGCCCACCCACTCATTTCCCCTCCCTTTTCTCGGCGGGGCGGGGACTGCCAACCTTTGGCTCCTTGGCCGGGGTGGCTGTTTTTTTGGGTTTGGGGATTCCACAGTTAATCTTTCCGGGTTTTTTTTTTTTGGGGGGGGGGGGGGGGGGTGTCGGCCCGCTTTTTTTTTCCTTTCCCCCCCCTTCCCCCTCCTCCCCCACGTTTTTTATTTTTTTTTGTTTCTTTTTCTTTCCCCCCCCCCCCAAACCCCATCTTTTCGGCCAATTTTTTTTTTGGGGCTTTCGGACCGTTTTCTGGGGTGGAACACAGGGGTTTTTTTTCCTTTTGGGAAGGCCGGGGTCCGGGTGGGTTTTCTGACCTGTGGCGGGATTTTTTATCCCTTCCCCCTTTTCCACGGGACTGGACCGGGGGTTCACCCCGTCAAACGTGGGGGTTCGGCAGCCAATCTTTAACATAGGGCAAAAATGGAGGGGGGACCCCGTTGTTTTTTCTTTTGTTCGTTAATCAACCGTTTTGGCAATCACCCCCAAAGGGGGCCCAACCCCCCCATTGGGTTGTTTTGGCACGGGGCCCCCTTTTTTTCGTGTCTTTTTCCTTTTTTTCATTTTTTTTTTGGGTGCCCTTCTGCCAAACCCCTTTTTTTTTTCGCGCGCCCTTTTTTTGTTCCCGTCCCGGTCCGGTCACCAGGCTGGGTTCTTTTTTAAGTGTGTGGTTTTTTGCCATCCCCCCCCCATGGGCTTTTTCTTCCCAGAAAAGGACGCCCCGCCTGGGGGGAAACCATAAGCCTTGATGAAACCAACCCCCCGTTTTTCTTTTTTTTCCCTAAAAGGGGGTTTTTGGTTGGGGCCCGTGTTCGTTCCCGCTTTCCCCTTTGGAGGGTCTGGTGTTGGCTCCTCCGTCTCCCCAGTTTTTTTCTTTATTTGGGGGGGGGTGTTTGGGGCCCCCCCCATCGAAGGGGGGGGGCTTTTCAAATGGTGGGTTACTCCTTTCTCTTTCCGTTGGGGTTGGACACATTTTTTTTGTGCGTCCCCTTGGAACCCCTGGGGTTCGCCCCCCGTTTTTTTTGCCCCGCCCCTCTGTTAAACCCCGGTCTTGGTCAAATATTTTTTGGTTTCGCGGGATTGTTTCCCTCCAAGACCCACTCCCCCTTCTTATTTTTGGCCCTTTGCCTTTTATTACACCTTTGCCAAACTCCATTTTCCCTTCCACCACCCCACCATTTGCTCCCCCGGACCAAACCACCCAAACATAGGGCCCCCGGGTTTTTTTTTGCCGCCCTCACCCAGCCCACCCCATTTCTCTTTGGGTTTGCCTGGGGGTTCGTTTGGCTGCCCTGCGGAATTTGAGGGCTTTTTTTTCTTTTTTTTTGTCGGTTGTGTTCGTCGGTCAAATTTCCGGGGGGGTTCCAACCCCCCCCCCCCACAAACTCCCCCGTCTTCCCCCAAACCGGGGGGGCGGGTTTTTCGTTGAATTTTCCCCGGGGGGCCCGATTGGTGGGGGAAAAAATTGTTGGTTTCACAAAGGCATTTTTTTTTCGCGGGGGGTGGAGGTTGGCACGTTTTGGCGGTGGCAAATTTGGTTCGTTTCGTAAGTTTGTTTCGGCAGAAATTTACCATTTTTGTTGGGAACTGGGTTGGGGTTTAGATTTTTTTTTTGGTTTTCGGTTTCTTTTGTTTTTGGGGGGTTTTGGGGGATTGGACCTTTTCATCCCCCCCCCCCGACACTGTGGCCTGGGCCCCCGTGTTGGAAACAAAAAACCCTTCCCTATTTGGAGGGGGCCCTGATGGGGCCCTTTTTTTTTTACACCCCTTCCTGGACAGGGGGGGGTAGGGGAAGGGTTTGATTTGGGGGTTGCCCCCCCCGGCAAATTCACCCCTATGCAATTCGGGTGTTGGTTGGGACCTGACGCATGCGGGGTTTGTGTCGTTTTTTATTTCTTTTTTTTTCTTTTCATGTACTAACGCCATTCCAAAATGGTGGGGTCCCTTCCCAATAAGGGGCCCCGGTCCTCCGGTTGTCTTCCCCCCCTTTTCCCGGCTGGGGTTTTCAGGTGTCAGGTCCCCTTTTTTTTAAGGGGGGGGTCCTGGTTGTTCCCCGTTTCTTGTGGGTTTGTTAAATTTTCTTTTTTTTTTCCCTGGGGCGACCCCGGGCGTCTCCCCCCTTTTTTTTTGAAAATTGGGGTTTGTTGGCTTTTTTCTGGTTTTCTCAACGGGATGTGTTTCGTCCACAGGGCCTTGTTTTTTTTACCCGGACTTTGTTGCCCCCCCCTCGCGGTTCCTTTGGTTTTGGACGGCCAAAAAATCTACAACCCCAACACCCCCCCCCCCCAAAACAACCCCATTGTTCTTGTACTGTTTACGGACCCGCTAAGTGGGTTTTTGTTCCAACTTTGTTCCAAGATTCGGTCTCTTTGCTGGTGCCAAGGTGTTGTGCCCCCGGCAACTCTTTTTTCGGCCCTTAAAACAACACCCAGTTTGGGGGAACAGTTGGTCCCTAATACCATGGGGCCTCCCAACCTTTTTCCGTCCCCCGTCAAGGGAACGGTTGTTCTTTTACCCCTGGTCTTTTGGCTTAGGGAACATCGGGGCTGTGTTTGGAAGGTTTTCCTTTGTTTAAAAAAACGCCCTCCTTCGGAATGGTTGGGGGCCGCCCTCTTGTGTGTGGAACCCAGTTATCCTGTTTCACGGCCCAAATTCATGTTTTTTTTCCCCCCCCCAAAAAACCCCATTTCCAAATTTTTTTGACGGGGTGTTGGGGGGATCAACCCCTTTTTTTGGGTCTCCTTTCCCAGATTTAGCGACAGGGGATTTTTTAGGGCCGTCCCTTTTCGTATTTTTTTTTTCTCCTTTTTTTTTTTTCTTATTGGTCATTTATGTCCCCCTTTTTTCTTGGTTTTGGATTCCTTAGCAGGGTTTGTTCCCCATTCCTTTTCTTTAATTGGGGGTGGTTTGTTTGTGGGTACGTTTGGGGGGTTGTATTTCCTTGTTTTTTCCCCCTTGGGGTGGCGTTTTTCTTTTTTTTGGTTTGGTTGGTTTTTTGGGGAGGGTTGGGGGGTTGCTGGGGAAACCCCCACAATTTTTTTGGTGGGCCCCCACTTTTCTCTTTTTTTTTGTTTACTTTTTTCGTTTCCTTTCCCGTTTGAGTTCGTTTTACCCGGTTGTTGGCCACCCTTTTCTTTTTTTTGGGACCCAAACCCCTTTTTTTTTCCCCCAAAAAAAGCGTACAAAAAGTTTTTTTTTTTGGGACCATTTTTCGGTTTTCCCTGTCAGTTTTTAGTTGGGTCTTTTTTTGTCTGACCATTTTCCCCCCCCCCTTTCCCCCTAAATTAACCTTCCCCCCCCCGGGGTTTTTTTTCGAAAAAACCCTTTTAAACCCGTTTTGGGTTTTTGGCCCCGGAAACTGTTTTTCTTTCTTTAGTGGGTTTCCCGGGCTTTCCAATTTTTTTTTTTCCTTTTCCCGGCATGCCTCGGCGTTGGGTTTTTTTTCGTTTTGGGAGTTTTCCTCTCTGGGATGGGGGGGCCCCTTGGACCGCAAACTCAGTACGTTTTAGGGGGTTTCCTTTTTTTTCCGGGGTGGGGGGTTTCCAGGTTTTCCTTTCCCTGCCCGTTCAAACCCTTTTTTTTTCAATGGGGGCGCTGTTTGTTTTTGGTGTGGGGGGGTGCGTTTGCCTTAGGGTCTTTGCGCACCATGTGTTTCCCCCCCCCCTGCCCTTGGTGTTTCCCGTTCCCTTTTTTTTTTTACGGGGGGGGTCCGTTTTCCCCACCCCCACAACCCACCCCCCCCAGTCGGGAGGCAACTTTTTTTTTGGGCGGGGGGGGGGTCATGTATTGTGCTCTTTGAATTTCAGGTTTCCTTTTTAATTTTTTCTTTCTTCTCTTTTTCATTCCGTTTTTTTTTTTTTTTTTCGACGGGGTTGTGTGCTTTCCCTTGTTGCGGATTAAATTTTGCGGGTGTTGGCTTGGGGGGAATCTAATTTCCTTTTTTTTTTTTTTAAACCCCCTCCCTGACCAATTGGCTTTTTTTTTTTTTTTGTTGGTTGTTGTGCGGGCACAAAGCAACCCCCTTTTGAGTCCTTGTGTCCCCTTTTTGGGAACTGAACCTTTTTTTTTGGAAACGGCCCTTGGGCCCCGGGGGGGTTTCTGTTGGGACCTCTTTCTCCCCCTTGGGTATGTGGGTTGTTGGGAAAGGTCAATTTTTTTGGGGGGGGGGGGGGGTTTTTTTTTCTTTTTGGACCCCTTTGCCTCTTGGGGGGGGTATGACTTTTTGAACCGGGCACGTGGAGATTCTCTCCCCCAAAAAAAACCCCACCTTTTTGGTTTTAAGTTCGTTTACTTTTTTCTTCCCCCCCCCCCCTTGTGAACCCGGGGTTTTGTTTTGTTGTCGGGGGGTTGGCACCACGTTTTTTTTCAACCCAACCCCGGCCTTTTTTTTCCCCCCAAACCAACTTTTTCTTTTTGGACAAAACTTGCAGGGTTTTTTCTTCCCTTTTTTTTTTCCCTAACAACCGCCTTCTTTGTGGTGGTTCGGGGTGTTTGTTTTTTTTTTTTTTCTTTTTTCCGGGGGGGTTTTTGCCGTTGTTTTTTTTCACTTTTGCTAGATGTGTTCCCCCCCCCCTTTTTTTTTTTTTCCTTTCCCAATGAGGGGGGGTTTTTCGGTCACCTGTTCCCCCCCTTGGACGTCCAGGGTTGTGCATTTTTTTTTTTCTTATCTTTTGACCCTTTAGTTGGGGGAGCCTTCCGGTTCCGGGGGTCGTTGTGTTTTAAAAAACCTGGTGCACCTGGTACAGTTTTTCCCTCAACGGTTTCGGGGCCCCCCCCCCTTTTCTTTTCCTTTCGGTCTCCTTTTTCATTGTTTTCAACCCTCCCCCCATCCTCAAAGATCCACGTCCCCATTAATTTCTTGGGCGAACTTTTTCAAACGGTTGTGAAACTCGCCTCCGTTTTTTTTTTTTTTGGTCACGGGGGGTTTTTCCCTCCCTTGGGCCGGCTCCTTCGGTTCCAACATTGCCAAAGTTTCCGGGCCGATCCTGTTTGGGGGCGCAAGGGGGTCCCCTTTTTTTTTTTTTTTTTTTTTTGTGGTTGGGAGGGGCGGGCTTTTTTCCCTCTTTTGGCCTCCCCTTTCTTGTCGCAGCTTTTTTCGGTTTCAACGACACTTTTTGGCCGGGGGGTGTGCATTGATTGGGTTTTTTTTCCCACGTTTCACGGTTCTCTTCCCTGTGTCCCCAAAACGGGGTTGTGGTTTGCCCCCCCATTTGAAAAGCAACTTCCCGGGGGGGTCTTTTCATCCACCGTCCTTGGTTTTACCCATAACGGGGGGTGTGGTCCTTTTTTTTTTTCTTTTTGTGGTGTAATCGGAATTTTTATCTTGATTGCGTTGGGCCCAAGTCCCCCCACGGGGTTTTTTTGGAAAAAACACCATTCCTTGTCCCCTTTAACGAGGCCCCATTTTGAATAAGCAAGTTTTGAACAGGGGACACCCCCGTTTTCAGTCGGGTGGCTTCCCAACTTGGGGGATTTGAGGGGGGGGGGACCCGGCTCCCTTTTTTAGGGATCAAACCATTTGTGTTGGGGGGGGCGTAATTGGCATTTCCCTCTGGGATTTTTTTTTGAGTGTCTTACGACCCTCCTTTTCGTAACCACCCCTTCTTTTAAATTTTGAGGTTTTCTGGTCTCTTTCTGGGCGTTTTGTTATTTTTTTTTGTTTTTTTTTTTTGTTTTTTCAATCATTTTTCCCCTTTAAAAAAAAGGGGGATTGAGGTCCCCCCCACCCCCCATTTTTTTTTCAGAGGTTGGATTCGGGTCCCCCCTGGCGTTCCCCCAACCCCCCCCCCCCCTTTGAGGGGAGGTTTGTTCTTGGGGACTTGGGGGGGCCAGTTCCCCCCCTTTTCCCCGGGTCCACTTTTGTTTCAGGTTTAAAACCCCACCCACCCCCTCCAACCCCCTAGGGGGGATTTCTCGCCCCCCCCGGGGGGGGAAAACTTTTTTTTTTTTGTGAAAAACCCGCCCGGCCCTTTTTTTTTTTCCAACCAAAAGGGCGCCTTGTTTTCACTTTTGGGTGTTTGGGGTTTTGAAGCCCACCCGGGGTTTGGTTTTTCCTCGAGGATTATTGGGGCGGCGTGCCCTGGTTCCCCTTCCCCCAAATTTTTTGGGGTGGACTCCCCTGCTCAATTTCTTCTCCGCCCCAAACACCCCTTCCTGGCAAAACCAACTTCCCCGAACTCCTGGAAACGTTTTGGGGAAGGGTTTTTTTCCTGGTGTTTCGTGTTTTTCCGTTTTTTTTTTGCTAAAGTCGTTTTTTTTTGTTTCCTTTTTAGTTTTTTTTTTTTTGTTTTTGGGGACATTATTTCACAGTTTTCTTTTTTGTCCACAAATTTTTTTTATGGACAATTTTCTATGGGGCGTGGGTTTGTTGGTGGGGTTCGGGGAAGGGGGGGGTGGTTTTTTCCTTTTTCGGCCCCATGTACCCGTGAAGGTTGTTTTTTGCCTGGCCGGGATGGGTGGTGGGGTTTTTCCCGTCACATTCCACTTGTCCCGGGGGGGGACTTTTCCTACATTGTTTTTTGTGGGTGGGGGTGCCTCGGTTTTTCTTCTTTTTTTTTTCTGAAAAACTCTTTTTTTACCCCAGACTTGTCCCCCCCTTAAATTTTTTTTCCAACCCCAAATTTTTGACCCCCTTGGTTAAAAGGGGGACCCTCGTTGGGAAGGGCCATTTTCCCACTGGCCCCCCTAGTACCCCGGCCCCTTAACCGGATTTTTGATCTTCTGTTGCACCGCCCCGCCCCCTTTTTTTTTGTCTTGTTTATTTTTGAAAACAACCACAAAAAACATCTCAGTTGGCAACCCCCCCAAAGGGGTGGTTTTTTTTTTCTTTGGGTGTTGAACCTTTTTGGAACAGGGGGGCTTACATTTTTCAACAACAAAACGGTACCTTCTTGTTACAGATTCTCAATTTGACCCGGGGGCTAAGTGGCTTTTTTTCCCCGGGAGTTGGGTTTGACCTTTTTGAACAAACCATTGGTTTGAATTCTGGATTTCCTGGTGGGGGTCCTCCCCCCCATTAGGGGGCCTTGGGTGGGGAACGGTCTATTTGTTGACAACTCCTCCCCCCCCCTGCACCAGTGGGTTTTTGAGGGATTTGTCGGGTCGGGGTTTTTTTTCCCACGTAGGTCTTTGTTGTTCGAACGGTTTCCACTGGGTTTGGCCCCCCCTTCTCCCCCCAATGGCGGTAGGTTACGGGGGCGGGCCAATCCTGGTGGGGGGGGTTTGGGGATTGGGTTTCCTTTTTTTTTTTTTCCCCCTTCGTATGGGTGGGTTGACCCCGTTTCCCCTGGGATCATTTCACCCCCCCTTCATACGTTCTGAAACCCCGGGCGTTTACCTTTGTGTGACCGGTGGCGACTTCCCGGGGGGCCCGAAGGTGGTCGCTCAGGGTTTAAATTTTTTAATGGGCTTGTATGGTTTTTTTGGTTTTTTGGTGGACGTTTTTCCCCCTATCACACCCAATTTCCCCCACACATTTCGGGGGGAACCATTGGGGGGTGGCGGGCTGACCGGTGATTTCGGTCTCGCGTTATTAGTAAACCCCCAAGGGGTTCTTTTTTTTGTTGCCATTTGTTTCCATGGTTTCCCGAACATTTTTTCAATGTTGGGTTTAGTTGGGGTTTTTTGGTTTCACTGGCACCCCCTTTTACGGGGCCCCAGTTTTTTCCCCCTGATTTGGTTTGTTTTGTTGGGGTTTTGCCCCTCCTTTTGGAAGAAAACCCAGGTGTCGCGCCCCCCCTTTTAAAAAGGGGGGGCCCTCCCCCACTTGGTGCCCGAATGGGTGGCGGGGCTTTTTTTAGTTTCCAATTTTTCGTGTCCTTTTTTTTGGGTGGGGTACCTTTTTTGGGGTTTTTCCCAGGTGACCCCCCCTCTTCAATTCACTTTCACGTTTTTCAAACGTTTTCCCCACCTTTGTTGTTTGAAAGGGGGGGCCGTTGCTTTTTTGTTTCCAAAGTTTGCCCCTTTTGTCCTTTTTTTTTTTTTTCTTACTGGTTCCTTCTTTGTGGTGGATATGGGGCGTCCCATTCAGGTGTTGTTCCGGGACCCCCCCGGCCTTTTTTTTTTTTAACTGTTGTCCCCCGTTTTTTTGGGGAAGGTGGCTGGGGGTTTCCACACCCACCCCCTTTTTTTTTACAATAACTTAGTGCCCCCCCCGGCAACCCCTACCAACCCTTGTTGGGATCTGGACAAAATAAATTGTTTGCCACTAGGGGGGGTTGCAATATTTTACACAACTTTCCACCTGTTGAGTTTTTTGGGCCTTGGGAAGTGGTTCCCGGTTTTTCCCCCGGGCCGGTATTTTTTAAAATGGCTACCCTAAGTATACCAATCCTGGGGAATTGTTGGAAAAGTTTGTGGGGGTTTTTACGGTTCCCCCCCACAGGGATGTGGTTTGGGTTTTCCCCGTTTTCCGGCTGGAAAACACACGTCTTGTTCCACATTTAGGGGGCTTGGTTGGTTACCCTAATTTTTGTTGGTTTTTAAGGTTTTTCTTCAGGGGGTAAACCAAAGGGACCCCATAAGGCAAGTTTATTTTGCCCTTTTTTCTTTCTTTTGTACGCGGGGGACCAAATTCACCAAAATGGGGTTTGGTGTTTTTACCCCAGGCTCCCCCAAACTTTTGGCCCTTCTTAGGGGGGGTTTAGTTCAAGGGAATTTGGGCGTGGACCCGCCTTTTCCCCCTTCTGTGTTGGGCCAAGGTGGACCCGCTGTACCGCCAACCCTTTCCACCACCGTGGGTTGATTTTTGGATTGTCCCTTCTGGTGTGGGTTTTCAAGGGGGCGCCTTTTTTTTTTGGCACCCCGACCCCCCCACTTTTTTCCCGTTTTTTTTTGGGCAACCCCTTTCTTTCGGGGGGACAAAGGATTATTGAAACCTTTAACCCTTTTTTTTCAGGCAAAAATTGAATTTCCCCGCCTGCCACGGCGTTTTTTTGTAACCCCCTTGGTTTGGTACCCAACTACTTCTCTTTTCCCCCCCCTCCTTTTGTTTTTTTGTTTTTATTCTACCCACTCTGTCGGGGGTCCCTTTTTCTTTTTTTTTTTCCGTTTAGCTGTGGGGAAACCCGACAATGCTTCAGCTGTCACCGTCTTAGGCACCTGGGGGTTTTCTGAGGGGGCGGACATTGGGGGTCGGTTGTTGTTTACCGGGGTTGGCCCCTTTTTTTGGGTTTTTTGGGGTGCGCCCACCTCCCCCAGTTTGACCCCACTTTTTTGGTATAAAAAGTTTTTTTTTTTGAGGATCAATCGGGTGAGTTGGACTGGTTTTGTGGTCGGTTATTTTCTTTTTTTTGTTTTCCGGTGGCGTTGGCCCCCCCCCCCCAACTTTTTTGGGGGGGAAAAAAGGTGGGCGTCCCCAAACAGACCCACAACCCCCCTTGCTTTCCAAACCGGTGGGGGGAAAACAATGGGACCCTTTGTCGGAGGGGGGGAGGGGGGGGTTGGCGGGAAAAACTTGGGGGTTCAAACACCTGGGGAATGGAACAAACAACACAGGGGAAACCCCCAATTTGAAAACAAAAAACAGGGGGGCCAAAATGGGTTTTTTTTGCTCGGTTTACGGTTACTGCCGGGTGGACAAAAGTTTTTTTTTTGTTCTTGGGGCAAACAAAAACGCGTTTACATTTATTCGGCTCAACACCGCTGGGGGGGGGTGGGGCTTATTTCTTTCCGCCGTTTTTGAACCCCAAAAAAGGGGAAGTGGAGGCCGAGGGGGGGGGGCGTTTTCCTTGGCATCTGGGGGGGGAACCGTGAGGACACAAAACCGTCCAAAGCGTCCCACACCCACTTGCGTTTTTTTTCGTCACGGAACCACCATTTTCAGGTCAAAAATCCAGGGCTGGGGGGCAGGGTGGGTCAAAACTTTGAAGGTTACTCCCTATTGTTTGGGGTTTTAGGGGGTTTGTGGGGTGGCAGTTTGGCTTTTTCCCCAGCCCGGTTACACCAATCCAATAACCAATCTTCGGGGGGTGTGGTGTTTCCCCAAATGCAAACAATCAAAAACAACAGGGGGCCGCGTTACCCAGTTGGAAGTCTCTTTTCTCCTCTGGGGGCGGTTTTTGACGTTGTTTGGTGGGTCTTTGAACTGGGATTTTCCTTCGGTGGGGGGGGGTTTTTAGACATTTTTGGGTTGGACCCCAACGTTTTGCGGAACGGGTTGCACGGAACAGTTGTCGTTCCTTGTGGTTTTGTGGCTATGGGTGGAGTTTGTGCCGAAGCTTCCAGACGGGACTTGATTGTTGGGAAAACAACGGGGGGTATGAGGGGAGTCTCCTTTTTTTTTTCGGTAATTGTGGTGAGGGTCTGTGCCTTGGGTCCGGCTTGGGTAATCAAACAGCTGGTTCCCCCATGTTTATTTTTCCAACAACTTTTTGGGCAATTCCGCTTTGTACCACCCCACTTGTGGAGACTTCTGGAAAAGTTTTTTTTTCGGGTGGTTGGGGCCTTACTTCTATTTTTTACCCTCCTACCAAAAAGGATCTGACAAGTTCCAAAAATTTTCTTGAAAAAACCCACTTGAAAACTTTTTTTATCAACTCCCGGGGGGGGGGGAGTTTGGGTCCCAAGGGGGGGTTTTACCGTTCTGGGTTTTTGGTTTTTTGTTTTTTGGGGTGTGTCGGCTTTGGAAAAATTCTAAACCCGGGGACCCCCCCCGGCCTGGGGGGTTTTGGGGATGTTTTTTTTTTGCCCACGGGGCCCGCCTGGTGGTTTGGCGGGGTCGCCCTTGGGGTACAAAGGCAACATTCCGGGTTTTTTTTGGGAGGGAAACCCCCTCGGCCACTTTTCCCCCCAACAAAAACCCTTTAAGCCCGAGACCCTTGAAAAAGGACATACTGGGGGCTGCGCGAAATTTTTCGGTTGGTGGAGGGCTTTTCAGACCATTACCCTTTCTCCCTTAGGGGGAAAGGGGTATTTTGAGGGGGTCCTTTTGTTTTCTTCCTTTTTTGGCTTCTTTTCCCCCACCCACATCATGGTCCCCCAGGATTCGCTTGTTTGTGCCTTTCTCGTACCACCCCCCCCCCGCGGTTTATTTGGAAGGTCTTTGGGGTTCCTTTTTGGCCTCAACTGGTTCCACCACAAACTTTAAGGTTTACTTTTTGGGGTGGGGGGGGAGTTTTTTCCTTTGCCATCCAAAACTTTTTTGGTCTTTCGCGGGGTCCCCCACAATTCCCTTTCCAACGTTCTCTGGGACTTTTTCTGGCGGTGGAGTTAGGGGAACAGGTTGCCTTCGAATTCCAAAGGGGACTTTTCTTTCAAAGGGGGACGGAACCGGCTCTTTTCGACCCAGGGGACCCTTTTCCAACAGAAATTTATACACTTGTTCCGCCACCCCCTTCCTGGGGGGTCTTGGTCCACAATTTTTCCTTCGACTTTTTTTGGTTTTGAACTTTTTCCTTATGGTTTGTTTCCGGGGTCACAATTTGTGAAAAGTTTTTTTTGTTGGGGTGGGCACCAAGGGTCCATTTCCCCAAAAGGTTTCACTGCAAACCCCAATTTTTTTCTTTTTGTCGGGTTTTGTTTAAGGGGGGGCATTTCTTCCTCTCCGAAAACCCTTTTTTTCGGGGGGGGGGGGTGAAAGGTTTTTTAAACAACTCCAGTAAAAAAGACGTAACCTTGGTTCTTCTCGTGGGGGGTGTTTTGGTTCTTTCCTGGGGACCCCCTGTTTTTATTTGGTTTTTTTTCGGGTGACTTTCTTCTTTGGGGGATGAAAGCTTTTCGTTTTTTTTTTTTGGGGCTGGTCTGCCCCGCGGCCCACCCCACTAAATTCCCCCAATTGTCATTTTGAACACTTTTGGGGGGTTGTCTGACCCCCGTTGGGGTGCTCCCTTTTTTTCGTTTATGAACCCCCCCAGTTTGCTGGGGGCAAGTTCCCCCCTTTTTGCTCCTGGTCTAAAGGGGAAACCCCCCCCTCGCCCGTTTTCCCGCACCCGTTAACTTTAACCAACCCCCCCGGGTCCGGGGACAACCCTGTTTGGTTTTTCACCCTTTGGGGGGGTTTTTTTTTTCGGGACGTTGGTTTTTGCCTGTTTCTTTTGGGGGGTTGGCCCCATACACCCCCCCCCCGCTATTGTGTTTCTTTAGGGCGAATCAACGGGTGTCAGGGCAAACTTTCCCCTCGGGTGTTTCTTGGTTTTTGGGGCCGGGGAGTCGGGGGTTGGGTGTGTGCAACCAAAAAACACTCTTTGCCAAAACTTTTTTTCTTTTTGGTGGGGCCCAAAAACCGACCCGCTTCAATTTTCCACGGACCCCAGGTTTCAAACCGTTCCGGGTCTTTCTCCCCCTGGGGTTTGCACCCCCGTTACACAGGACGTTTTTGCAGTGTGTGTGGTGGGTTTGGGGAGTTTCTTTTTTTGTTGGCTGTTTTGGGGGCGCGTGTGATTGGGGAGTGTTTTGGTGTTGGGGGACGCTTGTGTTTGGTTGGGGTCTGTGTTCGGGTCGGTACGCTTGGGTTGGCCCAAGTCTTTTCCCCCCTCCCTCGCTTGGGAAAAGAACACAAACAACCGAGGCGTGGGGGCTCAGCGGTCTCGTGTGTTCTTCAGATTTTTTGTGTGTGGGTTTTTTTAGGGGGGGGGGGGGAGAGGCTTTTGTGGGTGGGTGTCTGGGGGGGGGGAATTGGGGGGGTTTTGGGCGACGCTTGTGCCTCTTTGGTTGAAACCCTGGGTGAGGTGGTTGGGGTTGGCGAGGGGGGGGGGTGTTGTTTGCAAACTTTTGGGGGGGGGGAGGAAGTACGGGGTTTGTTTGTGCATGGGTTTCGACTGGGGGGGGGGGTTTAGGGTCTTCTGTCGCGAACCTGACCGGCCCGGGGGGGTCTTTGGTGGCGGAG
>Ga0179593_1608877_pt1 | contig 36898 bp, 40 predicted proteins | sample CZODoug2_1_08_16_FD_185931 | JGI IMG/M metagenome (GOLD analysis project Ga0179593, IMG submission 185931) | Vadose zone soil fungal communities from Angelo Coast Range Reserve, California, USA - CZODoug2_1_08_16fungal (PacBio error correction) | ecosystem: Environmental > Terrestrial > Soil >... | reverse complement strand
GGTGGCTCGGGACGTCGTTGGATGCGAGTATTCATTGACAAAAAGTCCGCGCCTTTCTCAGAGTGCCCTTTCTCCCCGGTCTTTGTTCCCCAGCACATTCCATTTGGGTGGTTCGTTACGACTTCTGCCCTTCGGGCCTTTATTGAAATGTCTTCGAGCTTACCCCCCAACCCTTTCAAACCCGGCACGCTTCACTTCCCACCACGTGAGAATGCCTGTTTATGCTCACGGTATTTTCAGTCGGTCTGCGGTTCGCTGATTTTCTTTTTTTTATGATTTCCCTTTCTTCCTTTCTTGAAGTTCTGGGCTCCCTTTCAGGTAGACTCCCTCTTGGCATCCCCCCTGAAGTTAACCTTTTGAATCTTAACCCTTTCCCAATTAACCATCGGTACGGTAGCGTTCAGCAGGCCCCCCCCCCAGGTTTGACGCAGGCAGACTTTTTGACCCGCTAACACGTGTCCTGTGCCTTTTCATAAACACAGCGCGTTTCTCTTTTGTTTTCCCCCCGCGGCGTCGGACGGAGGACTAGCGCGGCCATGATTTTTGACTCATGAACATCTCCTCTCCTCTCCAGGTCGCGGAATCTTTTTCCGGTTCTGGATTTTTTTTGCATCCCCGCTGGTTTCATCAACTTTTTGCGGTTAACTTCGCTCCTTCTCGATGGAAAACATCTTCGTCCTTTGCTTTTTTTTTGAGAAAGAACCCTCTCTCTTTTTGTAATTTGTTCGAGAGATCTGCCCCTGTCTGGAGCCCCGTTTTCCGAAGGGTCTTCTCCGATTTGACTTCGAGATGCTTTTTTCCCACCATGGCCGATCTCCCTTTTCATGTGGCACCTTGACCGATGTTTTTTTTATTGTAAATCGCCCTACGTAATCGGACTGATCAGCGCTAGCTCCCTGCCATGTGGTCCTCATTGATACCTTAAGACCAGATGTTCTTCTTTGGCATCTCGAGTAACCTTTTTTCCCCTCTTTTTGAGCTTTGGACCCCGTTGCTGCACCTTTTCTGTGGTACCTGGGCTTTCCCGCTTTTTCTCACCATCCTTGAGGGCTCTCTTGCATTCTCCTTCTTTCTGAGCTCCTCAGACAAGACTTTCCCTCCCCGGCTCCATTTTTTAAATTTTCCCCGTGCAGACCTACGTAGCCCCCCCCGATTTAAAGTTCTCTTTTCCCCGCTTGCCTTTCTTTTGTTATCCTGGACACTTCTTTCAAGCGCCCCTGACAATCAACAGAAGGTCCGTCGATAGAGTCCACTGAAGTTTTTTTGGGACTCTCGAGATTACCCCATTCTCTTGCGGTAGGTCTTTAACGCAGAGAGATTTGCAATTGCCGAAATTCCATCGGATTCCTTTGGCGTACATAGTTAGGTTTTCCAGCGGTTTACCGGAAATATCCCCATTTCAGACCGTTCTACCTCCCTCAGACCAACGTTGGTACAGAAACTTTCGGACCCTTACCGGATTTCTCGGGAACCTGAGAATAACGCTACGTCTCACTGATAAAATCCCAGGGGTTTTCCTTCCCCAGAGCTCAGTATGATGCACAAGTCATCCAAAACTTGCCTAAACCGTCAGAGTTCCAGTTTTCATTTTCCTACTTTTGCCTTTCGGCGACACCTGCCCCTCTTGTCCAGAACTGGGACATGCAGCCCTTTTTTTATAATATACCTATAACCCTCCCCCCGGACAGCTTTCCCTTTATTCGACTCCGTAACTTCCTAGGATACCTCAGTTGCTACCGGGGTAACCATATCTCTCTTTTTTCGTTTTTGAGAGGTTCCTTGAACTTTAGAAATTTTTACTGATCTCTCATATTTTTCTTCCTTTTTACCCCTTGGTTGGACCGGTCCCCTTTAGCGTCTCTATATAGTAAGTCCAAGACTACTTGCAATTGTAAGATAACTTTAAATGGGACTGAAGCTGGACAGCTTCTCTCAGACTTCCAGAAATCTTTTTCCCCTTCTCAGAGATTGAGGCCCCTGGTGGTTTTTCTTTTTCCTTCCCTCTTTTACCCGCATCTTTTCAGCATGCACCCCTTTTTTTGGGTATTCGCCTACTTCCCCCCCGGAGGATCTAAAAATTCTTGGCTCCCCTCAGCCGGACTTCCTCGTATCTCTCCCCTTTAAGAACCCCCCCACAGTATCTCTGGAATTTCTCTGGGTTCGATTCCATAAGATGGGAAATTAAAGACCTAAATATTTTCCCTGCCAATAATCCTGAGTTTTCTTTTCCCTATACGCCGTCCTGAGATTATAATTCTCAACCCCCTATCAGAAGCCGACCTCTGAGTTGGTCGCCTTCGATGGCACTTCTTCTTTCCCCCACAGGTAAATTTTAAGAAGCCTCTCGGTATGGCTTCGCTCTTTCTCCGATTTTTCTTTCCTTTTTTCCCCTTAACCCCAGGTCAGCTGCCGTCAAAACTTGAGATTACGATCCTTGATCTAGCGACTTTCCCTTTTAAGGGATCCCTTCCGATTGGCGCTAGACTGAGGTTCTTTTCCTCCCAGGCCTTTCAGCAACCCTTTTTGGTAGCTCCCGTGTGATGGTTCCCAATCACATTTCCACCCCAAATCGGAGAACGGGCCCGAGCCTTTCGCTGCTCAAACAAGTTGCCGCCTCCTCCCCACGATGACATAGCCTCCCCCCTTTCGAAGAAGTTTCTTTCCCCAAACAGCCAACTCTTTTTGGTAAGTAGCAATTTTCGGTACAAAGACCTTTGTTTCGGAGAGATTCATGACTCTTTTTTACGAAGTTAGTAGTTCGTTTTCTTCAAACGATAATCAAGTCCCGATTCCATGAAGACCAAGGTTTTTTTTGGGGCAAATTTCTTTTTCTTATCTCAATTTGGCACTAGAGACTCTTTTTTAAGCCCGATGCGCCCCCCCTCTTGGTTCCTGGTCTTTTTGTAGACTCTGAGCCAGAACCTCTCCTCCTATTGTTGTTTCTTGCTCCCGACTCCCCTTTTGTAGTTTTTTCTTCTTGAATCCTCGGTGCGTGGCTCTCTGATACGGACACTGCAAAAAGAGCTTTCTCTGGGCTTCACATTTCTCTTTTTCCTTGAAACCTTTCTTTTGCATTTTTCAAGCCCCTTACTCTTTTGGTTCTTCGTCCATCGGCCTTATCTATAGGCGAAGAGGGCCGTAGCCTTCCCCCCAAAGCGATCCTTGAAGTTTCTTTCCTCTGATGAACGCGTGTCATGGTTTGCTGTCCTGATGTGGAAATTCCTTGCCTGTCCTGAAATTTTTCCCTCCCCTTTTCTTCAGGATTTCCCCTTTATCAAACTCCCCATGTGAGCCTCTCCTGATTGACCTTTCCTCTCTCCTCCAATAACGCGACGCACCTCATGACAGCCTGCAACTCGTTAGCACTTCCCCCCTCCTAGCCCCCTACCCAATTCCTTTCAGTTTGTCCTTCGTCCGCTTGACATTGCTTTATCTTTTACTGGAAAACGTCACTGACCCTTTGAATCAAGTCTTTCCCTTGACGTCCTTAACCCCAAATTTTCCGTTGTCTCCCTCTTCCCCAGCTCTCACGTTATGGTTGATAAAACGTGCGTTAGAGTGTTTTCCGAAGCCTTCTTAAGCACTCCCTTCCAAACGCCCCTCCCTTCCTCCCCCTCCCCTCACCCGTTTTGCCTTTCCTTATTCATTGACTGTTTTCCGACCCTAGGCCCCCTTTAGTCCTACCTTTTTTGAGCCACTGTTCTCCTAGCTTCCATAGGTTCCTTCTCATCGGATAAGATCTGGCACATCGTTTTTTTTCTCCCTTTCGGCAGCCCCAGACCCCTTTGAACGAGTTGAATGGACCTCGAAAAGATAATCCCCCCCCCCCACCCCCCCCCCCCCCCCACAACCCCCCCACCAACCCCCCCGGGTCGCGACTGGCTGCTTGGACGGCTCGTGAAGATTTTTTGATGGGAACCCCAGCAAGGATTCTCAGCCCCATGCTCCTATTCTTTAGCCACCCCGCCTGCCAGAGGCCTTCCCAACGGTGATCCACTCCCTTATCCCCGTGTTGCCTGAAAGGTAACTCTCTCCCCCCTTGTTTTGTGTCCCTTCTTGCTCTCTTCGCGACTTCTTTTCTGATCCATAATGCTTTGGATGCCGAGTCCCCCTCTGGTGATAGCCCTTTGCAAGAATTTTATCTGATTTTTCCCCGCCCCCTTCGTCTTGACCCCTTTTGGCCATCAAATTCCCATCAAGCTCTCTAAGTCTCGCGCGAAGTTTTGGTCTCGTCCCTAGGGTTCGCCTGGTTTTTGTATCAGGGGATTTTCCCACCCGTTTGTTCTCCTTCTCCTTTCCCAGGCTCGGGCTACCAGCGCTGTGGTGACCCCCATCCTTCGGGAAGCCCCCAGATTCCCTTCCAGTATCCCCGGCTCTCATGGGACTTTTTCTTTATGTTGTCGAGATTGTAAAAATTTCCCCTCCTTTCGGGACGCTCGCCATCACAACTTCGGAATCCCCCCCTTCCACAACCGGGGACTTTCCTAAAGTGCCGATTTTTTTTTTTGTAGACTCGAATCCGAGATCTCTCGACACCCAATTCTCCCTCCCCCCCCCCGAGAAGCAGAACATTGGGAGAAACTTCCCAAGGGGTGTTTCGCTTTTTTGGGCCTTAAATCTCTGCAAATAAGCCCCCCTTCCGGGATTTCAGCCTGGTCCCGATTTTTTTCTGCGCGTGCCTCTCGTTTTGATGGACTTTCTACCCAGCAATTTTTTCCAGAGCGTTCCTCCCCCATCCAGCGGTTGTTATTTCTTGTCAAGTACGGAGCCCCCGTAGGCGCGGGAGGTTTTGCACTCCCAGAGATGACCGTTCCTCTTTTTGGGATTCAAGACCCGGGTATGCCTACCTTTATCCCCGAAATCCCCCTTTTGGATGACCCCCGCCTCAAATACTTTCTTTTTTTCATCTTTCCTTTTTCCGGAAACCTTCTTCCACCCCCCCCCCCCCCCCCCCCAGCGCAGCCATAAAAAGCTTTCTTCAAGATGATTCCGGCCCCCACTCCTCCCCCTCTCTGGAACTTTTAGCAAGGGTTCGACCGACTCTCGAGTTACAGATCATCACCTGCCCGAGTCTATCGAGGTGATCAGGAATAGAAGACCGGTTCTTTTTTGACACCTCAGCCCGCTTCACTGCACCCTAACTGGGTTGTCCGTTTAGGCCCAGTATTTGTAGAACATTTGTTCGCGGTCGTCTCCGGAAACTTCCCTTTATCGATTCCTGTAACACGTGGTATAGTATTGTCATATATCTTCTCCTCTTTTGTTTGTTGATTCTTTGCTGACGGTCTCCTTTTTTTTTTTAGATTCGCCGCTTTCGAGAATGCTCTTGCAAACTACTTTTTTCCGCGCTTTTCTTTTCACCATTTCCTGATTCTTCAAAACTTTTTCATGTCTGTTTCCCATGGACGCGCTTGGCATCACCTCTTCTATATTTGTTTTAGTTCCTAAAACTTGATCCTTCCCTTACTCTGACTTCTAGCGAGACTTTTTTAGAGATTCCCCTATTTTTTCCTGCTGGAGGCATCGCAGGTGTCTTAGATATTTTTCTCTTAACTATCCGTTTAAGATTTTATTTAACCATTTTTTTCCCCGGGCTCTTACCACCCGCCGCCCTGACCCCTAATGACCACAGGCAGCCCCTTGTTCTTTAGCAAGTCCTCTCTACGCTATTGGTGCTTTTTTTTCATACCCCTTTTCCTATGGTTTTGGAAGAGGATATTGTAGTGCTTGGTTATCCCCTTTTTTTCATCCTTTGCAACTTGACCCCTCAGGAAGGTTTCTTACTCCCCCCAAAACACCGGGTGTCTTTTGAAGGCCTTAGAACGTTGTTGAAACGTCTAGTTTCCTCTTCGTTGTTCCCTCCTTTTACAGCCATTCCGAATCCCCCCCCTCCCAAGACCCGTCCCTCATGTTGGGCGTCTATTTAAGCCCCCTTCCTTGGGCAGTCTTTTTAGACCCCGCCATTGGACTTTTTCCTTTTCTTCTTTTCAGGCTCTTCTCCGGAGGGCTTACTGAATATGCCTCGCCTTCTCCCGGATGACGTCTTCCTACACTTTCTCGGCGAGCCTCGATTTTTAAAAGCAGCCCTTCTGTCTCGGCTTTTTTTTTTTGAATCCTTGTTTTTGTCTGTGACAACAGGGGTTTCCACTGCGACTCCTTTGCCCTGTTTTCTCGATACTTTGCTGCCCCCTTTCCACCAGACTTTCCCCCCCCCCTCCCCCCCCCTCCTTCCAGTCCCGCAAGACGCTTAATCCCGGCCCTCCTGGAGTTTAACTTTCACTCCGGAGTAGAACTCTATTATCCCTTTCCCTTTCGGGGATCCTTCTGCACTTGGGATTTTCCCCCCCAGGGATTGACTTTTTAGAACGTCCTTCATCGAATCCCTCGTCCCTGCAAATGGTCTTCCTTTTTTGTGGCAAATCCATACCCATGCTCAAGATGCAGAAGGGTATGTTCTGGCAGACGTGGTGAGTTAGAAGTTTTTGATGCCTTTTGACCACCTTTCTTTGATAGGGGATCTTACCCTTTAGGTATAAGCTCTGAGGAGTCTCCTCGGGGACTTCCCCTTTTTCCTTATTCAGACAATTTTGAAAACTGCTTGGCCTTGGAACGATTGTTTTCCGAAATGGCCCTCACGACCGTTACACCTCACGACCCCTCCAAGATCTTTCCCTTTCAGAAATTTTTTCTGGGGTATCGATTGTATACTTTTGCCCCCCCCCCCAAGATCTCTTCCGGTGACTCACCCCAGGAACTTCGTCGCGGGGGGTTTTTTTCAGCCCTTTTTCCCCGGTTCTCGGGACGTTGAGTCGGGACCTTTTCTTCATTTTCCTTTGATGACCTTCTATTTGGGGAATTTTCTATAACCCCTTACACTTTTTTCGCTTCTTTTCCTTCGAGACCTTTTTAAGTTTTAACGGATGCTCTTTTCCGAGAAGTCCTTCCCCCCCGTTTCGCACCGATCTTCGATTGTCCTTTTCGCTGTTTTTTTGGGGCACGTTTTTTGCTATAAGTCCTTTTTTGGAGAAACCTTTTCCTTTTAACATGGTATCCCCCTGTGCTACTTTCTAACTAACTTTCATTCCCATCGGACAGTTTGAGCTTGACCCCGAGGATCAAGGGAATTCCAGAATTCTCTTTCTAACCCTTTTCAAAGTGACCGCCTGTTCCCCCCCACCACATTTTCAGTTTCTGGTCGGTAGCACAAGGCCCCCCTCACAGGCGGATACTTCCCCCCTTTAGCCAGTTACGCCTAACAGAAAGATTGCTCAGTTGTTCGACCCTCCCCTATAATAAGCTTCACCTGGTTCCCAACCCTTTTCTTGCTTCACATCCCTCCATCCTCTTTTTTAAGACATCGGACTCGTTTCCCTTCCGCTCGAGGGAGTTATCCCCCAGTGTTTTTCCCTCGGCTCGTCAGGTTGCTTTTTTTTTCTTTTTCCTCCTACTCTTTGATGTTAGGGCTTTTGCACAGACTTTTTTTTTCCCGCGAATCGCGGATCTTGAATTAAGTTTATTCCGCCCACCGAGATGGACTTTTTTTTTTTGTTTTGCCCCTCTTCGGGGTGAATCTTTTGTGCTGGCGGTCTGGCAGAGTCCCCCTTTTGTGCTCCTGGCCAGACTCGACTCGGTCCTTTATGCTATGTGGCCCCTCTTTTCTACCCCTGCTACCCCCCCCCCCTTCTGACGTTTTTGTTGCGCACAGGCCCGCGTGGCGACTTCTTCTTGGTTGACATCTCGACTCATAAGGGGTTTTCTTTAGGTTTTAACTCCCAGGCCCCACCGAATATTAATTTGTGAGCGTGCTGTGATGCCTGGTCCCCAAATTTCCCCCCAGAATTCTCTGCAATCGACATTTTCCTCAACTTCCCCTGACTCAGACAAAGTTTTCCTTCCAGTTCGCTTCGTAATCCCTTATCTGTTATATTCGACGGCATAACTTTATCCCCCCGCCGACGTCCCCTGAGTCTTCAACTGATCTTTTCTGTTTCAGGGCTGGTTTTTTCTCCTGCTACCTGATTTTTTTTTTTCCACAGTACTTTTTTTTTTTCCTTTTGGGCCAGATTCCTTTTTTCCTATACGAAACTTCTCCGGCCCCTGTGTCGCGTTTACCGCTCATTTAGCACCCCTCAAATTTGATCATTCGCCCATTTTCTGAATCGGTTTTTGTTTTTCTTTTTTTTTACTACTCCGAATCCTATTTCCCCAGAGTTTCCCTTTATCCCCCAGCCTTTCAGGAATTCCTACCCCTCTTTCACGCCCAAAGCGCTTGTGGAGAGATTGCATTAGACCCCCGTTCCTCGCGATGGCTTTTTTTTCCCTTTTGAGATACGCTTACCCTTTGCCTGTCAGCATCCCAATGCGATACACCCCCCTGTTGATACTTTCCCCTTGCGAAAGACGGCCTATTATCGCAGTCCCCTCCTCTGATACTTTTCTTTTACAAGGCCTTTTTCTTGTGGGGTGTTGAGTTCAGATTGGTACCGCTTTTCAGAGCCGGGGCTTTTTTAATATGGATTAAGGATCCGATGGCCTTTTTTTATAGTATCCCCCTTTTTTGTATCTGCCTTCTCTTCCCCCCCAAAGGTATATCGGCTTTCCCTGGTGGAAAATCCCTCACGCCCCCCCCCCTCTTTTTGTTCAGCTTTTGATGTTTCGTTCCTTCGCCGGTCGCAGACGACTATTTAAAGTTCTTTTTTTATTGTTATTCTTGTTCGACTTCCCTTTCTTTTCGGATTTTCTTCCCCCTTGGTTTCCGACTGAGCTTTCCTTATTCAGAACTCAAAATCTTTCTCCCAATGTCTTGAGTTTCTAAGCCTTTCCCTCTGGAGTGAATCCCCTTTTAAACAGCCTAAGATCCCCTCCAACCATTTGCCCTAAATTTTCTGGTTCCGTCGTTATCGGCCCATTAACCAGCGAGGTCTGGTTGACTCCAAACAGTCCTCTTCTGGGATTTTCTCCTGCAAAATTTTTCTCCTTTTATAGGGTCCCGTCCGTCTTCCTCTTTCCCTGGCTGTCCATTTTTCTCCTGGGATACCACCCATTTTTAAGTCGTCCACACTGGTTAGAGACCTTTTCTCCCTTTTCAGTCCTTTCGTTTTTATAAACGTGTTCCATTGTTAGTTTTCGTCGGAGCTTCGGTTGGCAAGTTTCCCCCCTTACTTTTTACTGAAGCCCCCCCCTCAGTTAACTTTTATCTCCCCTATTAAAATCCCTGGTCCCTTTTTACAAGAGGTCTCCCCCCCAAGTCAGCAGACCACTATGTCACTCCCACTTGTAACTCCTCTTTTTCCCAAAAAGCGAGTCCAAGTTAGCAAGGGTTTCCTTGGACCCCTTCCGGGATTTGAGGCCCCTTTGACGCACCCCCTTGAAGTCTTTTTCTCGCTGTTAGCCTTTCCCCCTGCCTTAAAGATTCTTAGGCAGTGGTAGTTTTATAATCTCCCTTTCTTCAGAGCACCGGATCCGCGAGTGAAGATCCCGGCGGGACACACCCTTGGATCTTTTTCTCCCTACATCTCCTTTTGTTTTTCTTCTTGAAATTCCAATGGTTCCCCTGTATCTCGAGGATCCGAAACCCAGCGAAGAGGTGAGATTCTGCCCGGAATCCCTTCTGGAGGGACTTGTTGTACCACCCTTTCTTAAGCTTTTCTTCGGATTTCTACTAGGCCTTTATTTGCACTCGCCGAGTGTCTTCAACCCTTACCTTAACCCCTTTTTTCCTTAGTTTCCTTAGTTGCTACTTTTCAACCTGTTCCCCTTTTTTTCTTAGGCCCCCCTCCCAGGGTCCCTTTAATTCCATGGTCCCACCCAATATGACCCCCCGAGATTCTGCCTGCTGATCTCCGCTACCCTTTCCAGCAAGTTCCAACTTTTGCAATCGACAAGTTACCGCTTTTCAAAAGACGTTTCCCCGCCTTAACCCCCCCCTTTTCCCTTTCATCACTTTTCCTTGCAGATACCGTTAGCACCCGCTGTCATTCGCTACGTGTGTCCCTTTAAAGTACATTCCCGCGCTTCCCTTCGCATCGACGGGCCAGCGAAGGAACATCGACTGAATTTACCCCTCCAGGGAGTTTTTTATCTAAGCCCTCACTATCTTTCCCCCCCTCCCGTACTCGGGTTTGAGGCTTGGCCAGACCGCCTCCAGCTAACAAGCTGTTGCCCCTTGTGTTTCTTTTTTACAGCCGGCCCATGTACATCTTCCTTGGCAGACTCGCCCCCGAAAGGTTTCAACCCCTTTCCTAACCCCCCTTTTCTTAGGCTCCCTTTCTTCCGACTGACCGTCCCGTCTAAATCTTGGGCTCTTCCAGACGTACGATCGATGAACTCCCCCCCCCAGTGACGGAGACCGGGCACGTTTAAGCAAAGACCGGAGGCCCCCTTTCTGCAGTTCCTTTTTCCCCTAAGCTTCCCCACCAGGGGGTCCTCCCCTTTTCCAGGACAATGCGATACCCCTTGATGCCCCCACTTGATAATATCCCTCACATCCCCCCCACAGTGCATTCAGATTTAATACCTGTCTTGGCTTTCCTTTCAAAATCTTTCCCCCCCTTTTCCTGTTCGTTTTTCGATTTACTGTTTAGCAAGATATCGCGAATCTTTTACCTTTTTCCTCCTAATTGAAGTTTTTTCCAGGGATTTTTCCTCAAAGGGCTTTGAGAATTGTCCGTGTTTCCTCTGACGTGCTGGTCACTGGTTCCTGAAATAGCCTTCCTCAGGTCCCTTCCCTTGGGCTGGTGGACCCCCCCTCCTTGTTGTACTACTCCCTCCGAGCTGCCCCCCCCCTTGGATCTTCTCGTAAGACTTGCGTAGTATTTTTTGCCTCATTTCCCTTCGTAGACTCTTTTTCCCCACCTGGCGTCCCACCCTTAAGTGGGAATCTCTTTGGCGATCACGAACCTCCAAGGGCCCCTTTCCTTCGAAAACAGCCCTTTGCCTTGCCCCCCCCCTCAAAATTCTCATTCCCCCGACCCTCTCTTCTTTTCCGCCGCTTATACGGCCTTACCCCCCCCGAGCAGCAGACCTTTTCCTTTTGTCCCCAATCCGTTTAGTTGAGTCCCCCTTCCCTCACGGCCCCTTTTTTTGCACGATCAGCGTCCTCGGATGCCATGTTCGCTGGCCCCCCCCCCCTATCTTTTGCCCAGCCGCCCCAGCCGTACCCTTTAAGATTTTCAAATCTTGCGGGTTATGCTGGTCAGTGTTTCTGCACTCGGAGACTTGAGGTCTTTTTATAAACTGAAGGCTGTTTGGATTGAGTTTACTAGCTTTACTGAAGACTTCTTTCCCAGTCAGTTCTTCTTTTGATCCCTTTCATTCACCAGGATATCCTAGATTTCCCCCTCAGGAAAGGGTCCCCCTTCCTATCAAAACTCTTTTTCTTTAGAAACTTTTCCGGTGGTGGGGCCCTTTCCCCTTAAGAATTCCCCCCCGGGAAATTCTCCTCTGTTCTGCTCGTCAGATAACTTTTAGTGATCCCCCATTTTTCGAGTAGCTTTCAAGGTCCTGTAGGAGAGCCCCCTCAATAACTCTACTCCTTTCCCAGACCCCTTTTCCTGGGTGTCATTCCACGGTAGTATAGGATTTTCCCCAAGCGAGGACCTCTGGTTGCAAGCGAAAACTTTTTCTTCCTTCCTCTCCTTTTTCTTCCACCAAGTGATTTTTTTTTTCGCTAAGTCATGTGCGGTTCTCCAAAATATCTATTCTTGTTGTTTGAGATAGTCTTTCTTCTCCCCCTCACTGACTTTTTCTTTCTTAACCTTTTCGATCCTAACTCGAAAGCCCCCCCCCACCCTTCCCTTCCGAGCTTAACACCAAGCACTACCGTGCTTCCGGCACACTGGATTCCCCCTTCTTCAGAGCGCCCTTTTTACTTTCTTGAGGTTATTTGCCGCGTCTAGATATCCCTTTCCTTCGGCCTTTTTCTTTGACCCCCTTTAAAACTTTTCCTTTTTTTCGTAGGAGCACATTTTTTCAAGTTTTAGAATTCCCGAGTTTCCTCATATTGGTCTTCTTCTTTTTTTTTGTTTGTCAATGTTTTTCCCCTCCCTTCCCCCTCTGACCCTGATCGTGTTTTTTAAGGCCTTGTCTCCACTCTCCCCTCTAATCGAACGGTGTCTTGCGCGGATTCCATCTTCTCATGATTCCCCAACACTGCAATACCCGACCTCTTTTTTTTTTTCAAAGCTTCCCCCCCCGGTTCTAATCCCCGCAGAGAATAAGTTCCAATAAAGATCCCCTTTAGATACTCTTCGACATGGCATCTGGCCTCATTCTTTTACAAGGGCATCTAAATCAGTCTTTCTCCTAGTCGTTCCCCAAATTTCCTCGTCTTATTGTCTGGACGACACTGAACTTTTTATCCCTCCTAGGAGTCCTTTTTCCTTTAACCACCTTTAGATAAGGAGATCAGAGATTTAGTCAAATTGTCTTCATGATTTCGGCTTCCGGACCCTTCGTTAGTTGAGGTTCCCAATCCCGAAATCTTTCTCCCACGTCGCCAATTCTCCTCGGAGATAGTCCTCCAGCGCTTTTTCGATCAATCCAATAACTGGCGGTAACGATCCCATCCTCCCCCCCCCTGTGAAGCCTTTTTCCCCTACCGCAGTTTTTACCCCCAGTCCTCTTTTGTTCGTTCGATTTCGTAATGGATGTGGCCAGGGGTAACGCAGGTCCCTGTCTCTATTAACCCCTCTTTCTTTCTTTTCAATAACCTCCAAAACGTCTCCCTTTCCGTAAAGATAATAAGGCTTCTTGGCTTTGGACGGAACCACATCATTCTTTCCTCCTCATAAGTTTTTTTTTTTAAATTTTTCTTCCCCCTCTTTGCTCGATTTTTCCTCATTCTGCTGTAAAGGTTCATTCTTGATAGTATATGGACTGAAGGCTCATTGTCCGATGCTGGCCCCTCGTTCTCGGGATGTCTCAAATCCCCAACGATGAGCCGTTTTTTGGGGGGGGGTTCTTTTGGTTTTTTCCTTTACTCTGACTCCTTTGCTTGACCAATGCTGAAATTGGGTTTTCCCGCCCTCCCTGCTGAGTCTACTGCTTCCCCCAGCGCTGGTGCCCCCTGTCGTTACTTTCGTATTAACATTCTTGACCCCCCCCCCCCCTTCAATGGGATACCTCTACGACTTCCGATTCCCGCAGTAACCCCTCAGGCACTTTTTATGGCGCCCGCCCGGGTCGGTCTTATCGAATTTCCGAGGTTCCGCAGGCTCCCTTTCGTTAATTTTCCCCCCCCCGGAATATCTCTTGAGTTCCTTCCAGCTCCTCTTGTGAACTTTCAGTAAGTCTCTTTTTCCATGTCTCCTCCCAGTTGATGGGCCGTCCCCCTTGTATCCAACCCAGTACAATTTCCCTTTTCCCGGAACGTTCTTGACCTCTTTCAGGTGTACTTGCTTGCTTTTAATACCTGATTTAAAGGTGGCTCGACCTCCCTCCCCTATCAGACTCCCTTCCAAGAACTCACATAGACATGATTCAGTTGGTATAATAGTCCCTTCCCTTCCCCCATCCTTGGAGAGATTGACCAGGGACCCTCTAAACCCCTCCCTGTTAGCCACTTGGAGTACCTTGTTTTGCGCAACTACCCCCCCCTTTTGCCCAAGCGTTCTTTTTTCGGTATCAAGGGTTCCCTTCCTTAACAGTCTGTAGCTCTCTCCGTTCCTTTTATCCTAGTATGAGTTCGAAGTAGTTTTTCTCCAATTTTCACCATCCATGAATCCCACCTCCAGGTAGATTGTTTCCCGTCGATTCTCCCCTCTAGTTTTTTTTTCTATAATTCTCTGGGATCCAGTAAGGTTCCTGCGAGTCCCCCCGGGATAGATTTTTTCCAGAGATTCCTTTTCTATATTTTTCTTTCTGAGATGACCTTTCTTAGCGAGAAAACTCCCCCTTTTACTATCCTCCATAGAGGCTTTCTTTCTGGTAAAGACCCCCCTTTTCCCTTGATATCCCCCATCTAAAGGGCTTCGTCCTCTGCACAAGCTCCCCCCTGACGTTTCGTTCTTCTCGTTTACTGATCCCTCTCGAATAGGACCCTTTTCTTCGTCTTGAGTTCCCCTCTCTTAAGCTGGCCGTTTTTTTCACAGGAGGTCCCTTTTTCTGCGTTTTTGACCCCTTTTTGATGGACCTGTCCCTGGTTTTTCTGTGCCACTTCTCCCCCTATGTTTTGGGTTAATTTTTCTAAACATGACTCTTGGATATCTCACCGGGATTCTTTCTTTGCGAGAACCACTTCCCCTTTAGCCGAACCCTCTTCCCAATCACGAACCACGCTACTTTCAACTCTAACGGATCCTTTCTTCTTCAACCCCTTGAGCATAAAAGCTTCTTTTTCTTCTTTTCCGATTGACGATTGCATTTTATTTTCCCCGAGTCTCCATCACGGGACCCGGGAGGTTTTTAAAAATTTTTGAAGGTCTCTTCTTCTTACCTCCTAAATCTTGTTTTATCACGTACTTCGGCTCTCTTTTTGGCATTTCAATAAGATACGACCCTTTCCGTAGATTTCTTCATAAACCTTTTCTCTACTGATTTTCGTCGAGTTCAAATGAAGAAGTTTTAAGGTGCAAAACTTCCATGAGCTTCCCCTCTTAGACCCTTCCCTATGTTACGAGGCGTGCACTGTTGCGTAGGTTTTGCAGATTCAACCGATACACCGACTCCCCAGATCCAATACCGGTTGAAGCTAATTTAAAGTTTTTCCCCCCGAGACAGCCTCCAGGCTTTCATAAATTTTCATAGTTCTTTACGATTTCTTGTTTCACATGGCCTGGCGATCCCTCTGGAAAATCTTATTGATTTCACCATACATTTCTTCCAGCCTATGATTCCTTAAAGATTAGGATAACAGGATTTTTCGGTAAAATCTCCTCCGTACTACTCCTTTCAATTGAAAGGTACTTCTATATCAGATATTGAAGGACTTTTCACTTCTTTTTTTCCCGAGATTTTCCCATTGTGCTGGATCACAGTGAAGATATATTTCCTAAATGAAATCTTTTTACCCATGCTTCGTACTACCGGGAACTCTTATTGGGATCTTTCCTGGGGGGATTTTCTGGATTCCCCCCGGGGTTTTTTCCTTTTTAGAGCCTTCACCGTTGATTCCATTAGTTCTCTCCTCCCAGTCTTTCTTACCCTCCCTTTTGACAATCCTTTTCAACTTCGTACGAGTCTCCTCTATCATTAAATCTTTACAAAATTCGCGCTTCAAAGATGCTCTTGTGGCTCTCCGAACTGCGGCCCCCTGGTCCTGTACTCGTCAACCCCCCTCCTGTGACTGCTGCTTGGGTTTTTTTTTTTTTTTTAGGTCTGTATCGGCGTGCCAAACCCTTTCTTTCTCTCTAAGTCTGGTCATATCGACTTTCCAGCCCCCTCCCCTACTCCACTTTTGAGTCACTACGGGAGCTTCAGCAGGCTTTTATTGTTCAGATGATGCCGTACCCCCATGTACCTCTTCCGTACCCCCCCTTACTGACAGCGGTAGGCTTACGCGTTCATCTTTTCCCCTTAGGCTTTTCCCTAATTACTCAACTTCCTTGTTATGGTTCCCTTCTTTTTGAGCTCAGTTTGTGAGAGCAGCAGATGCCCGTCCTCCTTGCAAATTTTTTATTTACCTTAAATCCCCCTTTTTTCTTCTCCCCAAGGTTACTTTGACGCCTGAATCAACCACACACAAGATTCTATGGACTTCTAAAGAATCAAAACAGACCCTTTTTTCCGTAAGAGTTTTCTTCTCTGGTTCGGTTCACTCACATACGGCAAGATACCCTTTCTATCGAGTCCTTTCATTCAGAGGACTCATTGTGTTTTTTTTACACCCTGATACTCCCAGGGCTCCTTTAATCTGCTGTTTGAGCAAGAGCGGACCCCATCTAGGGTGATTTTTCTCTGCAAAAGTACTTCCTCTAGGATTCCAACTTACTTTTTTCTTTCGACTGCTCCTCCTTTCTTACTCTCTTTACCCCCCATCCTTTTCTTGGCTCCCCTCTTTACTCAGAAGAAATTCCCCTTGGTCAGAACTTTTTCTAATTCCCCTTCTTTAGATTCTAGGATCTATCTCTCCCCTAGATCCTGACTCCCTTCCCCACCCTTGCCAAACAAGGCTTGCGGGACTTTCCATCGAGAACTGTTCTGTTATGTCCTGATTCCCTTCCTCTTTCTCCGAATTTTCTTTTTGAGTTCTCACCTTCTCCCCCTTCACGATCCTTTTCTTTTTGAAGAGTCCTTCTTCACAGGTCCTTGTTCAGGTTTCTTCTCTAATAGTTGTCCCCGTAATGTTTTTCCGGAACCTTCTCTTATCTAATGCCCTTTTCCGTTTCACTATTCCCTTTTTGAATAGGTAATGTTTATATGCTCGTTTTACTCTTCCTAGAGAACTGCAGGAACTCCCTCCCCTTGAAATTCACCGTTTAGACTTCCCAGTTTTATACGTGCGCCTACCTTCGTAAACAGATGTTATTTTCTTCAATTGCCTCCCTCACATGAATTCCGCTCTGTATTTCCTGAATTTCAACATAACGAGGGCGGAATGTAGTCCCCAAATTTTACCCTTTATTCCTTTTTCTGGGATGTATTTTTTTCTTCTTCGCTAAACCTCTAACGTGAGATGATCTCTTGAAGGAATACTTCCCTTTACATGCGCTACGGAAAAGACCCTTCGCTTGGATCCCTCTTGTTCCTGATTTCTCAGTTTCCTCGGACCTTACCCGTTCGGTACTCGAAAGAGTTCCCCATGGTTTAAGCCTCCCTCAGGACCCGTAATTTTCCCCCGCGAATGTCCGCCGTATACTGGATGAGACGCTCCTTTTCTAGCAAACGTGTGCCGCTTTGGAGGTCAGAGCTTTTCCATACCTTCAACCCCCACGTTCTGGCCTCTCTTTTTTTCTTTTGCACATTGGGCCGGGCTTGACGACCACTCCTTTCATCCTCGAGACCCTGATAATCTCCCCAGCTTAGCAAACTTCTCCCCCTTTCTCTTTTCCTCCCTAGCCCTTGGCTCAACCCCCAGTATCTTTGTTTTTTTGCGCCCTCTCCCCTTTACAGGTGTCATTTATCACTCTTGAAGCCTTAATATTCCTTTTTTCTCAAGATGTCCATGACCGAGTCATGACTTGAATCTTCTCTTTCTCGGTTTGATGGACCCTTTTTATACCCTATGAAACTCTTCAAGCCCTCTCCTTTTTCCTTCTGGAATCACTTTATTCAAAGCAGGCGTCTCCTTTCATTCCGCTTTTACTAGCCATCTTCCCAGTGTCTTCCTTAAGGATAGTTCGGTAGTTCTTCCTTCCATGAGATTGTGTCGGGGACGTCACTCCCCTGTAGTAGTCCAATCTTAAGGGACCAAAGTCCCCCAAGGTTCTTGATTTTTTTTTCCGAGAAACTTTTGCCAGTAAACACTTTAAACCAGTCCCCCTCCCCTCCCCGAACACCCTTCCTGGGTCCTACATGAGACTTTTTTTCTGAAGTAGGCTATACGGTTGCAGACGACCCCCCCTTTTTGTGATGGCTGCGTGGTCTTCCGCCAGACACCCCCCCGGGCAATTTCGTGACGGTAAGTCCTTCCCTTGGTATGCTCCGTAGATTTTTTTTTTTTCCTAAAAAAGGCACGTTTCACCCAATGGTAGCCCTGAAAGTCACACTTGCAAGATTCTCCTTCTCTGAAATTGGGAGGTGTTTCCCCCTTACTCTCCCCCTGTTATTTTTCATTATTCCTGAGCTTAGGCTGGGCGCGCTATCAGGGCAGCCCCCCCCCCTGTTTTACTGAAGCCCTAAAACGCCTTTTCCATTTGAGTGACTTTCCTCCCATCCCTTGTTTCATCTACACCCTACGGACCTCTTTCCCCGCCCAAGAGTTCTTGAAAGAATAGTGTAGACCCCTCTTTCCCTCACTTCCCTAATTGAGACCGGACGGGGTCACCCTGCCACATGGTAATTCCCTTCGTAGACTGCTAAAAAGTCCTGTGCTCGCTTTTCCGTCCAGGCTGACCGACTCCCCCCTCTATTTCCACTCGTATATCTCCTGTTTTAGCATTTTAACCCTCGGAATCAATTTCCGAGAATCGGTAGATCTGGAGGTTTGTTGAGTTTTTAAAAGGCTTTCCTCCCTTCCTTCAAGGATTCAACCATGATCTTTTTAGAGATAAGTCATGTGGCTTTATCCCTCACAACTTCATACTATACTCTCTTTAGGATACCCTATCTCTACAGATTCTCCGATCGCTGATCCTTGTTCCCTCTTTTTCCGAAACCCCTCTTTGCGCGCCAAAGGATTCCTTCTTCCTTTAGGCCTTTTAGTGAATAGATACTTTTACTGATGTCAATGTCTCCTCTCCCCTAACCGTCCCCTGTATGATTTTGATTTTCGAAAACCCCCCCTCTTAAGTGTTTTCTCCAGGAGAATTTTCTGAAAGATTCCTTTTTGTTGATGCTTTTCCTCCCAATGCTTCTTTTTCCCTTCTAACCCTCGGGTAAGGATCCCTCCAAAGGTTTTTTAAACAGACTCTCCAATTCCCCAGGGCTGCCTTCGAGCCCCCTCAACTCATGCTTGCATACCTGCAACCTCTACAGGACCCCCTTCAGGATTTCTTCTGAATAACCGCTGTGTTTGAAGTGCCCCTCCCTTCCTTCCCTTCCTCAACGATGTCCTTCGAACCCGGACCTAAATCTTATTCCCCCCCCCTTTCTCCGAAGGTCTTTTCCCCCCCGCTCAATCAATCGTATTCGGACTCTTTACTCAGGTCCTTCCTATAATCCCCCCCCCGCGATGTAGGCATTTTTGCTTTTCTTTAAGAGGTCCCCATTTCCCTTCCAGACAGTTCCTATCTTTAACCCGCGCGTGACTTGCTTCCGACTCCCTTAGATCCTTAGGGATCCCTTCCCGCTTTTCTGCTGGTAATCTCCTGGCCCTCTCCAGACTGATCAATCTTTTCGGATCCCTCCTTGTTCTTAATCAGTCCTGCGCCCCCTTTTAGAGATTTTTTCCTTGCATCTCGTCATTCTTTTCAAGTGTTCCCCTTAGCCACTTGGATGTCATCCTCGGATTCTCTGACCTTCCTGTACCCTCCAGGGGACCTCCCCCCCTTTATTCTCCCAGATTCACTCGGCTCTTCGTTAAAAATTTTTTTCCTAGTTTTTCTGTTTCCTTGCCCTTTTCCGGTCTTTTCTTCTGCGGCCTCTATATTCACCATTTTACCTTTTTTTTTATGTTTTCTAAAGGTCCCCGATTTTCCTGTACCCCCCCCCCCTCTCTGCTGCTTCAGGGATTCCCTCACTCACGACTTCGAACCTTGGTGGTCTTACGTTTCTCCCGGGGTTTTCTTGTGGCCTCCTTTCAGAGTTTGGTTCGTTAAGTTTTTCTTTTCGTGATGCCCTCGGAGGCTTCTTCCTTTTCCCCCGTCCTTTCCAGATAGATTACTCCCCTATCAGAACATTTCTTTTAAACTCTTATAATCCTAAATGATTTTTTTCCCTTAAGTACTTTCCGATCGGCTACATGTACCGCCGGACCCCTCAGGTTCAACCGTGTACACATCTGGTCTTTTTTCACCGTTTCTGGATTGTATGGACCGAGATTCCCGCGTTTTGATTTTCCCTGGCCGCAGCTGGGCGCATGCTGTAAAACCAATTTTAGTTTACATGAAGTTTTTCAATGGCGCTTTCCTTTGATTTTTTTTCCCTCGCGGAAACTATACTTCAGGCCTCAGTCAACTTCTACCCTCCGTTGGTTAGGCTTTTATTCGCCGGGAGCAGTTCTGAGTGATCTGGTGCCTAAAAATACCAGTCCTGGTATTTTTTTTGGAGTCTTTGGCAAGTGTCTGTGGCTAGAGGATCTTGTAAGTGAATCTTTGTAGTTTGTCTTTTCTTCTCTACCCTTTCATTAAAAGTACGTTTCCCTTTGTACCCGATTTTTTCTAAAACTTTCTCATCAGCCAGCCCCTTTTTCAGCCCTTTTGGCCCAGCTCTTAACACCGTGAAACTTACCTCTGACCCCCATAAAAACCTCCCTCTTCAGAGCCCTTTTCCTCTTCAGAATACCCCAAAGTATTCCCCCCTTTTCGTTCGAGCCCTTCTTTTCTTTTTCTTTTCTCAAATCATTGTTTAGAGACCATGACCTTCGTGAGCCCAAACTTTATATTTTAGGTTTCTTGAGCAGGGCATCTTGTTTTCTTCTGACTCTTGAACCGTCTCCCTGGATAGTATTCCACAGTTCTTTTGTAGTCTCCCTTTTTTCCTTCCCATATCCTTCTTCTTCTCCTATCCGGTTCTATTTTCGGATAACCTCATCTCTTTCCCCACTTTTTTGAGATTTCCCCTGGAAACCGCTAATCTCTTGCTCCCTATTTACCTTTCTAGCCAGCCATTTTTGCGGGCTCTTTAAAGCTCGAAGTTTCTTCTTTCCTCTTCCCTTTGGATTCTTCCTTTATCTCTTTTTCAGCAACTGATAATCACTTTTTCCCCCCGTGTATGTTTTGGGGCCCCCTGCCTTTAAAGTGGCTTTTTCTCATCCCTTATTGGCAAGTCCGACTTCCCCCTTTCTCTCAGATTTTGTTCTTCTCTACTATTATACCCTCACTTCGGTCTCGGCGTTCGCTGCTTCCCCCCTCACTTCCAAGCTCCCTTTTGGATCTCATACTTTCTCTTTTAAAAAATACTCCGGCTTTCCTTTCGTACGTGTCTTCTTTTCCTGATGTGTCCCATTATGGTTTTCACTTTGAATCTCCTAAATCTTCCTTTATTCTCTCTGTAACTCCCCACAATTGACCTTCTGAACCCCCCTGATAATACCGGATCCGCTGAATGCTCCTTCAATTAAGTCTCACAGCTCTACTCACAAGTTCCCATTTTCACTGTTGGGCTTGTTTGATGTCGAGGTTCATTCTGTCCTTTGTGAGTTATGCAACTCCCGGTGCACTTTGCGTGTGTCCTTCCCTTAATTTTCCCTTTGCTAAGTCTTCTGCTGTCTTTTTAACTCGTCATACTCCTTCGACTTCGAGTTAACCTCTCACTCAACTGAAGCGTACTTTTCAAGGATCACCCACAAGGCTCCCTGCGATGGCTTGCCCCGTTCCCTTGACATTTTCTTCATGTGAAATTGTTCCCTCCCGTCCAGACTACCCTTTTTCCCCCTAGAGCTTAGTTTCATGAAATGTCCCCCTCACTCACAAAGCCCTGGTTCCTTTTCCCACTTCCCCCTGAGACGCGTTTCCAGATTAGACATCTTGGCCACTATCCCTCTTTTTTTTTTTTGTTCCCTTGCGGTCAAATTTTCTCCGGATCCTTCCCTAGGGACCCATTGTCCTCCGATTCTTCTTCTTGCTAAAGACGTTTATTACTCATCTGGTAACCACTATCCGTCGATTTGGACCCAATCCCTCATCCCCCTATGCCTGATATCATTAGGGATTTTTTCTCGGCTCGGTGAGGATGAGCAGGGATCTCTCGCCGTCATTTTCTACAAAGCTTACTGTCTGCTATTCGACCTTTCGAACCTTTCACTACTTCGGATTCGGGTCTCCTTACCTCTGTACACATAGTAGGCCAAGCTCTTCCTCCAGAATCCCCGCCGGGACCCTTGCCTGGGACTTTCTTCGCCTTACAGAGGCTTCTTCCCAAAATGATTTAAAACCCCCCAGGCTTCAGGAAAACACAATTTCCGACATCCTTAGATCCTCCTTCAGGAGAGCCCCTCTGTATCAACCCTTTTTCTCGAAGCGCCTTCTTACTTGGACCCTGCTGTCTTTCTTAAATTTTTTTAGGTACTCCGCTTTCCGTCCTTAGTATTGCTTTCCGTTCTCTGTCCCTCCTCAGGGATAACCTCCCCTGTAAAGTTTTTCCCCAAAACTCAGGACATCTTTTTTCTGGTATTTCTTTTTTTTCCATCCTGAGCTTTTTTTTTTTCTCCCTTCCGGTTATTTCTGCTCGTTTTTCGATTGTTCCTTTCTGTTGACATTTTTGTCCCTCTTCCTTCCTCCAGGTACCCGGTAGCCCATCATGTTACCTCTTGTGTCTTGGAATCTTCACACATAAAGTCCCCCCCCGTCTCTTCGCCAGAGGCCGTGGAACCAGTTCACGCTCTTTCCCAGCGCTCACCCTTTATGGAAGACGAAAGCTTCCCCAGCTTTGTAATAGCAGATTATCATTTAAAGGCCAGTTCTGCTTGACGGATCAGGCCTTCCCAGCACCTCCCTCCTTTAGCCTCCTTTTCAAATCCGATAATCCTCCGCTTTTGGAAGATCTTCAGTTTTTTGACCCCTTTCATAGCTCTTCTGATCTCTTACCGCACCGGCTCCTCCTCTTCTTCACACCCCTTTCTGTATTTATTGTTTATCCAGAAAACCCCTTTCATACCCGTTGTGTGATACCAGACATGTTTTCTCCTTGGATCGCCCTCTCGGAGATTTTTTTTTTATTGAACCCCCTCCTCCAGAGCACCCTTCGATATACTCCAATGGACTTAGTACCTCTCACAACCTTTTTAGTCAGCTTCCGCTATCTATCCTTCCTTCTTCTGAATCTTGATTCCCATTTCCGAACGGTACGTTTCTTTTTTGGAAGTAGTCCTTCCCCTTGTTTTTTCACCCGTGGTTTTTTCTGGGTTACGCCTCAGAGTTCTCTAAATTTTTTCGTCATACTCCAACTTTTTTTATAACCATTCCCCTTGGCTTTTTTTTTAGAGATCCCCCACCACTACTGACTCCCTAGAAAGATTCTAAAAAGTTTTTCTTAAGGATTCTTTCTTTCAAAAAGTCTCTCCCTCCCTTTCTTAGTTAGTGATTTTTTTTGTACCTTGTTATCGCTTTTACCTGACAGGAAGTCTCACCCATGTCCTCCCTACCTTCGCCTTTTTCCTTTTTTTAGTAACCTTGTCTTCCCCCCAGGATGATTTTCATTTTTGGCGGGATCGAATAGATGGGTCTACCCTTCTTCCTCTGATTGAACGCTTATTTCATAGACCTCTGATATTCCCCCCGACTCTCCTGTACTCCCGGTCAACGGGTTTGGGTACTTATTTTATAATCGGGCTCGCATTTTTCCTTCGCCTCTCCCATCAATCCTACCTTGGAGCTTTGGTTAGGGCTGGATTCCTCTCCTTTTTTATCCTCCAAACATCGTTCAAGCACCCAATCTTCAAGTCCTGATTTAGTTCTTTTCTCAGTTTTCACGCTAACAAATCAGCTGCAATTTTTCCACGCAATCCTGGTCGCCACCCCCCCAAGAACCGATCTCCCCGTCTAGGGCTGCATGGTTAGGGAACACCCTTCCTTCGAAATCCTTCCCGGAGACCTCCTGGAATCTTTCCATCTATGCTATCCAGAACTCTGGACTTTGCGCCCAATCATCCCACAGCCCCCCACATTCCCCCGGGACCCGACCCGAGAACCCATCTTCCGACCCTCTTCACGTTCCCCGCACTCCCCATTCCTTCTTTTTCATTTCAGACCCTTCTCTGTAAGAAGAATCGCTCTGTTCTATGTTTTTCTTTCCCCGTGCCTACAAGACGGTTTTCAGGAATACGAGTTAGGCTTGACCATTGGACTCGCCCTCTTCCTAGTTTTTACCTCAACCCTGCTTACCCTCATGTATTAGCCATTCCTGGTCCCCCCTCAAATTTTTTTATTAGCCGGCTGCGACTTTTTTCCCCACCAGAAAGACAACCAGCTTTTCATCCTAGCAAGTGTTTTTCCCGACTTTTTGAGGTTCTTTTTTAGGTGTTATTCTTTTTCCCCTTAGCCAAGGATGTTATCTTCCCCTTTCCTTAGGAGGATAATTTCCCTCTTTCCTCTCTAGCCGTCAATTTCTTCTGAGCAGAACCAGTACAACTTTTTTCAATGGGTGTTGGAGTACCTGAACCTTTTTCTTCCTGACTCTGGAATTCTCCCCACCCGGAATTACAAAATGTTGACCCCTGACTTCTTTTTTCCGTAGGGATTCCCTGCCCCCCCATCCGAGGGTTGGTGACCCGTCAAGGTCCCCGTACCTTTCAAACTCTTCAATTTTTTGTTTGAAGCCTCTCCGTTCTTCGATTTTTTCTTTTTTGCCTTTTCCATCTTGAGGACTCCCCCCCTTTTCTACACCAACGACCCCCTTAATGCTGAAAGTTCCAACTCGACATCTTTGTCTTTTTTTTTTCCCTTTCAGGCTTCCTTCTTGATTTCGATTCTAGGCTTTTCTTTTTCTTTTGTTTTCCTTCCTCCCGGTACTGGCTCCTTTTCCCTTGTTAAATTATTTTACACTACCATGGATACGATCTCGACCCTTTTCCCCATCACTTTTCCCGCGACCCCCCCCTTTTGAGTCTTTCCGCGAAACCCTTTCTCTCCGACCCAACAGAAAATTTTTCTCTCTCTTTTTTGTTAAGTATTTTTTCGAACTGCCCACATTTCCCCTTGAGTACGCGAGACCCATTCTCAAGTCTAACTTACCTCACGAAGTTCTTTTTTTCTCTTCTCCTGGCAAGACCTCCTTTTTCCTTCGCATGGAAACTTTATATTCTGGATTCCCCCCTCTCCTTCTTAGGTTAGGTCAGAGATTTCCTTCTTTCCCCGCGGCATCTGCGGATTTCTTTTGCGGGACAACTTTTTGGTACTGCCGTCAGGTCCCCTATTCCTTCGGAGTCTCCCCTCCACACGCCCCTCCCTTCCCATGAAAATTTTTTTTCTACAGAGGGCGGTGACGCTTTCCCCAGAGAGGTTCCAAGCCGATTTTTTTAATCGGTCCTTGCGTCATTTTTTTCCATTCTTCTGGATGGCATCTGGTACCAAAGGAGCTTCTTTCCTTTAGTAATCCCCCCGAGATTTCCTTATTTTTCCCTTTTCCTTTTTCTCAACACCTTTCTCCTTCCCCTTCTGGAAGTGTTTTTTTTTTTTTTTTTTTTTTGGTGTTCCCTTTTTTAGACACGAGTTCCTTTTTCTCTCTGCTTTTCGACTTCCTTTTTTCCTTCTGATGATTTTTTTCGACGAGTCCCCTGTCTCCTCCTTTTCAGCAGTGTCTTCCGTCCCCCCCCCCCTCCCCCCAGCGGGGCCCCGTACCTTTTTTCTTCTTCCCCCCCCCTCCGCATCTCGCAACTCGCCTTCCCCGCCCCTACCCGCTTTGCATGATCCCCTCTCCTTAACCGTTTTTGATTTTCTTTAATTGTCTCGGCGTTTTTTTATCTTCCAAGTCATATCCACAACGCTTCCTCTTCTATTTTGCGTTTTTCAAGCCTTTTTGGTTCTCTTAGAGGTTTTTCCTTGTGTGAAGAAGCGAAGTTTTGTGCGCATCGACGTTTTTGAATGGGTGTACTGTTTTTTACGCGGTCAGTGGCTATGGCTAGCTCCGAGTTAATTTTTTTTTTCTCCAGCAAGGTGATGTTTCGCTACGATTTTTCCCTCTTGAGGGCTTTTTTTCCCTCCTAGCCTCGCATATACGGTTTGGCCGAAAGAGTATTTCCTTTTCAATCCCGGTGCATTGTCTACTTTTTTTCCGATTTGGCTCCATACACAGCTTTCGGTTGCGTGCTCCTTACCGTTAGTTCTTTTTTGCAAACTTTTTTTTCCGAACTCCCCCCCCTTTTGACCCATTTGCTGGCTCACACAGATCTGCCCGGTGATACCTTCAATGAACATTTTCTCCCCACGGCCCCTCCTTCCCCATATTGGTAACTTTCCCCTCCTATCTTTTTTCCCCTTTCCTTTGTTTGTGACCCTTGAACGGTAGACCCTTCCGTCGACTTTTCCTGAGAGGCTTCAGTTTTTTTTCAAGGTCCTGGCTTTTTCCTAGAATCACAGGTCCTTCCAGACGTCATGGTATCATGTTTTTGTGAGGGTCCTGTGTTCCCCTCAATAGTCACACTGCACCATGAGAGCTTTTTTTCTTTGGGGGTGTTTCGTGCTGTCGAGACGAGCGAAAAGGGTTCTGGTTTTATCAGTTTGGCTTTCTGAGTTTTTCGGACGTTCAACTAGTAGTGAGACCATTCAGAACGACCTGCGTGGCTTCCTTTTCTTTTTGTGGAGAGGCAATGAACCTTCCCTTGTGCAATGACTAGTCCTTCTTTGACTCAAGCACAAACTTAGACGGCTGGTTCCGAGGCCTAAGGTCTTCAGATCATGTAGACTTCCGGTGTGAACCCCTGCAAGGCTAGATTCTTCGTGTCAGTCTCTGTGGGCGTCAGGCCCCCCCCTGGGAGACTTGAAGCAGTTGATTGCTTTCGCGGGACTCTTCCAGCCGTCCACACCCCCCCCTTACCTCCCTAGGAACTCCGTAGCGAACCTTCCGGTTATGCAGAGAACTTCATTCTGATCTCGTATTTCTTCCTTAGGAGTTTCTTTTTTGAGTTGCTTTTTTGCGCTTAGTCAGCAGGCCACTCCCCGCGACATGTCCGGAGGATTACCGGAATGACTTTTCTTCTCCAGGGTCGTCTCGAAACCTTTTTTTCTTTCACCCCCACGCTTTCATCCTCACCGCTCCAAAAATCCTGGGTACCTTTTCCTCGCTGCTCCCTTTCCCAGATGATCAAACAAGTCCGTTTGTAGTCTCCTTCAGGAAATCCAGATCTATTGCCGGGAACTTCCCCTCCGCTTTTACCAGATTGAAATTTTTCTTCGGGTTTCCTCCCGGATTTTCCTAGTAAGGAGACTTTTCCGACTATCTTCTTCCAAAAATTTTTCCTTGGTTCTCCCCTTTCCTTTATTCTTTTCCTCCTTTTGTATGAGAGATGTTCTCCCCTCCCCTTCTATCCGAAAAGACTTTTCGCAGGGTCCTCCCTTTTCCCTGCCTGACATGAGATACCCTTGATTTCCCCGATTGGGCTCGGGCAACCTTCTTTCTTTGTCGAGTTCCCTTCCTTATTGTAACCTCCCAGATACTTTAATACTTAATGTCTCCTTTTATGCTCTTTTTGTGGTTGAACTTCTACCGTCCCCCACTCGATGGAAGTGCCTTTTCGTTTTTTTATTTTCAGTGGTAATTTGTAAATTTCCTTCAAAAATTCTTTGGTCCGTGATTTTACTGATACAGCAACGAATCTGAACTGAGGGTTTATCAGAGCTCTGATTGTCGCCCCCCTGAAGATCTCCTTTTTCCCCCCCTAGCCTTATCCCCAAGTAAGCTACGTCTCTCGTGCAGACACCGCTACCTTCAGATAAGTGTGCGTCCATAATTTTCCTTTCCCAGGCTTTACTTTTCCGCAAGCCTTCAGCGGGCATTCACCTAGATTTGACTGAGCTCCGACCCCCCCAAATTGTATTCTTGTGATGTTCCGACATTTCCCCACCCAACTTGTGTATACTTTCATTGCATATGTTTTTCCGTTACTTTTCTCAGTCCGACGTGAGATACCCAAGAATTCAATTTTTGGTGTTTTTTAGCTTCTGGACCTTCGCTGTCATAGCTCATTTACTCCCCTCGTTCAGTTCCATGTTAAATCTTGACTAGAGATTTTAAGAGTTCTATCTAATGGACTTCCATACACCCGAAAACCCATAAAATCCTCTCCTTTTTCCTTTTTTAGCAACTCCTCCAGATCCACACAGACACAACAAACACCACAGCCAACCACAACCCCCACCAACCCAAACCAATTCTAATCCTTTTCCAAGCCTTCCCCAAACGGCCTGCCGTTGCATAAGTGCTTTTCTTCTGGATGTTCTTTGAATAACCATTCTCCTTCCGCGAAATCCTCCCCGAGGGTCTTTGGTGTCAACTTGAATTATTTATCCTATTCCCTGGATTAGTGGATCTTTCGATACTTCCCCCTTTTGTTTTCCTTTCCTTGCCCTTTTTTTCTCCTTCATATTAATTCATTGAAGGAGGACCCTTCTTTGGTTTGTCTCAACTGGCTCATTTTTCCCTTCAGATGACCCCTTACTTTTGGATGGAACCTTTTTTTCCCTCAAGGACAAATCCTAAATTTTTCCGAGACTTTTTTTTTCTTCTTTTTTGTTCCATTTTGGCTAGGATGTCCTTCTCTGTAATGTTGATTTTCTCCTCCAGTTTTCATTTACCTCTTCCGCACGGGGACTCCTCCTTTCGACGATTCTCCTCCAACCCTATACAATTCCCCAGGAGTCCCTCTCCGGGGTTCCCCTCGAAATCCCCATGCACTAACTCCGAAGACCCAAACGGAATTTTTTTGCTTATCTTCCTTATCGGTTTTCGTACTTTCTTGAAACTTCCTATCCTTAGAAGTCCTTTCAAAAAATTCCCTCTCTTAGTGCTCCCCCCCCCCAATCCCCCTTTTCCCCCCGGGATCTTTTTCTTCTTTCCTTTCTGGTCGATTCCTTTCCTTTCCCGTCGATGTTCTGGACCCCCTCCTTACAAATCCTGTCCACGTATCTACCAGGGTTTCCCTCATTTTCTTTCAGTAGTTTCGAGTATTAAGGCCTCTTCCCTTTTGCAAATGTTTAGTTTTCTTTAATAGGACCTCTGTTCCTCCCTTTTGGTCTCCCTCTATACCCTTTTCTTGGTTGCTGACCTTTCCCCCTTGCAGTCCCCCCTCTAAGGTTTCGACCCCCCCTCCTTTTTTTTAGACCCACTATTTTTCGTAGACCCCCTGCTTTTTCAAGGACAATCCCCTCCTGTGAGCCACGTCCCCCCTCACGCCTGCTTTGGTAATTTTCTCAAAAAGTTTTCCTTTAAAAGGGCCCTTCCGAGGATCCGCCCCGGTCGGATCAGTAGGACTACCTGATTTCTCAGGTGTTCCCACGATCCCACTTGAAGCATCTTTTCTTTTCTCTGATTGTTTCTGATCCATTGGTTGTTCATCCGGTAAAGACGCTTCTGAATAGATCTTTCTTTGAGGGGAGCAACTTTTAATATCCTCCGTTTTTTTTTTATGTTTTCCCCCCCTCCCCCAAGGTCAATGCCCCACTTTAGTACCGACTTGACCTCTCCTCTCCTCTTTGAAGGTATCTTGAACTTCTCCGCGATTTTCCGACGATTCTGTTTTCTCAGTCCCCCCCTTTCACAAGTTTAGGGCTTCTAGTTACTCGTTATTTTTTCCAGCGCTCTCCTTTCTGAAGCATTCCGAATGAATCCCTTCCAAGGTCCCCTCTCTTTTTTTTGAGTTACTAACCCCTTCCTCGATGACGCTGGCCTGTTTTGACTCTTCAGTGCTCTAGGTGTTTCCCCCCCTTGTGCTGAGGCTTTTCCGAACCTTTCCCCTGCTTTTTTGCCCAAAACACCCCTTTTCCTTATGTGTCCTGTTTACTGAGGTTCTCAAAACCTCTGGGGTTTTTTTCCCTTCTTTCCTGATCCTCTCCCAAATGCCCCGCCTTCTTGACCCCCCTCCTCCCCCATCCTTTTCTCAAGGATCAAAAACTTCCTATCAGATTCCCCGTACCCAAAATTTCTTTTCCTTTTTTTTTGACGTTCCCTTTCCCCCATTTCCTATTGACCGTTCTGGCAACGGCTGCCTAGACTTTTTTTTAAAGGTCTAAGGAAGCTTTTTCCCTCTCAACACTTCCCTGCTTTGAAGGTCTTGCTTGAAACCTTTCCTAAATAATTTAAATCTCCCTGAGCCTCTTGGAAGACTTCAGCACTAAGCCCCCGACCTTCCGTGATTCACTTGTTTCCCTTTATTCTTTTACTCCCCCCCCTAGGACTTTTCCCAGTAGATTCCTTTCAACCGTGAAAATTCTCTAGTGTCTCCCCGTTTTTCACTGAGGATCTCTTTACTCCTCTTTTAGGTTGAACTCATCTTGACCGAGGATAGTGAAGTTTCTACCCCCCCCCCAACAATTAATCTTAGTATTTCACCTAAGGAGACAACGCTTCCTTAACCCTGTGATGTTACTGTTCCCTCCTCTTCTCTACAATTTTTTAAATTCCCCAGCGAATACCCTTCGGGACAATTATACACTTTTATTCTGACTTTCTTCTCCCAGACCTTCCCCAAGACTGCTTCTATGAACAAACCTCAGTACGTTCCCCCTCTCCAATACCTGTTTTTTTAAATTCACAATCTTCTCCTCCCCTAGGTGTGGGTTGAGATATCTTTTTAACATTGACCCTTCCTTCGTATCCTTTTCTTGATTTTTCCCCTATGACCCCAGATTCCTTCGGTGATTTTCTCTCTTCTGAAACCTTTAGACTTTCTTCGGGTCTCAACTTTTTCCCTGTATCTCCCTTTTACCCCTGTTCTCACTTCTCACAGTTCCTAACTATGGCAGACCAAGTCTTTTTCTCACTAGTTCCTAACTGGTTGGGGGTTTTTGTCGGTTCTACTAAGGGGGCACTGGTTCTACGCTTTCTTTTTTGTATCTTTTTTCCTGTTATTGCATGCCTTCTTTTTCGGGTGATTTGTTTGGGTTTTCTCCAAGATTTTCTCTTTCCCATTTTCCTTTCCCCTTTGGTCAAGTTTTGTTTCCCTGCGGGGCTATTTCCCCTTATCAGCATTTCCCTCTAGGGCTTAGTAACAGCCCCCGCGCACCCCCCCACACAATTCTTTCCCCCTCCCATTGGGAGGGTTTTCTTCCCTCTGAGGACTGAGTCCTTGTCCCACTCTTAGAATTCCCTTCTCTCCCTCCATCCGAGAGGGTTCTTCCCAAAGCCCTCGCCCAACTCTTTTCCCAAATTTTTCCCTGTTAAATTCTTCTCTTCTGTTCTTTTCGATTTCCTGGAAGCCAGCTTTATCAGTCACCCACCCTTGAAGACCCTTTCCCAACCTCCAGATGTTTCCTCCTTCTTTAGGAATCCTCTTTCCCGGCGGTTGACCTTTCCTATTTCTCTCTTCAGGAGGGTCTTTTTTTTTGAGTCTCCTTTTTCAGCGAAGAAACGATTTTCATGTTTTGACTTCTTCCTGGTAGACCCAGTTACTTTGGTGTTCTTCAGTCCCAAATCCCTCCCTATAAAGGGTTCCTGAGCCCCCTACTTCCTTCCAAAGGGAGTTTTTTGACATTTTCCCTCCCCCCCAAGATTTGCGTTTTCTTATTCTTCTTTTTTTCTTCTTCCCCCCAAGGCCCCCCTCCTCTTTTAGGAGAAACCTCTTTCCCCAGGACCCCTTTCGGAGATTTTTCAGGACCTTCCGATTTTCACTCCTTACGTATTCTTCCCTTTTTTTTGACAAATCACGATACTCCTTCCCGACCCTTTTTCGGAAAGAGGTTCTTTCTGGTTGATTTAGTTTTGTTGAGGTCTGAAAGCTTTTTTTTCTTTCCGGAACCTTGTGGATTGGTCTTTCTGGCGGAAGCCCTCCCTCCTCTCTTTCCCCCTTTGTTTTTGAGCATTTCGGCCTTCTCTCTCCACCGCCCCCTTTTGTAAGTTCTTCCTAGACGGACTCTCTAGGTTTCTTCCTTTTCCTTTCCTTCCTGCTCCATCCGACTTTTCATACTTTTTCTCATTTTAGCCCCCGTTTTTCTGGCATGATTTCTTCCCTAGACCTGAGGTCTTTGAGGAATAGTTTTTTCCGATCGCGATTCCCCTGGATGATTTCTTCTAGCCCCTTCTACCACGCGGACTTTTTCCTGTAGTTCTGGAAGTCTTCCCTTCTTTCTTCCAACGTGTTCCCTTTTTGAAACTTTTCTTTCCTTTTTGATGATCTTTTTGGGTTTCCTCTTTCCTCCCCCATTCTTGGGCAGCTTCTCTTCCCCCCTTCCGGGAGTCCTTTTAACTATTTCCCCTCCCCTGTTTTTCTTTAAGAGGTCTGCTGCTTCCTAGCCGTCCCTTCCCATTTTTGTTATTTCCCAAAGAATCTTTTTTTCCCACAGCCGAAACCTCCAACCTCCTCTCCCCCTTGATCCCTCCTGTGTCCCCCCGTGAGACCTATTTCCCCCTTAAGTGTCTCTCTTGGGTTTTTCCCTGAATTGTACTTTTTTCTTGAGCCCCTTCCCGATTTCCCCCCCCCTCGCCTTTCCCTTTTTACCCTTCTTTGTAGTTCCAATTTTTCTCGGTATTGCTTTTCGGACCCTCTTTCAAGGGTTCCCCCCCCTACTCGCTTCCCTTTTTCTATGTCCCTTTATAAGCTCCCCTCTCCCGATAAGACCTGAGATTTTCTTGTTTTCTTTTCCCCTTTCGGCTTGTATCCCCTTGGCATTTTCCCCGTTAGACACCAGATCATGTCCTCCCGTTGTCCTGTCCCCGATCGATCGGATTATGTTTCGGCTTCGATTTTTTCCTCCTTCCTCCCTACCTTAATGAGTCATATTTTCCCAATCCCTTCTGTACGCCATCCCTAAGCCCCCCTCCCACCCCTTCGGTCCTTTACCACCCTCGCTGGCTGTTAGGACTTCTTCGACTTTTTCGTCCTGGGGGTCTTTAACATTTTTTAACTTTTCCTTTCCCCCCACCCTTTCCACTTTTCCCAAAGATTTTCTCTTCTGTGCTTACTATCCTCCTCCCCGACCCCCTCCTAGGATCCAAGATTCCGCTCTTTTCCTTTACAACCCATCCTTGCCTCTCCTCCTTTTTTTGAGAGATGTTTTACCTCCCGCACAAAAGCGGGAGATCATATCCCTTTCCCATAGAAGTTTTCTTCGTCTTTTTCTTTCCTTTATAGTATTCCCTGGAAGCCCTCTCTTGTTTGCCTTAGGCTTCACTGCCTTCCCGCTTTGAACCCTCCAATCCTCCCCTCCGCCCGGCTTTGGATTCCTTTTGGTTCGGTTTTCGCCCTTTTTGTTTATTGCGCCCATTTCCTTGCGATTTATTGGGAGTGAGCTTACACGTACCCCGCCGTTCGTGAACATCTCCTCATGCCTACAGAGGTCCCACAGACGCCCTTTCCCCCCGATCTAGAGTCGTCCCCCCTACAACTCCCCGGTCACTTTTCCAACTGTTCCCCTATCTCTGGGTTTTTTATCTCCTACACAGTCACCTTTCGTTTCGGTTAGCTAACCTCCCCTTCCCAAGCCCCCCCCCCTTTTCCGACAGCGCTTTTCTGGTGTCGTCGTGATTCGTATGTGTCAAAAATTTCTCCCCCCCACGAGTCCTCTTGACTTGAAAAGGTAGATAGCTTTCTCAATGACCTGGCCCCCAATTGGGCTCGGGACTTTCTTGATATTTTCTGGATCGCCCCTGATGTCCTTCCATGGGATACACCAAGTCACATCATGTTCCTGAAGACTCTTAACCCCCCACCCCGAAACCTGATAGCCTTACTTTCTCAGTCTTATCTTTCTTTTGAGGTTTTGAGACCCCGTTAGATTGAACTGGTTAATCTTTCTTTGTGAGTTCTTTTTTTTCTTTCCTCTTGAAAGCTTTTCTTTTCAGCCTGAGAAAAGAAGTGTCCCCTTTTGATCTTCCCCCCACCTTGAAACCAGCGATACCTTTCTCGGATGGACTAAAACCTTTCCCTTCCCCCCCTGAAGCCCACACCAAGATGATTCAGTCTTTAACGTTCATTTTAGACAGGTCCCCCCCCCCCCCACACAGACCTTCTTCAGGTGAGCACCCTTTTTTGAAACTCCTTTTTGTGAGTCGCGAGCCCTGATCAGGCCCGGTAAGTCTCGATGAGACCTTTGTTCCCCAGACTTTCCAGGGTTTTCTCTCCCTCCAAAGGTATTTCAGGAGGGTTTAGCATACAATCTGGTTTCTTTTTCCCCCGATCCTCTATTACAGACCAGCGATGAGTACTTAGGAACCCCCGCGCGCTACGTTCCTTCTTTTATCCCCTCTCCTCAGGTTCCCTCCTTTGTTGTTTTTCGCTAGTCTTTTCCATACATGACGTTTCCCCAGATACAAATGGTTTCCGTTGACGATTTCGGATCTGTTACCGAGCTTCCCCTAGCTCAGACTTTGATTCCCCCCCCTTTTTATACCCCTTTTCCCTTCCTTCCTTCTTCTTAATGATGGAGGGCCTTCTTGAAGGGCGAAACACTCTTGCTGTTATTACTCCTGGAACTTCTCTATGATCTTTGTAGTGACGTTAGCCCCACTCCGCTCGCTTGCCGTGTTTTTCGTTTCTCGGACGGTAATTTTTTGTTGAGATTTTGTGCTGATGTCCCTTTTTTCCCTCAGCTTTTTTCTCAAATGTATCCGCTGTTTTGAATGCCAGGGACGAGCCCACTTTTTTAACTTGCTTTTTCCCAGGTTTTAGGATTGTCCTGCGAGTTTTTCACAATTCCCTCCCACGCCGAAAACTTTATATAATGAACTACTTTGTCCTTCCTAGCCGAAGGTCTCCCCCCAGTCTCACCCCTTTCCTCTTTTTCTAATTTTTTGACGTTTGCCTTTCTATCAGTAAGGGCTGTCCCTACCTTCCAGGGTCATTCCCTCCCTTGAATTCCTTCGTCCCGATCCCCCGGGATGAATCCGAATTCGCCGCCTCACATGGTTTACCCCTTACTATCTCAGAGGCTGATTTTTGGGCACTCCCGTATGACATCCTCGGACGGGATACCAAGACAGTCGCCCGGCTTTCGTTCTTCTTTCTTTGGCTTTCACCGGTCAGTGTCTAGGCATTCGCCGACACCAAGCAATTTAAACTTTCTCCGCCTTGGTTTCATGAATAATTGATAATAGTCTCCCCTCTGCCCAAGCTCCCCAGCGGGCAAAAGCCCTGTTTTCCTAAAGACTCGCCTCTGCATGGTGTGGGTTTTCCTTCCACCACCTCATCCTCCTTCTGCTACCCCTACAATGGATCCCCTCATCCACGACAGCTAGGTTCATCTTGAGGAACAGCCGTTCTTCCCACCGCCCCTTTAATAAACCTTCCTTTTCTTGCCGGAGTCATCTTCGTGTCTTTCTTACTGGATGTGAACTCCCCAAAGAAATGCGTTTTCCCACTTCTCGGAACCTGACTCCCTTCTTCCTTTGACCCCTCCTTCTACAGCCGCTCCCTGAAGTTATGATTAAGTCACGACTCTGATAATAAGGATCTTTCCGGGCAAGGTAAACCTCGTGTGGTTATTTGAGATCTTCCTTTTAGACAATATCCTTACCCTCAGCTATTGCTTTTTTTTTCATATTGGATCCCCCCGGGATGGTGCCGGATTCTCTGGAAGAATTTTCTTTTCTCCCCCCCCCTATGCTGACTGCATTTGAAGTTTTACCATTCTACATTACTAAATAGTCCCCTCTATGACGAGAGGGCAGCAGTCCAGTTTTTATTGAGGTGCCGGTGCGTCTTTTCAGTTTTCTTTAACGCGCATTCTTTAGTTATCGGGGATCCTCGTTAGAAGGAATTTATTCCCCGGTTTTATTGTACCTTTTGTGAACCTCCGCCTGGGATAGTAAGAAGATGTCAGCCCCTCAAAGGGAGAACCTTGGCTCCTGGACTGCTTGTTTTTAGCCTTCCCCTCCCCCTCCCCAACGTTTGACAATGAACGCCTTCCCAATGAAAGTCATTCAACACCTTTCCTTGTCTAGCACTCCGATCTTTTTTTCTATATCGCCTGGGCATGTTGTAATAAGGAGCGGACCCTCCTAAGAACTTTCCATAAAACTCCTTGGTAGAGATTGCGTGAATTCCATCCCTGACAATGGGACCTTTTCTTCTTAAGGCAGTACCCTCTTCTTTGGATGCCCGTTCTTAGTTCAGATGGATTAAAGCAGGGAGGATACCCCACCCTCCCCCCAACCTCACCTCGTTCTCCCAAAGCCCCCTATCTACCCTTCTGGGTTTCTCTCGTACGTTTCTCTTCCCCCTCTTTCTTCTTCCGGCTTCTGCTTTTCTCCGGCTAACCTTGATTCAGTGCTTTTTCTTTTGCGGCTGCCTTTGGCCCGTTTTTCCCCTCCCTCCCGGACTTCAGCAGCCCCCTGAAGCCGCTCCCTTTAGCCCCGACAGTTTTCTTGCTGGTGAGAATATTTAATACTTTGGTCCTTCCTTCGTCTCCTTTCGTTGCTCCTGACCAGGGCTTGCCAAGCCCTCATCAGAAGAACACTCTGTCGCAACGCGTTTTCCCCCAACCGGACCTCCCTTCCGACTCTTTCCCCAGAACAGGACATCTTCTTCGAGTGGTAAATAGGGTTCGAACTCCCAAGAGCGGCACAGATCACTCAACCTTTTTTATGAGCTTCCCTCTTCGGTCCTGACTCGATTTGATTCTTTCCGCTGGACCATCACCTCAGGACGCCAGCCTTCTCCGGTGCAGAGGCATCTCCCGTGTAGATCTTTCGGTCTTCACCCTAGAGGTTGATTCCGGACAGCGGCAACGATGACTTCCTCTCTCTTCCCTCTTTTCAACAAGTGGATTAATGCCAAGAAGCGGGGATCCACTCCCCTTTTTATTCCTCCCTTTGTTGTCTCTCTGATTCAAATGACGGAGCTGCGTACCCACCCCCCCAAGGTTGTAAGAAGTGATAAGAGATAGAGGTGTTTTCCAGGTGACTATTTCGATCTCTATTTCCCTCAACCGCATGATCTAACTTTTCCCTGCCTTCACCTGTCGCAGTTGTTTTGAGTATAGTGCTGTGCGAAAAACGGAGATACTTTTTCGTGATGTTATCTTCCTCCTCCTGCTCAGCGGGTATCCTTTTCCCTCTTCTCTTGTTGGCCGTGCCTCTTGAACAACTTTTCCATTCCTTTCGATGGCCTGTTTTTTGCCGTAGTAGGCGCCCCCTTTGTCACGTGGTTAGAGCAGCGTGGAGACATTCCCCTGTTTCTCCTTTTGTCCCTGGGTTTCTCTCGGACATTTCTTCTCTATCCGATGGGCTTTGATTTTAATGCCTTTTAAAGACCTTTCCAGAAAAGAATACGTGCCCTCCCCCCCCCTTCCTCTCCCCCGCTTCCTCGCCACCCGGACCCGCCGTAAGGGAGCTGGGCAACCAAACTGCACGAACCCCTCCAACGCCCCCCTCACCCTCCCCCCAGACCCGCCCCCTCCCCCCTTTTCCCCAGGAAACAAACCGCCGCTCCCCATACGGATAGCTCCCACCCACCCCCCCCCACTTGCACACATCCCTTCCCCGTGTCATTTTTCCACCTTTTTTGACGTGCGCGTCACCGATGGACCCCCCCCATTGAATTGTAATTTTTTTTATA